>Ga0247824_10001365_pt1 | contig 13249 bp, 14 predicted proteins | sample 13C_PalmiticAcid_FD_194412 | JGI IMG/M metagenome (GOLD analysis project Ga0247824, IMG submission 194412) | Soil microbial communities from agricultural site in Penn Yan, New York, United States - 13C_PalmiticAcid_Day48 | ecosystem: Environmental > Terrestrial > Soil > Agricultural land...
ATCCAGACCCTATCTTCGCCAAGGCCATCAAGCCCAAGACTCCTGTCGACATCCGTCTGATGCAAGGTCCTCCCGAGAGCCTCTGTGAAGTCGCTGTTCTCAAGGCTGCCGTCGACTCTGATCTCCACTCGTTCCAATGGACCGTCCCTGTATCTGTGACTCCCGCAAAGGACTTTAGCATCCGCTTGACGCATGAGGGCGATGTCGATACCTATTCACACTACTTTGAGGTCGTCATAGTCGGTGATCCACGATCGAACAAGAGCAACGTTGGTGAACCACTCCAGATGCCTCAAAAGGGCGATCTCCCTCAGCACTCGACCAAAGGACCTTTATCAAGCCTGCAGCTCCTCCAAATCCCATCCCCGCTGATAACAAGCCTGCAAGAACCTTCCATGCAATATTACCTGGCCTGATAAACGAGACTGAAGACTTGTAACATGGTGGACAGATGACCCTTTATTATCCTGTTCCGAAGAAGATTGAAGCTGACTTATAGACGGGGCACGGAGAGTCGGCAATGAGAGTTGTTGTGATAGGATTTGTCAAAACCCGTGCAAAAAGGCATTAAATAGGGATCGAATGCGAAAAGGTGTAAAGGTGTGATCGACGTGTCCTGTCCTGTCCTGCCATGATGGGTGTGCTCTCAAATCCAGTGAGGCCTCTACTTCTTCTTGATCAGCGAGGTCAGGAGGATGGTACCTACTGTGACCGCTGCGCCAACAATTGCCATTCCGATGTATCCCTCTACGGAGCATCATGACGGTGGTACAGCAGGTACAGCAGTCAGTAACTCATGATCATGACAGCCGACAGCCGACAGCCGACAGTCATATATCATATCACTCTTGGGATCCCGTAAAAAAAAAATCACCTACCTCTAGCAACGCGATCCTCAATCTCCGTGCGAAGAGCACGGGCTTGGCCATTGTGGGGCTCAAACTCGAGCAGAGAGTCATTGAACTTGCGAGCGTCGTTGTAATTGCCAAGCTTGAAATGTCCAAGAGCCAAGTAGAACAAACACTCGCGCCTTCTATCCGGCACCTCTTTGTAGATATCTATTCGTGTATACACAACAAGAGTGAGAATGCGGTTGGTGAGTCCAGTCTGAAGCCAAACACTCGGGTCAGGGCGAGGTGTAACCAAACGTTGCAAGGTTGACAAGTGACGAGTACCTGAGAGAAGAAGAACCCCCTGGGTCTGGTCACGTCTGTTTTTGCTCTTGATGAGTCCCCAGGCATAGTTGAATCGGGTCTGGTCGGTGACATACTCGCCCTCGCGAATGTATTGCTTCTTCAGCACCTAGTGTGGTCGGAAGTGTTAGTCGTTGGCACCCCCCCTTCACTCGAGAACAAGGCTGTTACATCCAGACAAGAGTTTACCTCGAGCTGGCTGTCTGAAAGGCAGTTGTCGGCATCGGACAGGGTAGGCAGATTCTCAGTCATGGTTGTGTGGTCGAGTGGGTTGCGTGTGGTTGAGTCGAAGGTGAGTGTGGGAGGAAAGCAAAGAAACCAGAGTAGGTCATATGACATGGGTTTTATGCGGTAAGAGAGGCCGATCAGACCGACCACACTTTTGCTTGACTCCGCCGATCGCTCCGAGCCTCGAAAACAGACACTCTGCAACAAGTCGACATCGCAACCTTCCACCATGGGCAACTATCCTAAAGCGTTCGCAATCGGTTTCGGCATCGTTGGTGTGGGATACGCCCTCATGCTCACCACTGTCCCAACGGAAGAAGAGTTTTACCAGGTAGACCTCCGGGAAACATCTCCGAGTTCACCAGCCTGAACAGCGACCCATGACCACAGGCGTGCAGACGCATCGCAGCAGCTAGAGCCAGGACCGGGCAATGCCGACTAACCTGGACACCACTACTCTTATTGCAATTTGTCGTTGACGCCTTAGAAACTGTCGCCGGAACTGAAGAAGCAATACCACCAAGTCAAGGCAGACGATACACGCCGTCAAGCCATCGCTGATGTCTTGAGGCAAGCTGCAGCGAACCCAGAGCCAATGTGGATCAAGAAGAAGGAGACCCCAAAGGATCCCTAAAGGTCGACATCCAGACTCTGTCCTCGTTCATCCCCGTCAACTCGCCACACCCTAGTCTTTTCTAGCTCCTATTCTCTCATCGCTTGCAATCAGTGTAAGCCCCATGATCTTCCCCTCGTCTATTCCATTCGTACAGCCTGACTTATTGTATTGTAGCTAGCCATTTTGCCATAGAGAACGTTTGTCAAACATGATCGTTTGATCTGAACAAGTCGACGTCGGTTAACAACCACGGAATATGGGTTGCGCACCATCTCAACCACAAGTGTCTTGTAATCGTTGCAATGTACAAGGGATATTCTCTCGGAAAGGCTTCACTCTCCTACGCCACCGCGCACTTCTCTTGAAAACCTACGAGTAACCGAGTAACCGCGTCATTGTTCAAGATCCGTGTCTGTGGACCTGAAGAGAACCACCACCATAACCCGCCATTGAAACCGGACCGAACTTCACCGTTGGACTAAACATACGACGGGAAGAATTTCATGTGGCAATAAGGCAAATAGCATGGAAGCCGAACCAGGATACCCGATCCTCAATGAAGATCCTTCGATTCCCAACACTTGATCAGCGAGAAGCGTATGTCGACCGACGAGCAACCGTCACCTCCGGTTGCTCCACACTTTTTTCTTCGCAGCCGCCACGCTGAGACACTCTTTCCCCCTCCGCGACGAGTCTCTGCCGAATACCTTCACAACCGCAGTTTATTTCAGTCGAGTAAACTATGGAAGGATTTTTGAGTACTGTCTCCTTGATACGACTCAAGAGTTTCCTCAGCAATCATAGTGGTGTTCCGGGTACTTACATAGGTACCTTGACCTTGCACTTTCCATGACTTTGCACGCTCAAAGGCAGATGTCTTGTGACAGAAAGGACGAGTTGAACCTGTTCTCAGAGATTGATCGTCATAAACCGGGCAGCCCGACGCACTCAAAGGCTATGGACCGTCGCAGCATACGAAATGAGAGCGGATGCTTCGCGTGCAAATCAGGTCCGACTCGTTGTAGTATCTCATTTGGCCAAAGTAAGATGATCCGAAGCACTCTTCAAGGCTCCCTTCAGGCAGCATCTCACGGATCCTGGCTCGCAAGAAACTGGATGGTCCAATATCGTAGTCCTGGGTTTGAAAGTACTGGAACACAGTATCGGGTACACCGCGGTAGGCGTTCTTCAAGGCTCTCTGGAACCATTCTTCTGGATCAATCGAACTTGGCTGGGGAAAGGGCTTGACTAGATATGACGTCCGGATATGTCTTGTTTTCTCCTTGTGCTCGAATGGCGGCTGAAGTGGCAAGACTCCATTCACTCGTCGTCTCACATTGATGAGCTCGACCATTGCTTTGAAACTGCGTTGGATTGTGGGTCTCTCAACATCGGTCCAGGCGCTATCGATCGATCCTAGGTTGGCCAAACGTCCCTGATCCTGTCTACAGGCTCCACATCCTGGGCATGCTGTAAGAGATGACCGCAGATAGTTACCCTTGAACGCTTTGACCATTCCAGCGGCAATTGGCAGGAAAGAAGCGTGATCCTTTGGCACCCTGATTACCAGGACGTGTTCGAATCTCCGATCCACATACACCAAATCATGGCACTCAGAATCCGCGGGATCATGGATCATATCCCACATGACTTGATCCACAATTAAAAGAGTGGCCCGACGCACAGGACGAGAACGACTGAAATGGACAAGCCAATCTTGGCACATGGATCTCAACTGACTCTCCTCCGTTGATTCGACTGTGGTGCCGAATCTACTCTCGCTGTCAGGTACTCTTCCTCTGTGTCGCACTGAGCGTTTCCATTCATAACAGATGTACGATACGCGTTAGGATAAGTATTTCGTATCAAGGCCTGATCGATTGCCAGAACGTACATTGTGCACATACCTAGGACTCGGGGTTCCAGCTTGTGGCTGCCGTTCGCATTACAGCAGAGAAGTACCGAGGCACTCGGATCACCAGACGTTCTCTTCGGCGATCCATATTGTGAACTTCCAAAGATCTTTGCAGGGAGCGCGTTCAAATACATGTTCGTGATGCCACATGAAAAAACATCCTCTTCGTCACCTTCAAAACTCTTGAGGTACTCGTCAAGCAACAACCAGCTCTCATCCCGGTGGACAGTGCTCGTCTGAGTAGCCACAAGCGAACTGCAATGTCGTTCTCTGAACCGCTTGAGCCATTTGGAGGTGAATAGATAGCCTGGTAGGGGTTCAACCAGAAGATCTGCCAGCATTCTGTGGATCTCGAACGCTTGAGCCGTGATCTTCTCGTTGGTGATAGCCACACCTCGACAGCTCAGATTCTCGCACCACAACGCAAGGAGCTCTTCCATGACATGAAAATGCGATTTGCATCGTTCGTGTGTCAATGCTCCATACAACGGGTCTGAGGCGAAATTCTTGAGAGGACCAGTGTTGTTGATAACTCCATGGACCGGCTCCCTTGGTAGACTGGACAATCTATCCCCACTTCGACGTCGCTTGGAGATGATCTTGCCGCCACCGCCGACTTTACCCTTACGCTCCGCTTGCTCTCTGTTGCGTTTGCGGATCGTGTGAAACGGGATGCTAGACGACGGATCTTCTCGCAAGTCCTGATCATGGTAGTTATCAACCTACATGGGTAACGAGGACATCACACATGAACACAGCCATCTATTAGCATGGACTCTTAGTCATCTGTTCTTTTTTCTACCCTGCTTAGACCAAAAGCCTACCTCAGGGAGCGGGCTTGAAGCAAGAGCTGGAGTGAACAGTAGACTCAGGATATGTTGTTCTTGAGGTCCCTCGATTGGCTGTAGTAGGTGCTTCGGCAGTTAGAGAATGAACGCGACCATATATGACGGTGTCCACAAGCTCATTAAATATTACCTCGGTAGTCCAGGACGCCGGTTGTTCTAGCTCATAGTACGTGGAACCGGGCTGCTGGCCATGTCCCTGCTGTGTCAAGCAAGATGCTGGCTGGTTCAAGCAAGATACTGGTTGGTGAAGCACCTGCTGGATCCCGATGTTTGATTGCTGTTGTTGCTGTTGTGGAGGTGGTTGCACAGTGTATTGATTCATAAGTTGTATCTGGTTCTGCTGTTGCGCGATCTGCACTTGTTGCTGCTCAACATGCTGCAGCAATGCGCCGATGAGTATCTGTTGCGATTCTGCTATGACGGCTGGGCTAGGCACCGGCGTGGAAACCTGCTCGATCGGAACCTGGTGCTGTTGAGGCGAGGGAGAATTGACTTGCCCGAATAGAGGAAAGTCAAGGCCGTCTGAGACATTCGCACCAGTTGCAATGGGGTATTGCTCGTCAAATAGCACGAATGGGTCCGAGTCCATTGGTGAGAGAAGGTGCTCCACCGCCTGAGCAGGAGCCACGGTATCGCTCGGAATCGTTGTGCCCTTTACGATCTGGTATAAGAGAGCCGAGATGTCGAGAGGACCGAATGATGGGCTTGAGTGCAATGGATCGTCCAATCGCAGTCTGGCAGCCATCACGTTGCTTAAGGAAGTATCCAAGCAAAGACCTTGGAAGGAATGCTCTTTCATGGCTATCGGTTAGCAGTGAGGGAGGGTAGTTGGAGATGGAGATGTGAAGGGTATGTGAGAAAATCGGGAGACGACTTTGAATGTCTTTTGCTTTTTTATTCCCCAACATAGCCCCTAACTGTCTCTCGGACTGCGTCCACAGAATGGACGCTGGGCTGAGCCCAAAATTTCAGAATCCTTGTTCAGAAACAGCCTACAGACCCGCTGGACAAATGCATGTGAGCATCCCCTGCATCTTCAGACCAAGCTTTTTTGCAAACATGAGGCAAAATGCAAGGCGATCAGAGTCGATTTGTGCACCCTCCGTCAACGACATGACCAACCCCACGATTCTTTTAAATTCTAGGCATCTGCAATGACCAACAGGCTCTTGTGATTGTTTATTCTACGCCAAAGCACGACAAGGCACATCCTGAAAGACCCGACTTCACCGCTGCTCATTGTAATTCTTCCTTGGGATCAAGTCATTGACTCGGGCAATTGTCAGGAGCATTAGCACAGTCAGTGCCAAGTTGGCTGCCACTTTGATTCTTCCAAGATCCTCAGAGGTTGCACAAATGATGGACGACATCGCCTTGATACTTGGGACACGTTCCTTCTCCTCCGTAACTTTGGGGTAGCTTACCGTTTATCGGGATTAAGGATTGTGTTGACCCAGGTCTTTGCCAAGCTCAAATTGACGGACGGAACAACTGACCGATCGTCTGTCCTTGTTTACCTGATAGACAATCTCGTTCGATAGTGCTTTCTTGAATCCTTGAATAGGCGGTGACACCGACGATTGCGAGACGAGACCTTGTGTTAGGAATGTTCACCCTTTATGGTCACAATGGAAGCTGTCCAATTGATGAGTACTATCCTTACCTGCGATTACGGTACTCTTCTTGATGTCTAGCCTCTGCGCTGATTCTTAAGAATCATCTTCCTGATCCTGTGAGTCGTCGTTTTGGCTCCATGAATCTTTCATCGATCTCCCTGGGGAACCTGCCCGAATGTCTTTCTAGAATGGCCTCCGTTCGAGTCCCTTCAAAGGCACGTATCACCTCAACTCTGTTACAATTGCTCACCGGAAGAGAAACTTTCTGTAGGATTGACGGGCAACTTGACCATCGATTGAGATCTTGGTTGTGCTTGAACTGCATGATTGGGAAGTCACCCCCAGCAGAATATCATTGGGCAATAAAGCCTACTGTTAGCAATGGATCAAGGACCGTCTGCTTCGTGTCAGTCATTCCGATGATCTGAATGGCTTACCGAGGCGCTTGAGCGAAGTCCAGGAGTCGACTTGAGGTTTACCGTTGGCTTTTTGTCCAGAGTTCCCGGAGTCGACGAGAGCTGGCTTTCGGATGAGCGTTCAAAATGTCCGGAACAGATAGCATTTAGAGAATGAACGGTTTACGCGACAATGTTCACGAATTTCAGGATCATTGACACATTACCCCTGTAGCGTTGGCTGTCGCAGTCCAGTAGCCACCGATCCGTGTTCCTGTTGCGACTCTTGATGCGGCAAGTACAGTGATTCTTGTTGAGCGTTCTTCTGTAGGATATGCTCCCAGTGATTCTGGTAATACCTCTCCAGGAGCTGTATCTGTTTTTGCTGTTTTCTGATCAACAGTTGCAGCTCCAGAATCTGCTGTTTCATTTGCTTCAATACAGTGACCACTCATTGCAGGTTAGCATTGACGAACGGATGCAACAGCTGGACGAATAGGTGTTCAAACGAAGGTTGATACGGTACCACATGGACGTGCTCTGGAATTGGCTCGATAGTGTCTTGGAGATGTTGCTCGCTAGATGTAGCTGGCAACCCGAACGACTCTCTTATGTCTGTCGGTATAAGGGTGTGTTGACCTGCTGCAGTCGAAACCCCTGAATCGCATGTGGTCGTTGCTCCTTGTGGTAATGAATTCCCCGATGTGGTCAGGCCTGGACGACAGAGTACGATGGTGGGGCTCAGGAAGGGATTATCGGACACGGTACGATCTTTTACTTCACGTAAACGAGGGAAATTGTAACTACACATATGGATTGAAAGAGGTTGGTGGAGCCGTCGAAAAAGCGTGAAGGAGCGAGTGTAAGAAGATGTGAACCATCCTCCAAGCACATTATATATGAGAACCCACTATGGTGAAGGATGGCAGCGTTCCAGGCTAAAATGAATCCATCAACATCACTCCTCCCTTTCAGTGACACCTGCAAATTTGTCCCAATCGTCCAATTGACTGCGCCGCCGTTCGAGAGTCCACCCTATCGACAAAATATCGACGTTTCGAGTAGCAGCTGGATGCTTATATGAATACAATGCTACTCAACTGGTTGTTAGCTGTTACATCCATAGCATGGAATGAAACTACCTTGGCGTTCACTCTTCAGCTGTTTGATGGGTAAGATAGAACACGGTGTCGCCATTGTGAACTGTGAACGAGCCTACTGTATCATCCATGATACTGACTGCTATGCTAGTCAGAGGCTGTTCCAGTGACCTTGTGGCAAACAGGCCGGATGGCCACACTTGGAGTTGCTGAAAGGAAGCAAAGATTTCATCGGTACCGTCAATAGTTCCATGCTTTCATACAAGGACCAACTCTGTCAAAAAAACCGCTTAACTATCCAATGTTCCATTTTAGGTGAGCTCGATTCTCAATGCAATGCTGTGTGCATACTTTATGCGCTGCGGATAGATCGTTCTCAATTGCCTACCATAGATTGCTTTTGTCTCGCTTTTCCGTTGGCTGGTTGTTTGGGATATCCCCACCAAGGGAATCATTATCAAGGGTGAATCCTCCACCTCCCTCTCCCTCCCTCCCCATCCGCGATAGCTGCAGGGAGGAATCGACATAGCCACCAGTCTGTGTCGTAGTGGAGGTTCTTTGAGACCTTGATTACGTTTTTGCTTACGGGATATTCGTTCCAAGCGTCAAACGATCCTCATCAAGAAGGACGAGTCCGACCTTTGATGAATGATGTGGAACATCCAGTGAGACTATTAGATGGCCTAGTGTCGTTATACTTGGTTCTGAACAACCTGAAAAAGATTGAACACCGAGGAGGTGGGTAAGCGTTCAAAAGTCAGTACGAGGGAGCGCCCATAATTGTTGTGTCCTGAGATTCGGGCTATTTGATATGCCTCAACCTTAATTTGTTTAGCCTTTCGTGCCTTGCACCACGTTTTTTGCATTAGATTTTTTTTTTCTTTCTCCGGCCCAGGGTCGCCTGAGTTGTGGCATCTCGGATGGGGAGTGCGCACTGGCAGGACCTGCAACTACACTTCCTTCGCCGTGCCTACTGTCTTTTTGTACTGATAAAAAAAAACTATTCTTATGTTTATTCGGTTATAACTGTATATAGTATGAGGCGAGAAGATACGCCAAGTGTTTAACGGGTTCACCGTCATTGTACTGAGACCTCACCCTGTGTATATAGGCACAGGGGAACTTGGAGGGGTGGTTACTCAAGAGAATAGTGATACTGAAGCACAGTATAGGGTACGCCGTGAAGGTAGCGAACTCTTTCTCAGGATCGGATGGAGCTCGATCATGGATAGGATAGAGTTTTCTTTGGAGCGGTATGGCCTTGTTGGTTCGTCATCATGCATTGCTGAACTCGGCAATTACAATTGACCCGCGCACCCTCTGACATCATCATAGGCACAACCAGTCAGCACCTGGTTGACTATTCATCCGTGGCCTTGGGAAGGCCGGCCATTCATAAGGATCTCAGGATTGTGCTTGTCCAGATCCTATAATACCAAAGTAGATCAAACGAGGATACCGGTACACAGAACTATCAGCTAGTCCCTCTGCACTGGTATAGACCGACCTCGTTTGACTACAACCCACTTGAATCTATCATAGCATCCGACCGTCATTCGTCACGAATGAGTGTCGTTTTGCTCTGCCATACATTATCCCGAGAGAACAAGAGGCGTAGCCCTGTGTTAGGAAGGCTCGCTGCTTGACGATCGCTGTGCCAAAACAAAAAAAAAAAACAACTGACAGGTACGAGTGCTATCCTTACGTGAGGTGGCAGATGTCTGGCCACGGGGCTGCTTATTAGGACGCATTTTTGTGATAATCCTATGGGCAGTTGTTTTGGCCATTTTGAACTTCTCAGCGATCTCTCTGAACGACGAGTCCGGGTTATTTTTTTTATACTCTACAAGCGCGAGTTGCGTTTCTGGAGAGGCCTTCTTATTCTTCCGAGTTCCTTTAGACTTGGCCTTCCCATCAGTCTCAGGTTGATCACGACGCTCCTCTTGGCCTCGGCTGCGATCCTCATTCAGAGTAAAGTTCTGCGCGAGAGTGGAGGCTGGCTTGCGGTATATGTGTGGACCATGTCCAGAGTTGTGTCTGGACTGGGTAGTCAGAAGAACGTCCCGATAGGAGGTGAACGGACAAGAATAGGGCCTGATGTTAGGCATGGATCAAGAACCGCCTGCTTTGCGTCAATCTTGAGGATATGAATAGCTTACCCTGGGGAACAAGCCTGGTCCAGTAGTCGACATCATCAGGTTCACCACCTGCCACTCTTCGGGTGTCGTTGGGGTCCAGGTGAGCTGGCTTTCGAAGAACTGATTACACTGTTCAATACAAGGATTAGAGAATGAACACGGTTACACGCGACAACATCCAACCAAGCTCATGACCATTGATGCATTACCTCCCAAGGCTGTTCGATCTGTTGTAGGCCAAAGACACCCGAACTGAGTGACTGGTGCGATGTGTATGGTGTATCCTGGTGAATGACCCTCTGTTGGAGTTGCATCTGCTGTCGTTGTTCATCGATCCATGGCTCCCGAACTTGCTCTAGACATACATTGTACAGATGTTGTGAGCTCGTATTGGCCGATGGAAGAGGCAACTGTTGAGATGGAAGAATCTTGGGCCGGAGTAGCATATTATCGGTAGCATCTTGGTGATCAGGAAGGTTCGCGTGAGATTTATCGAGACATTGATCAGTGGATGCAGCTCGTTCAGGAGGAAAAGGTTCGCTAGTGGGACTCAGGAAGAGGTCACCGGACGCGGCATGGCCTTTTTCTTGAGAAGGACGGCTAAGGTTGAGAGAGGATCTGTTCATGCTTGGCGATCTTGATGGCAAACGACCAGGATAACAGCGAGAAGTGATGGGTAGGTTGAGGATGTTGAAGCCTGTGGGAGGATGGATGTTTTTATATACTTTCGGACCATGCAAAACAGAATTAGAGTGATAGTGGATGGTGTTGATTGTTGACCTGAACCTTCTGCATGCAGAAGTTTGTCCCATTCGCCCAATTGAGCTTCGCCAGAGTTTGTCAGGGCACTGGGAAGTGCAAGCCTCGTTCGCTCTGGGAACAAGAGACATCGTTTGTCAACGTTCTCAACAGCGGTGACTAGACGTTGTGATCAGAACCATTCCGCCATGTCAATGTCTGGTGTGATCAGAGGCTGCCATCACGCTCAATCAAGATGAACAACCCTGCAGAATACAACGATCTCGTTTTGCTTGGAACTGTGCTGCAAGTCCCGAGAAACACTGCCTTCGTCCTCGACCCATGCGTTGTTTACGTTCGACCTGCGAGGCATGACAAACAATCCGAGGGCCGAGGGTCAGAACCACCGAGCTCTCGGGACGTGCACAACTGTGGAGGAAAACGGAGGCCGGTTTGGGTTGGATTGACGCTTCTCCTCCTGCCCTTGTCATCCTTGTCCATATCATAACAACGGGGGTGCCAATCAGTGCGTCCCTTGGTTCTATTGGTGTTTCAAAAGATGGACCCTTGAAAAAATTGGGCTCATGGCTGACAGACAAGGTCAATAGTGGGGAAGTTGACCGATCGACCTTTTTGTAGTCTCCTGCAGGTTATTTCTTTTCTTTTTAAAGTCTCGCAGTACCTTCTGCATCTATTCCATGTAGTCCATGGCACTACTCCTTGGACGCTTGAATAGAGTCGAAGATAAGTAGGATTTCACAGGATGGGACAAACTTTATGCTTTCTTGTCTCAGATCACCCACCTTAGATTTCGGATCTCTTGGCTATTCGCCGTTAAAGGTGAGTTGAACCTCTCCCTCCTCTCTCTTTCTCCTTGCAGTTGTCCTTTGCACACAACCCCTTCCACAATAGCCGCAGTAGGAGATCAGCTGCGGTACATCCATAGTCCGGCCGATCAATAGTCCAGATGCTCTCATCGCCCTTGAGAGAATCTGTTTGTGCATTGAACGTTTGAACGTGTTGATGAAGTCGAGTCGTTCTTGGTGCTTCAGTTTTCCAATGATCCTGGGAAGAATGATAGGATTCGATGTAGCACTTGATAAGACATTCGGATACAGGTGTGATCACTAGTGCAGAGTCGCCTCAGAGCACTGAGCATCGAAGATTGTTATGAGGAATGGTGGTACAGGGAAGGACCACAAGGGAATTCTGAGCAAAGGAAGCATAATTAGATAATACCAGTGCGACGATCACCAAGGTGGAGCCCTTTTGTCGACTTGACGTTGCCTGGCGAACATGGCCTAGACCCGAGAGATGGTTTTCAATGTCCACGGAGTACTCGACCACTGCAGCGGAACTTGAACCTACGGCAACCATCGTCATCCTACATTGATCTTGTGCAGATCACGAGTTCAACAAGGCCAAGTTAAGGACCAGTAGTTTGAATGCAGCATATATACTTGCCAAGAGAAATGGTGGCAACGAGGTGGCAGCTCGTTTGACAGTGAGACCGGATTGATGTAAAGCAGAAGAGTCGCTTGACGGACACGTTTGGTTCACCCATTTTAAGTTGGATGCATGCTTTCGGGCACGCAAATGGTGGCAACAAGGCGGCCCGTCTGACAGGGAGGGGCCGGATCTAAGCAAAGCAGAAGAGTCGCTTGACAGGGAACAACGGGTGACAAACTTGGCTTGCCTGGGCGCTACTTCTGGGCCGTAAGGAAGGAAGAAAGAAAGAAGCAGTGAGGGAGCGCCACAGCGAAATTGTTGTTGTCACGTTTTTCTTTGCTGCACTTCCCACAAGGTTCTTCTGTCGTCTCTCATCCTCATCCCTTCTCATCCCTCGTCCCTCCAACACCAGTTACACTCTGTTCATACCCATCATCCTGAACGTCTACCCGCCAGAACATCTTGCTTGTACCGCATCTGCCCGCGACAGGACGATGGAACAGAGGCGTTTTTAACCTAGTGTTGCAACCAAAACCAGAAACTGAGGATGTACCTTGGAGACAGCGGCGATAGCCGCATGTTTATCCTGGAGCCTACCACCAACACCTGTGTCAACCACCAGCACTCTTCTGTAGCGATCGTTGATACTCTTCGGACTAACGGTAAAGGATCCTTGCCTCAGCACCAGCCAGTAAGTGTACAGATGAATTACCCTTTGTCAACTGTGGTTGTATTGTGACTCATCAGCTGCGAACACAAGCATAACATCTTCCCACGCGGTCATAGTTTACATCTGTGAACAAGAACGACTACGGTGAGGTATGGTTGCCCAATGTAGGCGAAAGGGCTCTCCCTTGGTATTAAGTTCAGGTAAGCTTCACACGCGTCTTTGGAGGGGCGAAAATCGCCCGAGGAATACGCATGATTATAGGAATGGATGAAGTGTCTCTTGTCCTTTCAGTGTCTAATTGCCTTCCACCCCACATCGCCAAAACAAACCATTGCGGTTTCCA
>Ga0247824_10001366_pt1 | contig 13246 bp, 9 predicted proteins | sample 13C_PalmiticAcid_FD_194412 | JGI IMG/M metagenome (GOLD analysis project Ga0247824, IMG submission 194412) | Soil microbial communities from agricultural site in Penn Yan, New York, United States - 13C_PalmiticAcid_Day48 | ecosystem: Environmental > Terrestrial > Soil > Agricultural land...
AGAACGCAGACAGCAGTTGAGGCTGCCAAAGGTACAAACCCAGAATGCAGTCGACACTTTCTCTTTCGCTACGCTAAAAATCGACATGGCAAACCCAAACATCGTACTCGAAAAAAAAGGCTGACCCAAGAGCGCCTTTGTAAATATCGGGGGTTTTTTTTTTTTTTTTTTTCTTTGACAGCCAAGGAACTGGCTATGTTCAAGTCTGAGTTTGATAATGTAAGCAGGGAAGGTTCCTCATCCATGTCCTCACGACATATCAGCAAGGATATGACCAAGGAAGAACGTAAAAAGCGGGAGGCTCTTTTGGCGAAATATGCATACGACCTTGACGAAATGGTCGAAGGCGAGGATGGAGAGACTGAGATCCAGTACAAGGACCGATCAGGGACCAAGAATAGCGCCGGTGGATCGAAATCCTCTGACCCTTTGCTCGCGGCCAACACGAATGCTGATATTGTTAAGCAGAAAGAGGCCCAACGGAGAGTCGAGATGAAGAAGGCAAACGATGTCGAGAAGGAGAGGAACCGGCTAGCACTGGAGAAGCAACGCCAGGCACAGGAGAAAGAGAAGCGAAGGACACAGAAACAGGAAAGGCGAAGGATGTAGTAGTTGAGCAATTGACCACACACACCAATCCCAGACGATTACAACAACAGGCATAGAACACAGACAATTTTAAAGAGTCTTCACTCTGTTCAAGTGGGAACTGAATATTATTGTATGAGGGTATCATGAGGCGCTAGCAAACCTTCGCTCCTCATTATTCGGATCCACCTTTCAAGGTGCCCAGGTCTCGCGATGGAACTCGGCAGTCCAGTTGGCCTTCTTGACTTGCCGCTCGATCATGTCAACAAAACCTTCAGGACCACCTGCAAAGACGGTCGCTAGTCCTTGGCCATTCTCTGCCTTGCCCACACCTCTCTCTACAAAGTTGTTGATCACTTTGCGGACATCCATGCGACCGCGGCTATAAACGACATCCCCTTCATCCCAGTTACCAACCTCATCTGATAGCTGTTTCTCCTCTTCATTGACACCGACAGCTGCCGTGTTTACTGCATCGGCACCAGCGGCAGTCGCGGCTTCGACATCCTTGGTTTCGGCACGTTTCTGGTGGTGACGCATATGGACCTTCCTGGCAATGGAAATGCCAGTGTAACCGAGGGTGAGCATGGCGATCAAGTGTGTGAAGCCTGGGACCATGGCATATGTCCAATAGCAGACGAAAATGGTCCACTTGTCCCTGCTCTTCGTACCTTCGCACCATTGCGATGGGCCTTCAAAGTCAACGGTGCGGAGCACAAAATAGAATGCCAAGGGAACAACAACGAGAAGTACACTCGTCATTAGGTCCAGCATCGCCAGCCTTTTGGAGACCGAATCTGCGGACGCCGCCTGGAAGGTCGGCAAAGCGTACTCGTGATAGGCCGTAGTACTCGAAGCCTTTCTCCTCGGCTTTTCCAAGATAGCCTCCTCAATAGACATGGAGACTGTTGCAGTAGGAGAAGATGGTCCTCCGGCATCGGCAGGCTCGGGTGTTCTTTCTGTAGTATCTTGCAAAGTCTCGGCAATAGACTTTTCAGAGTTGGACCGCTGCAAGTCAACATCCACAGCTTCGCCTTTCACGCTGTTACTGTTAATGTCGTTGATCTGGACAGCCACAGCGGTCATGGCAGGTGCAGGTGCAGCGATTTCAACCATTGTGCGGCCTGAGAGAGCGCGCTTCAGTCGAGTGCCAGTGCGCTGCAAAAAGTTCTTCTTGCTGTCCTTTTTCTTGGTCTGGCCTGGGACCTGGATATCGTTTTTGATGACATGCGCGTGTGCACCCGTGAGCGTCTGGGGCTTGTCAGGGCGCGAGACGTAAAGCTCTACGTGCAGCCAGGACGTGAAACGAGGATCGCGTGTGATCTGATGCAGGAACGAACCATAAGCATGAAGTTCACTGCGAGTACGGAATGTACAGATCATGTGGAGCTGCATGCGGAGTGGATCGCTCGAGGCAGCAATCTGAGCAGCAATGGCCTTGATCAGGGACATGAATGTGGTGATAGCAGCGCCAGCTGGAAACAAAGAAAATGAAAAGTACATTAATCAGAATATTGCTTTAACTCTCTCTCCCTCTCTTCACGACAGTCAAAAGATTGCAACATACCGATAAAGATGACAACAGTTTCTGACTTGAGGTAATCGTGGCGTCTGTCACCAAAGACACCATCGACATTGGTACGCACAATGACCGGTTTGTCATCGTTTCCACAGCGCTTAGCAAGATCCCTGGTCCAACTCCATTTGGATTCGCCCATTACTCGCATGAACAAAGTCATGGAATAGGGATCTTCGGGCCAGTACGACGCAATCGTGAATGGATGGTAGATATTACCCATACCAGGGATCTGAACGGTGATATAATCACCAGGATAGTAGGGTTTCATAGGCTCCGAAGAAGTGAACTTGACACGAATGATGTCTGCATCCGCGTTCAAAGCGCAAATGGCAACAGGGCTGATTGAACGTGCTTGGATGATCTTTGGCACAAACCGGTCGATGAGGAAGAGGATAAATCCCGGGAGCATGTAATACCATAGCATGTATGACGGATAATGCATGATGAGGCCGATGAAGAAGACAAATGTGCCTACGCGGTGGACGTAGAGGAAGATCGGGTAGACGGTGCGGCGGAACTGGGGCATTGCAAAGAAGGCCATTACGACGATTCCAATCTATTATGTTGCAAATTGATGGTGTACAAGCGGAGCTTGATCAGACAAATGAAAGGACGTGGGAATGCAGGGCCCTACAAGCCATCGTCCAAGCCATGCAAACGCTGATTAATGCTTTGTGTAACTTGATACCATCATAAACTTACCCATGCAAACAATCCAGGTATGTTGCGGGTGCCACGCGTCTTATCAGTAAAGGCAATGTCGCTTATGAACCTGCCCTCCATGATCAAGAAGGCACTGTAGAACCAAGCGTGCACGGTAGCCCAGAAAAGCATAGCTACACCGAGCCAGCGGTGCAGAGGAATGATCTCAGAGTACGTGAAGCCGAGGGCGTGAAGCATCGAACGGCGGAGAACCAGGAACAGGATGATGGATGTATCGAGAAGCACAGCCAGCGATCCGCCATACGAGATTGCGCGTAGGATGCCCTTTTTCTCGCCATACGTTGTTGTGTAAGCCTCTCGACTCAGGATCGTGGTCATGACGAACCAGTAGACATTCATGGTTATAATCGTGCCGGCAAGACACCAGAACCGGTAGGTGAACCCAAAGTATGAATCGTGGCGCTCCCAGAACGAGATTCGCTGCTTCTCGTGGGTGGGTGTGGTCACCATAGATATTGAGCGTTGGAACTGCGAGGTGGCACGGAAGTAGTTGCCCCAGATGGTGATGAAGTGGCCAAGGAGAATAGGGAGTAGACATACGATCGACCAGTAAAAGTCCATCGCATTCCATGAGAAGAAGGGCTGGACCCTGATCTTCCAGAGAACAAAGTAGTCGGCGAACATCCAACCGGAAAAGACGGCCAAGCAGGCCCCGATGACAAGACTTGGGAGGGAGGGTACGGAAAACATGGCGTAGACTTGACGTGGGAGAAGGGGTGGAAGGAAGAAGAAGAAGAAGAAGAAGATAAGGATGAAGGATGAAGGATGAAGGATGAAGGACGGGAGGGAAGGGTTATGTACAGGGTTGGTAGGAGGACCACAGCTGAGCTCGTATGCTGTGGCGAACAGAATGAACAATAAAGTGAAAAAATGTGCGGACAGCGTCGACAGCGAGAGTTTAAATATTCAAGGATGGTTGCGCAACAGAGCAGGATGTATGAGCCTCTCTTCGGACCTCGCTCTGCCTCTCCTCCGACTCTTCCTCTGTCCTCTTTACACACTACACATACACATCCACAGCAATGGGTTATCCACTCAGCCCACGTTGCTGAGATGAAAGATTGCAAGTTTGACTGGAAGAGTGCTCATCATCTTCTACATCGCTGTGGCACTTTGTACCATACTGTATAGATTTTTCACATATTCTGAAGCGGAATGCATCCGACGTTTTACTCCAATGGACACATGATGCTCTGGACAAGCCATTCATCTCTTCTTCCATTTCATTCTTTGCTAATAGGACACTAGCGAATGGAACCAGGATGTGGAGATAGAGATGCAAGACGCATGATCTGATGTGTTGTTGAGCATGCCTTCGCAATAGGTTGTTACTCAAAATGGTCCTTGAGCCATGCCCTCGTCTCCACAGAACAACGCCGATCATGGAGACACGGTACAAAGGAGATCGATACAAGTCCACAGCCGATGGAGAGAAGGTAATTCCTCCGTCATGCCTTAGACTTTATCGAAACAGTCTGGACTCTCTCCGGAGCTACCAAAGTCCTTCTTGGGGTGGACCCTGAATTGATCATTTTTTATCTAATAATCCGTGGCCACTGATCAGCTATCAGCATTGTTAGGCTTTTGGATGACAGAAACATCAAGAGAGAGATAGGGGCGTTGAGAAGGGTCTGGACGAGACTACAGGAGTACATCCATGGACATGGCACAGTATACTACGTATAGAGACATCGATAGAGGAAGAGGGAATTGATCAATGAGATCGTGTACTACTTTGAAGCCTTCTGAGTGCAACACGGATGGACTCTTATCAATCGATTCAGTGGTCATATCTCAGCAGCACCCCTGTGTTTAGTGCGCGATTTAGACTACGATCCCTAGGTCAGTTCTGTCGACCTGGACGGCCATTCGTACATGCCCGCGCATCTTGGTTGAGAAGGCCCATGGTCCGTGTAAACAATTCGTAGACGGCAGGCGCGCACCTTGTCTCAATTGACGTACTGTTCAGGTCCGGACCGTGTGAACCAAGATATCGATTTGTTTTGATCCTTGTCCTACATATGTTTGGTGAGCCAAAATGTGATGAGAGCGTCTGATGGTTTAGAGTTCCCGTTTTGGATGGATGTTTGGGACAGGCACAACGCACAAACTATCCGCATGCAGGAATGATGTGATTTCTGCTCAGTGAGGTAGTGAGGTGGTGTGGATGTAACCGTGGAAAGGCGTCCAGGTGCCCATCCCTCCTTTGTCTTTGAGCAAGCTCGTGACGAATGAAAAGCTGACATCAATGGTGTGATGTGAAAACGGCGCAAAGTACGGGGCAAAAAATGAGTTCCACGGACTAATGGTTACAAGGCATTGAGCAAAAGAGTGTGCAGATAGGTGGATCATAGGTGAGCGAGGCACAGGGCTGAGAGAGAGAGACAGGCAATGTTTCGTGCGTGATGGAATACGCATGGCAAGAGGGAAGATAGGAGCAAGGATATTAATCGTATGAATCGTCTGAATTCTGAATCGTATGGATCGCATGGATCGCATGGATCGCGTGCAGCATCAGCTCGAGGCGCTATCGTATGTCAGTCGTCATTGCTGTTTTGAAGGCCATTGTCGATCGGTTGCTTTGCGATCTGTACTGATTGTGAGAATCTTACAAACAACGCAAGACAAGGCTGCGGTATCGATTGGCGATGGCATCTGTTCTCTTTTTATCATCATGCATCATGCAACATGTTGCTGCAAGGGTCGAATAGATAGTGTCTCCTCCCTTTTTTTGCTGGCTGGTTGAGATTGAATTGAGAGGGCAATCTAAACAACTCTAGTGAAGGTAAGCCTCAGACCACTGGTTGTAGAATCGAGGGTCTTGACAGTTGCTTCCACACAACATACCTGTTGAGGTGCAGCAGGTGGACCTGATAGTTCCATACGTAAGACGAACAGCATGTGGATCACGATGGTATCCGCGCCAGGATCCTTTTCGGTGTGCTATGTCACGTTTATCGGATGCATGCTTGATTTCCTCATCTATGGATCGATAGTGTCTTGCACGTACGACAAGCCAATAAGATCATCCAGAGTGCTGGATTGTATCCCGTGAATCCTTCATTGACTGGCGCTCGAAGTGTATTGATTGACAGACGAGGCCCAGATGCCATAAGCTTCCCTTGTGCTATCAAGCATCCTGTTGACATTGTCCATACATGTGTTGTTGTCCTTGAGATACGACCGAGGGAATGATTGACGAACGAGGGTATCAAAACGTCAATGTCCTGCGCTCTCCAGGGATCTTAGATGGCGGATCCAAGACAATGTCCCTGTTACCATGGCTACGCTCTGTCGCCTTACTTTGACTGGACTCCATGTTGATCCAAACTGTCAAGAGGTGTTGATGAACAGTATCTTGAATTGCACTGAAGGTAACAAAGTGTCGCGGCCGCCCTGTCGTACCCTTGGCACATCCTGGAGTGGTTTTGCTGCACACGCACAGACTGGTTCAGACTTGAAAGTGGAGTGCTGAAAGAGTCGTCTGCTACTCCTTCTTTCATTCAGTTCTTGAGTCATCTTGTAATGCAAGGCACACTTCCCGGCTTTGGTATTGTCGGCATCGCTGTGTCACTGCTCTCTGTTCCTGTGCGGTTGATCGGCGAAGTCTGTAGGCTGTGATGAGCAAAGAGTTCAAAGTGACCGTGGGGACTCCCACGAACAGATTCCACCGCGTTCCAGCCGACCAGGTCCTTGAGGTAGCCGATGCCGATGACAGGCCCACCACATAACACAGGAGAGGGCTCCTTATAGCTGGTGGCCTACCACGGATGAGGGAAACTCTGAATGCTTTGAAAGGTGTGTTGGCAGGATCTGATGAGAAGAGGTTTGCTGTGCGACAGAATAACCGTGGCTCTGTGAGGGCGAGAAGCCACTGCACTTTCTTTCACTCTTTCTTTCGCTTTTTCATTCTATTCCTCTCTTTCACTGTTGAGTCCCGGGCATCGACATATCCCGCCTTCCAGCAACCCATATACCGAACAGCACAGGTGCGAATATCCGTTCTCTATCGCCATTCCCATCCTGGAAACATACGACTCGCTGCATAACATATATCCTGTATCTTCCGTGAAGAACAAGATGCAAAGACAATAGTGTTCGTTAACTCTACCTTGCTCCCTGGACTATGGTAGTTGTTCGCTAGGAGAAGATAGGTTGAAAGTACTCTTTCGACCACAGCTGGACGGCATTTACCACACGGCAACTCAGGGTACTCGCACATTGATTCAGTTCGGAATGAGCCTCTTTTCTTATTTGCATTGGTGCTCATAGAGTGTTCTCAATGTTTGACGGTGTGTAGCACAATACGCAGCAGGAATGACCCGTAGTACCAATTCGTTGTCGCTTGACACCCTCTCGCTACAGCAGTTGCTCGTGCTTGCCAACATTTGCATTTCAAATGCTCGCAAAACAAAAGACCTTGGTGTTGCACAGGAGCTGTGTCACGATGCCGAAACTGCGTTGTCCATGATCAAGAAAAAATCCCCGACAACTATCGCCTCATTCAAAGACACTGAGGACCAGAGCTTGTGTAAGGGGATCACCACCGCCTATACCGACCTCGGTGAACTGCAAATCAACCTTGGACGGAGTGACAAAGCACAAGCCAACTACAAGATTGCAGAGCAATGGTATGTGGCGAAGGACGGATGTTACAATGAAGAATTGGCAAAAAAGCAAAGTCTAATACCGAGTGAAACGTAATGCATGTTACAGGAGAGGCTCCACGTCTCCAGAACAACACCCACATCCTAAAGGCACATTGCCCTTCCCAGTGAATATCCCAACAGCCAGTCAATCGTCTCTACCTCTCGGGAATCAGCAAAAACAAGGTGACACCATTGTCCACGCCCCTCGCAAGATATTTGTCCAGAATGCTCAATTGCCCATCATTGTAGTTGGACTACCTGAAGCACAAGAACGTCTCAATAGTACCCTTCAGCTGGCATACTGCATCAGACTATTGCAATCCCAACAATCGTCCGACAATTCATTGGATACTGTAACTCGCGACTGGCTACAAGTCACCGTGGATAATGCCGATGAATATGAACGACTCGGGGATCTGGCGACATGCGTCATCAGAGAGTTCAAACGCGATGAAATCAAGGATGCTATGACTATCGCAGAAGTCTTGCATCTGGTTCCTGTTCTCGAGAGGGATGCTTCCCGCGATTTACTTCGAGATTTCTACACAAGGATCGATCAGTCGGACTTGCTGGATGTCCATCAACTCGAAGGTCTTGCCCAACTGATACAAGGTGTAAAGACAGCCTACTTGGACGCAGATGATCTGGTCAAGATACTGGAACTCATCAACGAACGCTTAAGTGACACTCACGGACAATCTCCACACTACGTCTATCAGTTGACCGTGGCAGTATCATGTATGCTGGACGCCATGGCCGATGCAAACATCAGTGGATTGGATCGTGAGAAGTTGCATGCGCCTCTCATGTCGTATTTGGAGACACTGAAGAAGGATTCAGATCCTTACTTGGTATATCAAGCCGCTTATGCATACCAAGCCCTTCAGTATGTCCCAGATAACGATACACCGTGGGATGGAGCTTTTCGACGTACAGGAACAGTCATCCAAGGAGTGTCAACATTGGCGAGCGCAGTGAAGGGTCTGGATCTGAACAAGTTCATCGATGGCTTAAAGAACATCCAACAAGGAGTTGAAGGAGTATCTGGGGCATTTCGAATCGTCGACACAGCATACGAGGATGCAGCATCGATAGTCGAAAGTGGACAAGACTTATTGGATTCACTCAAGGAGGGATTCAGTTTTGCACGAAAACGCGAATGGTATCCAGCATTACGAGGAGCCGATGTGCTCATCCGAGAGGGTCATTTCGTCAAGTTCGAGAAACTTGTGTACGAAGCACCTTGTCACGGCGATCCGGCTTTTCAATGGGGAGTGTGTCAGCGACTCGGAGAGGTTGCAGCCAACGACACGTGGGATGCGGAAACTCGTCGTAGCGCAGTGACATTTCTCAGCGAGATATATCAGGATGATGCAGTTTGGAGTCAGTCGAGTGTGAAGCAATGGTCCATCAAGATTCTCATACAACTCTCCTCGCATACTGGGGGTATTGCGCAATGTAAGTTAGAACAAAAGCTGACTTGGTCTACCTAATGAAACAGGCCCATTACGATAACCACTGACCAACCTTGCTCTACAATCTATAGATGCCAAAAGTCTTCTAGGAGAACTGGAAACAAATGGAGATTCCAGGAAGCGAGCACTTTACCAAGCTTGCCGAGAAGGAGGCTCAGGCCCATATCAATTGCGATTGGACAAGTCTACAGTGACGAGCTCAACATTGCTCGATCGTGTACAAGATAAGCCCGATGTTGAAACAAATCTGCGCCAACTGAAGAAGCGTCGTATCAATGAGCGTGGCAGCATTATTTATATCCCACCACAAGCAAAGGCGAGTTTGCATGCTTCGGATGAATCACGGTTCCCGTTGATGGACAGAGTCAACAAATATTTGAAGAGTGACCAAACAGTACTGTTGTTACTTGGTGACTCTGGGTCAGGGAAATCGACATTCAACCGCTCTCTCGAATTCGACCTGTGGCAAGCGTACAATGCAAAGACAGGCGTCATCCCACTCTACATCAACTTGCCTGCAATCGACAAACCGGAGCACGACCTTGTCGCTAAGCAATTGCGGAAACTGGACTTTACGGAGCCTCAGATCCGCGAGTTGAAGTACCGTCAGTTCATCTTGATCTGCGACGGATACGATGAGAGTCAACAGACCCGCAACTTGTACACGAGCAACAGGCTGAATGAGGAAGGAGAATGGATTGCAAAGATGGTGATCAGCTGCCGTAGCGAGTATGTTGGACATGACTATCGAGATCGATTCGAACCAGGAGATCGTAATGCACGGTCAGGTCAAAAGCTGTTCGACGAAGCCGTCATTACTCCATTCTCGGATAATCAAATCCAAGAGTACATCAGGCAGTATGTTAAACTGCATCGGCCGCTTTGGGAGACGGAGAGCTACACTCAAGCACTCGATCTCATCCCTGGATTGATGGATCTTGTGAAGAACCCGTTTCTGTTGACAATGTCATTGGAAGTGTTGCCGCGTATGATGGATCCAGGTCAACAAGTCTCGGCTGCTCGTGTCACCAAGGTGGCACTGTATGACCAGTTCGTCGAGCAATGGCTGGAGCGAGGCAAGAAACGAATCGGAGAGAAGAACATGAGTTTTCAGGCGAGATCAGCATTCGACAGCCTGTGTGACGAAGGATTTACAACGAACGGCATTGACTACCTGAAAAAGCTGTCTGTGGCAATCTACAAGGAGCAAGGCGGTCAACCTGTTGTCGAATATTCACGTCTCAACGACGAAGGCACATGGAAGGTGGCATTCTTCAGTCAGAACGAAGAGAAGAGACTCTTGCGTGAGGCATGTCCTCTAGTACGAAACGGCAGTCAGTATCGATTCATCCACCGATCGTTACTGGAGTACGGATTTGCACGCGCGGTATTCGATCCACAACTCGCTAGGGAGAACGAGAAAGCTGAGTCGACCCTGTCTCGTCGAGGGAGCATGAGCTCTATTTGGAGCTTCGAGATTGAAGGTGGTTTGACTGAGGCGGCCACGGTTACAGAGGAGCATCTCGTGGACCCCAATTCGCCTCTCGTGTGGAGAAGCATTGTGAACGAGGCTTCGGTTCTACAGTTTTTGAGCGACCGAGCCGGTCAAGAACAATTATTTAAGCGGAGGCTCCTTGCCTATATCGAGCACTCGAAGGAAGACAAAAAATGGCGCACGGCAGCGGCAAATTCTATTACTATTCTGGTCAAAGCTGGTGTGCAGTTCATTAGATCTGATCTGGAGGGCATTCAGATTCCAGGAGCGGATCTTAGTTATGGTGTTTTTGATTCTGCATGGTTGCAAGATGCAGATTTGAGAAAAGCCAACCTTCGCGGTGTTTGGATGCGACAAACGGATCTTTGCAGAGCACGAATGACAGGGGTGGACTTTGGTGAGCTGCCCTCACTTATCTCGGAAATCATCGTCACCTCATGCGCGTATTCACTAGATGGAAAATCACTTGCTGTCGGTCAAAGTGATGCCATTATCACCGTACACACACTGCCGAGCTGGGAACATGTTTGGACTCTGAGCGGTCACGGAGATGTCGTTGTGTGCGTTGTATACTCTCCAGTGGATGGTTTGGTCGCCTCCGCTAGTAAAGACAAGACGGTACGATTATGGGATACGGAGACAGGAACGTGCCAGCACATCTTTATTGGTCATAGCAACAAGGTTGAGTTTGTTGCATTCTCTCCCCAAGGGGATGTGCTCGCTTCCGCTAGTCTGGACAGAACAATTCGACTATGGGATATCGGAGCAGCAACTTGCCGACGTATCTTCACTAGTCATAGCAGCGGTGTTCATGGCGTCGCATTTTCACCTAAAGGAGGCCAAATTGTTTCAAGCAGTGCCGACAGGACGGTACGGATATGGGACGTTGAAACAGGAGTTTGCAGTCGTATCCTTTCCGGCCACCATTTGTATGTTATGAGTGTGGCATTTTCGCCTCAAGGAGATCTGATCGCTTCCGCTGGCTCTGACAAAACCATTCGATTATGGGGTGTGGAGACAGGATCCTGCCGCCACATTTTGACTGGACATACCGGCCAAATTTCTGGCGTTATGTTTTCTGCAAAAGGCGATCAACTTGTCTCTGGAGCCAATGATGGAACGATACGGCTATGGGACGCAGCGACAGGGTTTTGCCGGCATACACTGGCCAGCAATAATGAAGCAGTTCGTTTTATCGCGTATTCACCCAAGGACGATCAAGTGGCTACGGTCAGTGACTATAAAGTACGGCTGTGGGATATTTCAGGGATATCCAGCTTCGTTTTGCAAGGTCACATTGGAGGAACGGTTCAAAATGTCGCGTTTTCGCCCAAGGGAGATCGGTTTGCCACATGTAGTGGTAGCGAAAAGATAGTAAGACTCTGGGATACAGAATCAAGGGTCTGTTACCGGAATTTGATTGGCCACGACAAGGCGGTTACTTTCATCGCATATTCACCGAAAGGCGACCAGATTGCGTCTGTAAGTAATGACAATACGGCCCGGCTGTGGAACCTGGAGACGGGAACTAGCCGATGCATCTCAACTGGCCAGAGCGTAATGCTTCGTGGTGTAGCATACTCTCCCCAGGGCGATGTGCTTGCCACCGCCAGCTTTGACGGAACAGTGAGACTTTGGGATGTGGACACCACAGATCACCGTGGAACACTGAATGGCCATAAATCCGCTGTCTCGAGCGTTGTATTTTCACCTGACGGCAAGCAAATCGCCACTGGCAGTGGAGACGGAACAGCGCGGTTATGGGACCTTGGAGCTCAAACTTGTAGTCATATTCTCAAAGGCCATACTGGCTGGGTTCCTAGGGTCGTATATTCGCCTCAAGGAGACCAGCTTGCCTCGGCTAGTTCTGACAGGACGGTGCGTCTATGGGACGTTAAATCAGGAGACTGTCAGCTAACATTAGACCGTCATTACGAATCGGTCCTATGCATCACGTATTCTGCCAAAGGAGATATACTGGCCTCCGGTAGCCTGGACAAGACAATACGGCTCTGGAATGTTGCATCTGGAGAATGCCTAGCAGTGACACCAAACTTTCATATCGGTATCCACAGTATTTCCTGGAGAACAACATCTGATGGCGACTTTTTGTTTACTGGTTGTGGGGACGGGTCGGTGATTGAGTGGGAAGTCATGGGAGAAGAAGATGAGTACTACATTCGTCTGTCGTGGTGCAACACAAAAGGTGCGCTGACAGTGATGGGTGCGGATATACAAGGCGTGCGAGGATTATCAAAACTCAACGAGCAGTTACTAAAGCAGCGAGAGGCCGATGGTGAACCGGAGCACGTATAATGCAAGTTTTGGTAGTGGTATCGACAATAAATCCGTCAGTGAGTGGGGCATGAAAAGATGATAGAGGACGGTTGCAAGTAGGCTACCAAGGGACTCAATAACCTTCTCTGACGACTAGACCCATAAAGCGACGAATCTCCAAACGAATTGCCTCGTATTGAGAGATGAGAAGCATTTCGAATGCAATCCTCATCTAGAGCCGAGATCTAGTGATTGGAGTCGTTTGAGAGAAGCATGTCAGGACAACGCTTTGGCAATTGCGGTATAGGGCAATGGCCAGCAGCAAAAGGTTCTAGCGCAAAGTCGTCTCCTATTTGAACTACAAACATATTCACCGCGCTTCTCAATCTGCAGGGACAAGTCACTTAATGCCCAAGTTTATTCGAGGGGGGTGAAAATGGATGGTAAAGCTGAACGCATC
>Ga0247824_10001367_pt1 | contig 13245 bp, 15 predicted proteins | sample 13C_PalmiticAcid_FD_194412 | JGI IMG/M metagenome (GOLD analysis project Ga0247824, IMG submission 194412) | Soil microbial communities from agricultural site in Penn Yan, New York, United States - 13C_PalmiticAcid_Day48 | ecosystem: Environmental > Terrestrial > Soil > Agricultural land...
ATGGAGAGCCTACGCGTGCCCAAGGAACCCGTACTAAGGTTGGTAAAAGCTGGTAAAAAACGAGGGGGAGGGGGGGCAGGGGCGCACACATTGGACTAAGGATATATAACGAAACGATAGTGATGCAGTGGAATGGAGGATGCATTTGAGCCCGTTCTAAGATTGAAAAGTGATGTGCAGGGAAACATCGCTGGGCCGTTCTCAGTTCAGGGATGAAAGGGAGGTTGCCGGCTAATAATATAAAAATGAAGAGGACGGAAGAGAAGGAGCTGTGGATGGAGACTCTAGAGGATGACCTTGATGTACCTTTTTTACCTTTTTTTATTTTTCCACGCTCATTGTCGCACGCGAGAGTGGAAGGAATGTTGCACTGTCGTACAGAGCAATAGCAGGAGCAACATTAGTATATATATATATGTATCACCATCATCAGCAACGCTAGCAACACTAGCAGCAATGTTGTTTTGCGCGGGCTACAAATAGACACAATTCAGGGAAAGGACCTTGTCCATGCACCCACGAAGGTTGCGGCAACAACAAGCACAACAACGCAACGACCCAATCAGCCCGGGCAAACCCATTCTTAGCGGGAGTTACATGCATGCAAGCGTTGGCTCGACTAGGTCGAGTCTGCTACAGACCTATGGACTGAGCAGACGGTATATTTACCTGGGAGAGAGACTGAACGAGTGCAAGAAAGAGTGCAAGAGCGCTGACTGCCGCCCTTCTTTTTTCCTCCACGACTGTCGTCTCCTCCCCCCCCTCTCTCTCCACTCTTCGCTCCTTTTTCTTCACTCGCCTCCTCCTCCTCCTCCTCGTTTTCTTTGCTCGTTCATTTGATCTGTCTCCACATCGCCCTTGCCGGCCTCCTTCCTCCAGATCGGCATTCATAACTGGCGTCGTTGCTTGAGCCTCTCTGGTCAATAGCCTCCGCGTACCTTGGATCTGTGCCGTTCGACTCCACTGTACCATCATCAGCCGGGTCCTCGTTCACTTGACCGGTCTCCCATCCTCTTTCTTTTCTGACACTCTCAGGTACAGCAGCTATGACCACAGCGTGGGTTCATTCTTGGACACAGACTAAGCCAGGTTCGCTAACAACGACATGTGTCTTGTACAATAGGCTTGACCCATCCTCACCATGTCGCGATACAACGCACCTTCACCTCAAATACCCCCCTCACCTCAAATGTCCTATCAAAACGGGGCTCCTCAACGGACCACCTCGAATGGAAGCCAACGCGCTCCCCCTTCACCCCGCATGGGCGCCACTGCACTTGGTGGGGCCCCCCAACGGACTACTTCGAATGGTAGCCAACGCGCTCCTCCTTCACCTCGCATGGGTGCCACTGCACTTGATGCCCCCCCTCAACGGAATACTTCGAATGGTAGCCAACGCGCCCCTCCTTCGCCGCGTATGGGTGCTGCTACCCTTTCGCCTGAGCAGCCAATTGGGTATACTGGTCCTCAGCGCCAACCCGGCGGGTCTGGTGGATACAACCGCGACATTGGACACTCAAGCTACAGCATGGAGGACGGTGAGAAGCCAGGTCGCTCGAGCACTGCCAGTGGACGTTCTCCATCACCTTCTCCTCCAGGTTACAATACCAACAGCACCGGCCTTTTATTGCCTCGAACTGACTCTATCAACAGGAGCACGGCAATGAACCGTCGGGTAAGGGGGGGGAAAACGTTAAGGTCTTACCGACCGGCATGAAAGTTTAAAGATATAAAAAAAAAAGGGCGGCTTCTAACCATAGGTTTTATTTTTTATTTTTTATCGCGTACACATTCATAGTCCGTCTGCCTTGTTCCCTTGACGAACGGAAACTTGGTGATTGACTGCCCAGTTCCGCGACAAGTCCTTCAGAATGCTCATTTCAAGGGTGACCCCGAGTTCGAAGTCATGCGCTACACCGCTGCCACCTGCGATCCAAACAATTTCCTCATGGAGCGATATACGCTTCGCCCAACCATCTACCGCCGCCAAACGGAGCTTTTCATTGTCATGACCATGTACAATGAGGACGATGAGCTATTTATCAAGACCATGGGCTCCGTCATGAAGAATATTGCTCACCTCTGCACTCGCAGCAAGTCCAAAACTTGGGGAAAGGAGGGCTGGAAGAAGGTCGTTGTCTGTGTTGTGGCAGATGGTCGTAAGAAGTGCCATCCCCGTGTTCTCAAGGTCATGGCTGCAATGGGTGCCTATCAGGAGGGAGTTGCCAAGGACTCAGTGGCGGGAAAGCCTGTCACCGCACACATCTACGAGTACACGACCCAGGTCATGGTGGATGAGGATCTCAAGATTCGAGGCGCCGATCGCGGCATCGTTCCCGTCCAGATCTTGTTCTGCATGAAGGAGCAGAACAAGAAGAAGTTGAACTCACACCGATGGTTCTTCAATGCCTTTGCTCCCCAGCTCAACCCCAATGTCTGTGTCCTGCTTGATGTCGGCACAAAGCCCTCGGGAACCAGTATCTACCACTTGTGGAAGGCCTTTGATCGCGATTCGTCCATCGGAGGCGCCTGCGGTGAGATCTGTGCGGATTTGGGTCCCAACTGCAGCAACCTTCTGAATCCCCTGGTCGCGTCTAAGAACTTTGAGTACAAGATGTCCAACATTCTTGACAAGCCTCTCGAGTCCGTCTTTGGATACATTTCCGTCTTGCCCGGAGCGTTCTCGGCTTATCGTTACAAAGCCTTGAAGGACAGTTCACCAGGCGTTGGACCCTTGTCGTCATACTTCAAGGGTGAGACAATGCACACTTCGGACGATGCTGGTATCTTCGAGTCCAACATGTACCTGGCAGAGGATCGTATTCTCTGCTTCGAGCTTGTTGCAAAGAAGAACGAGGCCTGGTTGCTCAGGTATGTCAAGTCTGCAAAGGCTTCAACGGACGTGCCAGACAGTATCGGAGAGTTCATTTCCCAGCGCCGCCGATGGTTGAACGGATCCTTCTTCGCCGCGTTCTACTCGCTCGCCCATTTCACGCGCGTGCTCACCTCTGGCCAAGGATTCTTCCGCAAGATGTTCTTGATGGTCGAGTTCCTTTACAACGCCGTCAATCTGGTCTTCAACTGGTTCTCGTTGTCCAACTTTTACCTCACGTTCTACTTCTTGGCCAAGGCCGCCGGCAACAACAACAACCCAAATTTCTCGCCTCTTGGTAGCTGGGGTCAAACGACTTTTGAGGTTATGCGCGAGGCGTACATTGCCGCCATAATCATTGTCTTTATCTGCTCGCTTGGTAACCGGCCTCAAGGATCTCGAATGATCTTCATTATTGTTATCATGCTGTTCGCAGTCATCATGGGACTCATGCTCTACCTCGCTTGTGCCACGGTCTACACGGTTGTGACGCCTGTCTGGGGTGATTACGGTCGGATGCAAGAACTGCTCACCACTCGAGGCCCCTTCCGGGACACCGTCATCTCTTTGCTGTCAACCTACGGATTGTACATTATCTCTTCATTGATGTACTTTGAGCCATGGCACATGTTCACGTCCTTCTTGTCGTACCTGTTCCTCCTTCCGGCATACATCAACATTTTGATGGTGTACGCGTTCTGCAACACCCACGATGTCTCTTGGGGAACAAAGGGTGACAACAAGGCGCCAGAGCTCGGAGGTGCGACCAAGGTGACCAAGGATGGTCAAGAGGTTATCAAGCTGGAGAAGCCTTCAACGGCCGAGGATATTGATGCCATCTACCAACTCAACTGGCAAGAGCTCTCTGTTCGTCCAGAACACGTCAAGGAGAAGCGAGACAAGAAGACGAAGCAGGAGGATTACTACAAGTTGTTCAGAACACGTCTTGTGTTGACATGGATGTTCACCAACGCCTTGTTGATCATCACCATGACCAGCAACTTCTCGTTCTTGAAAGACCCCGTTACTCCTCCCACCGAGGTTGATATGTTCAACCCATACCTGTCGATGATCTTCTGGAGCGTCGCAGCATTGGCCGCTGTGCGATTCACAGGATCGACTTTGTACCTGATCTTGAGAGTCCTTTTCGGTTAATCCCACTTCACTCCACTGTATAGAACCTAATAGACTAGAGAACTAGAACACTAGAATACATAGACCACCTAATAATGTGTGCCCATGCGCCAATGTTAAACTCAAACATGAAGGGTTCACCAAAAGTTGCCGTGTTCCATTGCTTCCATTGCTTGCTTTTCTTGTCATCACTTTTTGTTCCCCACATCTCATCAGGTCCAAAAGCCGAAACACGGAGAACCCATTGAATGGACCTTCCAGAGCTCCGAAACCACCTAGCCAAGTTCCTAAGAAACACCGAGTTGGCAGTAGCAGCCGCAGTTTGCAAGAGTTGGCACGAAACTTTTACACCCCACCTGTACTGCGAGATCCAATGGACGGAGTATACACGGAACCCATCTCGGCAAGCGATTGAGGCCAATGCCCAGCATATCCGTTCCCTCTTCATCCATACAGAGCCATGGGACTTTCCGCTGGAAGTGCTCACCAAGGTCCAAGACGTGTTCCTGGGCTTTCGAGTTCAAAGGCTTGAGACGTGGGGGCGATTGGCCACATTGCTGAAGCAGAACCCAGAGATGGAAAGCTTGACGGCGGCCACGTTCGGGAGGGAGTCTCTGATGGAGGAATTCATGTCGGCGCTTGCTTCCGCGTGTCCAAAACTGCACACTCTGATTAGCAACTTTGATGAACTGGATGAAAACAGCACCGTGTATCTGCTGGATGCGAGTGTCCGGGTGAAGGCATTGAGCCTGTGCGATGTTGAATTAGTGCCTCCAGACTCGTTAGACCGGTGGCCCGTGTTTCCAAACCTGGAGCATCTGGAAATGAGCATCCATGCGGGCTTGTCGGCCGACCAACAGTGCGAAGTCATGCGACGGAGTCCACAGCTCAGATTCTTGGGATGGTACTTGGATTGCGGGAAGACATCGATCTCTCCATTGAGTGGTATTATCGCGGATCATTGCCGACATCTCCATGAATTGGAGCTCATGGACGGGAAGCTCTCGGATAGGGAGATCAGCCAAATTTTGGACAGCTTTCAACGGTTGACCAAGTTGAGGCTTGTGGACTCGGAGTTCCATAGTAAAGCTCAGCAGTCGTTGACTCGACATCACCCTCACTTGAAGGAGCTGGATGTTGGATGGTGTCATGGCACCACGGGTGCTATGACTCAGCAGATCATGACATCGTGCCCAGAACTGGTCCACTTGTACACGGAAAGATTGGATGCTCAAGATATCCTAGGTTCTGCCTTGATCCATGCCGATGATGTGGAAGAAAAGAAGGAAAAGACGCATCCCCCCGTACAGGATTGGGTCTGCACAGGCTTGCGTACTTTATCCACCTTTGTTGGTGGGTTGGAGGGTAAGCCGCAGGCGTGGCACAGAATGGTCATGAGACAATTGGCCAGTTTAAGAAAATTGGAGACTTTCACCATCGGGATCGCAAGCTTCAACAAGGACAAGTTGTCGCCGCGTGATGGACTTGACTTGAGGCTTCAAGCTGGACTCGATTCCCTACATGGATTGAGTATACAGGAATTCAACTTTGATGGACTGTGGCAACAGATGGAGGAACAAGATGTTAGATGGTTCACAGGTGCCTGGCCTAGACTCTCGAGTATGGGGGGGATGATGCACCACGACCCCAAGCTATGTACAGAGCTACAAACGATCTTGCAAGCGAGAAACATCACCTTCCGTAAATATTAAGACGAGCAAAAGGGATGGGAGAGAGCGCTGAAGACGACGCTGAAACGGTAGATCTGAATTTAGAGGTGGAGTGTGTGAGGCGTCATCTTTTCACTCGGGAAGCTTCCTACTGACTTCTTCACGTTGTGAATTTGATTCCAGTATGGCTGTATTTGTTCGAGCTACAATATGGAAAATTCCTCGTCCTCCTCCTCCTGATCCTTCCGATCCTCGGGATCTTCCCTTGGGTTGGGATGAGAAGCTTGGAGGGGTTGTGTTGGATCATGAGCATTTCCAAGCTGGACTGGCCCAGGGACATCCGCAAGTCGAGTCCCTCCTGGAGCAACGGACAAAAATTGTCTCAGCTCTGTGAACTGCTGCTGAATCACGCCGCGGAGCATATTCATTTGCATCTGAGAGAACTGCGCTTGTTCTTCGAAAGATTGGTGCTGCTTAGCGAGCTGGTCCTTGAGCTCCTTCATTTGCTGATGGGACCGCTGTACCTCGTTCTTCAGATCTTGAATGGTTCTTTGCTGTTCCAATAACTGCTGCTCATAAAGTTGTTGTGGTTGCTGACTCTGCTTCTGCTGGTTAGTCTCGGTGATGTTATTCACGACTCTTTGCACAGATGTAGTCGCTGCAGTGTTTGGCTCAGGAGAAGAAACCATCTTATCTGGCAAGTCCCCTCTAGACATCTTGCTAAGATCTGTATCGTCCTCATTTGTCGACTCGTTGGCACTCGCGGCAGGATATTTGGTGTCGTAGGTCTTTTTCTCTTGAAACGTTGCTGAATAGTATATCTCCTTTGGGAACCAATCGTACGCATCTCGGAAGCCTGATTTGAAGAGAAATGACCCACGTTAGAGGGATAAAACATGCGACCCGGCCCGAGAACGAGCACTTATTTCGGTGAGGTTTACCTGGGATGTCATAGCTCATACTCTCCGCGGCTGCAACATACCGCAGTCTGTTCTGTACCCAAACCAAACGCCATCTTTCGTCACCAGCATTGAACGCGTTGTTGATGAGCGCTGGAGTAATAGGATGTTAGAAACCCCTTCTAGATGGAAACTCGTGAGCATTGCATCAGTTTCTCGTCGAGGAAATAAACTTACCAATGAGTACATTAACCAGAAGGATAGTCGTGAAGAAGTAGTAGATGATGATCATGATGTGAACATCCCAACTGTCATCACCAAGTTCCTCTTCAACTGGACCCCAGATACCGCCCTAGTAATATGATGGAGTGTGGAGGAGGTTTCGGTGGTTAATAAAAGCGCCTCCGCAAGGAAATAGGTAATCAATCGTCCATGTGGTCTCACCATGAAAAAATATGTTGATGAAACGGCTCTAAAAAGGTGGTGAGGGAAATTGACTTTGGAGTAGTCGCAAGTGCCGAAAGGACATGCACGGACCAAATGCAGGATCGCAATTGCGAAGGCTAGGATGCCACCCGCAAACACGAAGAAAAAGACACGGATCCCAACAAAGATGTGTATGATGATGGTTACAAATTGGCACACCCTCTCGTTAACCCTCAATTCGAAGAGCTATAGCATTGACGAAGAGCAACAGTTAGAATGTAATTGAATGAAGCAGACACTCGGACGTTCAATCAGACTGGCAAGGCTCAAGACATACAAAGTGCAAGAAGACGAACAAAACCGAGAAACTGAGGGTCGAGGTGTTGAAATCGGTGCTCTCGTTGGTAATGTTGAGGATCTGGCACACACTTCCTGCCAGAGGTAGAGCGAACACAGTAACATCAACCCAGTTGTAGGGCGATCTGTGAAGGCACATAACATTCTATCGTTAGCAGATGCAATTATCACCTATAGACGTCGTAAACGAATGCAAAGCGAGATCACCTACGTGATGTAATGGAGAGGGTTGCCAACGGCTTGAAGTAGTTCGAGCCACAAAGAAATGACGGCCATGGCAATGATAGCGACAAACACACCCATGAATGTTTCCGGTTGCTCGCTATACACCTGAACGAAAACAGCGACCAGCACCAAGATGTAGTAAAGACATTGCCAAAGGAAGCGCATAAGCCAGAAGGTGTATCCAATGGTGTTCCTGTAATGTAATACAATAGAGTACGATTATTCATTCAGTGTTCCGTATCTAGTAGAAACAAAGTCAACACATCACCCTTGTAATGGCTTACCATTTGTACGCGACCAAGGCTGCAATTGCAGGGTTGTCAAACGACTCGAGGGTGAAATCATGGCACTTTACGGTTGTGTGGCCTGTAACCTTGCCCTGCAATAAGACGGCATAAAAAAGAGTCCGAATCCATGAATGCGACCGCCGAACAGCAAGCGCGATCTTTGCAATTGGCGGGCGGGTATCTGGCTTGTTCCCCGAGACTCGCCAAAGCATGTCAAACGACGCGACAAACAAGTCGCGGGTGAAATTATCGTTCTGTGGGTCGTGCTCTTTGATCAATGGACTGCGATCCAGGTGCAGGACAGGGTTTTCACATTCGTGGAGCAGTCGGATAACAGGCTTCCAGAACATCAAGCGGAACTCGGGTGGGTGAGCAATGACGGCGTGATCAATAATATGCGACCGTTCTCGCGCAGGAATATAAACAAGCTTTTGAAGGGCCTCGAGTACAATGTCAGGGCGGTTCCGTCGCAAGCTCAGAAGCATTTCCAAAGAGTCCATGATAGGCAATAAAAAGTGATGGTCTTTCTCTTGTTTTGCCATGCGGATGCAATAGTCAATCAAGATTTGAGCAATATCAATTGCTCGGGGCACAGTGCGACCCCGGTTGAGGAGCAACCAGATGGGATTTGTCTCGTCTTTCAAGCCAGGCCGAGGGACCCATCTCCCGTATGGTGAGTCCAGTAGAACCTTCAGGAATGCTCCGTACATGGCCTGATTCTCTTGAGTAACATGCCTGCAAATCTTGGTCATAATTGCATCCGAAAGTCCGTCCTGTTCCACAAGTCGATTGATATAGCGGCCGGCGTACCTCAACACATGCTGTCGAAAAGCATCGTCGCCTGCGTGAAACATTTCGATGAGCACGAGCAAACCCTCCAAGAATCGATTTGGTCCTGACCCAAATGCATCGTCACCGCAGAGCCGCAGAACGGATATCAAACTTCGGCCGTCAAGAGTTCTTATGTATTGGTTTCCGTGTGTACATTGGGCGAGCTCGTTCAGGAAATCGTTTGCGCCTTGGATCGGAAAAGGAACAGGAACTGTCCACCAGGTCAACAAAAGCGTGAAGTCTTCATGTAGGATCGATGGCACTCTCCATACCATAGTGTAATATGAAGTGAATACAATCATCTGCAGATGCGGTAAATCGAATGACACGTCGTACTGGAAAACAGTTCCCTTGAAGTTGCCAATATCCGTCGGAGGGATCTTGAGCGCTTCACGGGTGTTTCCTTGGTTGTCAGATACTCTTATTAGCACCGCACGTGGGTCGGAATCGGGCCGCCGTCCGATGCTAGAGTGGGGATAATGGACCGTGAATGTCAGTCCAGAGGGTAGAACTATCGGGCCGTCTCTACTATGTCCCCACAACTCGTCGACGGGTTCGACCAAAGTCAGCGTGTTGACACACAGATCATCGCACTGGAGTCTTGGTTGGAGACATGGAAGGGTAATGACATCCCTGAGCCTCACTAACTCCAACTTCGACCCTTCCAAGGTGTTGAGATGCTGTCCATGCCTTCCTGCGTTTCTCAGACCATGTGAACGGACACACCGAACAGATGTCTTCCCTACAATAGATAGACTGGCAGAATCCATTATTGCCCCCAAGACATTGATGGGCGTAATGATACGAGCATCATCCTCCAGAAACGCAAGACAGTCTTCATAACGAAAACTTTGAGATACAGCTGCGTTGATTATTGCTGAGCCGGTATCTGTCCAACGTATCGCAACGGTGCCATCCACTTGCTGGAAAGCCATCATGGAACCATTGCTTGAAAAGACCACTTTGGAGGTTGGGGATTCCACATAACACACCATTGTGCTGGACTCCAAGTCATAAATCGAGAAGATATTGTTCTTGCTTGACCACGAAATGTACTTGCTACACAGGCTGTCAATAGGCGCCCTGGGGTTAGGAATCGGTTCCTTAATCGAGAACGCAATAGTTTTGGTATGACTCCATGTTCCAAACACCGTGTAGATGTCAATAGACTTTCCATTGCATGTAATGAACAGCTCGTCTTCGGGATATCGATCCCTTGTGGCAGTGAGGTGGAACTTGCCAAACCCACAATAGTTCTTGAGCGGTGCAAGGATTTGGTCGTCTGTCATTGGTGTTAGGGTCATCATTGTCGAGGATGCCTTCTTTTCCGTCTCTGTGCTCTTGTATGTGAAGACTTGGAATGATTTGGTTAAATAGCCTTGAGTGCCCGACATAAGCACAATTGTTGAGCCATCCCAAGAAACAGACGTCGTCAACGAGGCATCAACGAGCTCAAGGTATGGGATAACTGATAGGATCTATGATAGTTAGACATTACTCGCTTGTTGTCTTTCCAATGGATGTGGACATTAAACACACTCGGTTCGCTTACTTCTATCATACGGGTCTCGAGACCGATTTGAAGTCAGAGATTGAGATAAGGACGTCAAGTGCTGGCCACATTGTTTCGGCAGGAAGGGTGCTCGGCGTTCGTGGAGTTGGTCGATATCGATTGTTGCATCGCCGGCGATGGGAACTGCAACATTCAATTCCAGGTCCCACAGATTCAGCTGTAGGCGCTCCTCTTTGACTGACAACGTGAGAACAAAGTTTCCGTTTCCAGAAACTGCGTACTGGCTTATCGTTATAGGGGTTCCCATGCCTGTTTGGTCTTTCTCTTGATCGACATCAATGGACCAGAGAAATGGTACATATGGTCCTGGGTTATCAATAATATTACGTCAGGCTGCATGTCGTTATTTGGTGTCAATGTTTCCTACAACCCCTGACTTTTCCTACCATCGTCTCGGTCGTCAATCTGAAAAGTACTTGTGTCCAAATGAAGTAGCTTGATGTTCAAGTTGTCGGTTTGTGGCGGTGGATCTGCGACCAACTTGATATCCATCTTGATTTCCACGCTGTGAGTGTCTTCGATCCTCACATTGAATCGGTGCTGAAGTTCTAACGTCAAGGTGCTAGTTTTTGTGGCTGCGACTTTGGCGAAGCGAGATGAGTTCCACTGTTCTTGTGTTCTTGTAATTGCTATCCAGTGCATGAATGAATAGGCCAAGGCACTTACGAAGCCCCCCGATCTCATCTTGACTGAAAATCTACAGCACATGGGTCAATTGAAGGTTATTATTGTCTGTGGTAGTTTGTTCACTTTTTAATCCTCTTATCATTTTGTCACATACCGTTTGCGTATCTCCCGATGAATAGGCGCCAGGAATAATGGAGAGCGTGATGGATTCAAGGTCACTAATGTCGATCTCCTCCAGATTAATCGCAATGTATACACTTTGACCGGCTATCATCCTTCTCTCAGCATTGTACGAGCCGTCTCCTCTAATGTCGATCTATCATAGGCGTTTGTTATACGTTGCGATTAAGTCAATGTGGTAGATGGCGAAGAAGCTTGAAGAGACGAAAAGGTCGGTTCTTACATGAACGCTTCCTTGCGCGGCATCCACTATGACAGGTGGAGCGTAGCTGTACTCAAAGGAAATTCACGAGTGCACATGTTAAGCACCCGTCATTGATGATTCTGAGAGTTGGTTTTTCATGGAAGATAAAGCACGATCGTTTACTCTGAAATAGCGCGGATGCGTGCAGGGAGGGTATCCGAGGGCAGGAAATACCAATGTGTAGCTATTTTACAATGCCTTGTGTAAATATCCTTGCCATACACAGTGCACCACTCACAGCTGTTGTCATTACTTACTAGGCCCTGATATTATTCGTAGTTTATCGCTTCTCTCCTCTCCTTGTGTGTGTTCAGTGGTACCTCGAGTCGTTTGGCTTGAAGTGGCATATTTGGTGGCCTCCGAGATTTGGTGATCCCTAGCAGACCCTGGCAATCCTGACGATCCAGCCTCAGGGACTTCCAGTATGAAGTCTCCCATGTTTCTGAACGATAATAGTGTACAACGTTGTCGAAAACGAAGACCTGCTTTACTATGGTGAAGATAGCTTTCGATGTATGGGGCGACAAGGTATGTAGGTATATGGATGGGTATATGAGTATATGAAGAAGGGTATACGAAGGATGAAGAGTGGAGCAAAGCAACAAAATAGAGTGCAAGAGATGGAGCGGAAGAAAGATATTTTTGTACACCGAGGGAAAGGGAAAGATTGCTGTGTGTGGCGAAGGTCCAAAAAATGACAGGGGTTTGTTTGTGTGCGACATTGAACTTCTCCCTGCCAGTTGTCGCATGCTGGGTCAATGATTATGAGTAGTTGGTCTTTCAGGTGCGAAATACCACTTTATATCGAGGAAAAACAGGAGCATGGGGGTCTGCTGATGTTCATGCCACGCCTTTAGCCCGAAGGGATGAGGCCGGTCATTTTTCCATGAATTCGACGCCATGCTGGGTCGTCAGCAGTCGCTTGAGGGCCTGAACACCCTCAGGGATAAACCACGTTATTCCTCGCACAATCTTCAACATACACCAATGCTCGGCGATCCACGTTGCATCATCCACATCCATGTTGTCGCAGATCCTGTAAACGATTTCATCTTCCAGCCACAAAGGTGCTTCTGATATACTCTGTCGGACATCCAACTCTTCTAGTCGCTTCAGAGGAGCGAGTAAACCAAGCCCTGTCTTCAGACTGAGGTCAATCCCAGGATTGTTTCCGCCTTGCCAGATTGCCAACGTTCGCAAGTTCGTAAGCTGGGCGAGACGGGCGAAAAGAGCCTGTTGCGTGAGAACAAAGTCTTCAGTGACTTTGTCAATCCCAATCAACTCGGAGTCATCCTGGCTCTTTGCCTCGTCGGTCCCTCCACAGTCCATAAATATCTTCAGCGTTTCCAGCTCTTCGCAGACCCAGGGCGTCTTCAGATTCTCGAGTGTGCATTTCAAAGTCATGGTTCCAGTACCATCAAGATGCTTGAGTCTCCTGCAGAACTGCAGAACTGGTAACAACGTGGAGGCTGATAGAGGGCCCTGTCCATTAAAATGCAGATGCTCGAGGCTTTGGCTATACTTCGGAAGATCTCCCCTTCCATCAATGCTTGATCGTTCGGAAGGGCTCCCCTTCGCCACACCTCGACCTGGGTAGGATGAAGCCTTGGAAGTATCGCATGGTTCGCCAATTGAAACTCGGGAAATCGGATTGAGGTACACTTTGGAACAAGCTGAAAGATCCTGGGCAGTGTACTATATGGCCTTAGAGCATGAAGGTTGAGCTCAAAGTCTTTGACTTTTCCAAACCCGCCATCGTTAGTGAGATCGGTCATCTCTTGATGGACCGGGAATCTATCCAGGAATATTCGAACCGACTCTAAGGCTGGCAACCATCTCAGGAATTCAATCTGTTCAAATACAATCAACGGGGAAGATGAATCGTAGAGATATTTGAAGACAACCACTCGAAGATTTGGC
>Ga0247824_10001368_pt1 | contig 13244 bp, 12 predicted proteins | sample 13C_PalmiticAcid_FD_194412 | JGI IMG/M metagenome (GOLD analysis project Ga0247824, IMG submission 194412) | Soil microbial communities from agricultural site in Penn Yan, New York, United States - 13C_PalmiticAcid_Day48 | ecosystem: Environmental > Terrestrial > Soil > Agricultural land...
AACCGCCTCCTCGCCTCGGCCTCGTCCCAGCACCCCATGCTCCGCAGCCGCGCCACCCACCGGCTGTCGTCGTACACCATCTCGCGCATGCGGCGCGACGTGCGGGCGAAGCGGATCTGGTCGGCCACGGGGAGGTAGTCGAGAATCGTGGAGAGGATTTCTGTTTTGCAGTTGGGGATCAGCAAGTGCCAAACTTAAACAAGCGGGCGGAATGGCGCGGGTGGACAAACCAGCCGGCAGCACAGGTTTGGTATCAATCATCTCGGCGGCCTGGAGGGTTTGGAGGATGCTGGTCTTGGGCGCCGCAGCACCGGCGGCTGCTGCCGCTCTTCGCGTGGGGGCGGACATGGTGGATGGTTGGTGGTTGATGATTGATACAGGGCGGACGGGTAGAATGGAAAATAAAATGGTTGGTCTCGTCACGTCGTCATGGCATTAGGATGAGTAGGTTCGTGGAGGGGGGGAGGCGGTGTTGGAATGATGTGATGATGGGATGGGGATGCTGGGTGATACCAAGATCCCAGCTTATGGGATGGGGCATCAAGATGGAGGGACCCTGGCATGGGTGGCTTGCGTGTCATTGAGCGGGAGTGGATTGTTACATACAGCACGAGCCCTGAATACGGGAACGGAAACTTACCAGGTAGCTGAAATTGGGGGCTGTCAAGGGTCCACAGTTGGTGGCAGTTGGCTTGTACAACCTCAACTTCACCCCTGAACGCTACCTACCCTTCAACTGCCAACCTCGCCTCAAACCTTGACCTCGAAATGCCGAATTATACGCATGATGCATCGCAAATCAGAGCCATCTATCATGGCTGTCGTAAATCTAGAAGAGATAACTCCACTTGCTGTGGCCCATTCCGTTACTCCCCGTTTTCCATTCCCACCTCCTCCCTCCTGCTGCAGTTCCCTACCCGTCAACCCTCCGGCTCTCCGCCGCTTCAGCAGCCAGAAACCGACGAGTAACAACATTCACACCCTCCTTATCACCCCGTCCTTGTCTAGGATGCATGTGCCCAAACAAGCACGTCCACAAGTCCGCCTTGTCCACCGCCTCGCCCGAGATGCCGTCCCTGCCCATCAGCTTCGTCAAGTGCGCCTGCTGCATCTCGAGCGCGTTGGCCTCGTCGAGGTTCGCATCCAGCAGCTCGGGCGTCGACTCCTTCGACTTGCCCTTCAGGTTCCGCCCCATGTGCTCCATCCGCCGCTGCACCGACAGGTCGTAGATCGACTCCTCCACCGTGCCGTCCACAATGTACAGCCACACTGTGGTCTCGTGCTGCTGCCCGATCCGGTCGACTCGCGCAATCGCCTGCAGCTCCAGCGCCGTGTTGAGAAGCGGCTCGCACAGGAAGACATGGCTGGCGTTCACCAGGTTCAGCCCGCTGGCGTGGGCTCGCGCGTGTAACAGGAAGACTTCGGTGCCTGGGTCCTCCTTGAAGTTGGTGATACCGTGCGCTTTGTCAAACGAGGTGAAGCCGATGCGATACCTCCGGAAGGCAAGGGCAAGGACGTCCAAGAATTCCTTGTACTGCGAGAATATGATGGATTTGGCTCCAGGATCCGACTCTCGAAGCCAGAGGAGATGGCGTGTCAGCATGTCCACCTTTGTCGTAAAACTCGGCCCATCCAAGTCGATGTCCTTGATCTCGGCCAGCTTCTCGGCGTTGAACTCGGTGTAGATCGTCGAAACCTTCTTGGTTGGAGAAACGTTGGTTTTCTCCGGGCTCTCGTCGCTCCTGTGGTGCGTCTCCGAATGCACCTTGAGCTCTTGCGGTTTCAGAGTGATATCATGGAGGTTGGATGGGTGCAAATGCTTCTTGCATATGGGGCAGTTGCGGTGCGCCCGGAACCACAGCGTGATGCAGTCTTTGCAAAACTGATGTCCACAGACTGTCAAGACGCCGATCGTGAACGTCGACTGGCAAATGACACACATCCGTTGCTCTTCGGAGCCGGTCTCGGCCTCCTTGAGGTGTACAACTGCCAGCAGTTAGCAATCTACCATGATATCCCTTGTTTGGGACGGCTTACGGTATCGGTGCTTGGCCTCCACAGTAGCCAGCTTCGTCTGCAGACCCTCTTCTTGCCGCTGTGCTGTCTGCAAGGCGGCATCCAGAGCTTCAGCTTCCAACGAACCCTCATACTCGCCGACCATGTCGGAGACCTCCTGCAGTTGTCGATAGTACTCGATACGAGCATTCAGCGTGTCCATAAAACGCTCGATCTCCTTTTCCATGGTCGTTGTGGCCTTTGTCTGTTCAGCCTGGTGACGGAGTGTTGCTTTGAGCAACTCCGAGACAACACTGAGTTCGTTCGCAGATCTCGAGCTCCCTGCCGCTGCTTCGTGACGGAGCTTGACAGAGAGAGCTCGCATCTCTGAGACCAGTCCCCGCATTGACGACAGCGGGTCGGCTTCGATAAATTGCGGTTTGACAGTCTCGCGGACCTTCAAAAGCTCAAGAAGCTTCTCCGGAAAAGGGCCGTCCCCTTCAGAAGCCAACCGAGCCGCCACTTTTGTCTCGTGTTCCACCAGGAAATTCTTCTGCCCCGTCACAGAGGCGTGGCGGTCCGCAAGCGCCGTTCGGAGGATCTGGAGATAAACTAGGATCTCATCCTGGAGCTTGGTCGATTGCTCGTACTCTTCTCCGGTGGTCTCCTCGTTCTCTTCATCGACAAGCGGCCTGAGCAGAAGCTGAATGACATGTTCGCGCCAGTCGTCGATCTCAACGGCTTGTTCATCCAACGCCACGACGAGTTCTTCGAAAGCATCAGCAACCCTGCGGCTCTCGATGCCTTTCTTGTCGACAGACTTGAACACCGGAATGACTGCAAACGTTTGCTGCGCAGCGGCTCTCACGAGCCTCTCCATCAGCTTTCTAGCCTTACCATGACTCTGCGGTATCATTAGCCACGCCATCAACTTCACACGGAGATTTTTTTCCCGTCAGAGGTGAAAAAATACCAACGTACCTCCTGAAGAATCTCTTTTCTGATCTCTTTGGCACGGTCATACGCCTCCATCTCCAGCTTCTCCAAGCGTTTGAAATCGTCCGAGTCCGGGACAGTGATCTCCTGGTTCGACTTCATCGAGAAGTATCCATTGGCGCAGAAGAAGACTGCCCTGTGTTGAATCTCGAGCGCTGACCGCAGCCGACGCCGGGCCTCTCCCACCCGCGGCGGCACGGCATCCTCGCGGTCTTCTGCATCGCCATCACTCGGCTCAGGTCGACTCTCGCTCGCATCTCCCTTGCGAGCCTCTTGAATTTCCCGGCTTAGCTGAGCCCGACAATCAGCCACCATTTCCGTGCTAGTGGCCAGCACCTCCTGCCAGATCGTCAGGGCATCCTTCTCCCTTTTTTGGCAGGCAAGAACATGGCCTCTCAAGAGCTTGGCGGAGAGAAGATTGCGCTGGTCTGTCCGCCTGGCGCTATCGGTTTGCTCGAGCATCGCATCCAAAACCTCTGCGACCGTCCTCATCGGGCCAGCCTTTTGTCCAAGTGCCCGCCGGTTCCGATTTCCAACTTCGGGGTGGAGGACGGTCTGCCGGAGCCGGTCGAGCGCCACACGCATGGCACTCTGCACGGCAGGATCCTCGGGGTCCCAGTCCCCCTGCAGAGGTGCCCCCCGAGCGTCTAGACCGCAGGTTTCGGCAAGCTCTTCGAACAAGCTCTGGTAATGCTGTTCTTCAACCGCGGTGAAGGGCATCGTGATGACATAACGCTTCTGGGGTGGGATGGCAATCTCATTTCTCACGAGGCTCTTGCTGTGGCGCATCGATATGGAGCTGAAGATCTTTTGGAATGATGCCTTGTCAAAAGTAGTGAGGTGGTTCCAAATCTTCGTGTCTGACGCGTATGGTTCGTAGCGAAGAAAAAGGAGCAGGCCACGAAGATCTAGGACAACAATGTCAACTCGAGGCACTGATAGACGAGGAGGGTTTGAGCTTTTCTTACCTTTTTGGATGTCATCCTTGACTGGTGTGCCCGTGACGGCCCAGGCGTTGATGCGAGGGATCATTCGGGCAAGCTTTGCCGCATTGTTGGTCCAGTTCTCCACCATCTGGGCTTCGTCTATGCACACCCGCCACCATAAAAGCTGGACCAGAGGAGATCTGCGACGCTCGTACTGCTTCTCGTTGCGCATGGAACGTAGCGGCTCGTCCGACGCAGCCCAGATCTCGGTCCTGAGAACCTCATAGGTGGTCACCACAACATCCTGCTCGGCCAGGTACTCAGCCGAAATCTCAGACCCATCCTTCATCTTGGCAGATTTTTTGACTCCAGGATAAAACATGACCTTGAGACTCGGAGCGTGTCGATTGAGCTCAGAGAGCCACTGGTCAAGGAGAGACGAAGGGGCCACAATCAGAGTCGCCGGGGTCGCGAGAAGTTCCCGTCCCAGGAAAGGATCGTAAACCATGACCGAGGAGGTAGGGCGCGAATGTAAGAGGATCAATGCAATCATCTCTAGAGTTTTCCCGAGGCCCATTTCCTCTGCAAGGATGCCTCCACGGAAATGTTGGAGAGATCGGAACAAGGCAATGCGTTTGGTGGCAGCCCCGAACAATGGGCTAAGGTAGATTTCGTTTCCATCGACGTCTCTGGCCTGCGTAAAGGAGATCGGAGGCTCTGATGAGGTCGGCGACACATAAGGACAAACTCCCGCTTGGTTGCTTTGAGTGTCCTGGTGCCAGTGCACGCCTTCCCGCCGCAGCAGCCACTGGACAGCCCTGCGCTGGAAGGGGTAAAGGTCTGCCTCCAACTTTTCGATTTTCATGGATGATACCTCCAAATCCAAGGTTTCTTTGTCGGGAATACAGGCCGCTTGATAGAAGTCTTGGGGGAACCATGAAGGTTGGGTGCTTCGTGCCTGGGGCAAATCCAGATTCGGGTAGAGCGTCTCAAAAACCCCATCACGCAGAGTCTGCTGGGAAGCCGAGTTCAGTCGCCCGCTCCCCCACAATGTCGTCCTCTCGTTCCATCGGACTTCAAAGGACAGGTTCAGCTCGACCGACCCCCCATTTTGGCAGATGGAGATGTCCACGGCAGCCCAGAGGCAACCCTCTTCGCCGGGGTCAAAGCCCTGAGTCTCTGCCACACGAAGAACCGCCCTCAACTTCGCGGTAAGACTGCTGTCGTCCAAAGAAGCGCAGACGCAGAAGCCGGGTCCTCGATAACTAGCGCGCGGTGTGATTTGTACCCGGTAGGTGCCACGAGCGGGCTCCTCCGGCGACGAACCGAGGAGTTCAAGGGCGAGAACATGCCCCACGCTTGTTCGAGTAATTGCCGAGAGTCCTTGTGGTATACCTGCCTCGGCACAAGTGACTGTGATCTGTTCCCGGGCGAGGCAGATATAGTCGTGAACTTTGACGGTCTTGGCGCGCTTTCTGGGACGGCTCGACGATGCTTGAGCTACCACACCAGCCTGGAGTGGGATCGACCGAACGCATTCTATCAAGGCGGCAACGTTCTCCGACTCGGGCCTCTGGCCGACTGGCGTCCGGGATTTCCGGTTTGCTTTAGCCCGAGGCATTATCGCTGCGCTGGCGGGGCGTTCTGGGTTGAGCCTGAGGGTGTATTTATGCCGGAGCAGGATCTGCAATCTTGTGGCTGAACCACGAGAGAAGAAGCGCCGCCGTCGCCGGTGGCAATCTCATAAGGGAATGCCTCAAGAGAAAGAGGAGAACAAGACAGATCAATATCTGGGTTATCCGAGTCTCCTTGATAACGACTATTGGCTCATGATTGGGTGGTCGTGAGTGCTAGATTCCAAGTTTGAGAGGGTGATGGAACTGTCACTGCCGTAGAAATGGAGGATGGAAGATGGATGCAGAAAGACTGCAAAGGTGAAAGTTGGATGCGGAGGTGAAGGAGCGAGGATGAATGGCGGCATTGCCCATAAGTGACTTATACGACCCTGGCCAATGGGCTGCCGTCGCCGCTGTAGCCTTGGGGAAGCCCCACCCTTAGAGCTTCTGGGACATTGTGATTGGTGGCGTGCGAGGACCTCTGCTCTCGGCCCCTGCTCCGGAATTTCTACGGCTGCGAAAACTTTCCACTCGCGCCAGCCCGTTCCGGACGCGCGAACAACCTGGAAGCTGTCAAGGCGCTTTGAAGTCGTCTTGACCTGTCATGATCCTTGGCCACCATCAGTTGCAAGAGCCACTCCTTCAATAGGTAAGATTTGATGCAACTCGCCCTGCTTTGGCATTGCCCCATCTATTTGGGTCAATTGGCTGCCCAGTGCCCGCAATTGCTGACTTCGTCGCGCAGCACGGATGAAGTCCCTACGGGTACAGTCTGCTCTGGGGCTCTTGTTCCGACCCAGCACCGCGCCCTCGATCGTTGCCCCTGGGCTCAGAGCGCAAGCACGATGGGCGCATAAGAGTGCGCAAGCCGAGCCGCCCTTGGTCCCCGCGCCGATCCCCTTCGTTCCCGACGTCGAGACCTTCCTCACCGTCATCGGCCGCGGCCTCAAACAACACGCATCCAAATTTCCCACATGGGAAGCCCTTTTCACCCTGTCATCCGACCAGCTCAGAGAACTCGGTGTCGAGCCGCCAAGGACGAGACGGTACCTGTTGAGGTGGAGGCAACGGTTTAGGGAAGGCAAATTCGGCATTGGCGGCGACCTCAAGCATGTCGAGAACGGTGCGGCGGAGCTGAGGGTCCAGGAAACAGACAAGCAGCCCCTGCTCCGTCTGAGGAATGTCGTCAATCTGCCTCCCGGCAAGAAGCTCGACGAGGTTTCGCCCTCCGACGTGACCCGGGTGAAGGGCTTCACAGTCCAAGGGGTCCATACGATTGTTGGCCCCTACGCGCTGCCCATGAAGTACGGCGGTGCTCGTATCACGGTGACAGAAGGGATGTGGGAGGACAGGAGGGGACACAAGGTTGATGGTGGTGAACGGAGACAGGCCGAGATCCGTTTCAAGAGGCGCGTGGCTGAGCGCAAGGCCTTGAGGGAGCAGCAGGGCTACTACTAGTGATCGAGTCGCCAGAGGGTTGCCGGGTGTGTCAAGAGCGTTTGTGTGAGATAAGGGACCTTAGGCTGCGGGCAGCAGCAGCGGCGCATCGCTTGTATGTAGAATCTGTACATTAATGGATTTGGCGTCTGGAATTCAAGATTGGAATCTTGCACGCAATCATGGGCTTGGCCGACCCACCTTTTCTCTTGACGTCCGAGGTCTTGCTTCATAAATCTGGGGATAATTCAGATGAAGCTAACGTTAGTTGCACAACTGGATGATCTGATATGTGCCGCGCTGGGAACTTCCGTCTCCTGAACCACCACATCGGATCCAACCCCGCCATCGGCCCCCTTTGCTGCGACCTTCCGGCTCTGGCAGACTGAATGTGGCGTCAGCAACCCAGGTTTACGACTGCGTTGTCAGCGTTGACTAATTGGGCCACAAGGGTCCTTCCGAACACCAAATCCGAGAAACAAAAACCATCCCTCGACCCCAATGTTTGGAGTCCAGACTTTGATGTTTTGTTCATTTCCTGAGGCACAGAGATCCCGACACGAATCGACAAGGCCGTTTCACCTCTTTGAAACACCGATCTGCGGCGTCGACAAAACAGCACGCGGCTGGAGAATCCTTGGCTGCCACGAAGCAGGCTGAGCAGCGCCCGCAATGCATCCTCCAAGCAGGCACCAGCAAAAAAAGGCACTGCCGCAGGCCAAACAGGCACCGATTTAACGAGAAAACGACGACTTTGTCCCATGACCCGCAGGAGTACGAAACAGCACACGAGTACTTATTCCAGTGTCGCAGCCTGCGTCCATCGTCACCTCGTTCGCCCACTTCGTTCGCCAGGCAGACGCCCTGCCCCCGGATGCTCGGTAATCACCCGCATGCGTCCGCAGCCGACCAAGGGAACGACATGACACAGGTGCAAGGCGCTCATTCCAATCCTCCAATCTCAATACTCAAACACCATCGGGTGAATTAGACACGATTCGGATGCTGCGCGGGATGGTTTGGCGAGTTGGTTGCTGGCACGGGGCACTGACGACTTTGACGACGCAAGAACACCAACATGGCCTGGCCTGACTCACTGGCGTGGACCCGAGGAGATCCTTCGACTCAACTCGACGACCTCTAGTTCGGAAACGGCAGGCTGCCCGAGGAGCGACTTGTCTTTCCGGTCCGAGCGTGCAGTGTCTGCAGTGGGCTAACCTGGAAGTCAAGGATGGAACTAACATTTGTCATCAGCTCTGGGTGAGCCCGCCCGTGGTCGCCGGCGGGCGCTATCTTTGGGAACTCCGGCTCGCTTGGCAGGCACCAGGGACATCGGGCCTTGGGGATCGGTGTTCAGGAGCCCGCGACACCGACTGGAGCTGCGATTTTACCCCTGATGGGCTGCTGGACCGACTGGGCTGAGTGGCTGGACCGTTGGACTGGTGGACCGCTCGACTGCTGGACTGCAAAGAGATGGATTGGGTCAAAGACACGCGAACAGCGCCAGAACGACAATGCGGAAGAGCTGCCGAGTCAGATCGGGCCAAAGTTTGCCCGGTTCCCAACGAGAGCGATGCGCCAAAGCCTTTTCGAGAAGTGGCAGGCATGGATTGCTATTTCCATCACCACATTAGCTGGGGAACGAAGGTTTTGGGCATCCAATGGTCTCGGGGCGAACAACAGCCCGAGTGGTGATGCCTTCCAATGCGGAAGGGGGCATCACTCCCAGCACCCGCGGTGGCTGTGATGGAGCATTCTGCAGCAGCTCGCGTGAGGCTCTTCGAAGCTAATTGTCTTAGGTTGTCTAAAACCGAGCGAGCCTCCGGACCATTCGGTTCCTGTGCCACAGACGGATGAGCAGGACGATGCAGAGCTCCAGAATTGGATACCGATGCAGGCGCACGGCAAAGATCTTCCCTGGTTGTTCGATGCTGCTAAAGATAACCTGCGGCTGAAAGGCGCACAGTTCAAGATCTCTGGTGGGCAGTGCCTTCCCTAAGCCCCAGATCCCGAACTCGAACCCGGACCGTGATGTGGGGGAGGAACTGGATCGGACAAGGCGGCGGCACGGTCGGGGGGTTTTGGTGTGGTGTGGTGCGCTGGGCGTTGTTCCCGGCACGCCTGCCGCAGCCGTTGAACGTTGCATCGGCGGCGCGCCTCATCTGATTCTTGGCAAGGCAGATTTCCAGCCAGCACACAAACATGGGATATCGGCATCTGTGCTGGCAACATGGAGAGGAGTTGAAGGGATACTGCTTTGACCAGAGACTCGGTTTTGCTTTTTGGTTCACCGACAATCAGTCTCTCAGACGCCCAATCGCCTTACTGGTGTGCTCAGGTAGGGGATGGTTCGCACCTTCCAAATTGGTCCACAACTATTGCTTCGGGCCTGCATGTGCATCGTGACGCACGACGCATTGCCCTTTCCTGACAGAATGGCGTCGACACTGGCACTGCAAACCTACCTAACAGGCGACTTTCAATCGTGGCATCTGTTGTCAATGAGACTTCCAAAGAGACCCGACAATCATCAACTAAACCTGAACCCTTGTTCTCCCAGTCTTGCTGAAGGTTGCCAGGGGGGGCTAAATTTAGAGACAGCCCGACTTGGGTTAGCCTCGTCTTGTTTCAGAAACCAAGCTTTCCACCACTTCGACGCCACAAGATTAACGCACCAGTCATGGCCAAGAACCAGCACTCGGCAGTTGAATGGCGAGCCAGCAGTCGGGGTTGAAGGTTGGTCTGAGAACTGAAGATTGGGGGTTGTGTGCCGTCTCTGGCCGTGTAAGTCCCAACACAGAGGAGCATCGCATTTCCAGCACATTGGATGCTCCAACCAAGCAAAGAGGATGCTCTTTTCTACCATTTTAAAGTTCAGGTAGAATGCCATCACTGGAGCAATTGAGTAACACTTTTTGTCAATTTCGCTGCAAGAGGTGACATGGCATCCCACGAAGGACCCTTTGTTGCAGCACAGCCAATCCGCTGCCAAGGAAGATTTCACAGACCAGCATCATGCCTGTCCAAAACGTGGAGTCTGGTCCGGGATCCCATCACTTCCCAAGCTGGGGCTCGCCGATCGGCCTCCACCAAAAGATCCCACTAACACTCGAATTGTCGAGAACAAGCGATGGGGATCCTCTGCCATCTCCGAGGCAGAACATCGTTGAGAGAACCAGATTGAGTGCGAGCCACGATCCAACTTGCGATCTATCGAGCGGCGCTGTTGCATCAAAAGCTAAATCAGGAACATATGACTTTGGTGACACCCAAATCAAGGGATCCCATTGGCGACGGAGCTTTCAGCTGAAAAACGACGAACCAGCTGCCCCGGACTCAACATCCTCCAAAGACAAACTCCCGTCAGGTCACGGCAATGGGTTGGACGGACCGCGGTGTCGGGCCCAGGGTTTTAAAAATAAAATAACCTCTTTCAAGTGGGCCGCCCTGTGGAACCTGGAGAAAACCTGGGACGACGATCTTCGTCCCGAGTCTGGGTGCCAGCGCCCAGTGGCCCGCGTCCCCTATTCGGCGCTTGAACCGAGTTGGTTGGCTGTGGCGATGCTTTTAAGCTTATTACCGGGTCAATATCACGGGTGTCGACAGGTGAGGAACATTCCACGGCAATGGCTACTGAAGTGGATGTTGCGCGGGCCGTTTCATGGTCGTAGGCCAATATCAAGCCACCTATAGTTATTTCGATCTCCGCCAGGGGCTGGGCGGACAAGCTGTAAGTTTTTGAATGAGTGGACTCGCCCACTCCACCACCAAGATCCGTGCGGAGCAGGCATGAGGTGCCCATCCTGGAGAACTTCAGATGCGGTTGCTGGACAGTGGGGGTTGCGGATTGCCCCAGGACAGGCATCGGAGATGGCCTATCCATGTGACGGGACAGGCAAAGAGATGCCGGCCAGCAAACCAGGGTCAAGGAGAGGGCAAGACCAAAAGTGGAGCAGTGAAAACACAACATCGAAGGGCACAGGGACAAAATCAGTTGCCGATGCTCGATATAGAAGCGAGGAGAGGTTAAACTTCTCAGCTCCAAATCCTCCCGCACACCCCGATGGGGCTTTCGGAACCCGCCTTACCTCGTGGAACACAAGCAGCGGCCCAACGGCCCATCGGCGGGACGATTGGTCCGAGGCACGATGGCGTCCGCCTCTGGCCGTGCCTCTTCTTCTCGATGCGTCCGCACGCCGAGACCCGGGCTCTCATCTCCATGCGGGACGAATTTGAAGCGGGAGAGAAGCCTGAACAAGACCCCTCCCTTCACACGACAGGTGGACTGTGGGCAGGGGCCCACAAGCCAGGCAAGGGTAACGGTCAAAGTTCCAGGTTGCGGCTTGGCCCAAGCGGGCAAGGTGACCCACTTGAGAAGCAAACGTGTAAACGGCCATTGGCCAGCCTTGACAAGCCTAATCTTCCAACGGTCCTTCCATTTTCACTCCATCTGTGGATGGGACCTGAAGCAACTGCAACCTGGCGGAAAAGAAACGGGAGGAACTGGGAGGCAGAAGTCATCGCGTCAACTTTCAACCTCTTTCCAGACCGAGTCTGCCTGGCCATGTGCAAACCCGAGGTCTCGAGAATGACACCAACGTCTCCCCGCCCTCCATGCTTACCGCACGTACAGATCGTCGCCGTTACATTCAGCCCTATGTACTGACAGACCTTGCATCAAGCAGCGTGCCCAGGTGGGTGACCGAGATCGCGGTGCGTTTCCATGGATCCAAGCCATGCCGGACTTGGACAAACTTTCCATCCTTCTCCACAAAGATGGGCAATGCGCCGCAGCTCTGCCCATGCCTTGGGTTGCTTTGCCCTCGTCTCGCAGGAAGCTTGCTGGCTCTCTGCTATCCCAAAGCAGCCGTCGCATGGGGGGGTTTTTCGAGTCACAGTGGAGAAACATGGAGGATGAAGCAACAACTCACCCGACTTCTTATTTTTTATTTTTATCCTGTAGCTCTTCAAGGTCAGCCTGTTCGCTCCCACGCCATGGAAGCCAAGCAAGTGCTCGGCGCCGGGTCCAGCGGACCGGCGTGATCGTATTGCTCGCATTGCCGAAGCCGAAGAAGGCCTTTCGTCACTGAGATGCTCAGCTGGTCCCGGGGTTACCTAATCTCGCTGTCGATCCGGATGTCGGTCATGACACACTCGCAGCGGCAGAGTCACATTGAGAATGAGGCTGGGTCCGCCCTGTGAATTGCAGCTGCCGCCAACCTGCCAATCTGTGCCCGCATGCGAGTGCATGTCGTCCCGGTGGCTCGCGAGGCACATCTGGGACCCCAATCCTCGCAGCAGGGGTCAAGGGGTGTGTGGACGGAATGGGGGGGAAGACACTTCATCTCCCGCTGCTGGGGGCTCGGCGTCCACTCAACACGCCCGAGCAACCCCCCCCTCCATCCCAGCCCAGTGGCCCCGGATGAACGCATCATCCACGATGGGCCACACGCAACCCGTCAAACCGTCATCCCTGCTCCCGTCTCCCATGGCTCCATGGCGGGTGCGCCGCAAGCGTGCCATCTCCACTTCACTAAGCCCTGCCCCTGTCCCCTTGGAGGGTGTGCTGGGCAGTCGAGGCACGACACCACGCGGTACGACTCTACACTTCCTGTAGGGCCAGAGACTGGAACCACCCCGGACCAGGCCGCTCCACTAACAGACCCTGCATGGCCCCTCTCACCGGCACCGCTTCCAGCTCCCCCCATTCGGCATTGCCCGTCTTATATCGTAGCGTGGAGCTTCGCGCGTCATCCTTCTCTTCACTCCCCGACTCACCTCTCATCCGTACTCCGACCACGCCGCAAACACCGGCCTCCTAGCTCCTCGACCAGCAACTCCAACGCTAGGCCCCTTGTCACTTCCATCTTTGGTATCCTTTCGTCAGTCGCCTTCTCGACAAGGCAGCATCTTGTCGTCTTACTTACCTGTCCTCCTCGTCTCGATCAGTATATAAGTGATAGCTGCTTCCCGACTGGACGCCACAACATCCCAAACCAGAACCAAGCTCGAGCACCGTTCCCAGATCGGAAACACAAAAGACCAGGAGCAGCTCAAGAAGCAAAGCAGAGTCCTTGGCCTGTGAGCCTCATCTTCCCCTTTTTTACTTTTTGAAATGTCCTCATACCAACTCCCTGAAGACCAAGACTACATAGAGGTCCACCACCCATACGACTCGGAAGAAGAGTGGGACGACGCCGAGCAAAACAGCAGGCTCTCGACCACACCGAAGCTGGGCAAACTCTCACCTCCCACTTCCACCCGCTCAGGGAAA
>Ga0247824_10001369_pt1 | contig 13243 bp, 7 predicted proteins | sample 13C_PalmiticAcid_FD_194412 | JGI IMG/M metagenome (GOLD analysis project Ga0247824, IMG submission 194412) | Soil microbial communities from agricultural site in Penn Yan, New York, United States - 13C_PalmiticAcid_Day48 | ecosystem: Environmental > Terrestrial > Soil > Agricultural land...
CTTCCAGCCCGTCGCCCGCGGCCCTCTCGTCCACGACGGCCAGAACGCAGCGGTGGTACTGCAGGCACCAGCGGGCGTGGGCGTACAGCGGGCCGCGGGCGACGGGCTGGAAGGCGTCGGAGCCCATGGTGCCGAGAACGGCGCCGCGGCGGTTGAGCACGGCGCAGTAGGCGCAGATGGGGCGGGTGCAGCTGGCGTGCTGGCAGGAGGGGGGGAGGTAGCCTGTTGTAGGTTGGTTGTTACCGTGAATGGTGGTGGTAGTGGTGATGGTCTTGTTGGTGTTGGTGTTGGTGCCTGTGCTTTTGTCATCGTCGTCGTCATCTGTCCTGCCCTGCCCAAACGGCCCGAGCTGTACAGCGACGTGCGTGCCCGGCCGCCCCCGCTGCTGGGGCATGTGGTTTGTCGAGCAGACACAGCAGCGCCAGCCGGCGGGCTGGGACCAGTCCGGTTCCAGTTGCTTGCCCCCGACCGTCATGAGCTGGGCGCCCCCTTCGCCGAGGAAAACACAGAACAGGCAGCGGGCGGCGAAGCAGCTGCCACAGGTTTCTAGGTCGCGGTCGGTGGTTTGGAAGGGATGGAAGAAGCTGTCACGGCTCTCGACGCAGGGCATGGTGGCCGAGCAGCGGCAGCACTTCCAGGAGCGGGGATGGACCTCGGGGCCGATTTCGTCCGTCGAGACGGGCCGTGGTACGCCGGGGGCGATGCCGCCGATCCACATGTCGGGCGTCAGGGTTGGTACGCGTGTCATGTCTTGTGAGTTGTCTTTCAGTGTTGGGGTGTGGCCCCGTCTGTGGCGCGGAGAGGTTGACAGGAGGCTGGGGAATAGCACACGGTGTTGCATGCCCACAGTCCAGTACGATGTGTTATATACCAACCCCCCATGACTCAGATTAGGAGTATCACTGAAAGCCAGCGATGTGGCGCGCAAGACATTGTGTCGGATACACAAAGGCTAAGAGTGGGCTCACGGAGGCCACTGTTTACTTGTCAAGGCAACACCGAGATTGAACAATGACAGCTGTCCAGGCTGTGGCAAGTCCATGGAGAAAGCGAGAGATGGCAAGTCACAAGGACTGAATTCAATGGAACTTGATCGAAACCGGGAGGAATCTACTCTTAGGTATTTATCCATTCTTCCCGGCTTGTGATAGGAATATTCCAGCGCCCTGGGTCATCATGCCTGGACTTGTGAGCAAGGGACAAGCTCGGACCCAGGCAACATCTGGAGGCGAAAGGAAGATGTGTGGCCCAGCATGAACGGCAAGGCGTTCAAGGGGCAGATGATAGGCAACGGCCCTGTGGTCGAGGAGGCACCTTGAGCCTAGCCGACAGACCGATGGCCAGCAGCCCCTTTTCAGGCCGGCCGGGATAACGCTGGCTGCTTCTTGGTCAGATGAGGCCCCCGGTATTCTTGCACACTCTGTGCAGGATTCAAAGGACTGAGGACAACCCCCTTGGTGGCATAATCATTGGCAGGGCCAGTTGTTGTTTGTCAAGTGTTTCGTTTCGGGAGCCCTGGCCTTGGTGGAGTGGCCTCCCTGGGGTTTCATTAACAATTTCCGGCTGCGACTGGAGCAATTTCTGCTAAGGATATTCTTGGAACCAAGCTTCCCGGGCGACCCGACCCGTTTCAATGGGCCTAACCTCACGTGGCCAGGCGCTGGTCTGGGCCCCAGCCAACGAGCTCCACATCATGGCGAAGACCAACCAGAAGGCACACCAACAGCCAAACCGCCAGCCCGCGTCACCGTCGCGGTTGGTTGGCAAAAATGGGGGCGTTCGCACTTGAGTCTGGAGGCACCGGCGCAGCAGCAGCAGACATTCCAGCGGGCATCTGAAAGCTCACAGGCTGGAGAGATGGAGCGATCGAGCATGAAACGGCCGTGTGGAGCCTTTGATGTGTTGTGGCCGCCGCCCCCGTGGGCCCTGGCCGCTGAGTGGTCAGACTGCAGGCGACCCTTGGTCCCTGTCAGGGGCAGCTGCGGGGCGCAGGTGGAATGCCGGGTTTTCTGGGAGTGGACCCTGCCTGGCCAGGGGACGAAGGGGGAATTTCTCCAAAATGTTGTGCAATGAGGAGCAGTGAGCTCAGCTCCGATACGAGGCGCCCGATATTCCAGCCCCCAGCCAGCCCAGCGAGCAGGCTAACTCGTCGCCGTGGTGTCGCGGTGGCGTGTGTTGCGCGAGGGAGTACTCCGTAATGTGCACAGCAGAGACACGCGTGGGGGCGTTGGGCGAGGACGCATCAACACCCGTATCGGCAGGTTGCCACTGCGCGGCGTCTGCAAACAGGGAACATCTCAGCGAACATCTCAGCGGCACGGGCAGGACAGGGATCTCGCCAACATCCCCCCTCCATGCGATGCGAGCTGGTGGAGGGCGCCTGCAGTCGGGGTCCGGTCGATCGGCGCGCCAAGAGGCCTTGACCCTGAGGCTGTGCTGTTCCCGACCCGCTGCCCTTGCAGGTTGCAGCTGACCAGGGGGGGGAGGGGAGACAGCGGAGCGCGTGTTGGGCACTTGGGCGTGGTGGGTGGTGCGCCCTGAATCCGAACTGGGAACCTGGCGACGGGGCGTGGGTCGAATTAATTCCTCCTGAAGGGTTCCCTTCAAGACCTCTCGACCTGCTTCCACCACCTCGCAACAGGACCGTCTTCCTTCCCTTTCCCTCCCTCATTCTTCTCTTTGCATCCAACCGTCGTTCCTTTGCGACGCAGACACTCATTCATTCCTGCCACGACTGGCCATTTTTCGCTTTTTAATTCTCCCGCATTCGCTCGTCCCTCCCTCGCAGAGGCACCTCGTTGACTACCATAACAAACCACCCGCGAAACCCTTCTTCCTCTTGCCGGTTGTGACGCAATCGCCAAGTTTGCCAAGTCAGCCTCCCGTCTACCTACGGATCACCACCAAGCACCACCACCACCCTACCACTTAGCCTCCCTCCCGTCACGATGCGTGCTACCACCGCCCTCGTCGCCGCCGGCGTTCTCGCCTCGGGCGCCGCTGCTGAGAACTACCTGGGCTTCAACTCGGGCTCGACCAAGGCCGACCACTCCGCCAAGTTCAAGGCCGACTTCGAAGCCGAGTTCAAGACGGCCCAGGGCCTCGAGAACGCCCCCGGCAAGTTCAATGCCGTCCGCCTCTACACCAACATCCAGGCCTACTCGCAGGACGACCCCATCGAGGCCTTCGACGCCGCCATTGGCACCGACACCAAGATCCTGCTCGGCGTCTGGACCTCGGGCACCGACAGCATCGACAAGGAGCTCTCCGCCCTCAAGAAGGCCGTCGACAAGTACGGCAAGAAGTTCACCGACCTCGTCATCGGCATGTCCATCGGCAGCGAGGACCTGTACCGCGTCTCCGAGACGGGCATCAAGAACAAGGCCGGCGTTGGCGCCGGGCCCGATGTCCTCGTCAAGTTCATCCAGCAGTACAAGAAGCAGTTCTCGGGCACCGGCCTGAGCTCCGTCCCCATCGGCCACGTCGACACCTGGGACGCCTGGACCAACGGCACCAATAAGGCCGTCATCGACGCCGTCGACTGGGTCGGCGTTGACGAGTACCCCTACTACGAGAACGGCAAGGGCAACAACATCAAGAACTCGGGCACCCTCTTCGACCGCGCCTTCAACGCCGTCTCGGGCGTCGTCGGCGACAAGCCCATCTGGGTTACCGAGACGGGCTGGCCCGCCACCGGTCCCGCCTGGGACCAGGCTGTTGCCAGCACCGAGAACGCCCAGTACTACTGGCAGGAGGTCGGCTGCCGCAAGCTCTTCAACAAGGTCCCCACCTTCTGGTACAACCTGCGCGACTCGAACCCCGACAACGAGATGAAGTTCGCCATCACCAACAACCTCTCGACCAAGCCGCTCTTCGACCTGACCTGCCCCACCAAGTTCGACACCCCGACCGCCGTTCCCACCACCGGCTCGCCCGCCGCCACTGGTTCCGCCACCGGCGTCTCGGCTCCCAGCAGCTCCTCGACTGGTGGTTCCTCCAGCACCGGCAGCACCGGCAGCAGCGGCGCCCAGGCCGCCAACCCGAGCCCTAGTGGCAGCGGCGCCTACATGGGCAAGAGCCTGTCGGCCGCCGCCGTCGCCAGCCTTGCCCTCGTCGCCGGCATCTTTGCTCTGTTCTAAGGGGTTGACTGATCAGTGATGGATGATGGTGGTCTGGATGTAATGAGGTGGCGGATCTAATTGCATGCCAATACCGCTGTTGTTCTTGTTGGGCACATCGTGTATTGGTCTCCGGAATGGATTTGGTTTTTGACTGGCCGTTTTGTTGCCCTCTCTCTCTTCGTCGCTGCCGGGCTGCCCCCCGACAGGCTGGATCTGGAGGTTTTATGGAGCATATGGGTGCTATTAGACAAGAGGGACACATAGATGAAGGCGATATTCTTGTTTTGGTTTCTGCCTGCACATTTCCACTGGGTCTTGCTCTCTTGTTTCGGCTGGACCTCGTGATCACTTACCTACCCCTGAGGTGGCACATGCAGCGTCCGGCAGGAACAAGGTCACAACCCCCAAATCTTGAGGTGCGTCAGTAGGAGTTTGCTTCATCAGGGCTGCAACACTGATGCTGCTAACATAATTTAACGTTTATCCAAGTTCCGCGAGCCGTCCCGACCTCTCCCGCCTCGTCCGCTCCTACGGCCAAGGATTCGCGATGCTCTCCTCCAACACCGTCCGATTGTTCAGCACCGTCCCGCTCCGCAGCACCTCGGTCCTACCCGGATGCAGCGTCGGCGGTGGCGCGTCGATCGTCGTCCCGTTTGCAAAAATGATGCCGTTCCACGCCGGCGCCTCCTCCCGGCGGTGCATGTCCCCCTTCTCCTCCGGGCTCCTCTTCAGCAACGGCGACCGCCGCGTGTTGACGTCGCAGTTCTCGCTCGCCATGTACAGGTTCAGCCCGACCGCCAGCGTGTACAGCTCCGCGCTGAGCCGGTCCCACGCCCACTCGTCCTGGCGCTGCACGCCGACGTAGTCGGCCAGCAGCACGTTGGGCCAGTGCTCCGGGTCCATGCCGTTGACGCCCGCAGAGTACAGCGACGGGTTGGTCGGCTCGAGCGCGAAGCTCTGCAGGGTGTAGGCCGTGGACGCCAGCGCGTCGGGCGTGACGAGCCACTGCGCGATGAGCAGGCTGCCGTAGTCGGCGGAGCCGCCGCCGCGCTGGACGGACCGCCAGGTCTTGATCTGGTCAGGTGCCATGTCGCTGGCTTGCATCTTGTTGGACCAGTGGTCTTGGATGCTGATGCGGGAGATGTCGTAGATGCCATCGGCCGTGGCCTCGCGCGGGACACCCTCGCCATCGAGGTGGCCCGTCAGGAGGAGGAGCACGCAGCCCTTGCCGCCGTTGCGGTCCATGAAGTAGGACGCCGGTTGGTTCTGGAAGCCCGTGTTGGTGTCCAGGTTGCCGCAGCGGTTGTTGATGCCGCGGAGCTTGGCGAAGAAGGAGTTGGTAAGCGTCGCGTCCCACAGGATCGGCCCGCGGTCCGGGAACTCGTAGCGGCCGACGAGGTACCGCAGGGAAAAGAAGATGATCTCGCCCGGGTTCTCGGCCGTGAACCGGTTCACCTCGCTGACGACTTCGTCCAGGGACTCGCCCGTGTTGCCGATGGCGAGCGTGGCCATCTCGTCGCTGAGGTGCATCACCCAGAAACCGTTGTTGCGGCTGGCGTCGCCGTTGGGGTGGACGGACCCGATGCGCAGGTCGAACCAGCGCGACCCGGCCCGGAGCTGGTCGTAGATGCTGACGCCCTGGTTCTGCGTGTTCTCCTCGCTGCCGATGCTGACGATCTTGTTGGTGATCTTGCTCATGCCCGCGTCGTGCGAGCCGGGCATGATCAGATGCCGCACCGGCCGGTCCCGGATCACGTCGTACACCCCCCGCATCCAGTTGCCCTGCCCGTGCCGGAGCGACGCCTGGAAGCCGAACCGGGCGCTGCCCGTGATGACCAGCGACACCGCCGTGTCCCCGCCGGGGAACACGTACTCGCGCTGCCCGAGGCCCATGCCGCTCAGGTCCAGCACGACGCGCCGCGGGTCGGAGCTGGGGATGTACGACTTGACCCGCAGGGCGAACTGCTTGTCGGTGCCGTCGATGCGGTAGTAGGCCTCGCCGGCGTCGTCGCGCGTGTACCACGTGCCGCGGTACTTGACTGTGTTCTGGCGGGCGCGGCCCTGGGGCACGTCGCCAAAGTCGAACGTGTCCATCTGGTACGAGTGCGTGCCGTCCAGCTTGATGCGGTGCGGCGTGAGGTTGACGACGGTGATGTAGAACTTGGTGCTTAGCTTGCCCACGATGGGATTCAGCTTGTCGTACGGCTGGAAGTTACTCGCGGGCATGGCCTCGGTGCTGAAGGTGCGGTCTGCCGCCTTGCACACCGTGTCGGCCTGCCCGTTGACGGGGAGCCATGTTGAGGCGGTGGCCACGACGGCGGCCAGGAACCGGAGGGCCTTCATCTTTACCTGGAGCCACCACGGTCCACGGCTGTGTAGGATACCCGAGGGGTGTGAGGAGGACGGGGAGGAGGGCGTCTCGAGGTTGATATCGCGGAGGAGGAGGTCGGGCCCATGATGGGATCGTGGGACGTCCCCGGTCGATGGGATGGGCCGCCCCCTGATATTAATAAAGAATCAAGGCCGTCAAAATGGCTCCCCCTCGTCACCCTCCACTGAATCCTCCCCCATCCTCCAAGACCATCCCGGGCCAGACCCTTTCCGTATCCGTATTGTTACCCTTCTCCATATTTTTGCGTGGCGCCTGTGCCTGACTCCAATCCATCGTGAGAAGGTGCCAACGGTCTGGGCCCCTTTTTGGGCTTGGGGAAATGCAGGTCGGGAAGCTGGGTTGCTCGATGGCCAATGGCGGGCCTTCCCGTCTCCAAGACTCTGAGCTCCTGACTTTGGCCCCGCGCACCTGAGGCCTCTGAGGCGACCCCTCTGGCCGTTCACGGGCCCTGATTGCTGGGCAGATTTTGGTCACCAGCTAGCCTCCAACAGGCCCCAGTGGCACCCAGTGGCACCCATCGAGCGCAGCGTGCCCTGTCCACAAGGGCCAGCCCCGAGACATGTTTTGAGCGTGCCCTCAGCGCCTTCAGTGCCCTCCGAGGTCACCTTCCTCTTTGTGGGACGTCGAAGCTCGCCCAAAGCTTTCACATGCCCCTCAGACCCCTCCCCCTTGGCCCCTGCGCAAATCAACGGGAGTTGCATTGATGGGCGGAATACCACCAAGGCTGAGCAATTCGGCCCGCCAATTTGTTTGCCTTGGTTGTTTATGCATGACCATGCCCCCCGGATGTTTATGCGCTGCGAGGTGCCTGTATTTGAGACCAGGTTGTTGCCTTTGCCGCCCGTTGCCGGCCAACTTCCAAGTTGTGTTGATTAATTCGGTGGCCTGTCCCTGTTTGGCGTCCCGTCCGACCCCAGGCTCACTCAACCCCCAGCTTTGCCACGTGCTGTCCATGTGTGCCCAGACGTGGGACTCTCTCGGTTCCTAATTAGTTTCTTAGTGATTGAAAGATTGGTTGATGGACAGGTTGGGGTCTCTACATGTGGCTCAGTTGTACATGTGGCTCGGTTGTGAACTCTTGAAGGAACCTCCGAGCTGCCTCCCCCACCCATGCCCAACCAAGCGACCGAGATCAAGATTGAATAATCTTGCACGAAGCAGGTATTTCAATGGGAATGTGAATGTTGCCTATACAGTTAACAGGAAGACAACAACAGTAGTCTGCGTGCGCGTGTAATCGACCCCTGGCTCAACTCGATCACCAGCGGCGGCAACCTACGGAGCTCCGCAATAAAGCTCGAGCTCAAACGAACCCGAGATCAGATCAGGGGACATGGGACGTTTTTTGCTGCCCGGCACCGATCCAATGACGGGGAGCAGCGTGTGGGCTCGGGAAAGAGGCGAGCATGGTGATGGTGTGACCCTGACGCGGGCGTGGCGTCATCAGACCACCATCAGCGAACCAACAGATACGAGAGCTCAACAACCACATAAAAGCTCACATTTGGCCAACAAACATGGGAGGTGCTGGAAGATGGGAATACCAATGTTTCAGTAGAAGACTAAATCCACTGCTGTTGTTAAGCATACCTGGACACCAACACCACCATCGATATCGTCATCGACGTCGGACCCATGCCTCACACAATGCTCACACCCCCATCTGAATTCCTGGCCGCGTGCCCAAAGTTCCGAATACTGGTACTCGGCAGCCCCGAGTCAACGAAGCAGGAACTGTTTACCAGGATATTCGGCGTTGATCTCGAGAAGGTGCCGTTACCCCTTGAATCAAATCCCGTATCCCCGTGCCTCCTCCCCACGCGACTTACACTGACACTGAGAATAACCGTAGATCCTCGTCGACGAAGGCTTCAGCTCCGGGCACGACATCGAAGAACAGCTCAGCCTCCACGGCCAAAACGCGCGCCTGGCGATCCACACATGCCTCAACTTTGGGACGGGCGATAAGAAGGCGTACGCCCGGGTCCGCGATTTCCTCGCGTCACGTTCGACGCCCTCAACCCGGCAGGAGGACCGCGTCCACTGCATATGGTACTGCGTCGCGAGCGAGGAGAACCGCTCCGTGTCGGAGCTCGAGAAGCACTTCTTTTCCATTGGCTGGCCCTCGGGGGCGCCCGCCGTGCCTCTGATCCTCGTCTTCACAAAGTACGACGAGTTTGTGAGCCAGGTCCGGCTGGACTGGGCCCGGGAGGCGCAGCAGCAGGGCCTGTCCAAGGTGGCCGTGTCGCACATCCTGCGGGACATGTCGTCCAAGAAGTTTGAGCAGGAGATTGGCAAGAGGTGGGACGGCGTGCTGAACGGGACAGTGCCGCGGGTGTGCGTGTCCGAGGGCGACGAGGACGACGACGCGCGGAGCTTGGAGGAGCTCACCGAGAAGACCCTGGAGAGCCTGCGGGAGCGGAGCATCAGGTATGCGTTCTCGACGGCGCAGCGGAATTCAGCCATGATCTCGACTCGATGTGAGCAATCCCCCCCCTCTCCCCTTGAAACAAACGGAACACTGACATGGCCGCCCCTAAACCAGTCGCCGCCGATACAGCGTCAACCTACTTCGAAGTCGACACAGGCCACGCGCGCAAGCTGCACGGCGTCGACATGCGCGACATCCTGCCCAACTTCTTCCTCAAGGCGATCCAGCTCTTCAACCTGCGCGACCCAACCGCGACCCTCGTCGCCGACCCCTCCCTCCTCCGGCGCGCCCTCGACGCCACCTTTGTCGACACCCAAAAGGCACTCCTTGACGAGTGCCTCCGGCGCAGCGGCACCGAGTCCGGCTCCCTCCTGCTCAACCTCACCCCGCACGAGCGCGCGGTGCTGTTGACCCAAGCGCTCGCGGGCGCTGTCCTCTTTCTGCACCAGCTGGCCGACGCGCAGTGGCCGCACGACGTGTTCCTTGCCCCCTACACGCTGACGCCGTCGATGCTCGGGCGGCAGCTGGACACGATCCGCCGCGGCGGCGGGGGGCGCGCTGTGCTCGAGACAGTCGAGGCGAGCACTGTCTTTTCCGAATGCACACTGCCCAGCGCCGTTGCCGACCTGATCGTCAAGGCCGTTCAGACGGCCGCTGATCGCGGCGCTGGCGGGCATCACCCGCACCACGGCGAGTCGCGGGCCATCATTGTCGAGGACGACTCGGAGCTGCAGGAGATTTCGCTGAGCTTTGTTAACGACCACAAGGCGGCGGGCGACGTGGTGTTGCCGTGCGGGCTGACCATCTTGCCCCTGACGTGAGGGAGGAGGGGGAGGGAAAGGGCATCATGGGGACTCATCTGATCGGAGTTTGGCGTTGCATTAATTTTCCTGGATAGCAATATTAAATCGTGCATATTGTAGCGCTCAAGGAGGGAAGTATGGATGGAGCAAGTGCTTTTGTTTGCGTCAATGCGAGGTCATGACGGAAAGGGAGGGGGGTAGTGAAAAAGGAGAGGAATCATGAAAAAGAAAATCGAAAAAGAAGGTCTCTCCCGCCGGGAATTGAACCCGGGTCTCGAGCGATGTCGGGCTGGATGACAAGCTCACATACTGACCACTATACTACGGAAGACTTGCTGGTGTGGGCACCAGCCGTAGTGGGGTTGTTGGAAATCCGGGCCTCGGAAGGCCTTTATCAAGGGACCCCCGCAAACTCCACATTGGCGTTTGTTGATGCCCCTGAGCCCTCCCAAAGTAAACACACTGCAACCAAGTCCCAGGTAGATGTTATGCAATCCCGAGGGCCACTCAAGCAAGGCCTTTTAACAACGGAAATGCTTGTGTCGGTCTCACCGGCGTGCCCCTAGACATGTGGTTCAGGCGCGGCTGTTCTTGATGTTGAGTCTGTTTTATTCCTTCTCAACCCGCTAGTTCTTCTGCTCTTATTTGCTTTTGTATTCCTCCTACCCAAGTACCCATGCCCGCGGTATAAATATCCAAAACAGAATCGCTGCAACGCTTTTCCTTCCTCAGTGAATCCGAAAAACTCGACTCACGAAGGACCCCCAAATCCGAACCCGAATCCCAAACGACTGGAAAAAAAAAGGAACAGCAAAATCCTCAAGCCCACGCACCCACAAGGCTCATGCAAATAGCCCCCAACAGAACCAACAAGCAGGCAATCACCCTCTTCTTCCCCCTGAGCACGCTCCAGCTCTGGTCACTCAGGAAATCCTCAGCCAGCAGCTCGATCAGGGCGGCAAACACCAGCAGGCCCGAGGACACGGCGTTCATGGTGCCGACCAGGATCAGCCCAAACTCGGAGCTGGGGCTGTAGAGCGTGTGGGTGGCGAGGCCGATGGCTTGGCCGATGGGGGTTCTGGGTTGGGCAAGAGTCAGCAGGGGGAGTGGCGGAAGTGGGGTAGACGAGGGGATGGCTTACGTGCAGCCGTAGGCGAGGACCATGAGCCAGGGCTGGAGGGTGTTTTTGGGCCACTGGATGGAGGCGATGCGGGCGCCGAGGGCAAGACCTTCAAAGGTTTCTGTGGGGGTGGGGTGTTAGTGGTGATCCGTCAAAGGGGCGGGTGAAAAGGGTGCCTGAGCTTACGGTGAAAAGCAATGGCGATCAGGAGGACGACAAAGTTGCTCCCGACCGCGACCGACAGTGCCATGCCGATGAAGACGCTGTGAAACAGGATGCCCATCTCGAGCAGCAGGCACTGGAGGATGGCCTTTTTGTGCTGCTGCTCCTCGCTGAGCGCGCCGCTCTGGGACTCGATTTCCAGGGTCTCCTTGGAGAGCTTCTTGGGCTGGTTGCTCTGAGCAATCTCGCGCGTCGGCACCGGCTCGATGGTGCTGCCGCGGCGGTTGGTCGAGGGACGCGTGATGGCTGCCACGACGGCCGCTTGCGAACAGTGCCCGCCGGCCATGGACGGCCGGCGCGGATGGGCATGCGGTGATGCACCCCCCGCGCCGTGGTCAGCCTCCTCCCCAGCCTCCCCGGCTCGCGGGATGAAGGCGCGCGCGGGGCTAAAGACCATCTCGATGACGCTGACAAAAAAGATGCCCACGAGGGCGATAGCGCCCGGGATGGCAGGGTAGTCGGTGGTCCAGAAGCTCGAGAGGCAGGGGTCGCCGAGGGAGATGAAGGCGGTGGGCAGGAGGTGGACGAAGGCGGTGGCGAGCAGGACGCCGGTGCCGAAGTGGCGGACGGCGAAGAAGAAGGGCTCGGGGATGCGTAGGACGGGGAACTTGGCGGCGAGCATGGGCACGGCGCAGGCCAGGCTCGAGACGGCCAGGATGATGAGCAGGGCGCCGACGTGGAGGGGCGTGTTGTACTCATCGCCGACGTCGGCGCTGGCGCAGGCATCCTGGCGTTTTGCGAGGCGGCGGAGGGGGGTTGCTTCGGCTGTGCCCGTGTTAGCTTGATGGTGTCTGTGGTGGTGGTGGTGGTGGTGGTGGTGATGGTGGCATGGGATGTTGAAGCGCGAGTGGGGCAAGCAGGTCGACGGATCAAGAAAAGGGGTTCGCACCATTGACATGGTCAATAGGGGCTGCCGGTTTGGCAGCACCCGCAACGAGCGCTGGGAGAGCATTCCCAGCGATTTGGATCAGCGTCGACGCCACGACGACCGACGCGACCCAGCCAATCCAGCCCGAGGGGGGCCGGATTGGGGACGGGGGACGACAGCTCTGGCCTTCACCACCAGGCGCTGTCTCGGGCGCGATGAGCGGACCTGGCGTCAGAATGTGTTAGCAGACGGACTCCACTGAACACTGAAGCACTGGAGGGGTTGCAGCGTACGGGCGCTCATCGCGGCGGGGCAACGTGCCCGCGAGTTGGTGTCGCAGTCGGCGGTGCAAACCCGGCCATCGCAAGCTTGTTTCTCGTCATTGAGACAACCTAGCAATCCGCTGCCAGCAGGCCCATCGCATCCATTGCGGTGCTCGCGTGTGTTTGCGATGCCGTTGAGATCCTGGCGCGTGGTCAGGTCCGGGGCCAAGAAGGGCGGGTTCTGGTTCCACGTCGGGTGCTCCAGATCGTCCTCTGTCCTCGATGGCCGATTCATGATTGGCGGTGTCTGTCTGTCTGTCTGTCTTTCTGTCTTGGCTCTTGTCTTGTCTCGACTCCTGTCTCTCTCTCGTTCCTTGGTGCGTGTGTGTGTTGTTGGCTGGGGTTGTTATGTATCAGGATCCCATCGAATGTTCCAATTCCGTTCCAGACGTTAATAGTTGGTTGCTTTGGGAAAGACGCCTCCCCGCCTGCTGCAAAGCAAGCAATGACTCGATCCCTGCTTGTCTGGGAATTTGCTTCGGGCGTGACCAGACACCCTGCGTGCCAATTCCGGGGCGCAGTGGGTCTCGGCGGCGAAGCTGAATTTCGGGTGGCCTCTCCCGCCAGCAAAAAACACACTTTGACGCGTCCAACGGCGGGTTTGCAAGCGCTTTGGGCGCATCGTTTCTCGGCGGGGCTCGGTAAGACCCAGACCCGTTCGGGATCTAACGGAACACAGTAACTTGTCGTCCCGACGGGCGCCTGGGGACGGACAAATGGACAAATAAACGGGGCCATCGCAAACAACGGCTCGGAGTCCCAGGACCATGCCAAGTCGGATCTCGTTTACTGACGTACAACCCTGCGATTCCCACCGCTCCCTGGCTCGTCCCTGGCCAAACAAAGGCACGATAATTTTGCTGCATGGTTCAGGCCTCGCGAGATTGGCCGCTCGCCCTCCCAATCGGGTGGTCGCCCGTCGGCAATGCCGCCACCAAATCCACACGCGAACAGGGTTAGGGT
>Ga0247824_10001370_pt1 | contig 13242 bp, 18 predicted proteins | sample 13C_PalmiticAcid_FD_194412 | JGI IMG/M metagenome (GOLD analysis project Ga0247824, IMG submission 194412) | Soil microbial communities from agricultural site in Penn Yan, New York, United States - 13C_PalmiticAcid_Day48 | ecosystem: Environmental > Terrestrial > Soil > Agricultural land...
CCCCGACCCCGTGCCACCGCTCGGCGGCGGCCGTCAATGCCATCTCGACGCCCGTCAGCGCAGCTAGAGCCAGTGTTGGGCCGCCGCCGAGCGGTGGCACGGGGTCGGGGGCGCCGCGATTCATCGCACCCACGCCGCAACCCGCGGGCTCGACGGGGAGTGCGAACGGGGAGGATCTGACGCTGACTCCCATTCCGAGCGGCGGGCCCGTATCGGTGTCGGACCGCCCCGTGAGGTGTCCGTTCTGCCTCAATCAGCGGATGCTGAGGACGATCAAGGAGGCCGTGGAGCACATGTCGACACACGTTATCGTGTGAGGGGACTGACGCTCGTCGGTTACGAGAGATTCATGAAAGGGTTGGGACTGCGGAGCCAAAAGTGGCGTATTGGGTGTCTTCAAATGAAACTGCCTTGTCTCGGCGAGACAAGCTGCTCACGTTTTTCTTTTCTTCCATTCCAGTGTGGGCGGTATACCGCACTGAGGCGCTCTGGAGGGAACGGGGTCATATGGGATGGATCGGTCAGGAACGGGAACTAGGCTTTGTAATTTGTGCTTGGGAGTTTGCTTTCGTTGTGCTTCCCCCTCGTCTGTCACCTACTGGGGTTACAAGAGCCCTTGTCAGTGTCGCTGTGTGTAATGGACCACTTGTCATGCTCTTTGGTGATTCGATATCCCGTGTCAATCAATATCTGCAAGCCCATTGTTCTCCCAACTCGTCGAAGTCAGCAACAGCATTGTTCTCTTCACGTCGTCGAGGAAGCGACGGAGGCCAACGAATCACAGAGCCACGCGAACATTGTTTTGATCATGCCCATTTCATTCACTCAACTCAAACGCTGTCTCAACCAACCCCTATCTCCAGCATCGCCAGCCACCACACAAAACCTCAGTCAGCCCTCACATCGACTGACAAACCAGAAAAAGGTGCCAACTCGCCTCTCCGACTAGAGACAGAGCAAGCCGCATCAGAAGCCCACCCAACCCAACTCGCAACGCATACCCATTCATTTTGATCGACCCTTGCGTCCCAAGCATCCCAAATATACGTTCGTTCATCCCGGAGCCATCAAAGTCATCCCTTTCCCTCTTTGTCATTCTCCCGCCTCACCGGGGAGAGGGGGTTAAAAGTTTCATAATCCTCATGCCAACCATCAGTCCAGTCACCCTCCCTGCTCTTGCCCAGCCGGGTTTGCGTGTCATTCCCTTTCGTTCCGTCCGTCACGTCCGTCCCGTCAACCCCAAAACCCAGCTGGCAAGCAAGCAAGCAAGCAAGCAAGCAAGCAAGCAAGCAACGTTCAATCATCCCAGGCCATCCATCGCATCCATCGTTCCATCAGATACCGAGGTAAGCGCAAAGAAGGCAGCCAAAGCACCGCCCTCCACGCGCCCATTGACAAGTCGTAGTCGGGGCCGGTCCCATCAACAAATCCGCCTCCCCCTCTCAAAGCCATCCATCCGTCCCAGTTTCAGTAACCATAGCATCAACAAGAAGAACCACAAAAAACACATCGGTCGCCCGATCCTGAAGAAGAAGAACAGCGCAGAAGAAGACCAAAAGACCAAAAGACAAAGTCGGGTATACTTTGACGGAAAGACAAGAGAAGCAAAAGAAGAAGTAAGAAAAAAAAAGCAGCCTAAAAAAACCACCATCACAAGAACGATAAAACACCCACAACCCCCCTTTCAGAAGCGACAAGAACAACTCCTTCCTCCCACTCCCAAAGAAAAAAATGCTATAACCTCCCACTATAACCTCCTCCCCCTCATCTCCCCTCAGCCAGCTCACTCCACATACAACAACAGCTTCTCATTCCGCGTCAGCGCCAGGTCCAGATCCCCATTGCTCATCAGCGGCGGCTTGTCCCCCGTCGCCTCGTCCTTGTACGACAGCTGCGGCTCCTCGCCCGGCGGGATCTTGAGGCGGTCGACAATCTTGTCGTAGAGCGTGTCGAACGAGATGTCGGCCGGCACCTTGATGGCGATAATGTCCCCGTTGTAGCTGAGCTTGACCTTCATGAGGCTCCCCGCCGTCTGGATGCCCGGCGAGAGCGAGGTTTGCGAGGGCTGGGAGAGGGACGAGACCTGACGCGCCATGGGGGGCTGCTGCCCCGGCTGGCGAGCGGTGGTGCCGGCGCCGCCGAGGCCGCCGTAGCCGCCGCCTCCGCTGAGGTTTTGGCGCGAGGACTGGCGCGAGGCGCCGTCGCCGGGCGAGTCGGCCGAGGAGGGGCGGGAGCCGGCCGAGAGGCGGTATTGGTCGTCGTCGAGCGCGGCCGGGTCGATCTCGTAGTCGCCTTCCCTTGGGGCGAAGAACTGCTTGACTAGCGTGCACTTTGCGATGTACGGCGGCTGCGCGAGGAGGTTCTTGACGTAGCCGTCGAGGTTGTGCCGTCGCCCCTCGGTGATGGCGTCGGTCACGTAGTTAACGGGGCCGGGCATGTACGGAAGGGTGCGCTGCTTCTTGCCGGTTGTGCCGGCCTCGACGGGGAATTCGGTGAGGAGCGCAATCTGGAAGTCGTAGAAGTCTTCGTAGTAGCGGGCCAGCTCCCAGGTCCGGCCGTCCTCCAGCTCGGCCTCAATGACGAACCAGTACTTGTCCTCGGCAAAGCAGTATCGGGGGATCCGAGCGGAGACAGGCGCAAACATTTGGGAGTTTGGTTGGGAGGATGGTGCGGCTTGCTGGATTGGGGCCTGTTGCATGCCGTATGGTGCTTGCTGTGCTTGCTGCGCCTGCACCTGCTGCTGTTGCTGCTGCTGCTGCTGATTGTGTTTGTTAGACAATGGGATACCGGGACGGGTAATCAAGGTGGATGAACACATACCATATTAGACCCTGGGCCCTGGCTGATTCGGCCGCTGGGTTGCTGCTGAATGCTCATCCGCTCCATCCCTTGCTCGATCGGCTGTCCTCCACCGCCAATGTCGAATTTTCCGAGTGTGATGCTCGAGTTCTTATAATCGGCAGCCATCTTCTTCCATTCCTCGACCTTGGGGATGCCGGCCTTTCGCACGGCTTCTTGGGGGTTCGCGACTGGCGTGTTTGACGCCATGTCTCGGATCTCGACGAACGACACTGGGATCAGGCCAGGACCGCCCAGCCTCCCGATCGGCTTTGCCACGAACCACTCGGGGTTGGACTGGGCGATCACGATGATGGCTTCGCCCGTCTTGGCCTCCAGCTCATCTCCCCTCTCAGCGTTGAAGTCGTACATGACTACACCGTAAACCATCGCCCCAGACTTCCCTCCCGACTTTGAGCTGCGCTGGCTGGCAGCAGGCGGAGTCGTCACCGAGGGCGCTTCGCCGTAGCCGGAGTCATGGTCAGGGTGTTTGGCGGAGCGTGCACTGTCTGGCTGGGACTGGCCGCTGTCGCGCTCGTTGCGCCCGAGAGACTGGAAGAAGCTGACCGGGACCAAGCCGCGGGCGTCAGGTAGGGCGGGGTTGCAGGCCTCGTACCATTCTGTGTCGTTTTCGCGGCCAATGACATGGAAGAAATCGCCGCGCGAGAAGCTCAGCTCTTGGGGATTCTGCCCAACATAATCGTACAGCGCCCGAATAACCTATTCGAGACCCAAAGCGTTAGTGTCCTGCTGATGCGAGCGAGCAGGCCGGCGGGCCGAGAGAGGGGGGGTGTAGCGCTTGAAGGCAGCATATGGCGATAAGCAAAAGTACGCACCTTTTTGGGAGGGACAATTGCGACTGCGGATTTTTGCGGAATGCTGATGTGCGGTTTGCCTTTCTCGTCCCCTTTCATCGACCTCCTCCCTATGCGTAAAGCCTTGAAAACACGCATCGTGGTTAGCGGACGAACCAAAACTCGAGTGGCGATCGACCGTCTTCAACAGCCGATGCAGCCAGTGTTGATGGCGATGGGAACGGAAAGGGGGAGAAGGGGGCAGAGCGCGCAACTGTTTGCGTCACTCGAGTGATGAGGGTGTCGCAAAAACCATCGAGGTCGGACAAGCCAGACCAGCAGGCAGATGGCGCTGGCGCAGGGTTCGTGTCCCCGTGGTTCAAGAGGCTGAGCGACCAGCGAATGGCGACGGGGGTGATGTTCGCAGGTTTGAAGCAAGCAGCCGGAATGACGTACCTTCATGGTGTCAGGGTGCGGGCCCTCAGGGCAGCTCAGATGCGACACTCGAGATGGCGGCGCAAGACAAGCAACGATAGTTGAGTGGTGGACTGGTTCGCTTCGGCCGACACCTTCTCTGCGTCACACCAGGATCTTGGGTGGCTTCTGGATCAGTGTAACGGGCGGATGGGCCAGTACGCTTGGATTGCGGCAGGTGTTCGCTCGTCTTTCAGCGCTTTTCAACAGTCGTCGGGCGGGTAGCGGATTGTGTCTCCTCCTCTTCTGAAGTGTTATAGGCGAGAGAGTGTGGTAGTTTGGGTCTCGTGGTTCGGCGGTTTCGTAGATGAGTGGACTCGGTTGGGTGGTCGGTTTGCTGACAACCCCGAGAATGTGCGTTGGTTTCTCCTTGGCCGCGGTCCTGTGTATGGTGCTGCGGTTCGGTGCCTTTGTGGTGGACTCGTTCAGGCTAGCGTCCGACTCTTCGGTGGAACAGGCGCCCCTTCTCCTTTGTCCAGCGGCGCACTTCAATTCTGTCGGTTTTGTCGCTGTCGCAAAGTCGGCGAGGGAAGTCGAGTGTCGCAGCCCGGACGGCGGGATTTGCACAAGAGAATGTGGGCGGCGGGGAGGCAACCAGGGTCAGCGATCCGGGCCAGTACCTCTTTAAGGGGGGATAGAAACGGGGTTGACGGAACCCTGGGATTCGGGGCCGCGGCAGGGGTGAAGGCGCAAGTCCAGGGAAAATGTTGGCGGGGGGTCCTGCGCTCGGAGGGGCTCGCAGCTGGGCAGGATTGGCGTGGTCGGGTGGAGCGTGGGCTAGGTAAATTTCAGCGGCGAACAGGGGTCCCTGGGCGCCTTTGGCGAGTACGCTTGGTCCGTTTTTGCTTGGTCGAGTGAACGTTGAAGAAAAACGACCAAGAAGGTGTTGGAGGTCCGTAGTACGGGCGATCAGGTCTCGCCTTTGTGGTTTGATGAAAGATACAGGTTTTTTTTTAACAGTGTTGGATGCGGCAGCACTTGCGAATGGATCTAGAACCGAGTCAACTCCACGGCAGGTGGTGGCCACTGTCTTCTGTCACTACGTCGAGGTTGACTCACGTGCTGCAGGTGATGTCACAACGCAGCGACAAGACAGTTTCTTGGGACTGCCTGACGTTTATCTGGAGTTGAAAGGGTGCGGAAACAATGGGCTATTTTGGAGCAAAGACCCCATAAGAGGACCACACAAGTCCCTTCGAGGGAGCACTGCCGTGTCAGAACCTGGATCGACTCGCACAACCAGGCCCTCTTGAAAAATGGCGCAGGCGAGCGGTCCAAACCCTGCTCTCACTCGACTGCTGGTTCTGGTCTGAACTGGTCCTGTGTGAAGCGCCAATCCTGACTCGAAGCGCCGCGCTGAATGGCACGGGGTCCTCGGGGCCACTCACTACACTACCACAGCCCTATGGAAGAATCTAGACCAAGTTCTCGGAAACGTCTCGTTTCTCGCAGCGACACGAATACCGTTTGCACTCCAAGGCACCCCAGGTAGGAGATCCTTTGGTGTCTCTGCGCCACGCTCGAGGCACGAAACCTGCACTTGCCCGTCGCGTTCGCCGGGTCCGACGGTGAGAGGACCTTGGGCGCGGGTCACAGCATATCATCAAGGGCGCAGCATCTTCGGCTGTCTGCAAAACTTCGCGGAAAGAAACTGGTCCCTGAACATAATATGTACCCAGTACATCCTGAACGGAGGATGGAAGCAGGCGTGCCATTACAGTGGGTCTCTGGAGTTTTGGCCCATTCTTCATCCCACCCTTCCGAGTTATGCTCGCTCAAGTTCCCGCCTGCATGGAAGCGAACTGAATGCGTGGTCCCGCAGGGTGCTTTCGGCGGCCTGGGACTCGGTCACTTTCATGATTTTCTGACAGCGAGATTGGATGGAGTGTGCCCAGAAGAGCCATTTCCTGCTGAAAACCTCCCTTCTCCCTCTTGTTGTGGATGACTGACTTCTGAGTGGCTTTACACGGCCCAGTCAGTCTGGCTTGGTCTTTACCCTGGCCTGTTCCATCCACAGCTCACCAGAAATTTGCACCGCTCTCGCAATGAAACAGCCCCTGGATCTTGCAGCTGCCGGCCGCCTCGGCCCTGGCGATCACCGTGTTCTCGAACACGACATCTGCATGAATAAAGGTCCTCGGGACTTGCCAAGCTGGGTGTCCCGAGCGTGTGCGACACCCGGCAAGCCCTTCCACTCGAGCTGGCGCCATCCAGTCGCGCGCATGGTCTTGGGCTCTGATTTGCCCACGCCGGGCTGCCATCCACCACTCCCAAACGCCCATTCTCTCGTCGTTGACCACAGGCTGTTTAAGACCCAGTTTCAGTCTTGCTCGTCGCTATTCCACAGATTACCACAGCAACTCCCACAGTTGACAGGCTCTACAGGGTGACCCCGCATTTCCCAACCCCGCCATGAGCAGCTTGGATCATCCTTGATGTTTCTGATATCTGTTAGGCGGGGTTGTTCAGTGCCGTCCACCCAGAACGATGAGAAAGCTACACGACACAAGGCCAGAAGCTCCAGGTTGATAGCCTTGTTTATTCACGTCGTCCAAGTCCTATTTACACGTCCACACAGCCACAGCCCGCCGCTTCCAAGATCACCGTCCCATTCACAACACGCCAGGGTCGCTCCTTCAACCGCCAACCCAGCCACGACCCCATGATGACGTCGCCCTGTGTCTGTCCATGACACTCCTCTTTCACCACCATCATCCCAACTTCCATGACAACTCCATGACCCAGTCTAGCCAGCCCACCCCAACAAGCCCAAAAGAAAACAGCCACAATACCGTCGAGCACCGAACAACATCAACCCGGCCAGAAATTCCAAATCCCAACTTGCCAAATTCATGCCTTCCAGTTTTCTTGTCCACCACCAAGCACACCAAGAAAATCACCCCTCGGATCCAACCCGTCCCGACCGGCTGGCCCGCCCACCGCCAGCCAGCACAGCCAGCCAGCGCAGCCCACCACGGCCAAAACCCAAAACGTGAAACCGCGGTCTGAAACAAAGCCGCCCAGCGGCGCAGGCAGAGCAGCAGCATCACTTACATCACATGTGTGCCAGCAAACATACAGGACAAGAACGTTATGACGCACTAGAAGCCTAGGCGGAGTGCAGAACAACTACCGGAAGACCGTTTCATCCCATCCCATCACCCCATGCACATGTCGGGACGAGCCTCGCTTCCGCTTTCCACGTGTAGTGTACGGAAGTATGTAAGGTATATTCCGTGATTAGGTACCGTAGGTAAGGTAGTTCCCGTGTAGCACGTGGAGCGCGCAAGGGTGACGATGGGACTGTCGCCAGTGCCCGCATCTTGTCTCCCGCCACGAGTCACCTCAAAGCAAGCACGATGCGTGACGTATCAATCTTGTAAACCCCCAGTTGGATATGCACAACAAAACAGCGGTGAACCTAGTCAGGTGTGTGGCGGAGGGACGTCCAACCTTGTCACATACGAGGAAACATCGTTGAACTCAACTCAGTTACGTATCAGGTCAAGGTCCCCGAGAGGGCCCAAACCTATGTATGCTGCATGCTACCGAAACAGGGCTAGATACAGCCATGACAACCCCCCAGACGCCCCAACTCCAGGACTAGATCAGCTTCGCTATGTAGACCATCTCCCCGGAATCTATATTGCGAGTCTCATACCCAGCCATCTCATCCAAATGCACCCCATCCCGCCATGGGTATCTGATGGGAACGCGAGCCTTGCTAGGCAAAACGCAGAAAAACTAAAAAAGACGTGCCAAACGCCAAAAACTCTAATTGCCCTGGAACCCGGTGGGGTTCCGAGCCTCTCCTGCCGCGGTGTGCCGTTTCCATGGACGCCTACAAAGGGCGGAGGCGCTCCTGAACACAGGACCACGGAAGGGTGACCAAATGTTGGGACTCGCGCGACGTCATCGACGTCACGGACTGTCTCCGTGCAAGGAGGTCGCACCGGCTGGTTCTCGGTTGTGCTGGGATGCCAAATCGCTTGGCCCTCAGTCGGTGTTCGGAGGGAGGCAGCAGGGAGGGAGGTGGCAATGTGAAAAAATAAACAAAAGCACTTTTCGCCGTTGAGAAACGGGGGGAATCGGTGATGTTATGGTGTCGAAATCGGGTTCCCTGAGCGCCGCTGGCCGCCCTGCAGGAACCAAGCCAACCACGGGGAAGGGATGCCCAGAAAGTGAGGTTGGGTGGCCGGGAGGGAGAGAAGAAGATTACGGAAGAAGAAAACGTGGAAGACGTCGCTCGGGGCGGTGGCCCAACGCGCGGGTGGCACGCATCTTGAGGCGGATGACGGGTTCAGATCAGATCTGTCCCTTGATGTCGACACGCGAAAAGGCTGTGGCGCGGCGGGCCTCAAACCGCTGGCCCGCTTTGGCCGTGAGGAAGACGATGGTCCCATTGCGGTCCTCAAGAAGGTCCTGGCCGTCATGGTCCAAAATGAACTGCGCCGCCTCGATGTCAGATTCGAAGTAGAGCTCTTCAGTCACGAAGCGCAACTGCACATCTTGCTTGTATCTGGGACAGAATTAGTAACCTATGCGCGGTTGAGGGGAAGGGAAGACGTACGCCTTGCAGATGTTGCACAGAGCAGACAGGCGCTCCCGGAGAACAAACATATCCATGAGATATGCACCCATGTTGGGCGTCTCGTTGTAGAGCTGGAAGAAGCGATGGTAGTTGCCCAACGCGAGTGCGGATCGCACATCGAGGGCGTGCTTGATAGCCGCGTCCTTTTTCTCTGCTGCGGTTAGATCTGCCAGAGCATTATTGAGCTCCGCACGGTTTGCTGTGTGAATAAAATACAAGATCCGGTACGCCTTGAACTCGTTGGGCTTGCCCTTGAGACCCAACTTGTACAGTGCCTTGAGCTGAGTCTGGCACTGATTATACTCACCAAGATCCCCCTTCTCCAAGGCAATGCGGGCGTGAATTTCGTACACCTCGACAGTGAAGTCATCGCGGACGCGCTGTACTGTGAGATCTTGCCTCATCGACTTGAACTGATCGCAGATGTAGGAATAGTTTTGGTCCTTCTTCCACCTCTTCTTGAGCAGCTCGAGTGTCTGCCGCAGGATGTGCGGAGGACGGACTTGAGAGGGCTTTGGAGCCGCAGTCAACCGAAGATAGCGCTTCTCAAGATCCTGGCAGGTGCCGACAACTGGACCCTCGGCAGGGGGCGGCGTGTCTTCACGGAACGTCTTGTACTCTCCCTCGTTGCGTTTCTGACGCTTGTCGGCCCTGTTGAACTTACTGGTATGCTTAGGGGCCTCGTCGGCTGCCTGGCGTCGGTCGGTCTGGAAGCTAACACGGTCCTCGAGGCGAGCAGGTCCATTCCGCCAGGGTGGGGTCGCAGAGGCCGAACCCGGGGTCGCCGTGTCCGTCAGGTCCCAGGACTTTCTCTTCTTGCCAGGGGTCTGAGTCGGTGCCTGGGCCTGTGACTTGGAGTGAATCGGAAGAAATGCTCTCGCGCGTTCCTCCCGGATCATTTGCTGCGGAAGCGGCATGGTATCCCAGTCGAGCGTGTACATGACGCCCTTTTCGTTGGCCTGCGTTATGGTCTCCTTCAACTTGGTCTCCATTTCCGATCTCGGGACACTGGTATCCAGGTTGGCAGGGATGAAGGCGCGCTGGACATATCGGCGGACCGACTCGGGCCAGTCGATCTTCGTCTTGGACGGCTCCTGGGCGGCGGGCGGCGGCGAGTTCACGTTGGGTGCAATATTAGCAGCGCTGGGCGAGAGGGTATGGGCAGGGCCGTAAGTTTGCGCGGCAGGGTAGGGAGGCTGCGGGGTGGAGTAAGACTGGCCGAAGGACTGTCGCACTTGGACTGCGGTGTAGGCCGGAGCTGTTGGAAAGATGGTCAGCGATGCTGCTCGACGATTTCAAGAGTTGAGGAATGCAATATTGATGGAAATGCGACAGCGAGTGTCACAGGGCGCAACTTACCCGAGTACGAAGCTGTGTAGCCAGTCGAGGGCGGAATGCCCGGAGCCGGGGGAGCGGTTGGCCACGTCGGCATCATGCTGTTTGTGCTCATCGCCGTCTGCGGATGGAAATCAAGAAATTTGCTGTTCCGGGAGCAGGTCAATGTTAGAAGGGAATCGCTATCAGCGACAGTGTCGGGAGAAGTGGTGGTGGAATGTGGGTGATGGAAATCGAGGTGGTGGTTGATACGAGAGCGGTGAAGTTGTGAGGCAAGAAGAGGAAGAAGCACAAAGACTCGGTGGAGAGTCAAAAATGTGGGTTCCCTCAAGAGTCCGTGCGGGGTCTCGGGCGTGGCGGGCGGCTTAAGCCCCGATAACGTAATATGCATTCGATTGTTTTACTTGACGGGTCGGGGCTGAGCAGTTGCGGCTATCTTACCCTCCGATAAGAACCTAACGTTACCAGGCCCTGGCTTTACGTCAACTGCCCTGGAATCGGGATGGATCCAGGCCCCTCGCCGAACGAGGCATGACCGGAATGCGGCGACCACATGAACCCTCCACACAAAGTCGACTTCTCCCCAACATCGGGACAGCCTGCCCCCGACTATGACGGATGTTCTTAAAGCACATCGACTTGACCACCGCCTTGCGGCCCTCGTATCTGCCCGATGAGGACCTGCTCTTTGTCCAAGACAATGTGGGGCTGTATGAGGGGTGAGTGCGCAGCATGACTGAAGAGGCGCGAGACTCGAGACTCGAGACTTGAGACTCGGCAGGCTGACATCTTGCCTTCCCAAGAAAATTCAAGCTCCCGAACCACCAGAACGGCCAGGTGTATCTGACATCGCATCGAATATGCTACGTCGACAAGGCCGAGCCGAGGAAGCACTCGGTCGCCCTGGACCTCAAGGATGTGGAGCGGTTTGAGTTCTATGTACGGCTCACCATACCAACCCCTTTTCGTTTGCATGCTGAGACTCTCTTTCAGGGCGGCTTTCTCAAGTCTTCGGCCAAGATCACCCTGATCCCAAAGGCAACGAAGCGTAGCTCTCTGCAGCCCCGGTCTCCTGGCCTCGCTGGGAATCCCTCGCGAAGCAGCGCCACCTCGCCCGCCCAACATTCTGACGGCCCGCTGCGGGCATCGCCGGTCGAGCCGCCTTCAGCAAGCACAGCAACCTGGGTCTGCACCATTTGCAGTTTCTCAAACCCAGTGCCCTCCAACTTCGATCCAACCACTGCCAACGCCCACACTCCACTCCCCCCATGTCTCGCCTGCGGCATCAAACCTACACTGGCGCATGTTCTAAAGGCGACAATCTCTAACGCCGCGAGCAGGCAGCCGAGCACTCCTGCGCTGCAGACTCCGTTGCCGGTCCGGCCCAGGCCAGTCACCGAGTTCTCTACAGGGCTGGACCGCGCCAGGAAATCGTCACCGAAGAGCACCGATCCTGAAGCGTCATTTCAATGCCCACGGTGTACCTTTCTCAACCACCCGTCGCTGCTGTCTTGCGAGATGTGTGGAGGGCCTCTGATCTCCCAAGACCTCCCTACAGAGCTCACACAACAGGCTCGCACCCACACCGAGTCCCCCGGCCCCATCCTCAACTCCTTGAGCGCGGTCCCGCCCGGCTTGGACAACCCCGAAAGCGCCAAGCTCTCCTTCCGCGGCGGCGGCGAGAAGATCTTCTACGAACGGCTCAAGGGCTCCATGACGCAGCGCAAATGGCTCCTCCACGGCGCGCCTCCCATCCCCAAAGCCTCTCGGCCAGGTGAAGCACCCCTAAACGGCCCCGCCACCGGCACAACCCCTACCTCGTCCCAACCCCGCCCCAAGATAGGCGGCATCGCCGGCCTCGAGCACCACAGCCGTGCGGTGCGCAAGAACAACGAGCTGGTCATCGGTACCGCCTTTGAGGACCTCGAAGCCCTCATGGCGTCCGCCAAGGAGATCGTCGCGCTGGCCGACACGTTTGCCAGGCAGGTCAAGGGCGCGTCGGGCACCTCGAGCGCGAGCGAGAACGCCCTGCTCGCCGATTCGTTCAGCCAGCTCGGGCTGATCGCCACCAAGGACATTGTCGGCAGCAGCAGCGGCGCGGGCGGCAGCGACTCGCTGTACCTGTCGGAGCTGGCGCGCACGCTGGCCGAGTTCTTGACGGACGACCGCCGCGGGGTGCTGAAGCGGGCCGGCGGGATCATGTCGCTCGTGGACTTGTGGGCGGTGTTTAACCGCGCCAGGGGCGGCGTGGAGTTGGTGAGCCCCGCGGATTTCGAGAAGGCCGCGAACCTGTGGGAGAAGCTGGGGCTGCCGGTCAGGTTAAGGACCTTCAAATCGGGGGTCAAGGTGGTGCAGGGCCGGGACCGCACCGACGAGACGACCATCAAGGCGCTGCTGGCGTGGCTGAAGGATCTGCATGAGTTTCCACCGGAGCGGGAGGTGCCGTGGGACTGGCACCGGTTCGGGCGCGGTGTGACGGCGAGGGATGTTGCGGAGAGGTTTGGCTGGAGTATTGGCGTTGCCGAGGAGGAGCTCGAGATGGCGGAGGAGAAGGGGGTGCTGTGTCGCGAGGAGGGTATCGAGGGGCTGAAGTTCTGGGAGAACTTTATTGATACTGGTGAGGGCAAGGGATACAAGGACCCCAAACAAGAGCGGGCGGAGAGGGAACTGAAGATGTTGAAGGATGCTGGGTTCCTTTGAGCTTCGACTCGGTGCTTCTCTAGGGGTTAAGGAGAGATAATTGGGTGCAACACCTGCCATGGCATAGACAGCTGGAGTTCAATCACTTCACCCAAGGCTGAAACCAGCTGTGGACCCAAATCCATTACTTTGTCGTCGCATTATCCTGCCCTCTATATGGTCTATGAGAAGCTGCCATCTACCCGTGGTATCAACGCCGATGAGACTGCGAAAATCCCGAAAACGCCCGCTACCCGGAATGCAACACGTACATACACATGTCCACACACAACCCAATACATCGTCCAAAATACACCACCATCATCACACACAACATGGACCCCTCTCTCTCACGACAACCTCTCCATCAACCCCCTCCGCACCTTGAAATTAACCACCCCGCCCACCCCAAAAGCCGGCACAATCCTACATATCCTCGCGGCGGTGCTCACCGCCCAGTTCTTCCTCACCACGGCCCACCGGTCCCGCCACCCGTCCGCCCCGGGCCGGTTGTAGATGTCCAGCCCCAGC
>Ga0247824_10001372_pt1 | contig 13231 bp, 10 predicted proteins | sample 13C_PalmiticAcid_FD_194412 | JGI IMG/M metagenome (GOLD analysis project Ga0247824, IMG submission 194412) | Soil microbial communities from agricultural site in Penn Yan, New York, United States - 13C_PalmiticAcid_Day48 | ecosystem: Environmental > Terrestrial > Soil > Agricultural land...
AGAGTCCAGCTGGGTCTCCAGCTGAGTCCCGGGGCGCCATCTGCAGTCACAATAAGCGCTTAGGGGAAGAGTTAGCTTGGCTCTTAGGGAAAAGTTACAAAACCCTTCCGCCTTAGTATATAGGATTTCCCTCAACCGCACAAAATTTGGGATGACTGTTTGTGTGGCAGGCGCAACTTTGGTTCCTCACTCCTCATTCACACGCTCCCCTTCACTCGATTGCAGGCAACTCATTGCACAAGTCTCGACGATGCAGGAAAACGCACGGCACCGCGTGTTTGCCATCCCAGAGCTGGTCGCTCTCATAGCCCAGTACCTGTCACCACGCGATATCAGCAGGTGCATGATGACCTCCAAGACCTTTTCTCGCCAACTTGAACCCTCCTTTTGGAGCCATCCGGTCCTAGGAAGCTGTAACCAGCACCCAAAGTCCCTGGTTCGATACGCACGTCATTTTCTTTCACTGGAAGCAAGGCCCACCAGGTGGGCCTCGTTCATGCAACCTGCACCACCTCCGCTACAAATAACGTCAAACGCACTTGCGACCCTGCCAGAATTCCCACGCCTCAGGAAGTTCACGATTCACGCTCACGAATCCAACTCTTTCCTCTTGTTGTACTCTCACTTGGTCCTCCACAGCCCCAATCTGACTGAACTCAACCTCCAATATTGCTTCAAGTCGGATTCACTTTTAATGGAACACTATCTGAATGCACTGGCAACAACTTTACCATGCTTACAGCGCTTGACCATCAAGTACGAGTCCAAGGACCCATCAACAGGATTTCGACTTTTAGAAGTGTGTTTCGCCCATCCTCAATTGACCGAGTTACAATGCGATTTCACAATGGACGATGACCTATTCCCGGCCATCAACAAGCGTGGCACTTACGATCCAAGGTTTGCGGCACTCTTGAAATCTCTGAAGAGCAAGGGCAAGGCTAAGGCGGACGCCGGTCAACCTACAGGGCTACGTCTCAAGTCATTGTCGCTGCCAATTATCCATGAAGGATACCCAAAGACGTTCTTTGATTCCGTTTCTCGAATCCCATGTTCCAAACCTTGAGCGATTAAGTATCCCCAAGGTGCACAAGCTTGACAATGAGGCCGATGTACGACGACTCGAGGAGACGATCGAAAGTGGTTGTCCGCAGCTTCAGCATCTGTCGAGCAATTGGGAAAACGAGGAAATGGACGACGAGGAGACAGACAAGGGGTGGAATGCTTTCATTACAGTTCTACGCGGTTGCATCAAGGCAGGTCTCAGGACTTATCAAAGTAGATTCTTTGCCGACAATCTCTACTCGCAAGGGTCTATCATCGAGAAGCTGTTGCAGTACCATGGGGAGACATTGGAGGAGATCGAATGTCTGGATTGCTATGGCCCAAGCAGTGAAAGTATCCACTCGATTCTTTCGACATGCAGGAGCTTGAAAAAGCTACGTATGGCGTTGTGCGGTGAAGGATCTTGTGATCTCTGCTTTGAGGACGTGTTGACGGAGTGGGTATGCCTTGATATCACTGTGATCAATCTGTCGTTATGGCGGCTGGAGTTTAGTGTTCCTGGCAGGACCAAGGACGAAGTCATGGCTGACGCGGCGCAAAGAATCTACTCCCAAATCGGTCGTTTGGTCAAGTTGGAGGATCTGACGCTGACTTGCTACGAAAACTATAATCACTGGGATGATCTCGAGGAAAGCTGCGCCTATGACCTGACATTGGAGCGTGGTTGGTTAGGCGAGCTTGCAGGATTGAAGAGACTGAGGCGCTTTCGGATGAACCACAATTACTGGGGCCGCATGGGTCAAGCAGAGGTTGAGTTCATCGATACCAACTGGCTGGAGCTGCAAAGCATCACATTTTATGGCTACACATTTAGGTACGGATACCAGTTACAAATGGATCAATGGAATTGGCTGAAGGAGAGGAGGCCTTATATCGAACTTGAGGCACGATGAACATCAGGTCATGTTGTCAGGAGTATTCAAAGTGGCAGTGGACCTCAATCCAACTAGGCATTTTCAACGTTGTCTCCTCCCATTAAAATCGTGTTCAAGATGCCTCCTTCTCTTGGTTCCTCTTCAGAACATCAGTGCCTAGTGTTGTTGTGCTTTAGCAAGGCCAGGGGTAAAAAACAGAGGTAAACAGCCGAACCTTGATTTCCCTCAAGAGCCTTGGCGAAGCACAAATTTGACTGTTGTGTGTGGTGTGGCAGGTGCAACTTTTGGTTCCTCTCCTCACATCATCGCACTTTCTCATTCACACGCTCATTCACAGACACACACACACACACACTTTCAACTCGATTGCAGGCAACTCGTTGCACAGGTCTCGACGATGCAGGACAGCACACAACACCTCGTGTTTGCTGCCCCAGAGCTCGTCGGTCTCATAGCCCAGTACCTGTCCCCTCGCGATATCAGCCAGTGGATGATGTGCTGCAAGGCTTTTTCTCGCCAACTGGAACCCTACTTCTGGAGCCATCCGGTGATAACAAACACCCTTGATGCCCCAAAGTCTCTGGTCCGACAAGCACGCCACTTTCAATCATTAGAAGTCTCCCTCGACAAATCATTCGAGTCTTTCATGGTAGAATTGCGAAGGCCGCCACGACCGACAATATCCCATGCGCATGCGTCAGCAGCAGCAAATGTGGGGTTCCCCAGTCTTAGGAGGCTCACGATCTACACCCTTGAGCACACAAACCCACCGACATCAAACCTCCTCTTGATCCTTTACCACAGCCCTAACCTAACAGAGCTCAACATTCAACGTTCTTTCAAGATGGACCCACCATTAATGCAAGTCCTCCTGATTGTGCTGGAAACGCAGTTGCCGTGTTTACAGCGTCTGGCCATTCAAGTTTCGAGTATCCATCAGGTGACAGGATTCGAACTACTGGAGGTGTGCTTCAACCACCCTCAATTGATCGACCTACAGTGCGGCTTCTATTTTGACCGGAGCCAATACCAAACCGATCCTAAGGATTACAACGACTATGTTCCGAAACTGGATGCGCTTTTGAAGTCTCTACAGGATGCGGACAAGGCCAAGGCAGAGGCTGGACTACCTACAGGCTTACGTCTCAAGTCATTGATGTTACCAGATATCTGGGAAGGATACCCGAAGGACTTTTTGCTTCCATTCCTGCGATCTCAGGTTCCTGTTCTTGAGCGATTCCGCATGCCATGTGTAGACGGACTTGTCAGCGAGGATGATATGCAGGAACTCGAAGAGGCAATTACAGTCGGTTGTCCTAGGCTAACGCATCTGTCAGGCCGCATGTGGTTCAGTGAGGTAACTAACTATGAAGGTGGATTCATTGCCGCCCTACATAGCTGTGCAAGGAACAGCGGTCTGAAGTCCTTTATCGGAACTGGCTATTGCGAAGAGGAACACTCTGAGAATGAATCTGTGGTCCAGGAACTGTTAGAGCACCATGCCGACACATTGGAAGAAATCGAGTTCCACGAGAGCATTCATGTCAACAGCGAAAATATAAACAGGATTGTCTCAACGTGCAAGAACCTTCGAATACTACGCATGAGTCCGTTTGATTACCCGTCCATGTCGCTCAGGTTCCAGGATGTGTCAACAGAATGGGCATGTCGTGACTTGACTGTACTGGAGCTTTTCATGGATCGAGAGGTGGTTGTTCCTCAGGGCAGGAATAAGGTCGACATTGTCACTCAGGCAGTTCAAAGGTTCTTTGCCCAGGTGGGCCGTTTAACCAATCTGGAAGAACTGGGTCTGGGAAGCAGGATGGACCTCGAACGCGAAGAAAGGAAATTGTTTGCCAAGGACCTGACGTTAGAGAACGGTTGGTTGGCTGAACTCTCAGGATTGAAGCAGTTGAGGCACTTTCGGATGTATACAGATTACTGGTCGTCTATGGTTCGAGAAGATGTCGAGTTCATGCATGTCAACTGGCCCAAGCTGGAAAAAATTTCATTTGGTTTGGACGACTTTGATGAAGAGGTGTTAGAAGACTATCACTGGGAATGGCTGAAAAGGAGAAGGGCTTACCTCGCTTTAGTACCAGGAATCAAAGTTTTTGAGATGTTTTAACCCATGTTCGCCCATTCGGCGTGTTCAATGCCGTGCTTTATCCTAATGGAATACCACTCTCATAAATGTGTTGTGGTGTTAAAAGAGCTCTTGAGGTCAGGGGTCACACAGACGCAGAGGCTGAACCTTGATTTGTGCCATGGATGGCGAAGCAACAAAAGGGGCAGTGCACCGTTGCTTCTCCCCTCACCTCATCGCACCTCCTCATTCACACGCCCATTCACGCACACACACACACACACACAAACACACATACCTCTTCAACTCGATTGCGGCAGGCAACTCATTGCACAAGTCTCGACGATGCGGAAACGCGCACAGCAGCTCGTGTTTGCCGCCCCCGAGATAGTCACTCTCATAGCCCAGTACTTGTCGCCTCGCGATATCAGCCAGTGGATGATGACTTGCAAGGCATTTTCTCACCGACTAGAACACTCCTTTTGGAGCCACCCAGTGATGACCAAGGCCCTTGATACACCAAAGTCATTATCCCGATACGTGCACCACTTTCAAACGTGGAAAGTTCGCCTTGACAAGTGGTTCGAGACCACCATGGCAGACCTGCCAACGCCAACACTTCGGACATCATCCTTTATGCCTGCGGCGCCTGTATCGAGCATTGTATTTCCATGCCTCAAAAAGCTCTCGATCTACAGCGACGTGCTCGGGAACCCTCTCACAGCGACACCTCTCTTGGTCCTCCATCACAGTCCGAATCTGACAGAGCTCGACATCCGATATCCTTTCAAGCTGGATCCATCTTTAACACACCTCCTCCTGATCGTGTTGTCATCAAAACTACCGTGCTTACAACGTCTGGCCGTCAAACTCTCGAAATTCAACCAGGTGCCTGGATTCCGGCTTTTAGAGGTGTGCTTCAACCATCCTCAATTGATCGATCTACGATGCAACTTCTACATAGACGTTGACTCGTACTCGAGCGAGGATAATGAATACTACGGCTATACCCCGAAACTGGATGCACTCTTAAAGTCACTACAGGGTGCTGACAAGGCTAAGGCTGATGCTGGATTGCCTACAGGATTGCTTCTCAAGTCTCTAGTGCTGCCGGAGATCGGCGATGGCTACCCAATGGACTTTTTGATCCAGCTCTTCAGATCGCATGTTCCTCATCTTGAGCGATTCCGCATGCCAACCGTGCATGGGCAAATCTGCAAGTTTGATTTGCAGATACTCGAAGAGTCGATGACAGCCGGTTGCCCAAAGCTACAGCATCTGTCAAGCAGCCCGTGGCTCCTGAGCGATCATTCGGATGCGTTCATTGCGGCCATCTACAGTTGTGCAAGGACTCGCGGGCTAAAGTCCTATATCGGATACCGTTATGATGAAGGATACCCCGAGACTAGCCCTGTGCTGATGAACCTGATGGCGTACCATGCGGAGACATTGGAAGAAATCGAGTTTCAGGAATGTATGCATGTGAACAGCCCAAGTATACTCTCGATAGTTACGACCTGCAGGAATCTGAGAACGCTACGCGTGTGTCCGGAGTATAAATGGATGGCTTCACTCAGGTACCAAGATGTGTACCTAGAGTGGGTCTGTCGTGACCTCACCGTGCTAGATCTTTTGGTGGATCGAAATGTGATCGCTCCTGAGGGCGAGATCGAGATCGAAGTCATGATTCAGTCGGCTCAAAGGTTCTTTGCTCAGGTGGGCCGTCTGACCAAGTTGGAAGAATTGAGCCTTGGTGGGAAATGGGTCCTCGGTTTCGAGATGGAGCAACAGGTTTCTTATGACTTGACATTACAGGGCGGTTGGCTGGGTGAGCTTGCAGGACTGAAGCAGCTGAAGCATCTATGGATGTATACGGATTACTGGTCTTTCATGAATGAAAGGGACGTCGAGTTCATGGATACCAAGTGGCCAAAACTGGAAAAGATTTCATTCGGCTGTGGAGACGGCTACGATAGAAACGTGCTACAAAAGGATCTCTGGGAAGGGCTAAAGGAGATGAGGCCTTTTATCGTTTATGCATGACGACTCCAAGTTAGCGAGTGATGCCATCATAGCTGAACAATATCACGGTACTATCCTGTCAAGAAGTGAACGCGACGTTGTGCAGCGGTGTTTTTTTTTTTTTTTGGCTCCTTGGAGAATCATTTTTTCCTGCAGGCTGTTCCCCGTGCGCTGAGGTTGATCGATCCTTCGACCCATCGCAAGCAACGCACAACGCAGGACTCGACGATGCAGGACAGCGCTCCTCGACCCGTGGTTGCTATCCCAGAGCTGGTCGCTCCCATAGCCCAATACCTGACACGTCGAGATATCAGCCAGTGGATGATGGCCTGCAAGACTTTTTCTCGCCAGTTGGAACCCTACTTCTAGAGCCATATGTTGATATCAAGGATTCCTCGAGAGCCGACCCGCTTGGTTCGATACTTACACCACTCTCGATCATTGGATATCACCACCGATGATTCATCGTTCGAATTCATTATGGCAGATTTACCAAGACCAACACTACTGACACACCCCATGCTCATGTGGCATTAGTATCAAACGTGGGATTCCCTCGCCTTAAGAAGCTCTCAATCTCACATTGGCGCGAAATCCCGGCGTCGAATCTCAACTGGCTCCTTTACCATAGTCCCAACCTGACTGACCTCAACATCCGAGGTTACTTCGAACTGGATTCGTCCTCAATGTAAGTCTTTTTTATTTTACTCGCAGGGCTATTACCGCGCTTAAAACGTTTGTCGGTCAAACTCTCGGGCATCAAACTGGAGACAGCATTCGAACTTTTGAAGATGTGCTTCAGTCACTGTCAACTGATTGATCTACAGTTCGACTTTTGCTGTGGCGAATACAAAACCGACCCAAAGGATTTCATTGACTATGCTCCAAGACTCGATGAGCTCCTGAGATCTCTGCAGGATGCAAACAAGGCCAAGGGCTTGAGCCTCAAATCGTTGATGATGCCAAATATCAGGAAAGGATACACAAAGGACTTCTTGGTCCAGTTTCTGTGATCGCATGTTCCAAATCTCGAGCGACTTCGAATGCCAGGCGTACATGTAGATGTGTTTCTTCCTTGGCTCGAGAAGAAGTCGACATTGTCAATCAGTCAGAGCAATTGGGCCTCTGATCTACCGTGTCTGCAACGTTTCGCGATACAACCCTATGAAATTCGACAGGACACCGGATTGGACGTGTGCTTCAACCACCCTCAAATTACTGACCTAGAATGCAACTTCTACGTGGATGGCAACCTTGCCCGAGGAGGATTCATCGCAAGACTCGATACGCTCCTGATGAACTTACAAGCGGACATATCACGGACTAGACCGCGTTTCAAATCGCTAGTGTTGCCAGACATCAGCAACGGACATCCTAAGAATTTTCTGATTCCACTCCTGCAATCGCACCTCCCAAATGTCGAGCGGATGAAATTCCCGGTTGTGCGTCTCCCATCTGATCAACAGGATGTTCAGGCGCTACAGGACGCAATTGCGGCTGTTCTGGATCTAAGAGTCGACCGGAATGTTGTGGTTCCTGAAGGAAAAAGCAAGGTCGCTATCGTCAATCATGCAGTGGGAGGGTTTTTTGCCCAAATTGGAACCTTGCTCCATTTGGAGGAGCTTGGTTTAGGATGTGGAATCAACACACGGCGTGAGGCAGATGGGGACCTAATTTTAGAGGATGGCTGGTTGGCTAAACTTACAGGATTGAAGCAGCTTTGGCACTTGACAATGCATTCCGACTACTGGTCGGCAATGGGACAAGCGGATGTCGAGTCCATGGATCTCAACTGGCCAAGGCTGGAAAGGATCTCGTTTGGTTGGCAAGCAGAGGAGATCCGAAATGAGAATCACTGGATATGACTGAAGAAGAAGAGGCCAGCGATTCAGCGTGTGACTCCGCCAGGATTCCCCATTAGGAGTGTTCCATTCTTCTTGAGTTCCTTTCAATACAATCGTTGTGAACTGTTCCTCATTGCAACTTGGTGATCCTCAAAGTTTTTTACCGATAGGCTCCTACTGTCATTGTAGTATCTGCCTGGTGTTTCAGAACATACATGATGCTATATAGTCATGGTATTCATTGGAGGTGGCTGTATCTGGCTCTTCTCCTTCGGTGTGGCTGAGCACAATGAATAGAGTATCCATTCTCGGGCCCCGGACACATGGCAATGGCACAGCCCCTTAAGCTCGCATATAATGACACTCGCACCATTCTCTTTCTCACTTACTCCTTTTTCATTGCAGGCGACTCATTGCAACACAACACGATGCAGGACACAGCACAGCACCTCGTGTTCAGCATCCCTGAGCTCGTTGCTCTCATTGTCCAATATCTATCACGTCTCGACATCAGCATGTGGATGATGACCTCCAGGGCTTCCTCTCAACAACTGGTACCACTTTTCTGGTGCCATGTGGTGATAAGGGGGACTCTTCAAGTACCTAAGTCTCTGTTCAGACACATGCACCACTTTCAGTCGTTGGAAATCTCTCTCAGCAAATCTTTCGAATCTGGATTTCCGACACCATGGACAAGGCCCCATGGGCACGTGGCCTCACCACGAAATGTGAGGTACCCCAGCCTAAGGAAGCTCACCATGTGCACCACTGAGCATTCTGGCCCATCAACGTCGATCCTCTTGATCATATATCACAGTCCGTATTTGACAGAGCTCAACATTCATTGTTCCTTCAAACTGGAACTGTCTTTGATACAGGTCCTCTTGACTGTACTGGAAACACAGCTACCATGTTTACAGCGTTTGGACACACAAGTCTCAAGTATCAACCAGGTGGCAGGATTCGAACTGTTGAAGATATGCTTCAAGCACTCTCAATTGATCGATCTAAAGTGCGACTTTTATTTCGAGCGCTGCCAATACCCAACGGATTCAAAGGATTACAAGGATCCTGTGCCGAAACTCGATGCGCTCTTGAAGTTTCTACAAGATGCGGACAAGGCTAAGGCAGATGCTGGATTACCTATAGGCTTGCGTCTCAGGTCTTTAATGTTGCCAGGCATCCAGGAAGGATACCCCAAGGACTTTTTAATTCCATTTCTTCGATCCCACGTTCCCAACGTTGAACGATTCCACATGCCATGTATACACGGGCCAGTCACTGAACTTGATCTACAGGAACTCGAAGAGGCGATTGCAGTCGGCTGTCCAAGGCTTCAGCATCTGTCAAGTGGCCAATGGTCCATTCATGAGGTTGACAGTTCTGTGTCACTCATTGCGGCCTTACGCAGTTTTCTAAAGTCCGGGTGCCTGAGATCCTATACCGCACATCGCTATTACGAAAAAGATACTGAGAGTGGCCCTGTGATCAAGAGCCTGTTATCGTATCATGCGACAACATTGGAAAAAATCGAGTTCCAGGAATGCATTCATCTGAACAATCAAAGCATACTCTCGCTTGCTACGACATGCAAGAACCTGAGAACGCTAAGGGTGAATCCAGGCATTGAAGGATCGACCTCGCTCAGATTCCAAGATGTGTCAACAGAATGGGTTTGTTGTGACCTGACTGTACTAGAACTTTTCGTGGATCGACGGGTGGTTGTTCCTCAGGGCATGGCTAAGGTCGATATTGTCACTCACGCAATGGAAAGGTTCTTTTCCCAGGTGGGCCGTTTGACCAAGCTGGAAGAATTGGGTTTGGGAAGCAGAATGGACCTTGAACGTGGAGGAAGGAAATTGTTTGCCAAGGACCTGACGTTAGAGAACGGTTGGTTGGCTGAACTCTCAGGATTGAAGCAGCTGAGGCACTTGAGGATGTATTCAGACTACTGGTCGTCCATGGTCCAAGAAGATATCGAGTTCATGGATACCAAGTGGCCAAAGCTGGAAAAGATTTCATTCGGCTGTGGGGACGGCTACGATAGAAACGTGCTACAAAAGGATCTCTGGGAGGGGCTAAAGGAGATGAGGCCTTTTATCGTTTATGTATGACGACTCCAAGTTAGCGAGTGATGGCCACCGTAGCTGAACAATGTCATGATGCTCCATCCTGTCAAGAAGAGAACGCGACGTTGCGCAGCGGTTTTTTTTTTTTTGGCTCCTTGGAGAACAATTTTTTCCTGCAGGCTGTTCCCCGTGCGCTGAGGTTGATCGATCACGCACTTCTCATTCGTTCACACATTCCACCTCACCTTCGACCCATCGCAAGCAACGCACAACGCAGGACTCGACGATGCAGGACAGCGCTCCTCGTCTCGTGGTTGCTATCCCAGAGCTGGTCGCTGTCATAGCCCAATACCTGTCGCGTCGAGATATCAGCCAGTGGATGATGACCTGCAAGACTTTTTCTCGCCAGATGGAACCCTACTTCTGGAGCCATATATCGATACAATGGACTCCTCAAGAACCAACACGCCTGGCTCCATACTTACACCATTTTCGATCACTGGATGTCCATATCAATGAATCGTTCGACTCCATTATGGCAGATTTACCAAGACCAACACTACTGACAACACCCCATGCTCATGTGGCATTAGCATCGAACGTGGGATTCCCTTGTCTTAAGAAGCTCTCAATCTCACATTGGCGCGACATCCCGGCGTCGAATCTCAACTGGCTCCTTTACCACAGTCCCAACCTGACTGACATCAACATCCGAGGTCACTTCGAACCGGATTCGCCATCAAATCAAGTCTTTCTGATTTTACTAGCAGGGCTATTACCGCGCTTAAAACGCTTGTCGCTCGAATTCTCGGACATCAGACTGGAGGCAGTATTCGAACTTTTGGAGATGTGCTTCAGTCACTGTCAACTGATTGATCTACAGTTCGACTTTTGCTGTGGCGAATACAAAGCCGATCCAAAGGATTTCAATGACTATGCTCCCAGACTCAATGCGCTCCTGAAGTCTCTGCAGGATGCAGACAAGGCCAAGGCAGAAGCTGGACTGCCTACAGGCTTGAGTCTCAAGTCGTTGATGTTGCCGAATATCTGGGAAGGATACACAAAGGACTTTTTGGTTCCGTTTCTGCGATCGCATGTTCCAAATCTCGAGCGATTTCGGATGCCAGGCGTGCATGAGCTTGCCAGCGAGTCTGATATACAAGTCCTTGAAGAGGCAATTACAGTCGGTTGTCCCAGGCTACGACATCTGTCGCACTGTTGGCGGTACAGCGGGGAGGCCAACAACGAGGATGCATTGATGGCGGCCATACGCAGCTGTGCAAGGACCGGCGGTTTGAAGTCCTATATTGAAAATGGCTACTGCGAAGAGTACTACTACTACGAGACCAGCCCTATGATCGTGGAGCTGCTGAAACTTCATGCGGATACATTGGAAGTGATCGAGTTCCGGGATTGTCATCATATCTACAGCAAAACCATACAATCGATTGCTGAAACATGCGAGAACCTAAGGACGCTGATCATGCATCCAAGTGACGACTCGCCAATGTCGCTCAGGTTCGAAGATGTGTCGACATTAGATGCCATAGGATGGGCCTGTCGTGATCTCGCTGTGCTCCATCTTATGCTGGATCGAGATGTGATTGTTGATTGGCTCGAGAAAAAAACCGACGTTGTCAATCGGGTGGTGCAGGGGTTCTTTGCTGAGGTGGGCCGCTTGACCAAGCTAGAAGAACTAAGTTTGGGTAGCAAAAGGTCCTCCACTCGACGGGCAGAGAAATTGTTTGCCAAAGACCTCACATTGAAAGACGGTTGGTTGGCTAAGCTTGCAAGATTGAACAAACTGAGGCACTTGCAAATGTACACGGATTACTGGTCGTCCATGGGTCAAGAAGAAGTTGAGTTCATGGACACCAACTGGCCGAAGCTCGAAAAGATTTCGTTTGGTTGGGACGAATTCGACGAAGAGGTGTTGGAAGAGGATCACTGGAAATGGTTGAAAAAGAAGAGGCCTCCTATCGTTTTTTATAACTCCTCCCAGGTCCACGGGTTACGTTGATCCACGTTGCCAGGAGTGGTGGAGAGTTGGGTAGTTGGAAATAGCTTTCTTCGATGGCGTATGGCATGTTCAATGTTCTGCTTGAGTCCTCGTTCAGGAGCAACCCAGTAAGCATCCTTTCAATAAATCCCAGCGTGCACAATACTCAAAGCGTATGCTCATCGACTGTTGTAGTTCGTGGGCCAAGGTGGTGAGCAAGGCGAAACTTCACAGCGCTACTCGATAAAATTAATGACGGATTCATTGAAGATGGCTTTACCTGGCTCCTCTTTTCGCCCCATCGTGGCATATGCCAGATCTCGACCCACATCATCTCCACGGCCAGGCCAATGCGCTGACCTTTTATCTCACGAAGGTACTGGAAGAGGACAAGACACATCGCCTTTCTCATTCACCCTTCTCGCACACATTCACTCCTTCAAATCCATCATCGCAAGCTACTTACTACAACTCTGGACGATGTGGAAGAGCGTACAGCACCTCGAGTTCACAATCCCTGGGCTATTTGCTCACATTATCCGATATCCATCACCTTGCGATATCAGCAAGCGGATGATGACTTCCAAGGCTTTTCTCACCAACCGGAACTCGTTTGGCTAGAGCAATATGGTGATAACAGAGACTCTTTTAGTCAAAGTCCCTATTCAAACACACCCAGCACTTCCAGTCGCTAAAGAATATTCTCCTAATCCATGCGCATAGGGCATCACTACGAAATGTGAAGTACCCGAGTCTGAAGAGGTTTATCATAGACCATCGAGCCCACGGACATTGGATATCATCTCCACGATCAGCCATTGTCCATATCCGACCGATCTTCGGTTCAAGCAGAGTTGACCTGATTTTCCGATCCAAGTTTCTGTATCGACTTGCCAGAAGTCCTCCACTTTATGACGCCGTTCCTCCGATCCGACGATAATAGCGTCGAGCGTTTGAAAATACCGGTTGTAGCGTGGCCATTCGACGTTGGATACACAAGAATCGCAAAAGACTACTATAGTCGTTGGTTCAAGGCGTTGAACACCTGTCAAGTGGTGCATCGGATATATACATTGAAGACAGACTGCTCCACGTTCATCGTGGCAGTCGTGCGCAACCCTCAAGAAGCCGGTTGGCTGAAGCCCTGTTCCGTAAACAAAGACGTTTATCAAATGGGCCTGGTGATCAGGGACCTAGTGGAATACCACCGCGACGACATTGAGTTACCCGAATGGATGCTTCGTACCAGAATCCATACAACTTTCTCTATT
>Ga0247824_10001378_pt1 | contig 13203 bp, 18 predicted proteins | sample 13C_PalmiticAcid_FD_194412 | JGI IMG/M metagenome (GOLD analysis project Ga0247824, IMG submission 194412) | Soil microbial communities from agricultural site in Penn Yan, New York, United States - 13C_PalmiticAcid_Day48 | ecosystem: Environmental > Terrestrial > Soil > Agricultural land...
GTCTCCCCTGTCCCCATTATCCCCCCGTCCGGCACGGGGCACACCCCCGTCTCGGTCGATACGAGACCTCGCACGGCAGAAACTCGTACTTGCATAAAGTGAGTGCGTCCTCCTCGCCCCCCGGCCGACATCCGGACTCCCTGTTGCTTCATCCGGCTCAGGCTCTCTCGGGCATCAAAATACGGCGTTGTCGCTGACGAGGACGAAGACGACCCCCTCCCAGGGTATATCCCCCTCTACCCTCTTGATCTGTGCCAGCCACAGATCGTCCCGTCTTTTCGGCAAGAACACGAACAGCATCACGCATATACACCACACCACCATCATCACGTCTCTCGCTTCCTCTGGTCGGCGGTTTCTTCGGACGAATTACCCGGGAAACCACACCACACTTTCGCTTCTCTACACACCAGGCTGAGCCTCCTTGTTTTTTCACCACCACACTTCACCACACCACACCACACACCAAACCACCGGCGGCATCTTGAGAGCCTCGACCGACAACCACTCGAACCCCTCACAACACACACACCCACACACACCAACACATCCCACCGCCACCGCCACCATGCACACCTCGCGCTTCCAATCCCTCACCTCGCGCTTCTCGCCGCACAACCTCCGCACCTCGTTCCGGCGGTCCATGTCCTCCTCGTCGACGTCGTCGCGCGACAGCAGCACGACCCGGCACCGGGGCTCGTGGGCCTCGTCGCACGCGGGCTCGTCGGCGGCGGCCGTCAACACCATCGTGCTCCGCCAAAAGGCGGGCGGCCTCGAGGACCACCACCACGACGAGGACGAGCGCCCGCCGCACATCCTCGAGCCGAGGCCCGCTGCGACGTTTTGCAGCCTGGAGGAGCGGATGATGTCTTTTTAAGCAGCTGCTGGGAGACCGGCTTGCTCTTTTTTTCTCTCTCCTGACCGGGCCGTTTTTGCTTGGGGGCGGCTTGGCGGGTTCACTTCGTCTACGATCGCTATTTTGCCGTTTTCATCTCCTCGGTGTTCTTTTTTTTCTCTCTATGGGGTTTTTACATGACTTAATGCTCTCTTGGCACACACGGGACGGATCAGGGTTGATGATGGTCATGGGTACGGTTATGGATATGGGTGGACTGGTGCTGTGGTTTTGGCTTTTTGAAGGGTGACGGGGAGGAGGAGGAGGGAAGGGGAGCAGTTGGCGATGGCGGCATTGCTTTTGCCTGCAGCCGATCTCAAGGTCGCCTCGGGAATCTCTCAATGCAACAACAGCATGGAGTCCGGAATAACGAATGGCTTTCTTCAATTCCATTCTATTCTCCAAATACGGACGGATACATTCCAAGTCAACTCCCACTAGTTTTGTCTTGTTTCTTGTCGATGCTGGCTGGCTCAATCCCAAGCATGCACGGACGGGGAAGAAGCAAGCCCCTGTGGTGATACATACAGGCAAAGTGCAAAAAGGGGGACGCGGTTTCGTCGTTACAAAAAAGGACTGATGACGCACAGGCATACATATGCAGGTACTTGCAGATGCAAGATGCAGGCACCACCGCCTTGTCTTGCCGGGAGGGCTTTTTTGTCGCACAGCTTGTTTGAGGTCAGAAACGAAACCCCCGCTGGGTTGTGCTGTTGGAGTCAGGGTTGCCGGTTGCGGGCTGCAGCGCAGGTTTGCAGGGTTGCAGGGGGGTTGAGGATTGCCGGATTGGGGTTGATTGCTGGCTGGCTTGGCTGGCCACTCAGGCAGGGTATGCGCTGGAGAGTGGGGCTGGCTGGCCTGGTTCTCGACCGCCAACTTCCATTCATCAACGTCCGTCGTTTCTCATCCTCCGATTTGCTCGGGACAGGGACAGAGAGGACTCCCACCATACGGACGCATGGCTGGGCTGGGCCAACTCCACGCTGTGCAATGGGGCTCACCGACCCTTGGCCGACCCTTCGGTGGACCCTGTGGCTCAGCAGTGGCCGCACAAGCTAACTAGACGTCGCCGTGTCATCATGTCGTCGACGTGGCAGCACACCAGCACACTCCGCGCTCCCAAGCCACGTCACGCCTCGCTTGCTCTGCTCGCCCTGGATTGCGATGCCTGCCGGCTCGGTCGATTAGTCCGAGTAGGACAGCGCAGAGCAGGGCATGCCAGTGGCCAGCTCCCGATGCCAGGCCCGCCGCGAGCTCCAGCTTTCGCCTCGCCTCGGCATGCTGGCTGGCCTGGCCATACGCGCGCAAGGCGCGCCCACAAGCGTGGGTCGGGCACCAAGCTGGACCTCCTGTGTCTGGGCCAAACCTGTCATCTGCCATGGCACCACCATTGATAGAGCAAGACGCGTGTCGTCTGTGTCACCCTTATTAAGGAATCTCTTCTTTATTTGAACTCGTTGAGGGAACCGTTGAGTGACTGTTCAAACGCCAAAAGACCCACTTGCTTGGCCTTGCCTTGGGTTTACAAGACACTCAACACGATCGCATCTGTATCCCTTCACTCAGAGAGCTACAGACCCCCCCCCCCCGCCAACACCATCGCAGACCTCGGAACAAGCACCTCTGCTACCGCAGTGGCAAAAGAGAAACACACCATGGACAGACCGACAATATCAGCCAGGCCACCGCAAGCCCGCGATGAGGGCCGAATCCGCCGTAGCGCCCGCCGAGCGCTACCAAATACGAAAGTCGGCAGTGGGAGGATCGAGCGGCAGTACCAGAGGATACGAATGCTGGGACTTCGACATGAGAGAGGTGAGATAATTCTGCATTCATTATTTGATGAAATAAATCCGGGGGACCAAGTGGTGTTGATTCCCTTTGTTGTCTTGGCCTGCTCACCCTTACTTCATGTGTCTCGTTCAATTTGTTTGGTGTCCCCGTGTGGTCAACTTAAACGGGGTCAGCGTGGTGTTTTCATCCCAACTTGTCTTCATGGAAAACCAGACTCCAGGACAGTATACACCATACCTTGCTGGCAGCCATGGCACTCATATTCCTCTTTCCCACACCTGCTCCCACTCACTCTCTCCTGGACGCCGAGGAGTCCTGCCTCACAATCCAGTAGGTCGACCGACCGACCGACTTACTGGCCGACCGACCGATTCTCACTTTGTTTTTTTGAACTATTATCACGTCCAAACTGTTTTTACTGCCCCCTTTGCAAGAATCACAAACAAAACACACCCCAAAAAACGAAACGGCAAAGTCGAGCCCTTTGCTGACAGGGAAAAATTATTAAAACAGCAGTGGCCGCCATCGCCGCAGCAACCATGCTCTCGCTGCTCCCCGTCCGCAAGTCACTCGCCTCTCTCGATGGCCGGTTTGCCACGAACGCCATCCTGCCGAGCTCCTGGCAGGCTGCAGCAGACCCGCCGCCCCCTGTGACGTTCCGGGCATGCTCCGGAACCAAGAGTCGCCTGCCTCGGGATCGGGAGGACCCTTGCTCGTTCCGCACGAGGCTGATCGATCCCACGGTCGACACCGCGGCCGATCTCGAGCCCGAGATGGATGTCGAGGGCGCCCACAACATCGAAAACAGCGACCTCAAGTTTGACGATACTCAGTGTATCTCGATCGGCCGCTCGACCAGCAATGTCAAGCCTGTGTCCGCACCCCCGACCCTTTCCAGCAACGACCGTGAAGACGGACGGACCTACGAGAGCGGATTCGCCAGGGGATCCCCCTCCCTTTTGCACTCGACTCCCGCGGTCACAATCATCCCCGCGGACGACCAGCCGGCTACAATCTTCAAAGGCCCCCTCAACCAGCCTAGCACCCGCCGAGCCGTCTCCATCAACGAGATCGACGCCGACTCCAGCGACTCCGACGACGATGTCGACGCCATGGAGACGGTCAACATGCCCTTCTGGCACCTCCCGCGGCGCGAGAAGCGGCATTCGGCCCACGACAGCATCCCAGACGACATGTCCATCATCTCGGACGCGTCGCTCGTCCCGACCTACTTCCCCAGCGACGCGGCCAAGTGGCAGCAGCAGCAGCAGCGGCCCCAGCAGCACCGCGCCCTCATCCGCCACCTGTTCCGCGCCAAGGCGAGGGCTGCGCGGCAGACCATGCGGGAGCTGAAGCGCTCGTGTCGGGATGTGGTGGGGAACGTGTTTGTTGAGGCTTCGGCTCCGCGGGGGATTAAGTGTGTTGCTGTTGGTGCCGCACCTTGAGGGTTGGGCGGGCTGAGGGGATGAACTCGAAAGACATCGCCGCTACGCCACCGGGGAACCGAGTCTCCCATCTGCAATATCAGCAACAACAAATTTTGATGCACTCCCAACTTGGCATCTTTTGCCGTTGGGGATTTGCCACAGGCATGAAGAGAGGAAGGGCAAAGGTATGTAAACCCAACCGTCCCAAGCGACAGAACACGGCGTTGCTAACGATCCAACAGAAGACTTTGCGCCAAGATCTGCTTCCGACAGAGCGCCAGCAGCTTCAAACAACGAAGCACACACCTCTTTACATGACAGGCTCGCCCACAGAATAGGCGAGGGGAAAGGGCAACGTGGCCAGGCAGACGACCGCTTGTCAACACATGCCATGTAATACCAACCACACCCGCCCAACCAGCAACAAACATCGACAAAAGCGCCCTTCAAAGATCCAGGTCGGATTCGTGTTACTACGTTCGGCTGGCTACAGCTGGCTGGGACAACCACTTAATAATGTGGGCAGACCGGACCGCCAAGAGAATTTGCTCCCACGCAACTTGTCTGGCTGGCAAGCCACACGGAGAACATTGAGGAAGCCCCCGTTGGAAGAAATCTGGAAATCACGGACACCCCCCTTGGAAGGAACCAGGAAATCACAGATTGGACATCACACCAGGCTAAAAACCACGCGAAGGATTACATGACCCCCCTTTCCCCTTTCCCCATCTCTCGTTCTGTCTGGGTTGGACTCGCTTAATAAGTTCGGATGTCGTCCGGCCGTTTGGATGGCACTAATAAGGGTGGGCAGCCGATACGAGGTTCAAGCGGGCAGCGGCGCGGGCCATCAGCTCACATGATCTGAGCGGCGGACGAGCATTGGTTTTTTCGAAAGGCGGCACGAGGATGTACTCAGGATTGTTTCTCGAGATCCTCATCGAGGAAGTAATGGAGTTTTGACCACAGTTGTGTGTCTGTTGTCCACCTGGTCCACGTGACAAGACAGGCCAAGGTTGGGGACAGCTGCATGGTTGCTATGGCGACACGCTGCCTCGACCGCCACGCTGTCTCTTGCTCAAGCAACGCTGGGTAGGTAGTCAGGCACACAGGCTGAGCGGCCAAAGTTTGATATGCAAATGCAATGCTCCATTCCGATGCCTAGAACCTGTCCTCGCCCAAGGCCAACCTGGCACTGGTATGTATGTACACTACTCTCCGCCGGCTCCAGTACCACCCAAAGCACGACAGGCGATTCCCAAACACTGGCCTTCACCCAGCCTTTTCTATCCGTACGTCCCACACCCACCAACCTCCCACAGCCCAGATTATGCAGCCACAAGGCGCAGGGATCCCTCGAGGCCAACCCCCAAAAAGGGTCCAAGAGGAAGATCCTGGCATACCAGCAACAGGAGAGCGTCATTCCAAGCCTCGAGCAAAAAAGCCCATGCAAATGCGAGGTGCCCCCTCCAAGAGAGCCGAAAAGCACATCCGCCCCAAACACCATCCCAGCTTGCCTATAGCCACCCAGCGCCTTCGCGATAATAAACCAGTGATCGGGAAAGGATAAAAAGTGGTGGTGAGGAAGGGTAAAACAAAACACAAAAGCCAACCCGAAACAAGGAGGAAAACAAAACATAACCCGACAACGCCGTGGATTGGTCGCCCGGAAGCGACGCCTGAGACGCCCCCCCCCAACCCTCAATGGATGTTTGTGCCGAAGATGAAGATGCCGAAGGGGCCCGGTCTTCAACAAGGAGGATCCGGACCGCGTCGTAATGGATAATCGTAAGGTGTCGTCAAGGCGGCAAATCCAACCACAGCGTGGTATCCTGACACTCTACAATGTAGAGAAGTGACCCACTGCGCATGGCGCAAGATGGCAAATGCGAGGTCGTTACGAGGAGACCTCATCGAGGGTGAGATGGAGGTCGGTGATTCCGTAGAGGTGGGCGTTCTTCTTGGCCCACTGGCGGGTGAGGATCGATGCTGCAAAGCGAGTTAGAAAAAGCGCGCCGTCATGGATTGGGGGGTTCGGCAGAACTTACCCTTCAAGAACCGCTTGCTCGCGTACTTCTTGAAGAAGGCCTCATGGATGACGGGACGAGCCATGTAGTCAATCATGGTGATGACGACGGGCTCGATGTCGTCCTCGGTGTACCCGGCATAGTACTCGAGGGTGTCATCCTGTGGTTGTGTGTTAGTCTGCGTTCTCTGGCTCCCATCTGCTCCTCAGGTTGACTTACCCATTCACCGCGACCCAGGATCAAGCGCGCGAGGTACATAGCCGCGGCGGCGAGGTGGCTGGGACGGTAGGACAAGAGGCGGTGATCCAATAAGCTGATCTCCATAAGATACTTGCCGATGGTACGCGACTGGATGTCATAGTTGTCGGCCTTTGAGATGCGGCGGAGGAAGTTCATGGGGTTCGGGTAGCTGAGATCGTAGTCCAGGGTGGCGAGCACGAAGCGCTCGGCGCTCAGGATCTCGGCCTCGGTGAAGCCATCGTCGGCGATATGACGGAAGTTGGCAATGTGAGGCGAGAGGACCTCCTCGTACTTGGACGCGATAAACATGGCGGTGATGCCGACGAGCTGAAGACGGTCGAGCTGGACCACCTTCTCGGAGAGGAAGCGGTCGACGACGTTGACGGCAAGGAACAATGTCTCCGGGAGCAAATGGAAGCGGGTGTGGACTTCGACAAGCCAGTCGATGAGGATACCGCGCGTCTTCCACTCAAGGTCGTCTTGGTGGGACATGTACTCGGGGTTGGGCACCGACTTGCACTCAAGGTCGCGGAGGTACTCAAAGATGTCGTTCGCATACTCGGCGACCATGAGCGGATCGTCGAGGTCCTCGCTGTCAAGGATTTCGACGGCCTCGGGGACAGGGGCACGCGGCTCTGGCGCGACAGCCTCGGGGGCCGGGGAGAGCGAGGCCTCCTTGGGTGCGGTGGCCTCGGTTTGCTTCACGTCGGTCTTGGTGGTGGTGTTCTTGGTGCCCTCGAGGGTGTGGTGAACCTTCTTGCGCGCCGGCTCGCCCTCCTCGGCAGCATCCTTCTTGGGGGCCGGGTTGGTGTCAGACTCCTTCAGGGTCTTGCGCTTCTGCGCAACAATTGAGCCAGGTCCTGAACGCTTGGGTTCCGCCTTCTTGCTGGCCTCCTTTGCAGCCGCCTGTGTCGACCTGGCGGTGGTCTTCTTCTGGATGCCGGCGGGATGGGCGACCTTGGACACGAGACCGGTCCTGCCAGCAGGCTTCTTGCCCTCCGCAGCGTTGACCTTGGCCACATTGCTGACATCACCCAGCGCAGCACGCGCGCGGGTCGGGTTGGCATTGAGCCCGGTCTTCTTGGTCTGCAGTGCCTTGGTGGGCATGGCGAGCTCGTCGACATTCAGGGTCGCGGCAGCCTTTGCCCGGGTGACGCGGGCGGTCGCAGTGCTGTTCTCGTCATTTTCGTTCGCCACCGAGCGGAGGTTCCTCGCCGGCCGCTGTGCATTAGATCGTCAGCATAGGTCTAGAGACCGTAGTGGCCAAGACGCGTCGAAGTCGCGAGGCTGGGACGGATGGGTGCCGCCGGAAGGACGGGAGGACTTACGGGAGGCATCTTGGCAATCGAGGATGACGAAGTGAGGTTATGCAAAGCTGTTGAGGGTTAGTTGTGACGCGTCCCTGGTCGTTGAGAGGGAAGGGCTTGCGAGTCGCGGCCCATCAGGCGTTGAGCGTTGACAGCCGGAAGCAGTGGGACGCGACTCACCAAAGATGCAGAGATAACAAACGACGATGGCGGTGGGTGATTGGTAGAAGGTCGAGCGTGTCGGCCGGGTGATATTGAGAGTCGATCACGAGAACGCGCTCTGAAGGCGAGGGATACGTCTCAGATGGCGACGCGTTTCGTGCAGCGGATCGCAACCGGGGACGGCGTGTCAATGGGGAACGACAGGTGCCGCTGGCCCAAAGAGAGTTGTTGTGATGGGAGAGTTTGGGGTGTCGAGAGAGGCAGTCGGCGTGAAGGAGAGGCCGTTTGGATTTCGAGGTCTGGTGGGTGGTGGACAGACGGATGGGCCCAGCAGACTCGGAAGGGAGAGCTTTAGCTTTAGCCTTGACGTGGGATGGGGCCAGGTGCAAATCAGCGCGGCCTGGGCTTTTAATATGTACCAGGTACCGCGTCTGTGGGGCAAGGGCGCTGGGGGTGGGGCTGCCGTGTGACAGAACGCGTCGACTGAATGCGTGCACTCCGGCCAGAGAATTGCACAGACAATCGTCAAGGCAGCAAAATCCAGTGCAAATGTGAAGAGGTCGAGCGCAATGAGCACTTGAGGGTGGCAGCAAAACAACCAAGAAGGGTGGTGAAGTGGAAGTGGTGGAAGCTGCACTCGCTCGACGCTTGAGGAGACACCGGGTTTTTAGCACGGTTCGCAGGTACACGGTACGGGCAGGGGGACGCGATCGCTCAAAGTCGTGCTTGCGGTGCTTGAACCCACCGTCAACAGCGGCAACCACGGGGCAACGGACCTGTGATTGGCTAATCGCGCCCAGAGCTTCACCACCCCTGCCCCGCGAGCCGCACCCGTGTTTTTCGCGCGAATGGTGGGGCACGCTGTGGCTTTCGCGCCTGAACAGCCACATTGGGGGAACAGCACTCGCCACACAGCGGCAGCACTGCACGCACGGACCCTTTCGGAGCTCTGTGTGGTGAAGGCAAGCAAATTTCTAAGGCGCAACACCACGCCGAACCACTACCGAGGGCCTCAGAGGTGACGGGCCCAACCCGCTATCCACCGCCGCCGCCAGTGCCTCCATACCGAGCGCCCTGCCTGATCTCTGCGGCCAATTGGCTGCCCCACGGTCGCTTCCAACCCTCGAGGATATCGCCCGCCGCCTCCATGTCCCAACGCTGAGCCATTGGTGTTGGTTTCCTCAGTTTTCAGGACGAGCTTCCCGTGCTCTCCACGGTCCCTCGACAATGCTACGGCCACAGTTTCGCCCCCTAGTTGGGGGGGCAGCCTCCCTCAGTGCGCTCTGCCAGAGTGCCCTCCGCCTGAACATCACCAGAAGCTACTCGGCGCCGGTACAGAGCGATGCCAAGGCAGGTGCCCAAACGGGCTTCGCGGGCCCGCCGGCGGCCGCTGCATCCCAGGCCACCAAGATGCGGACGTACAAGCCGCGGACACCCGGTCTTCGACATCTCAAACGGCCCATAAACGACCATCTCTGGAAGGGCAGGCCGTACCTGCCTCTGACGTTTCCGAAAAAGGGGCATGGGAAGGGTGGCAGGAACCACTCGGGCCAGATCACGGTCAGGCATCGCGGAGGTGGCCACAAGCGGAGGATCCGCACCGTCGACTTCAAGCGGTGGACGCCGGGGCCGCACACGGTCGAGCGCATCGAGTACGACCCGGGCCGGAGCGCCCACATCGCGCTGCTGACGGAGCAGGCGACGGGCACCAAGAGCTATATTGTGGCGGCCGATGGCATGCGCGCCGGCGACGTGGTGCAGAGCTACCGGTCCGGCATTCCCCAGGACCTGCTTGACAGCATGGGTGGTATCATCGATCCGGCTATCCTGGCTGCGAAGACGGCCTGGAGAGGCAACTGCTTGCCGATGCACATGATCCCCATCGGCACGGTCGTGTACAACGTCGGGTCCCGGCCCGACGGCCGCGCGGTGTTCTGCCGCAGCGCCGGGACGTATGCTACCATTATCGCCAAGGACGAGGAGTCACGGAACGACGGCACCAAGGTCATGACGGGCGCGTACGTTACTGTGCGGTTGCAGAGCGGCGAGATCCGCAAGGTCAGCAAGGACGCTTGCGCGACCATTGGCGTCTCCAGCAACACCATGCATCAGTACAGGCAACTCGGCAAGGCTGGGCGCAGCCGGTGGTTGAACATCAGGCCGACGGTGAGAGGTCTGGCCATGAACGCGAGTAAGTGGGATAGGGTCCTATGCCCTCCTTTTCTTCTTCTTCTCCTCCCTCTCCGGCTTCTTTCCCCCCCTCAACTGTCGTCATTTTGGTCACTGACATGTCCCCAGACGATCATCCCCACGGTGGTGGTCGTGGCAAGTCGAAGGGTAACAGGCACCCGGTCAGTCCCTGGGGCCAGCCGGCCAAGGGCGGATTCAAGACACGCCCCAAGCAGAACAAGAACACCTGGGTCGTCACGCCCCGGGTGCGGAACATGGGCAAGCGGAGAAACAAGAAGTCCTCGTAAGGGGGGCGCAATGATGGTGTTTGCTGGCGTGTGTGGGCGGAGGTGTCTTGTACATTATGCTGTAGATCAACCCTCTTTCTCCGTCCCGTCTCTCAGGGCCGCCGGCAGTTCTCAGCAGCACCAGCAACACCAGCAGCATGTCATGTCGTTGTGGGGCTTGTCACAAGGGGGAAGAGCGGCCGCGGAGGATGTGGGCTGAGAAACATGGCTTGGGTTTGGGGCCATGCCATTGGGGCCGTGCCGCACGGGGCTGACGCTACTGATGTGCCTTGTTGGCCGCGCATGCATGGACTTTTCTCGCCTGAGCTCCTGTTGCGAAGGCGGGGTTGTCGAGTAAGGCGGTTCTGGATCACACTGTGGATGCTGGCCAGCAGAGCTGCAGCCGCAGTCTGGATCTGCTTGCGCGGCTGTCATGGGGGCCAAGAGGGCGCTGTTCCTCGTGCGGACAGATGACAACCACTCCAGCGGCGGCAGCGCGAGAAATACTATGTCGTTATGCGCGCGGCGGCCCAGTGGGCAGCGGTTGACAGGCTTGGACTGGGCGCGGCAAATCAGCGGGGCTGGGGGGCGGGCGTGAGCAGCTGCCCAATGCGGGAAGGGCTGCGGCCCAGCAGGGTGTGATTGGCTGCGCAGTGCCAGGGGACGATGCGACCCTCCCTCCCTGACAGACGCCGCAAGCACACACGATCTCTTGGTGCTGCGCCCAGGCGAGATCTCTGCTCTGGGGGCTTCTCCCGAGTGTCTGGAATCAAAGGCTGCGCAAGGGGATGCCATGCCATATGGCAATTCAGGCCGATACCCGAGGCAAGAGGCGCAAGGAGAGTGAGGCAGCGCCGAGTCTGCCAAGTTGCTTGCGCGGCCATGCGTCCCACCACAGAGGAACGGAGCCCAGCGGATGTCCTGGATCATCCTTGGCCTGCCGTTTCATCTCTCCCCTGTGGGGCGATGCGCAATTCTTGGAAACCTCTGCGATCATGGATCCGTCCCATGTGAACCCACCCTGGTCGGCAACGGCGCGACCCCCTTCTGCCTCGAAAAGCCGGTCTTGTTGAGCTGGAGATTGTGATTCTTCGATTCTGTCTGCCTCAGACCTGGTGCTCTGTACTCGCCTCCCAACCAAACCCTCGCCGCGCGCGCAAGACTGTGGCAGCAGCGCATTGTCCACCGTGCGCCGTTCCTCGGTTCCCCCTTGTGTGTGTGTCCCCCCCGGACGCCTGCAGCGTCGATCCGCCTGGCCAACCATTCGGATGCTGGTCATCTCTGATCCCCTTTGTGGCTGAGCCCTGCCCAACACGGCGGCAAAGAGGAGGCAGCGCGCCTGCCCGTGCTCCCCGGCGTTGCGGAGCCCTGTTTACAGCGAGTCTCCAGCCGGCTTTCTTTTTTGCGAAAAGGCCGTTTGAATAAAAAGTCGAGCAGCGCCAACAGCTGACGTGGTCCGGGCTCTCTGACGTTAGCCATCTGATTTTGGGCCTGCTACGTCGTCGTCGGTCTGTCTGTCGGTGGCGGCAGTCGAGAGATTTGTGTGGTATTGGCCTGCGTGCGCCTCCTCCTGCTAGCGCGTGCCATCCTGCCCCTTCGAGGCCTGGCCCGGCATTTGCAAAGCACTGCGTCCGTGGACGCCTGTTTCGCACCTCCCCAACCTTCTCTTCCTCCTTCCTCCTCCTCCAGGGGGGCTTACCAATGCCCGACGACTCCATCCGCCCTCTCATCGCCGCCCGCTCGTTCTCGCCCTCGCCGACGACGACATTCGAGGTCCGCGACACCATGGACCACCACTCAGATCTGGCCGGCGGCAGCTCGAGGAAACGGGGGTCGCCGTGGGTTGTGACGCTGTCATACGTCTTCGACTGGGTCGCGCTCGCAGCATTCGCCGCCATCGGCTACGTTCTGGGCGACATTGAGCCGACCAAGCGGCCCTTCTCGCTCGACGACCGCAACATTGCGTATGTTTCGACGCCAAGCCGAACTTGCGATCCGCAATCGAGTTGGAGAACTAACAGCTCGCCAGCTTCCCGTACACCGTCCACGAGACGGTCCCCGTCTGGCTTGCGGCACTGATTGCCGTCGGGGGCCCCATTGTCCTCATCTCCGTCATTTGCCTCATCTTTGTGCCCGGCTCGACCGTGCCCGTTGGGACGCCAAAGTCGATGATCTGGAAGCGCAAGCTGTGGGAGCTGCATGCCGGTCTGCTGGGCCTCGCCCTGTCCGTCGTTGCGGCCTGGTTCGTCACGAACAGCATGAAGAACCTGTTCGGCAAGCCGCGACCTGATCTCCTCGATCGATGCAAGCCCGACCTCGACAACCTCTCCGATTACATCATTGGCGGATTGAAGAACCTGAAAACGGCCACGACTGCAGGGCAGCTCGTGAGCCCGAGTATCTGCAAAAACACGGACAGATACGTACTCGACGATGGCTTCAGGAGCTACCCGAGTGGCCACTCGAGCTCTTCGGCTGCAGGTACGCGCTCGTATCGCACTCGGGGGCGGCGCGTGTTGACAAGACCGCGCGCCGGACCACCACCGCAAACACGCTGACACACGCATCCGCAGGCCTGATTTATCTCTCCCTGTTCGTCGCGAGCAAGTTCGCCATCACGATTCCCTTCCTCGCCCCCGCCGGGTCCGACCCCGCCGCCTTTGCCGCCTTCCCCTCGCGCACGCGCGTCCCCAACATCAAGGTCACGGGCCCGAACACGTACGAGCTGCCGACCCGCTCCGCCAGCGTGCCAGCGACATCTTCCATGGACTCGACCCTCGGCGGCGGCCACGGCGTCTCGCGCCCGAACCAGACCGTCTCGGCCGTCCGGCGCCAGGCGGCCGCGCCCCCCATCTACCTCCTCTGTGTGGCCGTCATCCCCTTCTTCGCCTGGTGTAC
>Ga0247824_10001380_pt1 | contig 13198 bp, 14 predicted proteins | sample 13C_PalmiticAcid_FD_194412 | JGI IMG/M metagenome (GOLD analysis project Ga0247824, IMG submission 194412) | Soil microbial communities from agricultural site in Penn Yan, New York, United States - 13C_PalmiticAcid_Day48 | ecosystem: Environmental > Terrestrial > Soil > Agricultural land...
GCTCACCCTGCTCACCCTGCTCACCCTGCTCACCCTGCTCACCCTGCTCACCCTGCTCACCCTGCTCACCCTGCTCACCCTGCTCACCCTGCTCACCCTGCTCACCCTGCTCACCCTGCTCACCCCGGTTGGCGGGCGAGCCGGAGCCATGCGCGCAAGAGTGAATTATTCCCAGGTACAGCACCATGCCGCACGATGAGCCGGCCCTCCCCTTGACCGTCGACACCGCGTGGCCTGCGGCCGCGCACGTGTGCCGCGCGGCGCGCGATGCCGTCTTGAGCTCTGGCGCCATCCTTTTGCGGCGCTCGCCGACTGCTGGCATTGCCGTGCCCTACCGCCACTTCATCCCGGCCATCGACACGCTCTACGTGGGCTTGCACCAGAGCGACGCCGTGTTTGCTAGATTCTTTGCGCAACCCGAGATCGCGGCCCTCGCGCGGGCGCTGCGCCACGTCGCCGTCGAGATGTCTGGCGCACGGCCTGATCAGCTGGCCACGCTTGCTCGGCAGTGGGCGGTGGACCTGCGGACGATATCCGTCGTGTTGGCCGGCACAGGGGACAGCAGCCCCTCGATGCACCGCTCCTTCCTCCCGCCCGCGCGGCGGTGCAGGCTGTTCGAGATTGCCGGCGAGGCCCTGGAGAGGATCGAGGTGGGCGGCGTGTGGTTCAACGGGAGGAAAGACTGGGGCGCCACGCCCGTACCGCTCGCTGATTACCCCGCATGCTTCCGGCGGAGCATGGATCAACATGTGCGAGATTTCTCCGTGGTGCCAGTGAGTGGGGACGGCACGGCCTGGCGCGATGCTGATGGTGGCGGGTTCGGCGGCGTGGAGATCAAGGTGCAGACTTTTGTCGAGTACCACATCAACAAGGACGACAACAGCAGCGGCGCGGCGAGGTGGATCGAGGTGTGCGAGGATCGGATTCTCAGCAGGGGCTGCAGCGCCCACCCCGAGGATGAGACGGTGAGGGCGCCGCACCCGCGCGAGATCGCCGTTGCGGACCGCAAGAACCCGACCGAGTACCGCGTGTTGGACGACGACACCAGGTGGTACAGTCTCCGCGAGTACAACGCAGACATGCAGCGGGTGAAGGACGAGTGGATTCGGGAGGGCCGGGCCAGGCGCGCGCGCGGCGAAATGGTAGATCCGTTTACGGAGCCATACGAGATATTTATTAATGGTTGTCAACTTGTCTCATAGTCATGGACTGCCCGCCGCCCTAGAGCTGGTGGCCAGTCCAAGTCAGTTGTACCAGCTTCCCACAACGCCCAAATCTAAGTACAACCACCCCATCACGTCCCAAGCTTCGTGTGTTCCAAAATCGCCTCTAACTCCATCACCACCCCATTATACACCTCCTGGCGGAACCCCTCCACCTCCAAGTCCTGCCCCATCCTACACTCCATACACCGCTCCACCACCACCTTATACGCCGGACTAATCAACGCCACCCTCTGCTCCAGCAGCCTGAAAGCGGTGACCGAGTCGCGGAACACGCCGCGCTCATCCCCGGCCACGGCGATCGTCTCCTCGCACGGCTCCCGCAGGCGGTCGAGCGTCGATCCGAGCAGGATCTCGAGGAGCATGATCCCCAGCGCGAAGAGGGTCGCGTGCCGGTCGACCCCGCTCGGGGTTCCCGCCCCGCCGGTCAGGGACTGCTCCGGGAAGGTTCTGAGGAGAAAGGGGTGTTGGTACGAGAGGACAGCGCCGCGCTGGATGAAGTGCAGGTTCTTGCTGGTGGGCACCTCGGGCAGCCAGGGGGTTTTGCTGAGTTGGAGGACGCTGGACGCGATGGCGTGGCCGAGTCGGATCTTGTCTTTTAGCGATGTTAGAGGTTGAAGACCGGTTTTCTGCCCGAGGACGTCGTGTAGCGTGACGATGGACCAGGTGTCGGTGTTTGCCGCTGTTCCGTGGGGGCACACCCTGAAGCGGCGATCGATGCCTTTGTATTCTGGATCGATGAGGTAGCCGTAGCAAGGGGGTCGTGCTCCGCGCACCGTTTTCAAGGTCGTGCAGAGGTCGACGAGCGGACTTTCGCTTCGTGTGGGATCTGGAACTGCATCTGCCGTCGTTGCTGGTTTTATCAAGGCCATCTCGGTCGTGTCTCGAGTGAGACTGGCCAGGGCGACGCTGACTTTGGGCGCTGGTTTCGGATGGCTCATGGAAGCAAAGGCCTGAACCATGGATGTTTGGATCATAGAAAAGGACACCGCCTTCCCTTTCTTTGACTTGTTGGCTTTGCAGTTTGAGGAACTCAAGGGCAGTGGTGATGTGCGGCTCGGGGGCGTCGCTGTCTTGATGCTCATCTCGTCCCAGAAGCGCTTGCTCGCAGCCTCTGTTCCATCGGCTGCTTCGAACGAGATGGCTACCATGAACTGTGCGTCTTGCAAGACTTTCTCATCCCCGTCCTCGTATCCAACGTCGATGGCTCGGGTGGTGAGCTCAAGGCTGACGTGGTGCGGGTCGTTGCATAGGATGGTCGAGAAAAGGGCTCGGTAGATGCTGGTCGAGAGGTCGCGCAATATGCTGAGCACCTTGCCTTGGGACCGCCCCCGCCGGGCAGGTTCGAGACGGACACTGAGGCGGGCCAGTGACTCGAGGTCACTTATCCCTTTAGCGATGGTGGCGAGTGCATCGTGGTAGTCTTGGCGATCCAGGCGGTACAGGAACTTCCTGAACTCTCGCGTCATGCGCCCTTTGGTGACCCATTTGGCCTGCATGAGGCATGAGGCGGTGATGCGAATCAGTCGGGAAATCTCCCACACTTGTGTACTTGAAAGGACTCACCTGGCCGTCAGATGTGACTTGGACCTGCAGCCGCGCCATCACATCCTCGACTGCATCACGGATCTCCAAGACCGTCTCCTCAAATGGCGCGTACGAGTTCCAGAGCATCCGCCGGATCTTGTCGTTCGTCTCTTTGGCTTGCCAGAGTGGCCCCATGGGATCCTGCAGCATGGGTTCGATATCTCGCTGTGGCACCTTGTCGCCAAGCAGCTGCTCGAGGACATTGTACAGCTTTGTCCGCTCCGTGGTCAACTGTCGGTTGAGGCTCTTGAGCTCCGATTTGCCCCAGTCGCGCATGAACTTGATGTAGGCCTCGACAGCACTGACGAGAAGGGGTATCGACCCCAAGACAACGCCGGCGACCTCGAAGCCGGACATTCTGTTTGGAGTCCGTGGTCATCCGCTGTTGGCGAGGGACCGTGAGAGCAAAGCGGGGAGATTGGGGGGAACCTGGGGGATTCACAACCCAGCCTCGCTCGGCAGCGCGCCCACATATGGATTATGGAGGGGGATTATGCACAGCTGCCCGATCACGCCGACCCCGCACGAGGCTGAGATGAGGAACAGCAGCACGTACATACGCGGGGTCAACATGGGAAGGTAGTGGCCAAGTCAGGCGACAAGACCCCCCGAACATCATCAACCAACGTCTCAACCATTGAAGACGCGACAATCATGGCGGATCTGACACACAGCCAAGGGGCGGGGACCATCGCACGCAACGTTCATGCCGTCTTACGATCCTTCTCCAACCTTACCAGCTCTATTGGCGACGTGGACCAAAAACGGTCCTTCGAGGATGAAAGCACCCGCTTCAACATATGGGCCGGTAATCTGGGAGCGCATCAAAGCGGCGGGGCCTCGCTTGATTACCGCCTGAGGGAGGCTCCCCATTTACACCAGCAGGTTGCCTACCTGCTCGAGGATTTGACCCAATCCCTGGACGACGCACTGCTGTTGGTGAACCCAAGCACTCTGCCCAAGACACTCGATCAACACGACCCAGATCCGGTCGGCGAAGACGGCTTCACCGACTCTGAAGACGAGGAAACTTCCCCAGAGCGTGGCCTGACCGGGCTTTCTGTCGATGTCAAGGAGGCTATCGACTGCTTGCTTCGTCTCTCGGTAGCTATTGCAAACCCGGTGCCTCACGAGAGAGTCCGTACCCTCGGTCTCGGTCCGGTCGAGGACGTGTCCTACCGAGAAACATCCGATATCGGCTACGTCCAGGACAAGTTCCCGGGCATCTCCTACAAGCTTGCAACGGCTTTAGGAAAGGCCCTCACTCGCCGGCGCCAGTTCTTTAAGTACCGAGATGCCCATCGTCAGCGGCTTGCCTCCGGTCTGGACAACGCAGGGGAGGCAGACACAAGCCGGACCGAGGTGGTCCCGATGACGGTTGCTTCGTCGCTGCCAGAACACTTGAAGGTTTTCACGGATCTTGATCTCAGGACGGGCTTCTTCGACGAAGACAACCGCTCCGACGTGGCCTGGTCGGCGACGTCGTATGCCACGTCTGTCGGTCTCTTGGCCGGGAATCTCGAGGGACAGGCTGAAGACACCAAGCCACCGCCCCCACTAAGAGTGCCCCCTCTCCCCTTGGCCGCGGAACACGGGCCGTTTGAGTGTCCCTTCTGCTATCGGATGGTTATTGCCACCACCCGGGCGGCGTGGAAGCAGGTCACCCCGGCCCCCTTTCTAGGAATCTCTCCGCTAACAGTGGTAGACGTCACGTTTTCGGAGACCTTCGTCCCTACACCTGCCTCTTCCAAGATTGCGCCGAGTTGAGCGCCGACTTTGACCGCCGCCATCTATGGCAGGCACACATCTCGCAGCACCACTGGCGGTCATGGTCTTGTCCATTCAAGTGCAAAGGGAGCTTCTCTTCCGCAACCGAGCTCCGACATCACCTGAGCCACCAACACATGGCTGACGCACCCGAGGAGCAGCTTTGTGCAGCGACAGCCCTAGGCGAAAGACCGGCCTCAGAGGATGCCTCGAACCTGTGTCCGGTTTGCCGGCGCACGGTGGCAGGACACAAGGCATACATCAAACACGTGGGTCGACATCTGGAACAGCTGGCATTGTTTGCTCTCCCCCCAGTTGAATATGACAATGCTACCAAAGGCCACCAAGAGACCGATGACGAGGAGAGCGAGGATCCTGATGCCTCGCTCCCCGCTCCAGCGGAAGCCGCCCAAGAGAGCAATGACTCTGATACCTGGCTATCATCCTTTGGCTCGGCCTACGGCGAGGTTTGTCGACTTTTGTTCATGCTGCGGCCCGGTACGTGCCTATCATCCGCCTACAGAGGCTAACAATAGGTCGCAACTACAGGGGGCGGGTTTGGAAAATCAAGCCCAGCCGACTCCTGGCCCGGCTCCGGAGGGTGGGAGTAATGATCCGCCGGTAGAGGCACGTGTACACGAGTTCTTTCTCCCTCGCCACCGCATCAGCCGAAAGGTCATCACCGTAGACATCCATAGATATCTGGGGAACGACGTACTCGTGCGCCCTGGCACATACAAGGTAACTTTCACTTGGCTCCGAGCTCGGCAGTTTCTAATGCGCTTATCCCCGCACAGAGCCGCAACGGCGAGATCGTGCAGGGCTACTATATTGCAGCGTACCAAATTTTGACCCCGGTGAGTGGCCACACCCCCAGGCATTAATCACTGTCTAACGTTACACAGGCCATGGTTAAAGATCTCAAATCCGACTCCGAGAGATGGGAACAAGAGAGTAAGGCAGCCAGCGCTTCATCTGCCACCCAAGGTATAGCTCATCCAAATCAATCTGGAAGCATTTGTGTCAGAAGAAGGTCTAACAGTCACGTAGACGCCCAGGATGAACCGTGGGAAGACGATTATGATTTGACCGCATGGAGTAACCGCGAACGGGAACAGCCAGTCTACACTCCCACGACCGCAGCGGTCGCTGGAGACATACACAAGAGCAACAGGACTGGGTTCACGGCCCATAGTCAAAGGTCTACACGAGGTTGAGTATACATATGAGGATAACCACCGGCGGCCACAACGCAGAACGACATGTCATCGCTTGCCACCGAATGAACATGTGGAAGCACCACATTTGAGAGACCCTCGTCTTATTAATTCCCTGGTTGTCTGGAGGCCCACGCCATTGAAAAGACATACAAGGGACATAGAGCCGTGCGGAACAGGAAACAGCCCCAAAAGAAACAAAAACACCACCCCTTGAAGCTCCAGTCCCACGACACACTCCAAGAACCTCAGCGCCGGCAGGTGGTTAAGCAATAGGCGTGACCGTAACCGTCACAGTCTTGCTCGTGTACCCCGCGTACACGGTGGTGGTGTTGACACCCGGCAGCGTCTTGGTGATGGTTGTGATATAATACAAGGCGCTGTAAGTGCTGGTGCTGATGCTCTTGACGTAGATGGTGGTCACCCCGAACGGCGGGTACGTGAAGTCCGGCTTGCCGAGGGTTGGGGTGACGGCCGCGTGTAGGATTCGGGTGACGGCTGCCCGTTCCTTGAGATCCATGATCGCGTCGGTGTTGGTGTCATTGTTGCCGGCGTCGTAGGCGAGGTCATCGGCATCGACTGCAGCTGCATCCGGCGCGGGCGACTCGTGGCCGGGTTCGAGGGCGCGGCGAAGGCGAGCGATGCCAGGGGTTGGCGTGACCGTGACGGTGTAGAAGCAAGTCGAGGTGGCCCTGATGGTCGTCGTTGACCCCAGAGTGGTGGTCTTCGTGGCGGTCGTCTCCACGAGCACCTCGCTCGTGGGGATCAGGGTTGTCTTGGCCAGGGAAGTGTTGACGATGTACTTGGGGGTCGAATACGGCGGCATGGCAATGAATTTGTAGGGGTTGATGGAGATGCTCGCGGCCGCGGGCAAGTTCCAGCTGATGGTGTGGGCGCCGTCGCCCACATTCTTGCCGATCAGAGTCTTGCACGAGAACTGGAAGTTGCCCTTGTTGATGCTGGCTGCCGGAATCGGGTCACAGTTCCAATACGTGCGGATGACGGTTGACGACACGGTCTTGGGGCCCCAGATGGTGGGCGTCACGGAGTACGCCTTGCCCGAGACCGAAGCAGGGAGGACGCATTTCGCTGTTGAGAGCGGCTGGAATTGGGTGCTCGGCGTTGGCGTGACATCTGCAGGGTTGGTTAGTCCTCGGTTCTCGGGGATCATTAAAAAGAAGAGACAGCAAACTGACAGGAGTTCAGGGAACACGATGATCCGCCAACATAGTTGGTATGCGTCGGCGCATAGGCAACAGTGGCCCAGACCGTATTTCCAGACAAGGTGACTCTGGTCGGCAGCGCCGGAATCTGCACAAAGCAGATCGGTAGCACCATCTTGCCAGCCAAAAAGACAAGAAATGACTGTAACGACAGTGGATGTGTATCAAAAGAGTGGACGGCAGACGACACAAGACAAGTCGTAAACCTTGAGAACGAAGGGACGAAACGAACGGTTCGAGGAGAAACGATGTTGATGATCGAAGGACAACAAAGGAGACGCAGACTGTGGGATTGTGCCTTTTTTTTCTCTGTTCAAGCATCGCGAAATTGCACCGGATGCCAAGATGTCAGACAAGGATGAGGCGGAGTGGTGTCGCCCCGGAGTGCGGCTGCGGGAAGCCCCTGATAGGGCTGACATGGTGCCGACATGCCAGTGCCAGGGGGACACATCCTCCTCTGTCCGTTCTGTGTAATTACGGTGGAGGACGCGAGCATGCTTCCCGAGCCCTGTCACCGTCCTTGTGCCAAACTGACCACACGGTTCTCAACAGTGCAGTCCTCTGTGTCACAGATCTGGCGAAGCAACACCGTGCATCTCATGTACATGCCAAACGGGGTTGACTTTCATCAAAAACTTGGTATTACCTGGTTAAATGGTTTATCCGCGTTCGCCCATTCGACCTAATATTGTTTTTCGCCGCCCAGGGGAGCAGGGGTTTTGAGATCCTTCGAGTCCGAGAGTGAACCCGCCTCTCCCGAAGAGGCAACCGACTCGTCGAAATCGGCCAGTCCCGTCAGGCTGGTGCCAACAGACGTCTCTGTAACTTTCGTCCAGGCCACCCACGCAAGCCCCGGGACCGAGATGTAAAACAGTGCCAGGTTGATGGCACAGGCGCCCACGAGGCTGAAGTTCATCTTGGTGACGACAAATCCAAACGTTGAGCCCACCGAGCCGAGGGCGTTGATCAAGGCGGCGAGGTACGTGGCCTCGTTAACATTGTTTGTCAAAGTCCCCGCCAGCCAATATTTGTACGAAGTTACCCTGATGCACGCGGGTCAGCTTGCACTTTCTCGGGTCAATGTTGAGGGGGGAACCTACAGGGGGTCAGACACGCCCCACAGGATGAAGACAAAACAACCCAGGCCGAACTTCCTCTCGGCCCAGTCAAGTGTGGGCTGCGTCTTGGAATAGTGGACCTGCACGGCTTGCCCCAGGATCCAGGAAGCGCCGACGAGGATAGCCACGATGAGGAAGCCGACACGCGCCCTGGTCTTTCTGCTGAACCGGTCCCAGTCCAGGAACAGGCCCAGAAGGAACGATGAGATGAAGCCCGAGATGTAAAACAGCATCGAGTTGAGCGCGCGGCTGCGCACGGTGAAGTACGTATAGTTGAACTGCCACTGGTATGACAGGAACCACTGGGCGTAGATCATGAGCGGCACCATGGCCACGATGGCCGGCTGCTTGGTGATCCTCCAGAGGATCTGAAGCTCGCGAGAGAGGGACAGGTTGTTCTTCAGAATGACTTTGCGGCCGTCGGTGCGCTGGACGCGATGGGTGGGCGGAAGCGCGAGGGCAAAAGGCACGCCCAGGCACATGATGGTCATCAGGACAACGTAGGTGCTGTTGCTGATGCTGCCACGGTAGTTGCGGTTGACGTTGAGGGCCAGTGTGATGATGCCGCCAATGGAAGCGCCCAGGTTCTGGAGCATGAACTTGAGGGACGCTGAGAATTGTCAGCCAAAGTGAAGAGGTAGGGACTTTGATACACTCACTCGCGAACCCCTTGCGGTTTTCCTCTGGATACCCGAGAAAGACGGCACCGCTGCCCACCCACAAGAAGCATGCCGAGAAACCACATGTCACCGAGCCGAACAGGAGAAGCCAATCCTGCTTATACCGGTCGACGACATAGAAGCCAGCGGCGTACGGGGCGTAGCCAAGGGTTCCGATCTGTACCCACGCTCCGTTAGGACCCCGTTGAACACAAACACAGACTCGAGTAGGGACCAACATGCCAACAAAGTCCACTTGGGCGTGATCCGATTGCAAATAACCCCGGCGACCAAGGAGAAGACGGCCAGAACGCCAAAGACGATGGCATTGGCAGCGTTGGTCACGCCGGGGCTCGCGCCACCGCCAGCTCCCATGCCGTTCAGGGCGCCAAAAATTCCAGGACATGTAAAGGCCGTGGCAGCCACCATGAAGGCAGCGAAGGTGGTTGACCGGTACCAGGTGACAGGGTGTTTACCCCCTTCAGGGGTGAGGGTCGCCATTCTCGCCGATATTTTGGTTTCTGTTTCGGTAAGAGGGAGGACGGCAGCGTTGGATGGCCAAACAGAGGATGCCCGGTTGATTTGGAGAGAGTCCCGATTCGGGTTGTTAATAAACGGCCAGGCTGCGTCGCAGAACTTCGCACATCATTCTATCCAGGGCCACTCCCTCGCAGCTCCGACAAAGGGCCGGGGGGTGTTTACAGGTGAATGTTCATCCAGAGCTACTCTTGCGCAATACAACGCTAGCAGAGTTCTCAAACGGTCGGTGATATGTCAGCAAGATAGGTCGTGTTTGAAGGATGCCGAATGCCGGAGTGATCTTTGCCTCGTTGGTATCTCGTCCCGAGCTGTGACACAGCCGACTCGCAGGATCGGTTTATTGGCAGGATGCAGCGTCCCCGCAACCAGACCGCTGGGAGGCTCTAATGTTCCATGGGGGTCCACACCGACGGCGTGGGAAATCAGGGGGCTATCTCTGTCTTCGACCTATGGCATCCACTGTCGCCCCCTGCTAGGTCGATATCGCCATTCTGAAGCCTGATGGAGAATCTCAACATCGGAAACGAAACCCAGGATATGATCCTTCGTGCCTTAACGAGACCTAGCCCAGTGGGGTTTGTACAGCAAGTAGACATTTGGCTAGTTACTTCAAAATGTGGCTCATGTGAATGCGAGAACCATTGCCGACACACCCCTTGCTACATGGGGTTGATGTCGCCATTTTAAGCGGGGATAGAGAATCCAGCATCTCGGAACCGAGACCATCAGCCGGTCTCGCAGATTCCAGTTCCCAGGCTGGCAGCTCAGTCAGGGATACCGTAATGCTTATCTAAATATGGTAACATAAATGGCTTTCTTGGGTCAGTTGGCAGTTCACTTGTCCATTCTCTTGCCTTGGTTCACGACACTGGGCTCATGACTTTGTACCCAACCAGTGGCTTCTCAGATCGCCTACTTTCCAAGTCAACGACAATGGGTGGCGGACCTGCCACAGCGGCCTCGGAGAATCCCAGGAATCTCCGCATCGCGTGGGTCTCTCCCTTCCCCTTAATTCAAACCAAACACATCTCCTGACGACCACATCAGCATCGTTGGCGCCGGCCTCGTCGGCAGCGCCGCCGTCTTAGCCCTCTCGCAACTCCCAGATGTGGAAGTCACAGCCTTCGAAAAGGCACCCGCCGCTCGGGAAGCAGGCGCCTGGATCAGCCTCACAGTGACAGGTCTCAAAGTCCTCAACAAGCTGGTCCCACCCTCCGAAATCGAGCAGATCTCGTACCGTCCGCCCGACCGCGCAGTGTACGTCACACGTCACTGGCGCACGGGCGAGGATCTCGTCCGCCGGTACACTTCCGACTGCATTAGGGACGATACCGTCCAGGCGCGGACCCATCGCGAGCCGTTGTTGAAGCTGCTGGTGGAGCACCAAGCTGAAGGGGCGGTGAGGTATGGGAGGAAGGTTGTGGATGTGGAGGACGGGCCTGGAGGTGCGCAGCTGCGGTTTGATGATGGCGAGAGGCTCGGTGGGTTTGATCTGGTGGTTGCGGCGGACGGGCTCTACTCGAGGCTGAGGAGGAAGTTTTGGCCGGAGCACCGTGTGGCGTTCAAGGGGGCGGTGGCGTATCGGAATGTGTTTCCCAAGTCGCTTGTCGAGGGGATCGAGGGGCTCCACGACGACTCTTCAGCCTGGAGAAAGGACGGCGAGGTGGTGTTTCTTTCGGACCTGGGCCGAGACAAGTACGGCGTGGTGATCATCAGAGGCGAGAGCACAGAGTACGCTGCGGGACTGAAGTGGGAGCATTCTGTTGGGCCTGAGCACCTCCAACGGCTGCGGGAAATCTACAAGGACTGGGACCCCGTTATCGGTAGGGTTCTCGATGCTGTCGAGAACATTCAGGCTTATCCCCTGGACTCGGGCCCGTGGCTGAGTGAGCTGACGAGAGACGACCGCGTCGCCTTCATCGGTGACGCGGCACATCCCACAGCTGGCGCGTACGGAGCGGGCGCTGCCATGGGCTTCTGCGACGGGTGGGCACTGTACAGGGCGCTTCAAGCCACACGGACGAGAGATGGGCCCGCCCGTGGCCCGTACGATGTGGCAGCGGCGTTGCGGATCTTTCAAGAGGCGAGGGCACCGTTCTTGTTGCGGGTAGAGAGGCAGATGGCGTTGGATGTCGAGGACTCCAAGTTCGTTGCCGCGGCAGGGGAGGACGAGGCAGAATGGATCCGCCGCTTCAAGGAACGCAACCCGGAGAACCAGTGGTTGACAGAGCACGATGTCGAGCTGGAAGTCCAGAAGGCCATCATGGGTCAACCCCGGCGGGCGGCGTAGATCTCGGAGCAAGGGGGGAATGTACATAGCTTGATTCATCAGCGATCCGATAAGCAACTTTACCGGGATCGGAGTCCTCCACGTGTTAAACCCCCTCCACATGTGAACGGCTCGGTACCAGACCCGGTGAGGTCCTCCCATGGGATGCCCACCGACCAACAAAGTTCCCCCACGACGCTCCCGGGTCATGTCCGAACTATCGGAGCTAGCGTCTCGGAGATGATTGCAAATCGGCCGGCAGATTGTCGCCATCCCTCCGTTCCTTCAAAGGAGCCGCTATGAGTTGATCCCCGTCGCGGCCTCGATGGCGTGCTCGGGAATATCGGCACAACGCAACAGCGAGGGCAAGGCCGCAGCTAGGTGGGTATCACAAAGTACCACAGTCGTGGGCCTGACTCCCATTGGGCTGCCATGCCGGTTGAAGCTCAATACCCTGAACCGCATTTACTCATATTTCACCCTCAATCGATCATTTTACGCCCAAGTTTGAAAGCGAGACCCCGCCCAAGAGAACTCAACCTCACGCAACCATGACACAACCCGTTTCACCTGAGGGCAGCCTCAAGGTCGCCATCATCGGCGGCGGTCCCGCGGGCCTCGCAGCTGCAATCGCACTATCCAAGCGGCCGTTCGTTGACTGGAAGCTGTACGAGAAGAAACCTGAGATCAGTGAAATCGGCAACGGCATCTCGATACAACCCAACACATGGCGTATGCTGGAGAAGCTGGGCGCCTCTCGCCATTTGAAGAATGACGACTTCTTCCGTCCCCTGGACGGGCATTTCCTTCAGCATCGGTGAGGAGGCTGTCATACGTTCCTTGTTTGGCTAGGTTCTTACAACTCTCAGCAACGGTCGAACAGGAGAACTGGAAGCCCAAACCGACTACAAAAGGGAGAACGTCCCACCTCACCAGCGGCATTGCAGAGCGCACCGCGCGAAGCTCCAACAAGCGCTGCTGCGTGAAGTCAACCAGAGCCGTATCCGTGTCGGGCGGAAGCTCGTCGGCGTTGTCTCGCTTGACTCGGGCAGGTTGCGCATCCGTTTCGACGACGGCGTCGAGGACGAGGTGGACCTTCTTGTCGGCGCTGACGGCATTCGCTCGGTATGAGAGTTTCCCCCTGATCCCTTGACTCCAAGGGCGAGCCCCTGACATATGATAGGTCGTCCGCCAATTTGCCTACCCCTCCCACAACATCAGCTACACGGGCTCAACCTGCTACCGCACCCTCGTCCGCACCTCCGACGCCGAAAAGATCAACGGGCTCCTCCCCAAAGGCGTCACCTTCTGGCACGGCACCGACAAGAAATGGGTCTACACCTGCCCGCTCGCCGGTGACGACTGGGAGATCACCTGCGCGATCAAGGAGGCCGGCGGCGAGAACCGCTCGAGCTGGGGCAAGCAGGCAAGCGTGCAGCACTTCACTGACAGTTTCGCCGAGATGTGCCAGCCCATCCAGGAGCTGTTCAAGCTTGTTACCTACGTTGAGCAGTACGACTACTTTGCCGGCCCGCGGCTCGAGTCGGTCGTCCGCGCGCGGGAGGGGATCGTATTGATCGGGGATGCTTCGCACC
>Ga0247824_10001382_pt1 | contig 13192 bp, 10 predicted proteins | sample 13C_PalmiticAcid_FD_194412 | JGI IMG/M metagenome (GOLD analysis project Ga0247824, IMG submission 194412) | Soil microbial communities from agricultural site in Penn Yan, New York, United States - 13C_PalmiticAcid_Day48 | ecosystem: Environmental > Terrestrial > Soil > Agricultural land...
GGTGTGGGACATTGGATTGGCAGGGTGGGCGGCAGTGTGGTTGGATGGGCAGTTGGGGGGGCTGTCTTGGGCGCGTGGCGGATGCGCTCGTCGCGACAAAGCTCGTCTTGAGCTCTTGTGGATATTTTTTGGGCTGCAGGAAAGTGACGTCGCGCCAAGCCGGGAGCGACTGTGCAAATCCACCGCACTCCAGCCACAGTGCGATGCAACACCAGCCTCCCCCATACTGATGGTGGCTGGAGCCCCACACATTCGCGGGGTGGAGTGGGTTAAAATTGATATTCGCGTATCGGGATCACGGACTCAGATATTCTTCTATCCGCTGGATCGAGACATGCACAACAACCCCAATGATCAATCCTCCATGGAATCGCTCCCCGCTTACCTAACTACTGCTACCCTTTCTTCGCCGACTCGGATCCTCTCACAATTGGCATGCCCACGACTGGCAGCCCTGCGCGTAGACGGTCGAGGTTATCGTCGCAAAGGTGATGGCCACCGTGGTCAGCGTCCTCGGCTGGGTCACCGTGGTCGCATACGTCGTGGCCCCCGGGGACGTGACGGTGCGCGTCGACGTGGCAAAGTAGACTTCGGTCTTGGTGCTCACATGGCCCGTCGTGCTCAACCACGTCGTGTCGTAGCTGCGGGAGCCGGTCAGTCACAGTATCCTTCTCACGAGAGGGCAGAACTGGGGATGCATACAAGAGCGGCTGTGTGTATGTGACGCTCGTAGTGCTGGGAATGGTGTACGTGACCGTTGTCGTCTGGCAGACCGAGGCTGGTGCATAGCCGGGAGACGTAACAGTCTCGGTGTACGTCTGCCACGTGATGGTCGTGGTGACGGTGGCAACATAGGGGGAGGCCGTGGTGGCTGCGGAGGATCAGCGGACTGCATCAATGGCATTTTGTGTGCAGAACAGGGCAGCGCACTCGGGATGGTGGTGACGGCCGGGGAGATGACAGTGGAGATGGTGTTGATGGTCCGAGTCTCGGACTCGGTCTTGGTGGACGTGACGGAGCCGAGAGAGGACCACCCGTTGGTCATGGTGGTCGTGGCAAGCCACACAGTCGAGTACGAGTAGGCCTTCCAGCGCGAGACGGTTGGGCACGCCGTCTCGCGAGGGGCAAGAGCTGCGGGCATTTCAACGGCCGGCGCAGCCGCAGTTGTTGCGGCCAGCAGGGCCGGGACGGCCAAGAGGGAGAGGAGATTGGGCAACATCTTGAAACGTCACGGACGAGGATGGTGATCACAAAAACTGTCAAATAGGAACCTGAAGGGGAAGATATAGTTATATACCTTACCTACTAAAGCCTCCAAGTGTCTACCTTTACCAAAGTTCCGAATGTAACCCAGAATGCTGGGTGCAGCAGACGCTTGCCTGTGTCTGTCAACGGTTCTGTCCGCGCCGCAACCGTTTTTGAAAGGCCCCTGCTGCTCTAGCGCGGCAAGGTTAATCTCCGCTTATGACAGAGCCTTGATTAAATAGTCGACGGCGCTGAGGCAGCAATTCATCAGCAGTGCAGCGGTGCAGGTGACCTCTCGCACATTCCTGGCGGGGCCTTGGGTGGCCGAAGGATCGTGATTGCGACCCATGTCCTACCCGAGGTGTGCTTGGTGTTATTTGATGCAAGTCAGACGTTGGTTTGCAGGGTAGAAGGATGGTGCCGCATTGATGCGGGTCGGCACTCCCGGCTGGGCTTCCGCTTGCAGTGCCGCCACTCACGACCACGGCACTAAGCTGTTGCTTCGAGTTGACTTGCCCTAGGGCTGTACCATGCTTGCAGTGCCGAGACCACAACGTCATACCCTCTCGAGATGGTGAACTAGGCGCGTTGTTCAGTATCGTCGCCAATCTCCTTGAGTTCTTAGCGGGCCGGCCCAGGAAGGGGCGAATGATTTAAAGAAAGAGCTGGAGATGGGGTCGGCCCCGTACAATCAGAGGACAGAGTACCTACCTTACCTTACCTTAGGTAGGCACCTCTGCTGCATATACAGCGTTGAATGCTGGTCTAAGGCAGGTAAGGTAGCCCCTACCTCTCGCTGGCCCGCTGGGTTGTCTCCCCTGTCCCCGGTTGCCTTTGTCGCTGCCATATAAAAAGGCGAAAAGCTGGCATAAGCAGTCACGTTCGAGTTGTAAAAAGTAAGCTCAGGAAGAGCTTGCCGTCAACGATGAAGAGGCGCCTTCAGGTAGAAGGATCCAACCCAGGCCATCTCGACACGTAGAAGAGTCAGGAAGGAAGCTCGCACCTCGCTTCCAGCTCTGCTCTGGCTGAACCCTACTTCCACGTCCACCGCATTCTCTTTCACTTCTATTCATCATCCACAGGCCTCTTTGCCATCGACCTTATCCTCCAACTTCTCCCTACAATGCTTGGCGGCGACGCAGTTTTGTTATGTCTCCTGCAGTCGTCCTCATGGGTTGCCCCTTTTGAGGTTCCGTTATGTCTCGTCATTCCGCACACTCCTCTTTGGGCCTCCTCTCTAGACACTTCTTGTCGTGGAAAGGAACCCCCCAACATTGGCTGGACCTCAGTATCCCCGTAGGTTATCATCATCGGCCACTGTATGAGAAGAACAGAATAGACCCATCTACTACAGATGGGAATCCCCCCGACACCCCCAACCGTGCCTGAGCCTCGGTATCCCCGTAATTGATATAGTCGGCCACTATGTAAAAAGAACAGAATCGGCCGCCTCTAAGCGCGTATGCCGATGTAGGTTGGTTTTCGGGAAAGCTGCAGGGGAGAGAGAGAGAAAATGGGTGAATTCATCACATGCGTGGGAATCAAAACCTACCGGAAAACTCGTCAAAGTCCTGCGAGTTTGCAGAGCTTGACGTATGGATGTGTATTCTCAACGTCACCCAAACTAAAGTACACACAGGCATGCACAGACAGCCGGAACGCCAACGCGAAGTCATCTGCCAAAATATAATTGTCGTAGTCAAGCCATGCTTTGGTAAGCTCCTAAGAGCTTGGCAAGTAGGTGAGAGTTTGGGATATAGTAAGAAGGGGTCGCTTTTATACATTTACTAGTTCTAGAGAGCAGCTCTCGTTTATTTGCGGACATAGTACTTTATTCTATTTAGATTCCACCCAACCACCTACTAGACGCTCCCTACAGCGTGACAGGTCTCGCTAGCTTTTATTCGCAGTTCTAGCTCCATGCCGTTGGCGCCCGCTGAAGCCGGGGTGCGGGAGAGTTACCTTGTTAATCATCTTGTCTAACTTCTTTGAGCCAGGCAGAACAGGCGGGTTGATTTCATGGGGTGAGCCTTGGCTGCGGTAAGATTAATAGCGCAACAGTCACCGATCAATCAAGGACGCGCAACACCGTGGCCATCAATACAATCAATCTGTTCAGCTCCATCACTACGTCCAACACAACCCCACGACATTTCTGCTCGCATCTCATCGACCGGATCTGATCATCCACGCAACCTTTTTTCCCTTTCACCTACGAACCTGACGCAGACCCTCGACCGATCCGACTCACCGGAGCTACAATTTCATGGCTTCCAGGCTCCTCCAGCGTACGGTAATGGCACGGGTGCGGCCAGCTCGTGGCCTTCTTCCCTATGCCCACGCCTCTCTCCTACGGCGGCGCATTCCTCTCCCCTTGCAATCTCCCACCTTCTTCTCAGCAAAGCCGGATCCTGGCCCCACAGCTTCGTTGCCAGCCGCCGCCGTACAAAACACTGAGATCCCAGCGGCTCCCCGAGACGAGTTTGAGTATACGCCACCACTCGACTTCTCCCCACTCGGCGAAGTTTATACTATCAAAGACGCCCTCGAGAAATATAGGCTCTCCTGCTGGGGCTTCGTCTTGTTCCGCTGCACCTACCGCTCCCAGGAGAAGTGGGAAAAGTTTGTCGCCCTCGTCCAGGGACACGCCCGCGACGAGTTTGAGCGGGCCGGGTTGATGGACGTCTACGCGCGGATGCGCTGGACCGTCATCGAGGACGCGGCCGCGCTCGACGGCGCTGACATCGTCGAGACGAGCCGCCGGTTCGTCGAGTGGGTAGAGCGGGGCCCAGGCGGGCAGGAGCTAGCGGGCAGTGTGTTTAAGCCGCATACGGCTGCTACGGCGAGGCACACTTTCTTTATACATGTCGACGAGGAGAGCTTGGAGAGCGTGACAGATGATGCCAAGGCAAGCGAGAAGGGCGGGTACTTTGCCACGGTGGTGAGGCCGGACAATATACTCTTGAATGCGCTAGAGAGGAATCGAGAGACGGGTGCATTTTACTCCCAGGTGGATGGGCAGGAACTGGAAGAGGACGAGATGTGGGATATGAGCAAACGCGTCAGGATCGATGATCTTGTTCATTTGTATGCCGACCTTGAAGTATCCCCAGATGGTTGGTATTGCCTTATATGGTTGGACGGCAATACTTTCGAGCCCTGAGTTCCATGTCAACCGGTCTTACTTGAAACCAATCTCCTTTTATGCTCTGAAACACATCTTGAGAAGCTGAATCCCTACCAGTGCTCTAGCTAGGTCTGGGGACTGCCGACGCGGACGCAGACCGCGCGCTCGGCGTCTCCAATGAGGTTGGCAAAGAGGCCCACGTCGCAGTCCGCGCCGAGCCAGGGGTTCCAGGCCTGTAGAGTGGCGATCGTGGTCCGGAATTCGTCTGCAAGCTCTTCGCAGGTTACGAATCCACTGTAGTAACCTCTGATCTCGGTGTAGCAGTTGCACGACGGAGTAGTGCCCGGAGGGATAATAGAAGGGTCGACATCGAAGCAGTAACTAGACGATGGTTCCTCAGGGTCTTCAGCTACGCCAGGTAACAAACTATTGTTAGCTGAGATGCTCAACCCTGACAAGGATAGAATGGGCGTGTGAAGGATATTGACTGGACTGGTTGGATGTCATCACTTACGGCTGTCGCTCAAGCGTACGCAGTAGCTGTACCCGGCAGCGAGGATGCAATCCGCTTCGGTCAGGCTAGGGTTCCAGGACAGGAGATCGCCGAGCAGAATTTCGTTTTGCATGACGACATAGGAACAGTGGTTGTCAACCCCCGTGAACAGCACGGCCTCGGGCTGATAGAAGCTGTCTTGGATCGTCACGCCTCGGTAGTTGACGTACTTGTGGCATCCTGCCAGCGTGCCTGGCGCCATATGGAGTTGTGTTTCGACTGGCAGATCGATGGTCGGCCAGGCGGTGGCGGTTGCAGGAGCCGTGGCGTCGGGCAAGGTGATGTTGGGAGTCAAGAGCCCAGCCGGGCGGCTCAGGCAGATGTACATGCCAACAAGCGTCCAGAGGTTGGAGCATACGGCGTTGATGTTCGGGTTCCAGGCGACGAACATGCTGGGGCTGACGGTGATGCCGGCGCCCGCGATGATGGAGTCACACGTGTCGGTCTCCTGTACCTGGTGCAACACGCACTGGCCGAGAAGACAGAGTTTGGACCCTGCGGGCAGATTGGAACAGTCGGTGATTCCGTGAGAGCCATAGACGGCGAACGTGCTGACGTTCTGCGCCAGAGCAATGCTGTTGCAAGTGTCGCCCGCCTGGATCGTGTACAGTGAGACACAACCCGGCTCCAGGACCTCGGTGGGCGGGGCAGATAGGCTCGACGATGAGGTGCCCGTGGCGGTTGCTGTGCCGGGGGCAGTAACGGTGTATGGCAGCGGCGAGGTAAAGGCATATCCCGTCTTGGAGCAGGACGAAGTAAGTGATGCAAATTCCGACGCAAAGTCGGTGTCGTATCCAAAGGGCGAGTTGAGCTGCTGCTGGATCACGCCGAGCATGCAGTCAGAGCAGCCACGGTCACGGCGCTGTGCTTCTGAGACTGACCGTTGGTTGAGCCACTGTACGAAGAGCACGTCGCAGTACTCCTGCGTTGATCTGCGGACAAGGTCAGCAAACTAGCCAGAGATGGGATCAAACCGTAGGGGACGAGACGTACGAATCACGTCGGCAGTTGATGCCGTAGGTGTATATGAACAGATCCACGAGGTACGTCGCTGGATATGTTCCAGTATTTAGCATCATGACATCGGTGGCCAGTGTGCATGCCGCCTGGATGGCCGTCTTTGCGTTGTTGAGTGAGGGAAGGCAAGAAGGCGTGCACAGGGCTGCGAGATCCTCGGCGTTGAGACGCGGTTGGCGGCTGGGAGCAGTGTTGGTGTCAATAAGTCCCATTCATCTCCAGTTCAACGTACTTCTCTGCAGATTCTGCCAAGATCCACGCACAATCCACGGTGGTGTCCAAGGCTGCGAGGCAAGCTGGACTGATGCCCGGCCAGACGTTCGACATCGGGTAGTCGGCAAAGGTTTGCGCAGAGACAACCGCTTGGAGCGAGAGAAGCATGAACCATGCCTTGTGCATGCAAGTAAGAGAAGTGAGTGCCATTCTGGCAGCTTGAGCACCGAGTTGCACTCGCTGCAAATGTCACTGTCTTTCCAAAGCCAAGAGAATGAATGGATGTATACGGCCCCTGAGTGACGAGTCTGACTCTGGGCTGGTTGCTGTGGGCTGGCCGAGTCGACTGCTGTTGGACCAATGTTACATCCATGATCAATAGCTAAGGTGTGTTCTGACTTCAGTTGGTTGCTAGTTCGAAACTTGGCGACAGGGGCCTAGGCAAACCTTCCTAAATAAAGAAACAGCTGTTTCCATGAGGAGGAAGGCTATCTGGCGCAATACAATTTTGTTGCATGAATGTTAGTTCTGTTGTTCTCGTTGTTTAGACTTGGGACCTAGACTGGAGACTCTGATCTCTGCTATCATTCACCTTGACTTGGCCGCTCGCGCATGTGAAATGGTGCGAGCTGGGGGGGTACAGTCCAAGCCACACAGCCCAGGGGTAACACTAATTTTAGGCAATGCAGTAGTAGTGCTTGAGCTAGCCAGGGGTAACGATGCGATTTCGGTGACTTCTAACCGCTGGAGAGGGTCCAGGCGGATATGATTCGGGTTGTCGGATGGGGTCAGTGATTCCTGAACACCTACTTGCCAGCGACTCGACTGGCTGCATCCTGCCCGTTCTCCAGACTCCTTGTTCTTCCTTCTCGACTTTGATTTTGATTTCCTCTGTCTTCGGTGCGTTTGTTTCTATTGGCTGCCCGGAATGCGCTCCATCATCTCGTGGCTCCTGGCAGCATGCCTTCTCGCTGCTGGCCTGGTCAGAGCCAATGTGCAGGCCGTCTTTGCCCATTTCCTGGTGGGCAACACCGGCTTGTACACGGTTGCCGACTGGGAAGACGACATCAGCAAGGCCGCAGCTGCCCACATTGACGGTTTCGTTCTGAACATGGCCAACGGGGAGGCCACAAATGGGGCCTCCCTCACCAACGCTTTCACTGCCGCGAACAACCTCGGGTCGAGCTTCAAGCTGCTCTTCAGCTTCGACTACGCCGGCAACGGCCTGTGGAACAAGCAAGATGTCATCGCCCTCATCAACCAGTACTCCTCCAATTCGGCGTACTATCGCCGCGGCTCACAGCCGCTTGTCAGCACATTCGAAGGCCCGGCTGCATCGGGCGACTGGCCCTCCATCAAGGCGGCAACCGGCTGCTTCTTCATGCCGTCCTGGTCATCCCTGGGAGCGGCTCCCGCGTGGGCCAAGGGCACGGCCGACGGGCTATTCAGCTGGGAAGCATGGCCCGAGGGCCCAAACAGCATGAGCACCTTCACGGACCACTCATACTTGGACACGCTCGGCGGCGCTCCCTACATGATGGGCGTGTCCCCTTGGTTCTACACCAACATGCCTGGCTACCGCAAGAACTGGCTATGGAGGGGCGACTCGCTGTGGTTCGACCGGTGGGTGCACGTCATGTACCTCCAGCCCGAGTATGTCCAAATCATCTCGTGGAACGGCTTTGGAGAATCCCACCACATCGGACCCCTGAGAGACAAGGCGTACGCAGCATTCGACGGCGCACACGGCCGAGCCCCGTTCAACTACGTTCTGGACAAGCCGCACGACGGCTGGCGCACCTTCCTGCCTTTCCTCATTGACATGGCCAAGTCCGGCACCGCTTCCTTCAACCAGGAAAACGTGGTGGCATGGTACCGCGAGACCCCGGGCTCGGCCTGCGGCACGGGAGGCACGACGGGGAACACGGCAAGCCAGCTGCAGCAGACGTACCCTCCGGCGGTCCTGGCCCAGGATAGAATCTTCTATGCCGCGCTATTGGGATCGCCCGCCTCGGTCTCCGTTTCCATCGGCGGGCAGTCCGCGGCCGGCACCTGGGACATCACCCCCAGCGGCGGCATCGGCCTGTACCGCGGGAGCGTGCCCATAGACGGCCGTACCGGCGCCGTCGTCGTGAGCATCACCCGGTCCGGCTCGGACGTTATCCAGGCATCAGGAGACCCCATCACGACCGCCTGCACCAACGGCATGACAAACTGGAACCCCAGCGTCGTCTCGGGCAACCCCCACAGCATCGCTCCGGCAACCCCCTTGCTACTGGCGGGCTCCGTCTGCACCGGCGGGCTCGGCGACCCGAAGTACCTCGACTTGTGCTCGTTTGCGTGCCGGTACGGCTACTGCCCCCCCGTGTGCACCTGCACTTCCCTGGGCGCCGCGGCGGAGAAGCCCGCCGCGCTGAACGTGAACGGGTGTCCAGCGGCCGGGATGGACAGCACCTATCTCGGCCTCTGCAGCTTCGGGTGCAACTACGGCTACTGCCCGCCGAGCCTCTGCCAGGTCCACCCCTCCGGCTACGTCTGTACGGCACCGGACCCGACGGCGCCCCCAGTCCCGGCCTGCGTCTCCGGGATGGCCGACGGCGCCTACGCGGACCTCTGCAGTTTTTCCTGCTACTATGGGTTCTGCCCTCCGGAGATCTGCACCTGCACCCAGGCCGGTTCCGCTGCTGGGGCCCCTTCCCCGCCGCCTGTTACCGGCATGGTCGGAGGGCCAAAAGGCGGCGCCGTTGACTATGGCCTTTGCCAGTGGGCTTGCCGGCACGGGAACTGTCCCTCTCATCTCTGCGCCTGCTCGGGCGGCGGCTGCCCCGGCGGCGGGGGGACTCCAGGCGGCTTGTCGTTCCAGTATCCGAGCAAGCTGGCCATCACGCGGTCTCTCGGGGGTCGTCTTATGGGAGGCTTTGGATTTAGCTGGGGCGGTCCTGACTTTGACGCTAGTCTGAATGATCCATCAATCTGTCGCCTGTCCTCGTCCTGCACTAACCAGAACTCGAGTCACGACTCCCGGTGTGGACCCCACGAGGTCAAGCTCGGGTGGGACAAAGCCGGATGCGAGGGCGGCGGGAGCTACGGGCGCTCCATTTGCTGCGCGGCTTGGGAGGCCGTGACGAAGTGTGTGTGGCGCGGTGAAGAGTCGGACGGCGGCTGCAACGCCCAGTGCACCCCTGGGGAAGTACAGGTTTGGCAGTCGCCTTGGGGGAACAAGCAGGACAGGTGCAAGAGGGGGACCAAGGCCTTCTGCTGCCTGGCAATCGAGTACTCGCTAGCCATGAGAGGGTGCCACTGGTCGTCTTGTGGTATATCCTGCAATTCCGTATCGGAGGCGAGGATGCTGAGCAAGAGAACCGGCCCCAAAAGCTGGGGTGATGGTGCCACAGACTGCCTCCCGGTCCAGCACTTCTGCTGCCCCAAAGAACCCCTTCTCAGTGACTGCGTCTGGCGAGGCACGTCTCCCCGCTGCGATGACGCCAAGTGTCAAGAAGACGAGATCGCAGTGGCCTTGAGCCCATTCGGAAACTCCGAGGAGCGTTGCCGGAGTAAGTACCTTACCTATCATCACTCTCTCCCAACAAGTCAGAATCCACGCACATGCGGCTGACACTCGAGTTTGCTACATGTAGCCGGGAGGCAGAAGATCGCCTGCTGCAAAGTTGACGCTCCCCCGATGACTCCTACCAATGGGGGGGCCTGCCCACCCGCATACGACTGGTGCGCGGCTGAACCCGAGGATTGCGCACTCGAGGACGGGGAACCCGTGTTCGGGGAGGAGGACTCCATGGCCCTCGCAGGCGCCGCCGCTGGCCCACTCGCCTTGACTTTCAATGGTCCGACTCTTCTACGGTCTGGTACTACGGGTAGTCTGGTGTTGGGCACACTGGGCCAGTTTGAAAACCAATGTCCCGCCACTCGACTCCAGGCTAATTAACTCGCGTCAACCGTGCCCGCTTCCGTATAGCTGCAAGTCATCCCCGACTTCGCCCAAGCTTGCGTGACCGGCCTACTGCCGGGTGGCCTTATCCCGAAGTTCCCCAAGATGTTTGCCGCATGGTGGAACGACGTCTTTATGGCGCCTAATTGCCGGCCTTCCCCAGTTTCGCCGGGGTCGCCAGACATCCGGAGTGGGATGGGACGCCTCTTCGAGGCAGCAGGTTCCAACTCCAATCCCATGCACCTGCTGCTTGCAGACAGGGCGATGAACCAGGTAAAGGGTCAGTATCCCCGTAGGTTGTCATCATCGGCCACTGCTTGAAAAGAACAGAATAGACCCATCCATTGCAGATGGGGATACCCCCGACTCCCTCGACCGTGCCTGGGTCTCAATGTCCCCGTAGGTTATCATCACCGGCCACTACTGAAAAGAACAGAATAGACCATCCATTACAAATGGGAACCCCCCGAATCCCCCGACCGTGCCTGGGTCTCAGTATCCCTGTAGGTTGATATAATCGGCGACTGTTTAAGAAGAACAGAAACCACCGCCTCTAGAGGCGTATGCCGATGTAGGTTGATTTTCAGGAAGCTGGAGGATAGATATGGAGGCTCTTCCAGAATCTTCTGTCCTGCGAGTTTGCAGCACTTTGACTTGACGTTATGGATGTGTAGTTCTGTGCAACGTCACTCATACCACACGCAGGCGTGCACACACGGCCGGAACTCGAACGACAAGTCGTCTGGCAAAACATCGGGCGAGTGCCCGAGTCTGCTACCTAACTCAGCTCGAGCTTAGCAATTGCAGTCGTGTACATCCCATGATTTAGCCCATTTGTCGTTTCGCAGACGAGGAGACAGCCCCGCGGCCCCGCCAGGATCGGGTACATGCATCAATCCAATGCCGGGCCAAAACATGCATATATGCAAAATAACGATGGCCCCTCGCCAAGGGATGACCCCTGCCCACTGCATGCCACCCGCATTTCCATCATCACAATCCGGATTCCTCCCACATCGCTCACGTCGCCTACGCGATCCCACCTGCTGGCTGCCCGGAGCCTTCGACCGTGCATATACTCGAATCCTTCTTTTCGAAAACAACATCGTCGTCGGCATCGCTCTTGGTGTCCTCAGGGCGGATTGTCGACCCTAACCCCGTCCGTCCTTAGTACCCCACCATTTGGGGCGTCATTGGGGCCCATTGGAACCCATTGGAGCGCTGACGCAACTGAAGCCTGACGAGCCATTTGCACCCCTCGAATCCTCCGGAGGACACCGAGTTATCCCTGCACACACAAGACCTCATCTGCCGACTGCCGCCCGCCATGGCGTCGGTGCCGTCGTTGGATCGAGACCTGCGCAAGCTGCGCCTCGACAAGTACACCCCTGGCGCTGCCAACGAGGCCAGGCAATGGATCGAGGGCATCCTCAACGAGCGCCTGCCAAGCGATGACCTTCTCGAGGGTCTGAAGGATGGCGTCGCCCTGTGCAAGTGAGTCCGGCTGCCTGGAGGCATTGCGAGAGTCCAGACTAACATGCGCAGACTCGTCAACCTCGCCGTCGGGCCCCCCGGCGTCAAGTTCAAAAAGTCTCCCATGCCCTTCGTCCAGATGGAGAACATCTCGCACTTCCTGCGCGCCTGCCAGGCCCCGCCTCTCAACCTCCAACAGCACGACATGTTCTTGACCGTCGACCTCTACGAACAAAAAGACCCCGCCCAGGTCCTCCAGTGCATCGGCGCCTTCAGCCGTGCTGCCAACGGCGTCAACCCATCCGCGTTCCCCGTCGCCATCGGCCCTCGGAGCGCCAGGGGAGGCGCCATGAGCCCCCAGCCGACCCCTACCACCCCCACTGGTCTGCGCGCTCGCGGAATGTCCAACGCCAGCAATGCCTCGTCGTCGCTCTACGGGAAAGGGCCTGCCCTGGCCCCGGCCAGGACCGACGACTCCGGATCGGGCCGTTGGAGCCCTACCAAGTCGCCACCACAGGGTACTTCGAGCCCCCCGCCTCCCGTCAGCAGCTGGAGCAAGAGAGAGCACGAAGGCGCCACCTCGCCCGCCTGGAACATTGCGCAATACGGATACATGGGCGGTGCGAGCCAGGGCAATCTGGGCATCGCATTTGGCGGCCGTCGCCAGATTACCACCGCTGGCCCCCACGTGCCAAGCAAAGCCGAGAAGGAGAAGAGGAGAAGGGAGCAGGAGGCCGAAGCAGAGCGCCAACGCCAAGAGGAAGAACGCCAACGCCAGGCCGAGCTCGAGGCTGAAGAGGAGCGCGCCCGGTTGGAGGAACAGCGCAGGTGGGAAGAGGAGACACGCCGCCTCAGGGAAGAGGATCAGAGGAGGGCCAACGAGGAGAAGCGGCGATGGGAGGAGGAGGAGCGTCAGTGGAGGCTGACCGAGGAGAAGAGGCGCAAAGAGGAGGCTGAGGCCGAGGCCCGGTTGAAGGAGGAGCGCCAAAGCACGCGCAGCCAGAAGAGCAACCCTCAACTGCGGGGACAGTATCTGAGCCAGTACCAGGCCGACCAAGAGTCGTCCGACAAGGCGCGCATCCGGGAACTCGAGCAACAACTCGAGCTGGCCCGGAAGCGCGAGGCCGACTACGAGAGGGGGCGCCAGGACCGCTCTCTCCGACCAGCCACCAGCGACGAAAAGAAGGCGCGGTCTCGGTCGCGCAGCCGCGCAGCACAGCCCGTCTCTAGGCAGGACTCGTGGAGCGTGCGCGACGAGCGCAATTTCCTCGCCAGAGAGTGGACGCAACATCAGCAGCAACTCGAACAGCATGACGAAGAGCCCGACGACGCACTGTCGCCGCCACCCCTTGCCTCACCGCGACCACTGCCCAACCCGGCCGCCGCGAACCTCCCCCCTGCCAAGGTTAAGACCCATCGGACAGGCGAGGCGCTGCCAGCCCCTCCCGTCCGGAAGCAACACACGGGCTCCCGGCCCCTCCCGACCCCATCCGAGGCGCAGCCGGCACCCCCAGTCCGGAAACAACACACGGGCTCGCGACCACTCCCAGACCCATCCGAGGCACCACCTACCCTCCCCATCCGGAAACAGCACACCGGCTCACGCCCCCTCCCCAAC
>Ga0247824_10001386_pt1 | contig 13187 bp, 21 predicted proteins | sample 13C_PalmiticAcid_FD_194412 | JGI IMG/M metagenome (GOLD analysis project Ga0247824, IMG submission 194412) | Soil microbial communities from agricultural site in Penn Yan, New York, United States - 13C_PalmiticAcid_Day48 | ecosystem: Environmental > Terrestrial > Soil > Agricultural land...
CACTACCTCCTCCCATACAACTTCTCTTCGCCCTCACTCAAGTCTGTATTTTCACTGCAGCCTGTATCCTCTCTCAAGTCTGTTCAGTCCAGCTATGCCCTCCCTCAAGGTCCATGTGGCCCTCTATGACTATGAAGCCAACACCGAGGAAGAGTTGTCTATCAAGAAGAACGATGTCCTCTACATACTCGAGGATGACGATCCTCACTGGTGGAAGGCTAAGCTCAAGACTGCCGATCCCAACTACTTATACGTCGGTCTGGTCCCCAGTAACTATGTTGAGCCGGTAAGCAATCCGTGCTCCGCCTTCGACTGTCCCATCTCGTCCCTGGCTCTTGGTCTTTGGCGTTGGATTTGCGCGTATTTTTTTATCCACCATAACCAAGTCCCCGTTGTGACACGGGATGCGTCCACTTTTCAGTTGCAAAGCTGACATGTCTTGCGCATCTACAAAATAGCTCCCTTCAATCGGTACAGTGCTCGGTCTTTACAGATATGAGGCAGCAACGGAAGAGGAACTCACCTTTGAAGAGGGGGACGCGCTCACATTGTACAAGCGGGACGACCCAGACTGGCTTCTGGTCGGGAACGGCTCCCAAGTCGGCTTTGTGCCTAGAAATTATGTTGAGGTAACGAGCAGCTCCATGTGTCCACGAGTCCTGAATGGCAGAGGAAGGTTGCAACGATGAATTCACGCTTTAACAATGTCTATCACCATCTGTCTCTCTCTCGATCAGGTTACTCCAGGACAGAAAATCCATTCACGGGAACATCAATCAGAGAGAGGGTGCCAGCGTGAAGAACCAACTCCGTCGACAGCAAGAGCATCTGGAGACAAAGATGACATCAAGCTATGGGATGTCAAAGTAAGACGTATTTCCCCCTTCATGTTTACTTGACAGTTGTGGGCATGGTCAATAAAACCTGTGCCATTGCTACCGACTGCAATTGTCTTACTACAATCCGCGTCCACCCATCTATTTCACTATCCAGGGGGTCGACAAGGAGATGGACAAGAAGAAGAAGAATAAGACGAAGAAAGGACGTCTTGCTGTAAGCAACACGTCCATCTTCTTTGGTAGCGAGGAGGACAAGGTAAATGCCTGCTCTGACGCTTGATCTATCTTGATTCGCTCTGTTACCATACTCTTTCCGGAGGGAACTCGTACGCAGCACTCCTTGACTATCAAGCTGACACACCTGCTTCTTACTCTTTTATTTTCAGTCCCCCGTTCGCCAATGGTTGATCAAGGATGTTGACAAGGTCAGACATGAAAAGAGCCATGTATATCTTGATCTCGGCGGCGCGTCTCCATCGTCGCTCGACTTTAAAGCTGCATCGAAGCAGGAGGCAGTGGCCATTTTCTACAAGATTCAAAAGTCCCGCATTACGCACCATGTCAGGTCTCCGCCCTCGGCCTCTTTGGTGCGCCACTCCATGTCGCTACCAACCTACCAGCCAGCTCAAGAATCCTCCAATACCTCGGCACCATGCACTTGTCGTCATGGGCCAAGGAGCGATGTTCCTGCTGCTCCATCCTCAACTTCGGTTCCGGCTCCTACTCATGGTCTTCTTGCCACTCGGCCCGTCCGTGTCGTGAGCAGTATGTGCCGTTGTTCAAGAAACACTTGGTATGGTTCGCTTTGGGCCATCACTAATGTTTCCGCTCATTGTTTGACCTCTATTAGAACCCAAGAATATCAGAAAGCGGTTGACTCGCTCTGGAAGGGGTGGTGGCAGAGCACTTGGGGTTTCATGACTGAAAGGTCTATCTGCACAAGAAGGATAGAGTCAAGGTCGTTGCACCTAACCGTTTAACGTGGAAAAAAAAAACACTGATATGAACATCTCAGAGTAAGATTCTGACTGGTTCAGCTTCTTCACCAAGGGCGGAATCGTCCAAATCGCCACTCATCGTAGTTCTACTTGAGATGTTGAACCGTGGAAGCGGGTCAGTTCTGGATGCAGGAACAGGTCAGCCCCTACCACAGTGCAATAAGGCCCAGCATCGTGATACCAGCATCATACCAAGGCTACAGAGGCTGCAGTAAAGCAGCAGGAATACATGATCCTAGACCATCCGTAGAATAAATGTCATTAGAAACAATCCAGTGGTTGACTTGAATTTTTCTTGATGATCATGTTGAATGGTATCAATAAGAGTAACGGGATGAATACTCAATTCTCTATTATCTGCGCAATGGCTGAATGCCTACGAGAACCTCAGGCAGGTAACAGGGCTAGAATGGTTAGCGCAGGCGTTCTATGTCACTTTTCTGATGGTTGTACAAGTCAAATGACCACAAACGGGGATAGTCGAAGGCTGATATCATCTTTGCAGACAGATAAAAGACCATCGATCCTTCTTCCCTCTTCCTCCCCTCTCCAACTTGCCCTTGCCTCCAGTCCTCGTTTCCTACTGTTGCCAAATGACCTCACAGCCCAACATATATATTTTGGAACATGGTGGTGGTGCTCTGCGAACTCTCGACTGGCTTAGCTGGCGCACAGTGTTGAACTCGGCTGCTTATCTGCGACCTCATATCGAGCCCGAAATGTCGATTCTTGACGTTGGTTGTGGCCCAGGCAGCATATCCGTGGACATGGCAAGGCTAGTACCGAAAGGCCGCGTAGTTGGGATGGACTATTCTCCACATCTTATCAGTGAAGCACACGCTTTTGCCATCCAACAAGGTGTTACGAACGTCGAGTTCCAAGTTGGAGATATCCATGCACTCGATTTCCCAGACAACACCTTTGATATCGTTCATGTCCATCAAGTTTTGCAGCATATTGCGGATCCCGTCCAAGCGCTTCGTGAGATGAAGAGAGTGGCCAAGCCTGGTGGAATTGTCGCCGCGCGAGAGTCGGGTGAGGCATCTTGGTATCCGGAATTGCCAGGCTTGCAGGCATGTCGGGACCTAGCCGAGACCATGGTTCGTCTCAAGGGAGGAAATCCAAATCCTGGCAAGAAAATTCACGTATGGGCAAAGGAGGCAGGATTTGAACGTTCGAACATAACGTGCAGCTCTGGCGTGTGGTGCTTTAGTACTCCTGAGGAGCGCGAGTACTGGGGTGAATCGATGGTGAAGGTGTCGTTGGGATTTGGTACTAAAGCCGTGGAGATGAATCTTGCTAGCCAGGACGAGTTGAAGGAGATAGTAGACGACTGGAAGGACTGGATCAAGAATGATGACGGCCTGTTTTGTTATTATCATGGCGAGATCATCTGTCGAAAAGAATAGCGTCGTAGTGGTGTCATTCGTCTTCAGCATTCAAAATGGTTACCTTGAAGTGAGGTTTTTTTTCTTCTTTGATATCGCCTACATGTCCTTGAACTCTGTATGGGGGATGGGCCAGGACGGTCAACTTATCCATATGTAACTGTCCAGAGAAGCGTTCCTACATGCATCGAGGAAGGTGGGGTTACTATGACGGTACACATCAACATGACTGTGTTGTCCCTGATAGTCAAACAAAGAAAAGATTATTCTGGATAGACTCCAGGGGACTGGCAGGGGCCCATGTTATAACATGTAGCGCCAGCGCATGGTGCTTCAGTAGTCCCGAGGAGCGAATTCTGGGGCGGATCGATGAGCACAATGTTGTCGGGATATGGTCCCAAAGCCGTGGAGATGAATCTTATTGGCCAGGAGAATTTGAAGAACCAAACAGAAGCGTGGAAGGAGTGGATTAAGAATGATGATGGCCGGTTTTCGATGTATCATGGCGAGATCCTCTGTCGAAAAGAATAGCGGTAGTGGTATCATCTGTCCGACCACTCGAAATATCCATGGTGAACATGATCCTGTTGGATGGCTCCAGTGACAAGGTTGAAGACAGCGAGTGTGGTTGCGATAGCCCGAATCCTTGCCATGTCTGTATTCTCTGTTGCGCGTCTTAGAAGGAGGGGCATGCGGGACATGTGCTCACTTTCACTATCGCTCGTATCATCGCCGCTTGTCCCTGGTCCTTGTTGGCAGTGTCCTCCAAACGTTTAGCATTGCGAGATTGTGTCGTGTACATCAGGAACTGTTTCTCCTTGTCCTGGATGGCCTTTCGAGATTCCATCTCCTCATTGACTAGCACGACTTGCTCTGCTTCTTTGTGAAGGCACCTTTGTTCCTGTTTGACAGCGATATCAGGCTCTACTTTGACACGACGCCTCCTTTGTCATCTTGACGGAGTGAGTATCGAAAAAAAGCATCGCTGCTATAGCTAGTGCTGCTACTGCTCCTGATAACTCTCCTGTCCCTAAGGCTGTCTGCATCCACTGCCGGCGTTATGGTAGCTGAACTCTTGTCATTGTTTGCTGGTTTGGACCTTGCCACACTTGGTCATCGAGTCGGAGCATCAGCAAGGGAGAGGAGTGAAAGTGTGGGTGTTCCACTTTGTCGGTCACGTTTTTGGACTTTTGGTCCTCAGCGCATTGAGTGGGTAGGAGCTCCTTCCACATTCCCCCTGTTCTCTTGTCACGCATTGACACTAATTCATCCGCTGCCAATGGCCTCTCACCAGAGGATGGCATCGTTTGAGAGCGGAGGAAGAGAGAGAGAGAGAGGAGCCAGTCTACGAAAAGACAGGGCAAGGTGAAGGAAATAAGCTTTGGCAGGCAATTTACGGCCCAGGTCTAACACGCACTTGGGTTCTCTACCAGATCCAGTGCGTGAGGGCATTGCAGGTGTGGAAACGGGTATTATACCACTTCTCTGCGCAGTAGGCAGCTCTACAACCCGCGGTGGCCAGGTCGGTTGACTTGTTCATTTTTTTCCCGGCTAGCATTTCAGGGGGGGGGGGTCAAATGACTACAAACAAAAAAAAGTTGGCGCTGAAAACAAATAAATAGACATCGATCAAATCTATTCCTCCGGCCATCTTCCTCCCCCTCCTCCAGCTTGCCTTTGACTCCGGTCCCCGTTTCCTACTGTTGAAGATGACCTCACAGCCGAAAATGTACATCTTGGAGCAGGATGATGGTACCCTCGGAACTCTTGACTGGCTTAGCTGGCACTCAGTCTCAAACTCCGCCGGTTATCTGCGACCTCATATCGAACCCGGAATGTCCATTCTTGACGTCGGTTGTGGCCCAGGCGGCATATCCGTGGACATGGCAAGGCTGGTACCTCAGGGCCGTGTGGTTGGGGTCGACTACAATCCCGAGCACCTCAACGACGCACGCGCTTTTGCCACCCGGCAAGGTGTTACGAACATCGAGTTCCAAGTTGGAGATATCAATGCACTCGACTTTCCAGACAACACATTCGATATTGTTCATGTCCATCAAGTTCTGCAGCATGTGGCGGATCCCGTCCAAGCACTTCGTGAGATGAGGCGAGTTACCAAACCTGGTGGAATTGTTGCTGCGCGAGAGTCGGGCGATACATCCTGGTATCCGGAACTACCAGGCATACAGGCATATCGGGACTTGGTACAAACCCTGGGTCGTCTCAAGGGAGGAAATCCAGATCCTGGAGACAAAATTCACACATGGGCGAAGGATGCAGGATTTGAGCAGTCGAACATAACATATAGCACTGGCGCGTGGTACTTCAGTACTCCTGAGGAGTGTGTGTACTGGGGTGAGTCGATGGTGGAGGTGTTGTCAGCACTTGGTCCCAAGGCCGTGGAGATGAACCTTGTTAACCAGGATGAATTGACGGTGATGGCAGACGCATGGAAGGACTGGCTCAAGAACGGGAACAGCTGGCTTTCGATACTTAATGGCGAGATCATCTGTCGGAAAGAATAACGGTAGTGGCATCATCTGTCTAAACATTCGAAATATCCGTGGTGAACATGATCCTGTTGAATGGTTCCAGCGACAAGGGTGGAAACAGGTGGCTCTACTCTGCGAGTGTAGATACCCACGAGAACCCGAATCCTTGCCATGTGTGTATTCCTTGTCGCTCCAGAGTGTCACGTCTTAGAAGAGCACCATGCGGGTCATGCGGTAACTTTCTCTGGTAACCGCTCGTATCATCGTCGCTTGTCTCTGGTGCTGGCAGTGTCCTTCAATTTCTCAGCATTATGAGGTTGTATCGTGTTCACCAGGCCTACCTCTCCTTGTTCTGGATGGCATTTCGGACTTGTATACTCTCCTTGACTAGCACGGCTTGCTCTGCCTCTTTGCGAATGCGCCTTCGTTCCTGTTTGACAGCGATATCAGGTCTTGCTTTGACACGACGCCTCCTTTGTCATCTTGACGGACTGTAGTATCGAAAAGGACGGCGCTGCTCCCGATAACTCTCCTGTCCATACGTTGTTCCTGCATCCACTGTTGGCGTTATGGCAGTCATTGTTTGCTGGCTTTGGACCTTTTGGACCTTGGCACACTTGGTCATCGAGTCGGGAGCATCAGCAGCGGAGGGTGCGAAAGTGTATGCTCTCATTGTTTGTTCTGGAACGGTCACGTTTTTGGAGTTTCGGTCAAGCACATCTCCTCAGCCCGAGTCAGCCCAGGCAAAGGCATTGAGAGTGGGCAGGGGCTCCTTCCATGCTCTTCGTCTGTTCTTTCGTCATGCATTGACACTCATTCATCACTGCCAATGGCCTCTTATCACAGGATGGTATGATCGTTTGAGAGCGGGGAAAGAGAGAGAGAGAGAGAGAGAGAGAGGAGCCGAAGACAGGGCAAACGGTGAAGGAAATAAGCTTTGGCAGCCAATTTGGCCCAACGCTCGGTCCTTACAAGATCAAGTGCATGAGAGCGGTGCGCTCTTTTCTCTAGAATCTTTCCCCACAGGCAACTTCACCTCTTCTCCTTCTCTCTCTCTCTTTCTCTTTTTCTCTCTCTCTTTCACTCTCACTCTTACTCTCACCCTCACTCTCCACTCCTACCTTACCACCCTCTCCTCATTCGCACAACTCTCATTACCTCCTGCTCTGGCACCAGTGCAAGTGCTCCGCTCCCACACTGTCCCCACAGCCATGCCCATCCGCAGCGTCGTCATTGCCCTGTACGACTATGAAGCCAGCACCGAACAAGAGTTGTCTATCAAGAAGAACGATATCCTCTACATACTCGAAGACGCTGATCCCAACTGGTGGAAGGCTGAACTCAAGACCCCCGATCCAAACGGTTTGCGCGTCGGTCTGGTCCCCAGCAACTATGTTGAGCCGGTAAGCAATTGTTCCTCCTTCATCTGTGCCTTCTCAATTGCGTCTGGGACAGTGTTATTCCATCACAATAGAGGTGTTTTCCAGCGTCATGTACCATCTATTGCATACACCATGCACATGACAATGAGCCCTCCGAGTGCTGCTGGGAATTCGTCGTGTGAAGGCTTGGCGGAATTGAGCACGTTCTAGCCACATTTGTCCTTCGAGCTCCTGCGGTGCTTCGTGAGAAGGCAATCATGTTCACCCAACGTGTCTCGATGACAAATGCTCGACCATGTGGATAACCTTCCTGCATGTACATGCTCAATTGCAACGCTTCACCTTCAGAAACGCTATCAACGGAGCATTTGGTATGGAGCCCCAAATGTATTGCAAACCGTCCACAAGCTAACCTGTCTTGCCGCATTGCGCATCTACAAACTAGCTCCCTTCAATCGGTACCGCACTCGGTCTGTACAGGTACGAGGCCATGACAGAAGAGGAGCTCACCCTGGAAAAAGAAGACATGCTTACATTGTATGAGCAAGACGACCAAGACTGGCTCCTGGTCGGGAACGGGTCCCAAGTTGGTTTTGTGCCCAGAAATTATGTTGAGGTAACCAAACGGCACTCTGCGCGTCTATGGGTCATGTACAGCAGAGTGGTGAGGATTGTTTTGTTGTAACGTTGAATCCACGGTCTAACGTATATATCCCTGTCTGTCGGCCAGGTTTCTGCGGGACAGGAAGGCGATTCACAGGATCAGACAGGGAGCGACGGACGAGATGAGTGCCCAGAGGATAAAGAGGACGAAGGCCAGTCCGAGGAACCAACCTCAATTCAATGTAACACTCCAACTGTAAGAGCGCATGGGGACAAGTATAGCACCAAGACATGGAATGTCAATGTAAGACTTCTTCACGTTTGCTTGTTGGTTGATATGCTTTCAGTATCAGTAATACACTGCTTTAGGTTGCATTTATCTCATCAAATCCGCGTACACCTGTCAATTCGCCATCTAGGAGATCGACAAGAAAAAGAAAAAGAAAGGACGTCTTGCTATAGGCGATGGGTTCATCGCCTTTGGTAGCGAGGTGGACAAGGTAAAGACATAATGCTGGTTTGACCTTGATTCTGTTGTTATCATGTTTTTTTTTTGCGAAGAAAGCTAGTATTGAAGCACACCCCGACCATCAGGCTAATACTGTCGAATATCATCTCTTCTTTTTTGTCGGTTCAGTCTCCTGTTCGCCAATGGAAGATCGAGGATGTCAACGAGGTCAGACACGAAAAGAATCATGTGTATCTTGATCTCGGTGGTGCATCACCAGCGTCGCTTGACTTTCAGGCCGGTTCGAAGCAGGAAACAGAGAGAATTTTCAACAACATCCAAGAGTCTCGCACTGCGGCTGCGGTCTCTCGGGTGCGCCGCTCCGTGTCGGCACCAACTCCCAAGACTGTCCGAACTAATCCATCGGCAGCACGCATCTCCTGTCACGAACCAGGGCGTGCCAAAGTGGAGCCGGCTTGTTATGAACAACAATGCACCGAGTTGGCGCCTGTATGTAAAGGTCGCTGGGGGGTCGCAAAGTATGATTTCGATGCGGAGTTGGAGAACGAACTCACAATCAAGAAGAATGATAAGCTTTGGATCATCAACCATGTCCGCGACGATGGATGGTTGAGTGTTCAGCAGGGGGACCAATTTGGTATTGTACCGGAATCTTATGTCAACATCGAGGAAGTCCCTGCTACTCCAGCTCCGATCCTACCTCGGGTACCAGCTGCCACCCAACCTGTTCGTATCGTTAACGGTAAGAACCCTTGTCGAACGAACTCTCTATGAGGTATCTTCTTTGGACCACCGCTAAGTCGTATCCTCTACTGTTTCAATTAGCGCCCGGAAATACGAGAATGTCGGCAAGTCGCACCGGCGGGGAGGCTACGGGCACGAGGATTCCAGAGGCAGATCTCGAGTGGTTCAGCTTCTTCATCAAGGCCGGGGTTGCAGCCGCGGATGCTCTTCGTTACTCGCCTGTCTTTCGCAAAGAGAAGATTGATTTGGCCATTCTGCCTGGACTGACGAGAGACGCACTCAAGGATCTCAAAGTCAACGAGGGCGATATCGTGCGTATCAAAAAGGCTGTGAAGAGCCTTACATTCAGATTCAACAGTCTCATCCGCGCTCGTTCCACCAGTCGCCATGCCAACGAGATATATTTGGTTTGCAGGAACAGTCCTTGAGCTGCAAGAGTATGAGCATGTCTCCAGTAGTCGCGCTCCAGTCATATGTGCCAAAGGGTCGATCCGTTTCAAGGAAGCGAGAAAGGACTTTGCAGCTTTATTGATGGAATCACACCCCAAATCGCCACTCATCGTGGTTTATACTTGAGGTGTTGAACCGTGGAAGGGGATCCGTTCTGGATGCAGGAACAGATCAGCCCACAACACAACGTAATATAATATCTAATATCATTCATTATACCAGCATAATACCAAGGCTACGGAGGCCGCCAGCGGGGGTGGCAGCAGGAACGCACGATCCAAGGCGCATCCGTAGAAGAATTGTAGACTAGAAGACCAGAATAAATACTATACATGATACGACTTGAAGAAGACATTTCTTGATGAAACTGTTGAATGGTATTGATGATAGGAGCGAAAACAGGTACTTCTCTATCATCCACGTAAAAAATACACGGTTTGTCCTTGTTCTTGAACTTTGTATGCGATGAAGGAAGGCTGGGATGACCTTTCTCGCTGGCATGACCTTTCTCGCTGGCATGAACGGGGGAGGAGGTAGAGTGCTAGACATCAACAAGACAAGGTTGTCCTGGGTAGACAACAAAGGAAAAGGATCTCCTGGATAGACTCCAGGAGATCGGTGGCCACACCACAATGTGGCCATCAGCTCTGGAAGTTGCAATCGGTCATGACGTCGCAAGGGAGGAAATCCGCATCATGGCAAGAAATTCACGCATGGGCGCGAGAAGCTGGATTTGACCGTTCAAAAATAACCTGTAGCGCTAGCGTGTGGTGCTTCTAGGAGTCCTGAGGAGCGCGAGTTCTGGAGTCAATCAATGAGCGCGGTGTTGTCGGGATTTGGTTCCAAAGCTGTGGAGACGAAGCTTGCTAGCCAGGAGGATTTGAAGGTCCAAGCCGAGGCGTGGAAGGGCTGGGCCAAGGATGATGATGGCTGGTACTCGGCAGTTTATGGCGAGATCCTCTGTCGAAAAGAGTAGCGACAGTCGTATCATCCGTCCCAGCATTCACTGTATCCATGGCACTCCTTATTTGTGTAGTGTGCCAATTTAGCCGGATATTGACCCAGCCAGGGTGCTGCTGGGAATTGCCATGAGCAACTTGAACAACGATCTCGAGTGAGAACCTCCGCGCACTGCGCAGCTGGACCCTTTGGACCCTGATGGCCTGATTGGTGGCAATTAAGGGTGTGAGAGAAGGCCTATCGGCGAGTGAGTCATTTGCCCAGCAGCTATATAAAGCGTCAAAGGGAATCCCTGCATTTTTCTTCCCACACTTTGTCTCTCTTATCCTCTTCAACCAACCTCAACAGCAATGAGCTCACAACCGAATGTGTATTCCTCGGACCACAGCAATGGCGCCCTCCGAACTCACAGCTGGCGCACAGTCGCGAACTCGGTTGCTTACCTGCGACCTCACATCCAACCCGAAATGTCTATTCTTGACGTCGGTTGCGGTCCAGGCAGCATCTCAGTGGACATGGCAAAGCTAGTACCAAAGGGCCGTGTGGTGGGGATCGAGTACACCCCGGACCCTCTCAACGAAGCGCGTGCTTTTGCCACCCAGCAAGGTGTCACCAACACCGAGTTCCAAGTGGGAGACATTCATGCACTCACCTTTCCTGACAACACTTTTGATATTGTTCATGCTCACCAAGTTCTGCAGCATGTAGCAGACCCTATCCAAGCACTGCGTGAGATGAGGCGTGTTACTAAGCCTGGTGGAATCGTCGCTGTGCGAGAGTCCGCCGAGCTATCTTGGTATCCGGAATCACCAGATTTGGAGGCATATTGGAACCTGGCATCGACCATGGCTCGTCTCAAGGGAGGAAATCCACACCCTGGAAAGAAGATTCATACATGGGCGCGGGAAGCAGGATTTGAACGTTCCAACATAACATGTAGCGCCGGTGCGTGGTGCTTCAGTAGTCCAGAGGAGCGTGAGTACTGGGGTGGATCGATGCAGGAGCGCACACTTTCATCCGCATTTGCCACCAATGCTGTGGAGATGAATCTTGCTACCCAGGAGGAGTTGAATGGCGTAGCAGAAGCATGGAGGGACTGGATTAAGAACGACGACGGTTGGTTTTCGTTGCTTCATGGCGAGATCATCTGTCGAAAAGAATAGTGGCATCGACATGCACCTCACACGGAATGCAAACGAGAGCATCTGCAGTACAAACAAAAGCGACAATAAAGCTCCTGGCAGCTATCGATAACGCTCTACACCAAGTCGTCCCAGAACACCCACCCCACAACTGTGGTAGAATTCTTCTTGTTTTGTATCAATGGATCCGCGGGTTTAACGTGTCGAGCATTGTCTCTCGTTCTTTCCATTAGGTCTCTGAAGGACAGGAAGGCCATTCGTAGGATCATCAAGCAGAGGACGAGGATCAGTGTGAGGAACAACCCGCCTCGATCTAACACCCGGCGGCAGGAGCGCATGAAGACAAGGATAAGCATCAAGTTAAGGACTGCCCATGTAAGACGGCTTCGTCCTCTTGTGCTTGCGGTTGTATGAACAATGCCAAACAACTTGTCATCAATGGTGGTTGATCAAGGGATGTCGACAAGGTCGGATATGAAAAGAGTACCGACAGCCCATCCTTAGCGTCGCTCGTCTTTCAGGCTGCATTGAAGCAAAGAGGCAGAGATCCATTTCAACAAGCTTCAGGAAAAGCAAAACATCTTGCACTACACGCCTTGTTACGTCTGCGTTTCCGACCTGTTTTTGGCGCGCTACTTGCAGCATATTGCAGGATCCCGTCCAAGCGCTGCGAGGAGAGTTGCCAAGCCTGGTGGAATTGTCGCCGCATGTGAGTCAGCTGAGGCATCTTGGCATCCGGAATCGCCGGGCATAGAGGCATGTTGGAGCCTAGCAGCGACCATGACTCGTCTCAGGGGAACATGTCCGAATGCTGGCAAGCGGATTCACGCATGGGTACGGGAGGCAGGATTTGAGCGTTCGAGCGCGCCAGTACGTGGTGCTTCAGTGGGGTGGATCGATAGGCACGATGTTGTCAGGATTTGGTCCCAAAGCCGTGGAGTTGAATCTTATTAACCAGGAGGATTTGAGAAACCAAGAAGAAGCGTGGAGGGACTGGATCAAGAGTGATGAGGGTTGGTTCTCGTTACTCAATGGAGAGGTCGTCTGCCGGAAAGGATAGCGGTAGTGGTATCATCTGAATTGGCATTCAAGATATCCATGGTTGCTTTGAAGAGGGCTTTTATTGATGGTCATGTTGGATGGTGTAGCATGCAGAGTCTCCACGCGAACTTCATCATGTCGTATTCTTTGTCGCGCTTGAGCCTCGTATCTTAGAAGGGCGCCATGTCGGATGTGCGGTCTCCATCGTTCGTGTAATCTTTGCTAGACTCATCGTTGTCCCTGAACTTGATAGAAGTATCCGCCAATTGCCGTGACACTGTCAGCCTCCGCTGAGTGCCGTATACTGGATGGCTTTCTGAGCCTCCGTTCCCCTCCTGGCCAGCTCAGCTTCTCGCTTAGCTTTGCGAAGGCACTTTTGTTCTATTTCGCGCTGCTACTCAGCTTCCATTTTGATAAGACACTCCTTTTTCGTTTTGATGAGTGAGAATACTGTCTTTGCATCGTCTGATGACACCGCTGCCACTGCCGCGGTTTCTGATGACTCTCCTGCCCCTGATTCCCGCTCCTGCATCGCCTGCTGGCAACCGAACCCTTGTTCTTCTTTGTTGTCTTGGGTGTCCTTTTCATACCCACCTCTAAACTCCATTAAAAAAACGTTCCCTTGCAGGCTATAGACGGGCCTCAGTATCGCCAGTGTTCAATAAAGAGACTGCAAGAG
>Ga0247824_10001390_pt1 | contig 13178 bp, 11 predicted proteins | sample 13C_PalmiticAcid_FD_194412 | JGI IMG/M metagenome (GOLD analysis project Ga0247824, IMG submission 194412) | Soil microbial communities from agricultural site in Penn Yan, New York, United States - 13C_PalmiticAcid_Day48 | ecosystem: Environmental > Terrestrial > Soil > Agricultural land...
CATCCACCCAATAGCGTTTGCATCGTCTCCTTCGTCCGCCTCTCCATCCTCATCGCCGTCAAGGGCTCCACCGACCCGGACTTCACCTACTCCCCGACCGACCTGACCTACTGGACCGTCATCGAGACGCACACCGCCATCGTCGTCGCCTGCACCATGACCCTCAAGCCCCTCGTCACCCGCTTCTTCCCCAACCTGCTCAACCCGCGCCGCAGCGGCGCGGGTTCCTCGTCCAAGAGCGAGACGAGCGCCGCCGCCGGTGGGGGGGCGGCGATGAGTGATGGGCCGCCGCTGACGATCGGGTCAAAGCCGACTAGGCTGCCCCTGCCGGGGGTGAGGGCCGTGGAGGAGGTCATGATGGGGGATATTGAGCGGCAGGTGGTGCAGATGGAGGAGGTGAAGTCCGAGGTGAAGTCTGAGGGGAAGGGGGGGAAAGGGGGGGAGGTTGAGGTGATGGATACCAAGCATGAGCGTGGGCCTTGGATGAGGGGTGATGGGGCGTCGGAGCGGACGGAGGATTTGGGGAGGGAGATGACGGCAAGGTCGATCGGGTGAGATGTGTTTGGGTTGGGCCGGTTGATGATGTGTGTTTTTTGGGTTAGGATACTCCGGCGTTGGGATCTGGGAGGATTTACTTGTTAACTGGTAATGTTGGTGGGATGGATGGTGATGGGTCTGGTGGGTTAGCATGGGAAAGACGGATGGATATTGGGCGTTGGATATGGCATTTATGGGTCAAAGAGATGGATTAATCCAGCCGGGGCAATAGGGCTGTCGTACAGGGAAAGTTATAATGCCGGACCAGGCAAGGTATCTGGAGTTTGAAAGTGGGATGAGGGATCATGTGTGGGACTGACTGAAATTGTTAAACGGTGCGCGGGTTTGGTCAATGTATCATGTACTTGTACAAATATCAACAGGGCGAACCACGCAAAGTGGCTCCGAGTTTTCCCTAGTCAAAAGTTATTGCTACCCCTATCCATCTCGCTGAGCCTGTGGCAACAGGGTGTTCCCAAAACCTGCGTGGCTAAAGGAGGTCTCTCAGGAACTTCTGAATGAACGACATGACAGATCATCGGTGGTGTTCGTATCATGTCGAAACCGAAAAAATCGCTGGAAATGTTTCTTCGCTGCCCAAAACACAAAGAACATCAACTCGGTGCTGTGCCATAAACATGCCCCTGCCCCTGACTCCGTCACCCAGTCGCCGAATCCCTTTCCACGTCACGTCGAAGTAACAGTCAAACCCTGGCTACAACTTCTCGCACCTTACCTCCATTCCACCTCCGCCATACTTGGTTCTAGTTCAAGACCTGTAGAAGCTGGGAAAGAACAAGTGCGGCCAGAAGAGCTGGTGCATAGTGCGTGGTTAGAGCTTGAAATTCCCACCCATGGGCTGAGGTTCGGGTTTGGATGGGGCGTGGCTTACCGAGTGTGACATCAACCGCTCGCCTTTTGAGCAGCTGCTGATACAACGTTTGCGTTTTCGTGGCGTGCTTGAGCTGCTGGTGTTTGGGCTCCTCGTCCTTGTGCTCCTCATCCTCGAGCCCCTTCTGCTTGCACTCTTTGTGCTTGAGCTTTTCCTGCTCCAGCAACTCAGGTCCATTCCCAACCACCGCCTCCGGCTCTGCTGGCTTCGCGACTTCCATCCCTGGATCTGTCTGCGGAGAGTTTTGGCCCTCAATGACAAGTTCGTGGATTACTCCCGCGCCGGTGTTGTCCGATGCTTCCACTGGGTTCCCAACCTCGCCCTCGGCATTGGGTTCGGTTTCTGCGGATGCTCCCAACAGGAGCTTGTTTTGAGCACAGAGCTCAAGTATGCGCTCTTTATTTTCGAAGCCGAGGAACTCGATGAGATCCTCAAGAGAGATTTTGCCGCCCTTTGTGGCGCAGAAGGTGTAGAATCGTGCCTCTTCACCCTCGTACTCCTTGTCGTCAGCACTGGTGTTTGGACTGTGTGTCTTGACTTTGGCGGCTCCACGATCGTTCCCAAACCTAAACTCGATCGCGGGTCTTCCAATTCCCCCTTTCGACGGCGGAAGCTGAGGGTCCTGTCCCTGAACCTGATGTTCCCAGCGCTCTGGGTTCCATCTCCTTTCGGGAGGTGGGATGCTGACTTTAGCTTTGGGAAATGTCTCTGATACATTTTTGGCCACTGGGTCCACTAGGGCAATGTTGATGTCTGAATTTGCACCGTGCTTCAAGAACTCCTCAACAATCCCCCCCGCCTCGCTGATTCGGACCCGTCCGAAGGGGAGAGTAAGAATGTAGATGAGTTGTTCCCATACCGTGGAACCCAAAGGTAAAGAGACTCGCTCGGTATAGGGGTTGTCGTGTATTGCGGCATTTGGGGAGATGCCTCTTCGTAGTAGCACACCAAGGACACTGAAAGGGGAACTCGGAAGCGTGAGTCCCAAACGCTGGTACTTTTCAAAACCAGCCCCGGACATTGCAGACAACGCAAGACGCGCAAGCTTGTCGTTGTTATCGATGGTGCTCGGATCTACGCTCGTCACGTAGTCGACGTACTCGTGCATTCCCCAAGAAGCACATTGATCGAGGACTGATGTCATGTCCCACCAAATATCGTCGACCAAATACTGTGGGGGCTCCTTTCGCAACAGGACTTCTCTCCTGTGGTGCTCAGGGACCGCAGAATCGGCGGCAGAGCGAAGTGCCTCAAGATATATATACGGAGGAGAATCGAGCCTGTGGGCATATCTCGCCACAACCACGCAGCGTATTAAAATCCATATGGGGGGTAATCGATGCCTAGGGAAAGCAGTCCAATCTTCGTCATTTGGTCGGCTTCTTAGTTCTGCCAGGGCGAGCTGACACAAAGCATGGGTAGGATCGAATCCCGCGAGCACCGACTTGGCCGTGGGCGTATCCCCGAGGTATTTGGTCAGAAATTCCACGACAGATCGGTGTGTGTGTGTGAGATATCCGTCGTTGTCCAACACGGTGAGACCTTTGCAGTGCGCATTGAGCCGTTTCCGTGCACCTATCTCCCGCTGGGATCGGGTTGTTTCAGTGAGGGGAGGCAGCGAATAGGAAGGGTTTTGTGCGAACTCGGAGTCCACGCCATATTCATCCAAGAAGCTGTACGCAAGAAGACTCAAACGTAGCGGCCGCACAGGCGCGATTTGTTCCACGTTGGCCATGGCAAATGTCTGGTATGCTTTGGTTCGATAGGGTTTATCGATAGAGTCGAGGAGATGTTGGAATAGACCCTCCAACTCATCTGGTAGCGCGTTGACTTCCTCTTCGATCATGGATGCGTCGAACCCGTCTTCCAACCGCGATCGGATCGACTTCACAACCAAGGCAACCCAAAGAAAGATCCCATCTGCCTTGCCCGTGATGGCTCGGACAATGCTGTCCAAGTCTTCCTGGGGCAGCTCTTGTAGCCGCTCTCGGACGTAACGTTTCATGTCGGCGAGGGTAAGGTCCTGGAGCCGCATCCGCTTCTCTGCCGAGAAAAGGTTGAGGAAGACATTGTACTCTCGGCTGGAGACACAAAGCTTGATGTCATTTGGCGCTGCCTTTGTCCAGCTTGACAGGAGCTGTACCATGGCTCTGAAGTCATCTTGTAGTGTCTCTTCGTATTCGTCCAGGCCATCGATGAAGAAACAGAATTTGGTGTGGTCATACAAGTTGGGGTACTGGAGGAGACGTGAGAATGCCCTCTGCACAGCACTGTCTTCAAGAATGGGACTGGGAGAATGCCATGCTGGTGGGGCCATTGCTTCGTCCCAAAGCTCAGGGAGCACCTCTGGGATAAGATCCGGTTGTTGCTTGAGGGTGTCGTGCAGCAAGGACCGGAAGAGGCCGGAAAGCGACCGCTGGAGCGGAGTTCCCTTTCTCCAAAAGAAGAAGCTCGCAATCACAAGTTTCTTGTCACCTGGCCAGGGTCAGTCAGATACGGGACACTGGCCGAGCGGTTCAGGAAAATGTAACCTACCAGCCCATTTCTGTAGCTCTTTGCGCACCTGGTCGTGTGCAGCCAAATATTTTGTCAAGGTTGATTTTCCAGAGCCAAGCTTTCCGGCAATGTGGTACACTCCGGTTCCTGAGGACAGCCAGTCCACAAAAGTGTCCACTGTTTTGCGAGCTGTTTCGTCAAACAAGGCAACCGGCAACTCATTCGAGTCTCTCTCGGCGTTTGGCGCGTCGCCAAATATCCATCCATAGGTTGCCTTGTGAGCCTTCTCGACAGTGTCAACCCTGTTATGCATTCCTGGAAATGCGACGAGATTCAGAACTCTTTGCTGCGCAGCCCTAACGCAGAGACTTTGGGAGAACCCGAGGATATCTCGAACCTGATCTCGAGCTTTGGGGCCAAGAGAAGTCAGTTCGGATCCCTGATGGAGTTCCTTGACATGGGCACGAAGAACAGCAAGACTGTGGCTGCTGTTCTGGCCAGACACTATAAGGCCCTCTAACTGCTCTCTGATTTCAGATCTGTACCGGGAAATCTTCAGTTAATACACAGCCATCGTGCTGGCGGAACTACAGCGGTGAACACAAACCTAGATATCAGAGAGAGAAGACGGTCCAAACGAAGCTGACATTCGTCCAGACGCTGTCGTAGCTTAGCCCTCTCCTTCTCGTAAAACTTGCTTCGCATGGCCGCCAACGTAACCTGTCTCCTGGACGTGGGGTCTCTGGCTTTGATCTTGTTGAGAAGGTCCAACAGTTCAGTTGATAAAGAGCGGCATTCGGTGACGAGGCCGTTGAGAATTGTTTCTTCTTCGGTCAAGCCCCCAAGAGATGAGGCGATCAACTTCTCGGTGAGATGTCGTGTCATGCGTGTGGCGGCTTCAAGATTCTGGTTCTCTTCGGTCGCGCCCGAGAGGGAGCCGTAGATCTCGCGCGCATTGCCGGCGATCTTGAGGCCATAATCGACAAACTGAGCAACGGCCGCAGCCAGACTCAGTGCCGAAAGAGGTTCCATCCCGAGGCGGCGGACCCGTTGAGTTTGGTTGGACTCGGTGTTGTTGACTGTTGGTGCCTCTGAATACACGTTGCGGGGAGGGAGAATCAAGTGCCGCCCGTGTTCGGGGGCCTGACGAGGCTTCGGGTTCCTCCAGAGATGATGGATGCCTGGCTGCGCGGGCCGAGGACTTGATTCATGCAGCCAACTGCAGCGTGAAGATGGTGCCCATCCAATCGCGATTCGACATGTCGGTCACACAGCAAATTTCAAGATGCACCCAGCCCACGCTATCTCGAGGCTGTGCATGAGGACCATGGATTCTGACTGGTGGTGGAAATCGCTTATGCTGGTCGAGCGTGTACTGCTGGGGTGATGTGCGGGCATTGACTGGGATAATCTGGAGAGCAAGAGTTTCGCTTGCACATCATCATCCATTGGAGCGAGCCGTAAACATCATGATATTGCATCCCGCCTCCCATTGTATGTACTTTTTTGTACTTTTGAATTCCACCGTCCCATATGGTGTTGAGAGACCACTGCGAATTGGCACACCAACCATGCTCCCAGCCCAGCCATGCGAAGCCGCTATCCTCGAGCCCGCGATCTCCAGTGTTGAGACTCGAGCTCACGGATCACCCAGCTAAATCCATGTATAACCGCAAATCAACACACCATCTGAACAAGCACTTCCGTCCCCCAGTTGTCTACCAGCCGCGCCCGGACATCTTCTCCTCGGGCTTCAAGCCCGCGTTGCTGATGCCCTTCATCGCAACGCCGTGCTCGATGCTCGCCTCGATCAGCGCCTGCTTGTCCGTGTACTGCGCCGTGGCCTTGACGATGGCCCGCGCCCGCTTCAGGGCGTGCTCGGGCGTCTCGGCGTCCTTGAAGATGCCGCTGCCGACAAACACACCGTCACACCCAAAGTGCATCATCAGCGCGGCATCGGCGGGAGTAGCAACGCCACCAGCGGCGAAGTTGACGACCGGGAGACGGCCCAGCTCGGCCGTCTGCTTCAGCAGCGCAACGTCGCACCCGATCTCGCGGGCCAGGGCCGAGATGGCCACCTCGCCGCCAGACGCAAGAGCGGCCTTGGCGGCGGCGATCTCGCTGTTGACGGTGCGGATGTGCTTGACGGCCTCGACGATGTCGCCGGTGCCGGCCTCGCCCTTGGTGCGGATCATGGCGGCGCCCTCCTTGATGCGGCGGAGGGCCTCGCCGAGGTTGCGGCAGCCGCAGACGAAGGGGATCTTGAAGTCGGACTTTTGCACGTGGTACTTGTCGTCGGCCGGGGTGAGCACCTCGCTCTCGTCGACGTAGTCGACGCCGAGGGCCTCGAGGATCTGGCACTCGACGACGTGGCCGATGCGGGCCTTGGCCATGACGGGGATGGTCACGGCGGCCTGGATCTCCTTGATCATCTCCGGGTTGGACATGCGGGCCACGCCGCCCATGGCGCGGATGTCGGAGGGGATGCGCTCGAGGGCCATGACGGCGACGGCGCCGGCCTCCTCGGCGATGCGGGCCTCGGCGGCCGTCGTGACGTCCATGATCACGCCACCCTTGAGCATCTGGGCCAGGCCGGCCTTGACGGTGAAGTCATCGCTGGCGCCGCCGTTGGTGCCGGGGTGGAGGTTGGTTGCCATTTTTTCTCGTGTTTTGAGGGTTTTGTTTGTGTGACGAGGGTGGGTGGTTTGCGTGGAGGGCGCTTGTTCAAAGACTCGCCTCGAGGAATTGGGTGTGGGAGGTTACGAAAAACGGAATGAGAAACAGAGCTCGAGAAATGGACGTCGCTCCCGCTGTTTGGAGAACTGCAACTAAGGTTTTAACAACAGTGGCGTGAGTCAGTGGTTGACCCCTCGATGAGCAGGAGGAGAAAGCACAGTGCAGTAAACACTGTAGGATCTAGAAGGCCGGGATATGGGGGGGTTCCTTGCACGTGCCCCGCCTCCGAATCGGACCCCGCGGCACTCGGGTGGTGTGTCTTGGACCTGACAGACCGCTAACGAGGTTAGCCGATGGCGGGGTTCCAGGTTGCGTAATAGGCCCCTCACCTCAAGCATGGTGGTGATGTTGGTTGTGTCATCTGCTGCACTGATGATCAACAAGAATTGGCAGTTTTGGCGTCTGAGAATGGTATTCGCCAGGATCAACAGGAACATGCTTTTCCAACTGATCTGTGCAACGAGGCGCCCTTGCAGAAACATCGGCCGCAGCAACAGCTTTCTCAAACAGTCACACCAGTGTGGGGGTGTCTCAGTTGCTGTGGGGCGATTCGGAGCAGATCCTGGACAGTGCTAACTTTATTTCCACGGCCGTTGCAGCATCAAGGGCAGAGAGCACAGTGTCATTTTCCAGCAGGAAAGGGAGAGAGAGCATATTTTTCTCCAGCGTGGCTGTACCTTCCGGCCATGCCGATGTCGTCGCCAAGTGCCAATTGAGTGGCGAGGCATTTAAATTCAACCGCCCATATGCGCCCATAACCGGCACATTCCGAGTTCCTTTTCAGTTCTCAGTCAGCTTTCACTCACTCCCCCATGTTCATGTGCAGAGAGGGTGACAAACAAACAGAGTGAATCTGCCGAGTGAGTGTGACTCAATTATCAAATACCAACGCCCGCACCGAGATACCCCCACACGACAATCTGAATTGGAAACCAGCATCAAGGGTTTCGAACACTAGTATTCCACCACCAGACTGCGGTGACTGGGAAGTTTGGAATTGGTCGATTCAAACTCTGACCACGCCACGCCACCACGCCAACATCACACCAACAACACAGTGACTGGAACCTACAAACACCAAAAATGACCAAAAATATCACAATTGGCGTCCTCGCCCTCCAGGGCGGTGTCGTCGAGCACATCAACCTCCTCCGCAAAGCCGCCTCCCACATCTCGGCCTCCTCCTGCCAAAAAGCATCACCACCATCCGCCAATGGCACTCCCGAGTTCACCTTTGACTTTGCCGAAGTCCGCACTGCCGCCCAACTCACCCACTGCGACGCCCTGATCATCCCCGGCGGCGAGTCCACCACCATGGCCATCGTCGCCCGCCGCCTCGGCCTCCTCGACCCGCTCCGGGAGTTCGTAAAGTGCGTTTCCCTCCGTCCCTCTCCCTCCTATAACCCCATTCCCTTCCCGTACTGACATTGCATCCCAAACAAACAGAGTCCAACACAAACCCGTCTGGGGCACCTGCGCCGGCCTGGTCATGCTCGCCGAGCAGGCGTCCGCCACCAAGCAGGGTGGCCAGGAGCTGGTCGGCGGCCTGGACGTGCGCGTGCTGCGGAACCGGTACGGCACGCAGATGCAGAGCTTCGTGGCCGGGCTGGACCTGGGCTTTTTGGGAGCCGGGGAGGAGCCGTTCAGGGCGGTGTTTATCCGGGCGCCGATCGTTGAGGGGGTTATTTCTGAGGGGCAGGGGACCGCCAAGGGGGGGAAGGTGGAGGTACTGGGCGTGTATCCCCAGGGCGAGGACGGGAAGGGGGATATTGTCGCGGTGAAGCAGGGGAATGTGTTTGGCACGAGCTTTCACCCGGAGTTGACGGATGATGTGAGGATACATGTGTGGTGGCTGAAGCAGGTGGTGGATGCGGTGAGGCATGGGGAGTTGGTTGTTAATGGGGCCTGAGGAACTTTTGATTGGGGCTGGAGTTGGGGTTGCTCTGGGTTAGACTTCATAGACGGTGCTTGCATTGGGTTCAACACCACGCAGGCGTGGGTAAGCCTCAGGTCACGTAGTGTTGATTTAGTAACAGGAGATCCCATTCCCTATTCGCTTCCCATGCCCACGACGGAAATACTTTAACAAGCGGAAAGGATTCGAGTACCTATAAAAGGAGAAGACGAGTTAGAGACTAGTTGGATACTTACCTAGTAGCCCGCCGTGGCCCTCACAGCTTCGCACCTCCACTATCCTCGTCGTCTTCGTCCGCCTCTTGTTCATCTACCTCATGATCAGCCTCTTCACCCACCACCTTCCCCTCCTCCTTTTCACGCTTCTCCTTTTCACGCTTCTCCTTTTCACGCTCCTCCCTTTCATGCTCCTCCTTTTCACGCTCCTCCCTTTCATGTTCCTGCTTTTCACGCTCCTGCCTTTCGCGCTCCTGCTTTTCACGCTCCTGCCTTTCGCGCTCCTGCCTTTCACGCTCCTGCCTTTCGCGCTCCTGCCTTTCACGCTCCTGCTTTTCACGCTCCTGCTTTTCGTGCTCCTGCTTTTCGAGCTCCTCCTTTTCACGCTCCAGTTCCGCGTTCACCGCTTTCCCATCCACCGATTGTTTATCTTCCTCTGTCTCAACCCCGACCCTTTCACCCTCCACCTGCGCAACCTCGGCTGGGCTCTCAGGAGCCGTCTCCCGCGATTCACCCCCCCACGCCCTCATCGACTCCAGATCCAAGCTGGCCTGGCCCCTTGTACTCGCCAAGTCGTCACCCCATCCCCTCATCGACGCCGCATCCAGATTTGCCTGGCCCCTCCTCGACGCCCCATCCAGATTCACCTGCCCCAGCCACGAAGCCAGCTCCTCGTCGCCAAAATTCCGGACTGTGCTCCCCGCGGCCGTGCTCCGCAGCGGATTCGACGGCGTGTCGCGCGAGTCGTGCTTCTTGCGCGTGTACGAGCGCTCCCGGATCGCGCGCCCCGTCTCGGCCCGCACCTCCTTGACCATGCGCTCCAGGATCTCCTGGCGCTGCCGCTGCGCGTCCTCCTCCCCCTCCTCCCCCACGCCGTCGTTCCCCTCCATGGTGGGGGCGAGGACGTCGGGAGCGCGCCAGTTGAAGTACAGGTTGCCGTGGGTCTCGCGGCAGCGCACGCCCGCTGGGTGCGCGGAAAAGTAGGAGCGGCACAGCACGCAGGTGGGCTTGCTGCTGCCGATGTAGCGGCCGAAGTCGGCCTCGTGGAAGAAGCGCAGCGGGTCCTCGCCGTCGGCGACCGCCTGCGCGCGGGAGGCGAGGACGGAGGCGAGCAGGTTGACCTCGGCGTGCACGATGGGCCGGAAGCGGAGGGGGTGCACGCGGTGGCGGATGCGCTCGTCGAGGCCGCGCGCCTGCAGGTCCTTGGCGTGGTTCTGGTAGGCGTCGAGCACCGCGCGGTTGCGGCCCATGCGCTCGATGATCCCCTTTGCGTTGCGGCGGACCACGGGGGGTTCTTCGAGGGGGATGCTGGAAGGGATGGAGGTCACGGAGAAGTCGACGAAGAGCTGCGGCCAGAGCTTGCGGGCGGAGATGAGGACCTTGATGGCGATGTGGTAGGAGAGGAGGCGGCCGAGGGCGTGGCGGGCTTCGCCCCAGGGGTTGTCGTCCGTGGTGGTGTTGCCGCGGGACTTGGTTTTCATGTACTCTTCGAGGTGGGACCCGTAGTCGGTATTGATGGCCTGGAGGAGAGCCTCGGCGCGACGAGCAACTGCAGGTCTTTGTCAGGGTCTGGTTGCTCTAGCAAGGATATTCGATTGGACCTACACTCCTCGTCATTGCCGAGCGGGCCCGGGGCGTTCCTTGTTGCTTCGACGTGTGGTTGAAGACGTCTGAGGGCCGCAGCAGCAGCCTCACCTGGGTTTCGTTAGTGGGTGAGAGGGTTGGGACTTTGGCAGTGGTTGTGCGTACTCTCACTTGTCCCTTGTGCATCCGACGAGTTGATGCAGAAAGCAAGTCGGTCATTGATAATGAGAGCTTCCATGTACCTTTCAACTCGAGGCCGGTTGAATTCGAGAACTCTCTGCAGAATGCCCGAGAAAATGGGGGCCATGAAAGCCTTGTTGCCAACCTCGTCGTCCGTGACGCCGCCGAGGACGTAGAGGATGCTGCTCAAGTACTCCGTCGTCGTGTCCAGCTCATGAGCATCCCGCTGGTTCGACGCCAAGCGGTATTCGATCGTGCCCGAGTCAAGAATCACAATGGCGCTGACGGTCTTCCCGAGTGGTTGCTGTGACTGGTTGTCGCAGATCTGGCTGAGCTTGTTGAGGAAGCAGAAGTACGTCTGCTGCGGCGACTTGCCACCTCCGCTCTCCAGGTCCGGTTCTGAGATCTTGTTGTCGATGCGGTAGACTTCCTTCAGGGCATCCAGCAGGATAACAGGCTCATAGAACCTTTTGCGCAGACTGGGCGCCACGGGAATGTACTCCGCCATGTTGTGTTTGTGTGGAAGGTGGTGTACGCGATGGAGTCTCGATATTGAAGTTCAGGGCAAGAACCAAGTTGTGCAAGGGGCTAGAATCATTCGCAGAAGGCTTTGAACAGCTGAAGACTCCTGCCGAGCTTGAAGCGGTTACTGAGAGTTCCAAGCCAGCATTGATATGTCTAGGAGAAACGTGAGGCCGTATGAGGCCGTCCTGCCAGCACAGCACGACTCTGTTCCCATCTCGACGTTGATCTGCCGGAGGCAGCCCCGTTTGAGGCCCAGCGCGCATGTCGGGTCACACGGGCAGAGGCCAGGCTGGACTGGAGGCAGACAAGGCTTTCCGGCTTTCCGGGTAGCTGCCCAAGAGGATTGGAAAGTTGGCCGCCAAGGAATCTGGAGGCGGCCAACAGAGGCCATACCAACCTTTAAGTGTTGTTGGCGTGTTCAAAGATGCTGCGAAAACCGTCTTGATGGATGGTGGGGGAAAGGAGGAGAAGGTTGGCCAACCAATCGAACCCTTGTCATCCGCCGAGCGTGGACTGCCGCTGGCCTCAATGGCGGGCCTCATGGCGGGCCTCACTGCGTCGTCGTATCTGGCTTAGCTCGCTTGTATCTGCTGCGCCCGCTCCGTTTGAATGGGGGTGGCAGAGCAAACGAGGCAGAGTTCGAATGGTATGCCTTCTGTCTGCCTCCGTCTGCCCCCCGTCTGCCCCCCCGTCTCGGTCCCGTTTGCGCCCCAGCGGCAGACCGGGGAATCTAAAACGGGCCTAGAATATTTGACTCGGGCTTGTCGCTGTGGATGCGCGTGCCTCTCTCCACTCCACCCGAACAGGGCCGAGCTGGGATCTTGACCCAACTCTCTGTTCCCGCGGAGCACTGCGACACCACCGTCACACCGGCGGTGATACGAATTGGTCCAACCTCCATATTTACTCTCTGCTGTGGAGACGATAGCTCACTCGGCCCGTGATAGCCCTGGTCTCGCCGCTCGGCTGTTTCGGGCTCTGCGGAGCCGGCGGCCAGATGTCGGACATGGAGTTCCTGCCTCAGTAAGTCGGACCCAGCCGCTCTGCCGCGCCCTCGTCCGATCAGGGGAACTGACACAAGAACTGCAAAGGGACGTGCTGGATGCACAGTGGCCGCTCTGGGCAGACGAGGAGATCCGGAGCGCTGGGCTCGTTCCTCGTGTGCCGTTCAGAGACGAGACAAGCCCCCACACTTGGGTTGGCCTGGGGCCCGAACGGCTGGACTTGCAGTTTGAGTTGTCGAATGGGCAGGGAGAATGCTCGCCTGCCGTCTACGGGCCTGGCCTCAGCGACACCGTAAATCCCAAGGAGTTGACCCTCTTCCCCCCCAGCGCGCCTGAGGTTGGCTTCTCTGGAGACACCCTCTGGGACTCGGGTGCTCCCACCCTCCCGCGGGGGCCATTTCAGGAGGCCTTCCTCGAGGAAGGATCATCCGCGATTTTCGACCCGACGGTCCCATTTGGGATCGGTCACCTCGATGCCAACGCTTGCGTTTCCGCCGGTACTTCCATGCCCGGTGCTCCCGTATTTTCAGTGGCTCTCCCCCAGGTCAGCCACGTCTCGGACACGTAGGTTCCGTACAATACGGCGAGCGTCATGGCTGGCAACCCAGCAGAAACGCACCACAGCAACGATTTCGACGAGATTTCCTTCGGTCTTTCGCTCAACGACGACTTTTCAACTGTTCCCTTTCAGCAGACACCCCCGAGTGGCGTTGGCACCACTACCCCCTTTTACGACAGCAGCAGCGCATTTTCGTCCTTTGTTTTGGATCTTGACGTTTCGACATCGCTTTCTTCGCCTTCCGGCAGTTTTACTCAGGACACTCCTTTGACGCCTGCGACCGGCCCAACCACGCCCGAATCCTCAACCACGTCCGAATCCTCCTTTTCCGACCCAACAGACAGCAATATCTTTGCCGACAACAGCATCCCTGGAAAACACCGCTGCGCCTGGCCCAACTGCAAGAGCAAGAACCCCGTCTTTGACCTCCCTTGCAAGCTCCGGTAAGTACCCCTTCTTCCCCATCCCCTAAACTTCCCATCTTTCTCACCACCTCCCCTTTCCTCAACAGCCACATGAACTAACCTCCCCCCTC
>Ga0247824_10001391_pt1 | contig 13177 bp, 12 predicted proteins | sample 13C_PalmiticAcid_FD_194412 | JGI IMG/M metagenome (GOLD analysis project Ga0247824, IMG submission 194412) | Soil microbial communities from agricultural site in Penn Yan, New York, United States - 13C_PalmiticAcid_Day48 | ecosystem: Environmental > Terrestrial > Soil > Agricultural land...
GTGGGGGTTCGAATCCCCCCTTTCGCACCAACCCTAACTGATTGGACATCGCGCCACTGGAGTGACAGCAGTCACCCGGACGGCAGGTCGTGTCGAGCATCGCCACAGCGATTGCCCGCAGCTGCGGATTGCAGGCATGCAGCAGCTTCTGCTCATCCGCATCCGTTACGAACCGCCAGTTGCGCGGGATTTTCCCGCTCCAACGAGATCGCGGCCTCAGTTCCGCGAGACGAGTGTGCAGCTATGGCCGGTGATGGGCCTCTGCGGCACGTTCGCGCTGTCCTCCGGGAATAGGTAGGTATCCGCGGGATGGGACCGAGCGTAGTATGCGGGTGGCTTTCCTGAGCCTTGCTACTCCTGGCAATCCTCACCAGAGCACCGGGAGGTCCTCACCATGAGGTGCAGGCGACTGTCCGCATTAGTTCAGGCTCTGAGTCTCGTCATTTTGTTAGCGGGCTGCGATACCGAGCGCTCACAAACGCCCCTCTCTCCAACACCAACCCCAAACGCACCTCCACCACCCACTCCAGTGATCGGGGGCACAGTGTCCGGGGCGGTGTATGAGGTCACGGCAGACGAGCGAGTTCCCGTTGCCGACGTAGAGGTCTACTGCGATTCCTGCGGCCCTCAGGGGCACACCTTGACCATGACCGGAGCGGACGGCGAATACACATTCAGCGGTGCTCCCGGTGGCAAGACCTTGTTGCTTGTGGCCAAAGAAGGCTACGCCTTGCCCAAGCCGGACTGGACGCAACCGAACCCGACGCCTCTCGGCTGGTTGGGCGGGATGAATGTAACCGTCAACGGCGATACGCGGTTCGACATCGAGATCGTCCGACGATAACCGAATGCCTTACGAGGTGACGCAGATCGTCGGCTGGATGCCTTAGAGAATGAAGCGGCCTACCCCCGCGGTGGAGCACTGCGCGTTCGGGCACCCGTAATGACGCCAATAGGCGGGAGACTGTCGGGTGCATCGCGATTGCACGCACGACGCAGCGGATCACGAACCGTGGAGCATGACAGTGGAGCGATCCGAATTAGCTACTTGTTCGGAGAGCCGTCGGAACTGGTTGCAGGCCGCAAACTGTTCAGGGCTAAGAATTGTTCCGATCTGCGGATCTGCTGACGGCAGCGGGGGAGCAGGTCATCCAGGCGGGGCTTTTCTTCAACGATGCGCCGCATCAGCTCGTCGAACTCGGGTGACAGGTGCCGTCGCACATCGAATTCGAGGTGCAAATACAGGGCCCGATGTGTGCCACCGATTCCGAGCACCTGGTCATTCGTTAAAACAGCAGAGGCATCGTGCGACGTGGACGTGCTCGCTCGCGATCCGCGAATCCGCGCTGAGCAGGACACTCGCCGGAATCGAAGGCGAGTGCTCATCACTTAGAAGAGGCCGTTCCTCCACCGGTGTAGTCCGCCACCCGACCCAACGAGCGGCTGCCAGTTTGCTTCCGCTCAGTTGGGAGGTTCAGAATGGCGAAACGAAGCACATCGAAGCGCGAGCTGATCGATACCGGCACGAACAAGATGTATGCGAAGCGGGACGCGCGCGGGCAGTTCAAAGAGATGGACGACGTGGAGCGATCGCTGAGCGCGGATCGGCGGCAGAGCGCGAAGAAGATCGCGCACTCAGGCTACGGGGATCAAGGAGACCGACGATCGACGAAGAAGCGGTAGGGCATCAGTGATGAGGTCACGAGGATCGACCGCCGCGCGTCTCGCAGGAGTCACTTCGATCGGCCTGTTCTCCCTCCTGCTCAACCCCTTGTTCATTGCACCTGTTGTTGGCGTGGCTGCGCTCCTCGTGCGACGGCAGAACCGCAGTGCGCTACGCGGAGCGCAGCGTGAAAACCATTCCATCCACTTGACTCACGTCTCGACGGAGTGAACAATCGGCGCGTTCGGAAGCACTAATCGAAGGTAGCGCGAGAGCAGGCGCGATGACGCTCAAGCAGATTCTCTTGTTCGACATCAACCGCATCCTGAACTGGGACCTCGATCATCTCCTGCAATGGGATGTTGGTCGCGCTCTGCAATCGGATGTCACGAAGTGGCGCATCCCGTCGATCCTGCTTCGCGCGCTCGCCGGCTGGCTCGTTGCCAGCATCCTGCTGGCCATGATCGTCACGACTGCGACCCAACGCGGCTGGCACGTCTCCGACTGGATGCCTCTGGCCGTGACGGGGGCCTCCATTCTTGCCTTCACTCTCCCCTGGCGCTCGCGCAGCTGAACCCGGGCCGCTCTGCTCCCACCGTCGGGGTTGGGTGGTAAGCTCGTACCGGGCCGGGCGGGGCGACCTTACTGCAGGAGAACAGCGATGCGGTGCCGCAAGTTCACACGAGCACATCGAGCGCTGCTGCTGCCGCTGGCGATCGCGTGCCTGGGGGCCGCCTCCTCCGCCTGCGGCGGCGACACATCGAATGCCGCTGCGAATGCTCCCGCCCGCGCTTCGGCGGAGCCCGGAAAGCCGGCCGTCCCGCCGTCCGCTTACGAGTCCGCGCTGTCGGAGAGCGTCCGCGCATCGCTTGGCAACAAGTTCACCGGCGACCTGGACCAAATGGTCACGCGCCGGCTCGTGCGCATCGGCGTCACGTTCAATCGCACGATTTATTTCGTCGACCACGGCGAACAGCGGGGGTTGGCCTACGAGCTCGGGAAGGCATTCGAGGATCAACTGAACCGGAAGTTCAAGAACGGCGACACGAAGGTCAGTGTCTACTTCGTGCCCCTGCCGCGCGATCTACTCGCCCAGGCTTTGACGGAAGGCAGAGTAGACCTCGTGGCCGCGCAGATCACCGTGCGGCCGGAACTGCAGGCGCTGGTCGATTTCACCAACCCCACGCGCACCAACGTCAGTGAGGTCGTCGTCACCGGACCCGGCGCCCCTCCGATCGACTCGGTGGAAGACCTCTCCGGCAAAAGCGTCTACGCGCGCAAGGACAGCAAGTACTACCAGAGCCTGCTCGACCTGAACGACCAATTGAAGGCAAAGGGCAAAGCCCCTGTGGACATCGCCGAAGTGCCGGGCAACCTCGAAGACGACGACCTGCTCGAGATGACCAATGCAGGGCTGCTGCCGATCGTCGTCGTCGACGACTACCTCGCGGAGTTCTGGAAACAGATCTTCACGAACCTGACTGTTCACCAGGCGGTGAAGTTACGCACTGGTGCCAATCTGGCAGTGGCGATCCGGAAGAACAGCCCGGGGATCGAGGCGGAACTCAACGCGTTTCTCGCCAAGTTCGGCCTCGGCACAGCGTTCGGCAACATCATCCAGAAGCGCTACCTGGTGAGCACCGGCTACGCCAAGCAGGCCACGTCCGAGGCAGAGCGGAAAAAGTTTCTCGCAACGGTAGCGCTCTTCCGGAAGTATGGCGGGCAGTACGACGTGCCCTACCTGCTCATGGCGGCGCAGGGCTATCAGGAATCACAGCTCGATCAGAACGCAAAGAGCCGCGTCGGCGCGGTCGGGTTGATGCAGGTCATGCCGCCGACCGGTCGCGAGATGAACGTCGGCGACATCAGGAAGGTCGATCCCAACATTCACGCCGGCGTGAAGTACATGCGCTTCATGATGGATCGGTATTACAAAGACGATCCCATGGACCGCCTGAACAAAGGGCTGTTCACGCTCGCGTCGTACAACGCCGGCCCCGCCCGCGTGCGCCAGCTGCGGAACGAAGCGCAGACGCGCGGCCTCGACCCGAACGTCTGGTTCGGCAACGTCGAGCAGATTGCCTCCGAGCGCATCGGCCGCGAAACCGTTACCTACGTGAGCAACATCTACAAGTACTACGTTGCCTACCAGCTCGTCGAAGCGGAGCGCGCCAGGCGCGAGGCCGCGAAGTCCGGGCTCAAGTCCACGGGCAAGTAGGCCAATCGTTCTCGCCGGGACCTCGAGCCACCGGGTCTCTCGCTCGCTGCGCTGTGCGCACGGTTATCTCAATTGAATGGCGAACCGGACAGCTCACCTGTCGCATCGCGGCCAGGGGCGACAGCGTGGGCTGGAAGATGCTCGCGCCACCAGCTCTCGGCGCGCTCGTCAGTCCACGGTGTGGTGACCGTCACTTCTCCGAGCTGGTGCCACAGGTCGATCGCCGACGATGGCCGCTGTTCCGGCCTTTTTTCCAGACAGGCCATGACGATCGCTTCGAGACGCTCGGGGATCGGACCCGGGGCCGCCTTCGACGGAGGCTGCGGCGCGGTGCGCACGTGGTGCAGCATCATCGCCATGGGGTCGCCCGCGAACACCGTCCGTCCCGTCAGCATCCAGTACGCCACGCAGCCCAGCGCATAGATGTCGGAACGTTCGTCGGCATCATTGCCCTGCACGCGCTCCGGTGGCATGTAGGCCGGTGTGCCTGTGAGGATGTCTTCGTTGGTCAGGTCCGCGCTGCCTTCGCGGAGCGACTTGACCAGGCCGAAATCGAGCACTTTGACGATGTCGAAATCCAGGCCGAGTCGGCACAGATAGAGATTGTGCGGCTTGATGTCGCGGTGCAGGAGGCCGGCGGCGTGCGCCTCGCCGAGGGATCGGCAGGCCTGGCGCAGCACGACGAGCGCGCGTTCCGCAGGCAGCGGGCCGAAGCGCTGCACGAGCGCGGCGAGATCGAGGCCTTCGAGCATCTCCATGACGAAGTAGAAGCTGCCGTTTTCGGTCACGCCGAAGTCGTACAGACGTACGGTGTTCGGCGAGGTCAGTCGAGCGATGGCCCGCGCTTCGAGGCGGAAGCGCTCGATGGTTTTCTCGCGGTTGCTCTCTCCCAGTCGATCCGGCCGGATCACCTTCACCGCGCACGGCCGCGCCAGCAACTGGTGCCGCGCGCGCCACACCTCACCCATGCCTCCCTCACCGAGCTTCTCCATCAGGCGATAAAGGCCCAGCGGGACCCCTTCGTCGAGCTGCGTCGCATCGATCTCGAGCACCCGCTCGCGCGCGGAGGTCACTGCGCGCTCGACCACACTCTGGAGCTCTCCGACATCGCCCGGCCACCGGTACTTGCGCAGGCGCGTGAGAGACTCGGCGCTTATCGTCTCCACGACCGCACCGATGCGGCGCGCATGCTGGCGAACGAAAAACAGCGCCAGCTCCGCGACGTCGTCCGGCCGCTCTGCCAACGAGGGCACGCGGAGCTGGCGCCGTTCGAGCTGCGCGAGCAACTTCGCGTGGAACCCGCTCGTGGTGGACAGTGGCGCAGACGTGTAGGCGATAACCCGCACATCCGGGTCCGCCGCCTCCCCCCGTTCGCGCGCGGCCTGGGCCCGTTCGAGGACGGTCGCCAGGCCTTCCTGCACTTCGGCCGGCAGCCGTTGCACCTCCTCGAGGTACAGCGTTCCTCCCGCGGACAGATCGAGCAGGCTGAGGCGCGCACCGCCATCCGTCGATGCGGTACTCGCGGCATCCACTGGTTCGGCCTTCGACCGCGGGTTGAGAATGCCGCTGTCCCCCGAACGCAGCAGCGCGCCGTTCACGTGGATGAATGCAAGGCGACTTCGTGGCGACGCGTGGTGTATTCCCCGAGCCGTCGCTTCATGACCGGCGCCGGCGGGGCCCGTCAGCAGCACGGGTTCCGCATCGGCGGCGTGGCGACCGATCGATTCGCGCAGGGCGCGGATCGCGGGGCTGTCTCCAAGCAGCGCGCCGTCCAGCCGTCGCCGCGCTTCAGTCAGCAGTTGCTGGGCGACGGCCAGCTCGCGTCCGAGCTCCGCGTTTCTGTCCTCCATATCGACGCGCAGCCGCTGCAGCGTGAGGTGGGTGCTGACACGGGCGAGCAGTTCGGGGCCGTTGAAGGGCTTGCCGACATAGTCGACCGCACCTGCGTCGAAGCCGCGCACGATGTCGGCGCTGTCGGTCTTCGCCGTGAGGAAAATGATCGGCAGGTCCCGCCAGCGCGGCGAGGCCTTGATGTGCCGGCACGCTTCGTACCCGTCCATGTCGGGCATGACGACGTCCATCAGCACCAGGTCGGGACGGACGCTCTCGATCGCCTCGACCGCCTGACGCCCGTTCGTGGCGGCACTCAGCTGATAGCCCCGTTCCCGCAGGATCGCGCTCAACATCTGGATGTTGGCTGGTGTGTCGTCGACGATGAGGATGCGTGCGCTCATGGAATTCAACTCTCGTCGCGGGCCGCCGCTTCGAGCTGCCGGCGTATCTCATCACGGCTCACCATCATCGTAGTGCCAGCACGGAGCAACTCGGCGCGCGCGTCTGCCGCGGTCAGCTTGCGCGCAGGCGGCGGACCCGACACGGCCAGCAGCGGCCCTAACGCCGAGAAGATACGCGCGGGGAGAACCGTCTCCAGATATTCGAGAGCCGTACCTCGCAGGTAGGCATCGTCGGTGGCGAAGGACCGAGCCGCGATCCGCACCGGCTCACGTTCCAGAGCGAGCGCGAGCAGGTTGAAGACTTGCTCGCGCACAAGGTGCGGTTCCGCGTCCGCGTGCACTTCACGCTCGACGAACGTCAGAACGCCGGGGAAGGGGGAAAGCAAGTTCGGGTATTCATCTGTCAGCGCGATCAGTGCGCGCGCGCAGCGGCGACGCAGCTCGAACGAGGGCGAGTCGAGGGCGGCGAGAAGAGCATCTCGCGCGAGTGGCGACGGACACGACTTGAGCGCGAGCGGCAGTCTTCGCCGCACCACATCCGGCGATGCGGGATCGAGCAGCACCGACGCCATCTCGCCCGCGGCCCGGGCACCGAAGCCAGCGAGCGCCGTGACGACCTGGCGCACGATCTCGTCGCGCGCCAGCAGGGGAACGAGTGCGCCGACCAATAGCGGATCGTCCGGTAAGTTGCGCAGGGCCGCGCGAAGCCGGGTGAGGTCCTGCGAACGGAGCTCCACGATCGCGGCCACCACGGGATCGGCTACCGGTACGTGACTGACGGCCGTCGCGATTTCGCTACCCTCGGCACCGCCAAGCGCCCGCTGGATCGACGCACGATCGAGGCCGGCCATGCCCCCTGCGATCGTGAAGTCGGCCATCGAATACTGCGGGGCCGGTTCGAGCTGTTCACCCTGACGGCGCAGCCCGCCCTCGAGCGCTCGCACGTATTCCGTGCGTAGCCGGCGCGCCACGACGAACTCGGCTCCCGCTGCGACGACGGCGGCGACATTTACCGCCGCGAATGCGCTCGACGGAGCGACCGCCGCAAATATCACGATAAGACCTGCCCCAGCCCCTTTGCCCGCACAGTCGCATGCCACGTCGATCGTCGACTTCGCGGATCGCTTCATTCCCTCTGCGAGCGGCGTGTAGAGGAGTTCGTATCCGGCGCGGAAGATCGAGTTGCGGACGGCGAGGTCGAGGCCACGCGGCAGCACGCCGCGCCACGGGAAAGGCGCAACGAAGCCGAGCAAGGTGCCCGTGCCGACGATGACCGCGTGGCTGGCCACCGATCCACCGAGGCCGAGGCGCACCAGAGCCACACGCCCAAGGGTGTACTGGATCGCGACCGCGCTGAGAGCTGTGCCGGCATAGAAGAGACCAAAGAAACGCACGAGCGCCTCCCCTTTGCCGAAGTAGGTGACGGCCTCGGCCTTGAGGAGATAGTCCACGAACCCCGCCAGCATCGACGCCAGCGTGATGACCAGTGCCAGGTTCCGCAGCAGCGGCTGCCGTCGGATGTGCGCCCACCCGCTGGTCTCATCCATCACCGTGATGGGCGCGGGCCTGGGCGGCGCACCCTTTCCCAGCGCCACGGCTCCGGCAACGCAGGCGGCAGCGACAGCAGCAAGGACCAGAAGGAGCGCGCCCCATGGCAGCAGCGCGGCGACGCGCTCAGCGCCGAGGCCGCCGATCAGGCCCCCGAACGTAGCGGCCGCCGCCACGCGCCCCATCAGCGGCTTGGCCGAGTGCGGGTCGAACCGCTCGTTGAGGAGCGACCAGAACGCCGAGATGGCTATCGCCCCGAGCACGCTCGAATGGAGATAGAGCAGCACCGACGCGGTGCGCGGTAACCAGCCGAGGAGAACCCACTCGGCGACAAACAGGAGCGCGCTCGACGCGAGGATGGCGGGAAGAACGCGATTCGGTCCGAAACGCGTGAGCACACGGCCCGAAAGCTGCGCCGCGGGCAGCGCGAGAACTGCGGCGCCTCCCATGAAGTACGGCAGTCTCGACACTGGAAAGAAGGACAGGAACAGCCCGTCGCGCAGCGCGTTCGATCCGACCTGGTGGGCGATGAGCGCTGCCGCCGTGAAGGACGCGAGGACGTTCGCGCGCCGCTGGACACCGCTAACGCTGTTCACTGGCTGTCCCGACCCGGGATACCAGGCGCGGTCCGACTCGTGGCTTGCGTGCAGGCAAGAAAGCCAGATAGGAAGCGCCACGATCGCCGGTGCCGGCGTGTAGCGGATACGAAGGGCATGGTAGACGTCCTCATACTCACATGAACCCGACCGGAATTCTCGACTCTCTCTCGAGCCGCATCTTCGAGCGATCGGGAACTGACGAGGACGGGAGTCGAGTGCGGAAGGCGGGGATGCAGTCTTCTATAACTTCACGATATAGAAGGATGTGTCGAACGGATTATGGTCTTGGCGGCAGGCCGAGGACTAGACTCTGACCAGTCCTCCTCCCGGGTGTGAAGCGCAGGTCTCGCCCGCATCGGCCAACGCAACTGGTGTCCGGCGGGACCTGCCCACCATCTTCACTTTGATTTTGCTCAAGGCCAGTGTCAGGCAGCCATCACGCCGGGCACCAGGCCGTGTTGGCTTCCAACGTACGGTGACCGCCCAGGCGTGCAGCTCACCCGGAGCCGCTGCCAGGCAGCTCAGCGAAATCCGGTGAGTCGTTCCTTCAGCATCGCCCTCATCTCCGCCTCATCCTTGGCAGTCGTGAGGTCAATGCCCGCGTCAGCAGCCGCATCCACCAGCGCGCGAATCAACTGCGCGCGGCTGACGGGCGTACCCTTCTGCGCGCGGATGTCCGCTGCGACACTGTCGAGAAATCCGATCTGGCGATCGAACAGGACGACGGTCACCTTGCTCCACGCTTCATCGTGGACGGGCGGCCGTCCCGGCCCGCGCCTGGGTTTTTCAGGTGGGATTTCGTCTTCGATGATTCTGGCGATTTTGGACCCCGGCATGTACTCCCCTCTTAATCGGCCGGCGCGCATCCCCTCGGAGTTCGATTAAACCTGGTCCGGCAGCCGCAACAAAGATCGCTGAGGTGGCGCTATTCAACACTGTCGACCCAGTCCAGTGCAAGCTGAACTGCGTAGCATTCTTACGACTCCCGCAGGCTGGCCGTTGACACGCGGGAGCGGGGATAATCAACGGACACACAAATGAAGCTATTCGGCTGGCTCCGAAAGGAGAAGCGCGACAGTGCGCTTGATAATTGGAGAAACGATTGGGCGGCGGCAATCGAACACGGTGAGGACGGTGCAGCCCTGCGAGACCGTCTGACGACGCTCGCGACGGCAGAGCCGGACGTCGAAATGGAGCTCGAGATGCTCGACGCGCTGGATCAGCTCCGCGCAGTTCGGCAGACGGTATCGACGGGCGGGTTGCCGAGGGTAGATACCCAGCACCGGGTGATCGCAGCCGAAACGTGCCACTTCACCGCACCAGCTTCGATAGCCACCGACCACGCGCAGTCGACCGGCCGCCTCCTGCTCACTGCCTCCAGGGCAGTGTTCGTCGGCGCCGGACGTACCTCTGTGAGCGCATGGCACCAGGTCAACGAGATCGTGAGGATCGAGCGCGACGTGCTGCTCGTTCGCGCTGACCGAACGCCTGCCGCGCACTTCCGATTCAACAGCTATGGCGACGCCGTCGTCTGTATGTTCCTTGCGCGGCACCTGCGGACCGCCAGGCGCACCCGCCTATAATCAGCGCATGTCTGTGCAGGCACTGGAACGCACCGCGGTCGTCACGCTCGGTATCGAAAAGCTCCTCTCGAGCGAGCGTCGTCTCGTCGATGGACGCACGGTTGGGTTGCTCTGCAATCCTGCTTCGATCGACAGGAGCTATCGCCACAGCGCGGACCTGCTGCTCGCGCATCCGGCGACCTCGCTTGGTGCCATCTTCGGTCCGCAACACGGTTTCAGGGCCGATCTGCAGGACAACATGATCGAGACGCCGCACGCCTCCGACGCTCGCCGTCGCGTGCCCGTGTTCTCGCTCTACAGCGAAGTGCGCGAGCCGTCCGCCGAGATGCTGCGCGGGCTGGACGCTCTCGTCATCGATGTGCAGGACGTTGGCACGCGCGTCTACACGTTCATCTACACGGTCGCCAACTGCCTCAGAGCCGCCGCGCGTCAGCACGTGCCCGTCGTCGTCTGCGACCGGCCCAATCCCGTCGGCGGCGTCAGCGTGGAGGGGAACCTCCTTCGCGAGGAGTACGCGTCGTTTGTCGGCCAGTTTCCGATCCCGATGCGCCACGGGATGACCGTCGGTGAGCTGGCCTCACTCTTCAATCATCAGTTCGGCATCGGGGCCGAACTGCATGTGGTGACGATGGACGGGTGGACGCGGGAGATGTACTACGACGCGACCGCGCTGCCGTGGATCATGCCCTCACCGAACATGCCGACACTGGATACCGCGATCGTCTACCCGGGGGCGGTGCTCTTCGAGGGAACGAAGCTGTCGGAAGCACGCGGCACGACGCGACCGTTCGAGTTGATCGGCGCGCCATGGATCGACGCAGAACGGCTAGCCGACGCGATGAACGCACGGCAACTTCCAGGCGTCCACTTCCGCCCGGCGTTCTTCGAGCCGACCTTCCAGAAACACGCGGGAAAGACCTGCGGGGGTTGTCAGCTGCACGTCCTCGACCGGCAGGCGTTCCGGCCGGTGCGGTCGTGCGTCGAGTTGATCGAGGAGTTTCACGCGCAGGATCCGTCCCGGTTCGAATGGCGCGACCCCCCCTATGAGTACGAGCGCGAGAAGATGCCGATCGACATCCTCTACGGATCCGACCAGCTGCGCCTGGCACTCGCGGCCGGAAAGGTTCGTACGCTCATCGAGAGCTGGGCGCCCGAAGAAGAAGCGTTCGGGCGGATGCGAGAGCCCTTCCTGCTCTACTGACCGCGATCTATTTCGCCTTGGCGGTGCCCACCGCTTCGACGATCTGCCGCGCGTGGCTGTGCGCGTGAGCGCTGTAGATTTCGAGCCAGCGCCTCACGCTGTAAGCGCCCGACTCCGAGTGCGTACCTTCCCGCAGCCAGTCTTCCTCGCTGAGGCATTCGAGCAGTTGCGCGGTACACTCGCGCGCGTAGCGAAAGGCGGAGAGCGAGGCTTCGTGCGGACGGTCGTAGTGGAGGCGCGCCGCGAACGTGTCCTGGTCGTACCCGTTGATGACCGGACGATCCACGGCGAGCAGCAGCCGCAGGCGAACCGCCGCCGTCATCTCGCTGTCGGCGAGATGATGCACGATTTCGCGCGCCGACCATTTGTTCGGCGCTGGTTTCGCTGAGAGCGCCTCGTCGTCGGCATTGTGCAGCGCATCGACGACGGCGCGGTAGCCATCGCGATACAGCGCGATCATCCGGTCGCGTTCCTTCTTGTCCATTGGCGGATTACCCTCTCGTCTTGGCGATGCCCGGAGCCCTGGCCTCCTGCGGCGTCGCCGGCACCATGTGATTGGCAATCAGGTGCGCCTTGAGCGTCTCGAATGCGGCTTCCGGTGTATCCACAGGGTGAAGCAATCGCAGGTCGTCTTCACTGATCGCTCCCCACTCGAGCATCGGTTGCAGATTCAGGATCTGGTCCCAGTAGTCCCGTCCGTAGAGGATGACGCACAGTTTCTTCGACAGTTTGCGCGTCTGATCGAGCGTCAGGATCTCGAACATCTCGTCGAGCGTGCCGAACCCGCCTGGAAAGACGACGAGCGCCTTCGCAAGATACGCGAACCAGAACTTCCGCATGAAGAAGTAGTGGAACTCGAAGTGAAGGTTCTCGGTGATGTACGGATTCGGACCCTGCTCGAAGGGCAGTCGAATGTTCAATCCCACCGTCTTGCCACCGGCTTCGACGGCGCCTCGGTTGGCGGCCTCCATGATCCCCGGCCCACCGCCCGAGCACACCACGAATCGCCGACGGGGCTCCTCGAGCGAGAGACTCCAGGTGGTCAACATATGCGCGAGCGTCCGCGCGTCCTCGTAGTACCGGGACCATTCGAGCGCCTTGCGCCCGCGCTTCAACGCCGCCTCGTAGTCGGACGTGTTCTTCGCCTCGTGCGCGCTGAGCCGCGCAAGTTCGAGCTCGGCTCCTTCGCGGCTCAGCGTGCGCGCGGAGCCGAAGAAGACGACCGTGTCCTGAATGTTCTCAATCCTGAACCGCTTGAGCGGTTCGAGGTACTCAGCAAGTATGCGGATCGGGCGCGCGTCGGAACTGTCGAGGAACTCTATATCGCGGTAAGCCAGCGGATGCGGTTTCATGCTCAACGGTCACACCTCGAAAAACTGTATCATTTGCCCATGCGAAACCATCTCATGTGCGTGACACTGCTCGTCGCGGCGATCGCGATGAAAGCGACCGGTTCAGAGGTCGCAGCAGCAGCGTCCGTGCAGGCGCGGGGCTGGACGCTCGGTGAAGATGCCGCAACGAAACAGAACCCGTTGCAGGCCGATGAGAAGACTCTCGCAGCCGGCAAGGCCGTGTTCAAGCAGAAGTGTCAGAAATGCCATGGCCCCGGTGGTCTCGGCGACGGTCCCGATGCGGATCCGGATGCCGCCGGCGACATGGACCTGACCAACCCGAAGCGCGCCGAGCGCAACACGGATGGCGTCGTGTTCTACAAGGTACTCAACGGCCGTGGAAATCCGAAGATGCCAGCGTTCAAGGACGAACTCGGCGAAGAGCAGATCTGGCAGGTTGTGACTTACGTACAGACGCTTCGCAAAAAGGGCTGACGGCCGTTAACTACAAACTTCAAACCACAAACTACAAAAAGAACGAAAAATCCAAGAGAGGAGCGTTTTCGGAGTTTTTGAAGTTTGTAGTTTGAAGTTTGTAGTTGAGTTCCCTCCTACATCCTCGTGATGAGCTCACCGATTAGATAACCCACGCCCGCGACGCCGAAGCCGACGATGAACATGTCGCGGCCGCTGGCCCAGATACCGCGGCCGGTGAAAAGGCTGCGGGCCGCGCCAATGACGAAGTGCGCGCCCATGCTGATGCCGAGCGATACCCACACCGCCGGCCCATGATCCATCAC
>Ga0247824_10001392_pt1 | contig 13163 bp, 1 predicted proteins | sample 13C_PalmiticAcid_FD_194412 | JGI IMG/M metagenome (GOLD analysis project Ga0247824, IMG submission 194412) | Soil microbial communities from agricultural site in Penn Yan, New York, United States - 13C_PalmiticAcid_Day48 | ecosystem: Environmental > Terrestrial > Soil > Agricultural land...
GTCCATCACCCCCTACGCCTCCGTCATCAACGCCTCCCCCTCATCCAACAAATCCGTCACCTTCTTCAGATTCCCAATCAGACTCCTCCCGAGCCCCACCAACAACAGCTTCTCCGCATTCGCCGGCAGCCCCAGATACGTTGGCGGCTCGCGCTCCGGCAGCTTCTGGATCCAGCCCATGAACTCCTGCAGCGACGTGCCCGAGGGCACCACCAGCTCGCCGACCGCCGCCGCGCCGCCCTCAGCCTCAACCTGGCCCTCCGCCGCGGCCACCGCGGCCACCAGCTTGTGCCCAATCTCAAACGCCGCGGGAGTCAAGAACGTGTGCACCAGCCCGTTGAGCGCGCGGAAGTCGGCCTCGTCGTCGATCTTGCCGCCGTACGTCTCCGTCACCAGGTACCGGATCATCTCCCAGGGGATGTTGGCGGGCGCGATGTTGGTGCGGTTCTGCGCCGCCGTCTCGATCCACGTGTCGATGACAAAGGCCGAGCATTCGTACTGTTTCCCTGTCAGCCACCGCCCCTTTTCCAAGTCAAAACGAGAAACAAATACTCACATCGGCATCATTAAACTCCCAGAACCCCTTCCACCCCAGATTCGGCGCATACCGCAGCCGCTCCTGCACCACCGCATGCAAGAACGACAGCAGCAGGTACAACCTCGTCCGCTCGACCGGGCTCTTGACCGACCTCGTCGAAAGCGACGACATCGAGTCCTTCATATTCGCCCTCACACCCGCGGGCTGCTCGTACATCAGCACGCGCGACGCCCGCAGCAAGTTGACCGGAATCTTGGGCGACGACTCCATCGACAGGAACAGCCTGAAGTCCTTGCTCGGGTTCAGCGAGTCCATCCGCTTCTCCAGGCTCTGCAGCCACGTCGGCGCCAGGTGGACGTTCTTGACCAGCACCCACGAGCCCGTCTGGGCCGCGTTGGCGATGGCCTTGTCGGCGCTGGCGAGGCCCTCGTTGGAGCCCATGGCGATGTTGGTGCAGCGCACGCGCGTGCGCTCGACGAGCGAGTCCACCTTGTACGACGCGTCGAAGCCGGGGCTCGACACGAGCGCGATGGGCCGCGTCGCCGGCACCTGCTCGACCGTCTGCTTGAGGTCCTCGACAATGTCAAACAGCTCGGGGCCAAACACAATCGTGACGAACCGCTCGGCCGCGGGCACGAACCGGTCGAGGCGGAACAGCTTGACCAGCAGGAGCGACATGAGTGCCTGGTCGGCCGGCTCGGCGCGGTCGTCCCAGAGCTGCGGCACAAAGTTCTCGGCGAGCTCCTCGGAGAAGAACTTGTCCCACTCGGCGGCCGGGACGGCCTCGAGCTTGTCCTTGAGGGCCGAGATGCGGCCCGCGCGGACGAACGCCTCGTCCCGCGCCGTGCCATCGCTCGACACGTCCCTGCCCTCGACGCGCTCGTCGAGAATGACATCCAGCAGCCCCTTGTCCATCTTGTACGGCGACGCCTGCGCGAGCAGGATCGCCAGCGTGACGCGGTCCTTTTGCAGCAGGCCGAGCGCGGTGCGCTTGAACGCCGTGACAAACAGGTCCTTGACAATAATGTCGCGGCGCGCGTTGTGGTTCTGCTCGCCGGCCAGGTGCGGGTTGCCGTGCAGCACCGAGTGGAAGATATCGAGGAAGTACTGCAGCGAGAACTGGTAGAAGTGGTTGAGGTAGTGCAGCTGCTCGAGCACCGCAAACACGGCCGAGCACGATCGCGCAATCACATTGTACTGCAGCGTGATCTCCTCCACCTCGGCCATGACGCCCTCGGTGTTGCTCATCTTGGCCGAGATGTCGGCCGCCTCCGTCTTGAGCGTCTCGAGCGTCTCGATGACGTTGTCGTCATCCAGAATATTGCCGCGCGACTCGTTGAGCGCCTGCAGGAGCCGCTTCTCGAGCTGCCGGAGGTGCACCTTGAACTCGCCCTGCAGCTTGATGAGGTTCGACCGCCGCTCGTCCACGTCGGGCCGCTCCGACTTGAGCACCTCGGCCAGCGACTGCGTCTGCAGCGAGCTCTGCGTGACGGTAAAGTTGACAAAGGTCGTCCGGCTGCAAATGTCGGGCGCAAACGTCGCCGACGGGTCGCGCGTCGAGAGGTACAGCTTGAACGACGGCGAAAAGTCGATCTGCTGCTTGCCCAGCTGGATGAGCACGCGCCCGCCCGTCTTCTGGTACTCCTTGTTGAGCACGTGGTTGAGCACGGGGTCGAGGTGCTCCGCGTCCTGGATGAGGATGGGGTTGCCGAAGCGGAGCGAGCTCTCGAGCTGCTTGGTGAACGAGTCGTCCAGGAAGCTCGTCACCGTAAGCCGGCGGTCCTTGCACTCGCGCTGCAAGAACTCGGTGACGCGCCCGGACGGGTCGATGATGAGCGGGTAGCGGTTGAAGCGCTTCAGCACGATGGCGTTCTCCGTGCACAGGTCGTCCACAGGCAGCGTGTTCTCCTGCCAGCCGAGCCGCTCGTCCGCCGTCGACAGGTACTCGGTCATCGGGTTGTGCGGCTTGAACTGGATGCCCGAGAGGTGCAGCTGGTGCAGCCAGTCCTCCATCATCGACTTGCGGAAGGTCTGGTCATACAACCCGCTGTACGCCAAGAAGGCCGCCGCCACCAGCACGTCGCCCACCAGCGTGCTGATCTGCGTCTCAAACGACCTGCTGCCCTCCTCCCAGCGGGTCCGCTCCGACGACAGACTGTCGAGCAGCTTGACGCTGCGGTCGACCTTGAACTGGACGCGCGACATCTCGGCCTTGATGGCCTGCGTCTCGCTGATGAGCGACGCGTACTCGGTCTTGTACGTCGCGATGCTGGCCTCGAGGTTGTCGATGGTCTGCTCGACCGCCTTGGCCTCGGCCTTTGTCTGCAGCGCCTGCTCCTCGAGCAGGTTCACCTCCTCGCGCAGCGGGCCGACGCGGTCGAGGATCTCGGCGTAGTTGACCTGCGCCTCGACCCACTGCACCAGGGGGCCGCACGCCTTGCTGGCGCGGTAGACCTTGTCGAACGTGAAGTCGGGGTTGGCCAGGAACTCGTTGCGCATCTTGACGCGCAGCGCCTTGGTCATCTGCTTCTCGTTGTTGAAGTTGATGATGCTGGCGATGAAGTCGTCCTTGCGCACCACCGCCTGGATCTGCTTCCACTCGCTGACCTTGTGGCCGATGAGCGTGCAGACCGAGTCGAGCGCGAGGCGGACGGCCGGCGGGGGGGCGCCCATGGACCGCACCTCGGTGAGATGCTGCCGCTTGATGTTGCTGACGGACGCCTTGGCCTCCTCGACGGCCGGCTCGGCGCGCGCGAGATCCTGCAGCACAATCTTCTTGCGCGACGCCACCTCGGCCTCCTGCTTCTCCAGCGCCGCCTGGATCTCGAGCGACGTATTCTTCCTCTGCTCGGCCTCGCGCTGGTCCGCAACCATGCGCTGCAGCTTCTCGTTCGCCTCGGCGTCCTTCTGCTCCAGCTGCGCCTTCTTCTCCGCCAGACTGACCCTCAAATCCCGGACCTTGTCCACCGTGTCCCGCAGCTTCTCCAACCCCACATTCAAATGCCGCTGCTGCTCCTCCAGATCCTCCCGCTTCTCATTGTACAGCTTGACATACTGCGCCACAAAGTCGAGAAAGTGCCGCGGCGTGAGGAACGTGACCTTGCCCTGCTGCTTGAGCAGCTTGGCGTTGAACCGCTGCAGCGAGTAGTGGATGTAGACCATCGAGTTGACGATCGTCTCGCGGTGCGAGGGCGGCAGGTTGAGGCCGCGGTACGCGACCGGCAGCGTGTCGGGGGCGCCCCAGTTGGCGCGGTCCAGGTCCACCGAGTGCGTGAGCTCGTGACCGACCTGGAACAGCGCCTGGTCAGACCAGTCACCGAACCAGTTGAGCACGCAGCGGTTGAACAGCGCAGGCGACGTCGCCGCCTTGGACGACAGGCCGTCCTCCGGCGGGTTCATGGTGAACACGACGTGCAGGTTCTTGACAATCTGCCCCGTGAACCACTTGTACAGCTCCTCCTGCGAGTCGAGCAGCAGGCCCTGGCGCTGGGCGCCCTCCTTGCACGCCGTCATGAGCGCGGCCAGGTCGTCGCCCTCGAAGAGGCCGGGCACCTCGGCGTTGGCCAGCAGGGTGTTCATGCGCTCGAGGAAGCCGGAATCAAGAACGTTGGACTCGTCCATGATGAAGCAGATCCTCTCGCCCTTGCAGCCGCACCGGCGCAGCACCTCCCTCAGGTCCTCGTCAAAGTCCTCGGCCGAGTACTTGCCGTGGACCTTGATCTGGAACACCTTGAGACCATTCATCCAGGCCACAAAGCGCGAGAGCGTCGTCTTGCCACTGCCGCTGACGCCAATCAAGATCAAGTGACCCTGCGGCTGCCTGAAAACCCGATCAATCCGCAGGACATGCTCCAGCACGTCATTGAACAGGATGAGCGGCACGTCCACCTCCTCCTCGCAAAAGGTCTTGAGGCGCGCCTTGACGAAGTCGCGGAGCTGCTCCCGGTCGACAGGCATGTAATTCTTCGACAGCCAATTCGAGAACAGAATCGGCCCGCCGAGCGCCTTCTGGTCGTCAATCGACGGGAAGTACTCCATGGCAATCCTCCGGACCGCGTCATCCGTCCACTTCCGCTCCTCCTCGGCCACCAAACGGTCCTGAAACAGCCGCAGCGCCTCGTGCGCCCAGATGCGGATGAGGCCCTCGACAGTGAGCGTCTCGAGCGGCCGGATGGCCTCGTACACACCACGCACCCATCTGGTAAGCTCACGCGGGCTGTAGACGTAGTGCGGCTGGATCTTGGGCGTGAAGCGCTGCTGCGACTCGAGGTAGAAGCGGACCATGGCCTGGGTGAGCGGCTCAGCGTAGCCGCGGAGCGACGGGATGATCTTGAGCACGGCCGAGTTGAAGGTGCCGTAGATCTGCATAAGCGACTGCTCGCCGGGGTAGTCGACCATGATGAGCGGCGCGTGGCGGAGGAAGCGGTCGCCCATGGGGGTACGGCCCGCGTCCGTGGGCGGGTTGCAGGCGCCGACAAACTGGATCCTGTCGAGCGTGACCCAGGCCTTGTCGGACGTCCGCCAGAAACCGTTGTGCTCGACCAGCTGGCGGAGGAACGAGATGGCGCGCTGCGTGCCGTACTTGTCCGGCGCGGGCAGGTTGATCTCGTCGCAGAAGATGACGAGCCAGCGGCCGATCTGCGTCGGCGAGAGCATGACCCCGTTGAGCGTCTTCTTGTACTCGCAGTACTGCTCGAACGTCTTGATGAGCAGGTCGGGGGTCGTCGCACTGGAAAAGTTGAGGCCGACCACCTCCATGTTGGGCAGCTTGCGGAGCGCGCTGAACAGCGTCATGGTCTTGCCGGAACCGGGGGGGCCGCACAGCAGCAGCGGCTTGTGCTCGGCGAGCCACGAGTAGAGCACGTCCTCGTGGCGAACGGTATCCAGCGTCGGAATAACCACATCCGTCTGGGTGACCGAGTGGGTATTAACCTCGATCGTGGGCACCTGGCTCTGCCAGGGCGACCACTCGGCCCCAGGCAGGGTGACATCAAAGTCGATGAGCGAGCTCGTCCCATCCAGGGGCGGCGAGCCAAAGTTGGCCAGGCCCGCCACCTTGTCACCAAACAGCTTGCGGTCCGCCAGGGGACAGTCGCCCGTCAGCGCCCACACCATGGCGAGCAGCAGCTTCTTGGCAATGTACGCCTCGACCTGCTCCGGGTCGAGCGGGAAGTCGGCGTGCTGCGAGTTGTACTCGATGAGGTTGCGGACGGCCTTGTTGAGCAGCGAGAAGAGCGTGCCGAGCACGCGCGCGACGGTGAAGTCCATGATGTGGTTGAAGCCCTGGGCCTGCTGCAGGGCAAGGATGGCAAAGTTGTCCGTCGTCAGGTAGGCGTTGAGCAGATCGGCCGCCTGTCCCTGGATCTCGAGGGCCTTGGCCGAGCTCTGGCCGGTGGCGACCGCGTCCTCGTCCAGATCCTCAAACGCCACCGACCGGAGCGTCTGGAGATAGTTGGCGACCATCATGCCAGGCGTGACGGTATCCTCGCTGAACCAGACCATGCCGCAGCGACTGACGGTGGCGAGCGTAGCGTACTTGAGATTCTCCACCTCAAACATGATGCGCACGTTGGGCGGCAGGTTGAGGCGCTCGCCGTTGGGCAGCGTGAGCAGCTTGTTGTCGTCGAGCACGCTGTTCAAGTTCTCCACCCACTCGGGGTCGACATCGCCATCAAACACAATCCAGTGGCGCTTGGTGTCCTCGCCGCGGAGGTTGTCGACAATCTTGCGGAGGATGCTGGTAAACAGCCCATCCGTCCACTCTCTCGTCGTCGAGTCCAGGTTTCCGTACAGCGCCTCCTTGGACATGACCTTGCTGTCAATGACGTGCGACACGCCCTCGACATTCTCGACCTGCTGCAGCGCGTCCAGCAGCAGCCTCCACGCCGCCGACTTGCCCGACCCAGAATTCCCCACCATCATGACACCGTGGTGGATCTTCTGGATCTGGTACAGCTGCAGCACCTTGGTCATCCACAACTCGTTGACAACGAGGTGCCTCTCGGCCGCCAAGCCACGGATCGCGTCCTCCAGCTTGACCAGGTTCGCTGGCACATACTTGACACCCGGGAAGCAGATCTCCTCGATGCCCATCATGACCTCGACATCCGACTTGATCAGCTTGGGCGCGATCGTCTCGCGGATGCTCTGAACGATAATCTCGGGCTCCACCACCTCCTCGGCGCCAACGCTCCCATCCCCATCCGTCAGACGCGCGCGCTTCAGCCCGCCCGAGCTGACCAGCACGCTCTTGAGCGCGCGCAGCCCAAAGTCGTAATGCGCCTGCTTGGACAGCTTGGCCGAGCACTGGTCGAAGAAGGGCACCGTGTGCTTGGACAGCTGCTTGGCCTGGTTGAAGCCCTGCGAGTACAGCATGACCTCGGCGATGAGCTCCTTGTCGGGCTTGGACATTGCCACACTCCGGAACAGCTTCTTCAAGTTATCCGGCAGGTTCGAGCGGCCGGCGTAGCCAGGGTTCATGGTGATGAAGATGCCCGTGTTGGAGTTGACATGCAGCTGGCGGCCGACCAGCTCAATTTGCGCCTTGTCGTCCTCGGCGCCCTGCTTCAGACCAAGCTGGATATTCTGGATCTGCTGCGAGACGGCAGAAAGGATGCGCTCCTCCAGACGGTTGAACTCGTCGAAGCAGCCCCACGCGCCGACCTGGCAGATACCGAGGAAGATGCGGCCCATGGCCTGGAAGTCAAACGTGTCGTCGCAGCAGAAGACGAGGGTGAAGCGGCCGAGCTGCACGCCGAGCGCCTTGACCGACTCCGTCTTGCCGGTACCGGCGGGGCCGTACGGCGAGCCACCAAGACGCTGGCACAGCGCCTGCGTGAGGGTGAGGAAGCAGCGGTCCGTGAGAGGTGTGCGGACCAGCCGTTCGGGGACGCCGAGGTACTCGAAGCCGTAGTTGAGCTTGGCGTTGGCCATCTTGATGTGCAGCCGCTGGAGGAACTCCCCCTCGGGCACGTACACATAGCGCATCTGGAGCAGCCAGAGGTAGTGGGTGTTGGACCGGGCGCCGGCCTTGATGAGCTTCTCGATGACGTCGCGCTGGTGGACGCACTCGGTGATGAGCTGCTCGCACTTCTTCCTCATCAAGACATCCAGGTCCCCAAGCACCGTCCCAGCAATAAGACGGAGCACCTGCACCTCGCGGTCAAACAGCGCCTGCAGGTTCGCCCCGCCCGCAATCAACGCCTGCTCGACCGAGGTCGTCCAGACGGCCTGCGTCGCCAGCACGACAATCTGGCTGGGATACGCCTCCATGAACCGGTTGAGGGCAGCCTGGTCGATAGCCTCGCTGGCAAAGATCGGCCCAAACTCCTCGATCGCCTCGGCCAACAACTCCGCGAGTGTCGCCTTCATCCCATTCTCCAACAACGCCAACCAGTCGTTGATGCGCGGCGTCTTGACCAGGTTGATCTCCTTCTTGAGCCGGACGACCTCGCCCTCCTTCGACGTAAACCCGGTAATAACCGACTCCTCGTCCATCACCAAGCCCGTCAGCCCAGCAAACATCTTCTTGAAGTGCTTGGCGATGCGCATGGTGTCGTTGCTGTTGCCAATCATCTCGAGCAAGTCCTCGTCGCCGACAAAGTAGAACCGCGGGAACGACACGCGCTCCTTCTCGAGGTACTCGCCGAGCGCCTTCTGGATCTTGTTGAGCAGCTCCGCCAGCCGCTCGAGCGACTTTTGCACGTTGGGGATGTTGAGCACGTCCAGCACGTTCGGCTGCTTGTACACCTTCTTCATGACGGCCGAGAACTCGCTGTTGATGTTCTGGAAGCGCGACGACTCAATCGGAAGCAGGTGCTTGATGTCGACGTTGCCGGTAAACACGCCCTCGAGATACACCCACTGGCGCTGGACGTCGATCCACACGTCAAACAACACGTGGACGCGGTTGAGCTTGTCCTCCCAGGCGGACGCCTCCTCCTCAAACTCCTTGTAGTACGGCGAGTGCCGCATGGCCTGCAGCGAGTTGAGGTTCTCGCTGCACTTGGCAAAGAGGTCGTCCCAGCCGCGGATGAGGCGGCACTTGTTCTGGTAGTTGACGAGCTCGAGGCCGTACCCGGTCCACGTCTCGCGCACCTGCTTGAGGAACTCCTCGAGCGCCATCTCGCCCTGGGCCTGGATGATGATGTCCTTGACGATGACCTCGGTCGCGACCAGGTTGAGGTCCCAGACGTCCCCGAGGGTCATGGACACAGGCGAGTAGCGCTTGCCGGGCTTGATCTGCTTGTAGATCTTGGTCCAGTGGCGGTCGCGGACCGCCTCCGACTTGAGCTCGGCGAGCATGGGGTTGACCTTCATGAATTGGCGGAGCACGTTCTGGATATGCTCAAAGGCGGCGTACTGGCGCATCCGGCTCGGCATCTCCTTGGTCATCTTGATGAGGTTGTCAATCGACGACCGAATCTTCCTCGGCTGGACGCTGTTCCAGAGGATTTCGCGGAGCTCGTTGAGATTATTCCAGATGGTCGAGAGCGACGCCCACACCGACTTGAAGTCCTGGACCTCTTCCAGAATAACACCCAGCGACGTCTCCGGAGTAGGCTGAAGATCAAGCGCCTCCTTCGCCTTGGCAACCATCGCCGACTCCTCCTGGAGCTTGGTAATCTTGAGCTCAAAGTCGCTGAGCGTGGCCGACGCAACATCGGGCGCGATGGTGCCCGAGACAGGCTTCTCCTCGTTCCACAGCTGCGCAATCTCGCTGATCTTCTCGAGAATGACCTTGTCCTCAGCGATGATCTTGGCGCGGAGCGCGTCCGTCTGGTCCTGCACGATCTTGGCCTTGCGGGCAAGCGCCTCGTTGAGCGCATCCCACGCGCCGTCGACATGCTCAACATGCAGCCAGTCGTTGGGGAACTGGTACCGCTGCCGCACGAGCGTTGACTCGCCCTGCCGGAACGTCTCGACCTCGGGCGCCCACAGCTTCACCTGGCGCTTGCACGTCTGGACGGTGGTGATGAACTGCACAGCCTGCGCAGTCGAGTTGGCCTCGATGGCCTGGCCCTCGATGTCGCGGCGGGCCTTCTCGATCTCGGCGTGCACCTCGCGCATGCGCGTGCCGAGGCGGCTGGCGAACTTGATGAGGATGTCGTGCTGCCACTGGTCGTACTTGGCGTTGACCTTGGTCTGGACCTGGTCGTAGTCGATGGTGATGTGGCCAAACGAGCGGCTGACCTCGGTGGTGTCGAAGGTCTGGCGCGTCTTGCGCAGCTCCTGGAGCAGCTGCAGCCACCTGGACAGCTGGTCGCCCAGGACATCGTAGACATGCTCCGACTGCAGATCCCAAAGCGACTGGAACTGCAGCCACTTGTCGACATACGCACTGATCTCCCCAATCTTCTTCTCCACCGACGTCTGAACCCGCAGCAGGGCGGGGGTGCATTCGCTGGGCAGGTCGTTGAAGCGCGGCTCGTCGTACACGGTGGTGCTGATGGACATCTGGTAGCGGGTGGCCTTGATCCGCTTCAGGTTGCAGATGACGCCGATCCAGTCCTGGAGCTGGGCAAACCAGCTGGCGCGGGCAAACTCGAGGGGCGGGTCGAGGTAGATGACCTGGTTGCGCATGGTGATTTCGTGGACCAGCTTCTTGACGATAGGCACATCCGGCTTGGCGCCCTCCGCCGCCTCAAGCGCCCTCTTGCGGTCGCTCGGCCGCTCGAGACACTCGTCCTCAAACGCCTCGATCCAAGCCTGGATAGAGTGCTGCAGGCGTGCAAGCAAGACGTTCTTGATCTGCTCGTTCATGCCCTCAACCCAGTACCCAAGATTGACATACTGCTCCAGATTCAGCTGATCAACCGCGCTCTGGATGGTCTCCAGACGAGACTCAAACGCGGCAACCTCGTACGGGCACCTCTCCAGCTCGGTCAGGGCCTGTTGCACCGTCGCGTGAATGTTGGCCAGCGTGAGGGTCTTTGACTGCAGCAGCGACACGGCGGCAGCGAACTCGCGGATGAACATGACATGCTTGCTCTCGCCGTTCTTGCCGATGTGGTCGAGGCCGCCGTTGGCCGTGTAATTCTTAAAGTGCACCTCGTAGGTATTCACAAACGACTCCCACTTGAGGGGCACGCCCTTGGCAACCAGAGTGTACACCTCGTCGCGGTGGCCGCTGAGGAGCACAGCCACATCCGACATGTCGGTGATCTGGCGGTTGGTCTGTGCGAACGTCCTGACGCTCTCCATCAAGCTGACGGCGTAGGGGTACACGCGCTTGGCCTCCTTTGCGACGTTGTTGACCGAGTGCGGGACGGGGAAGTTGAGCCACACCAGGTTCCTCGTCTCCTTGAACAGGGCAATGACCTGGGGATCGAAGTTGACGGCGAGCTCCAGCACATTTCCAGCCGACCGGATGCGGCTGATGTTGAACAGCAGGCCCGAAATCGAAATCTGCTTCCTCTGCACGTCATGAAGCCACGCCTCAAAGATCGGGCGCGTATCCAATTTCTTGCGGAAGAGATCACTCTCGCTCTGCAGCCTCTGCCCCTCAGCATGGATGGTCCAATCCGCGCCGAGCACATCCGAGACCTTCTTCATGTACCCATCCAGCTGGCGCTCAATCTGGCGCGCCCAGATAATCGCACCCGACACAGGGGGGAGATCGTGCAGCTGAGCCATGGCGTGAGCCTCGGAGTGGCCGTACTGCTGCTTGAAGCGCTCGTGCAGGGCGGCGATGGCTTGCTTGACGTTGTCGATGAGCTGGGTCTGGTACTCGGCGATGGCGCCGCGGATCTTGGGGCGCACAAAGAGCGCGTTGAACTTGGAGAAGACGCGGAACATCTCGTTGGCATTCTTGGCCGTGGCCAACCGGTCGCGCAGCCGCGCAATGATCGAGTTCTCGACGCGAGACGTCCTCTCATTGTAGATGTTCTCGGCGCGCGCCCACTTCTGGGTGCCTTCAGGGGTGACATCAAGCAGGTCTACGTCCTTGAGGCCCTCCCAGGCCTGCCTGACCTCCTCGACGGCATCGACATCGCCAATCTCCTCGACAACGGCGGTACCGTTGGCACCGGCGCCCTCGGCAACACCGTTGATGGTGGCCTTGGGCCCGAGGACATTGACAATCGTCCGCTGCAGCTGCTCGTGGTTGTCGCGGAAGTTGCCGACATACTTGAGCCGGGCCTGCAGCTCGGCATGCCTGGGGGTGATCTTGATGGGGATGAAGCGCTCGTTCCTCCGGCGAGTAACATCACGAGCAACGCCGGTAAACTCCCTGATGTTCTCATCCCACGCCGAGAAGACGGCATCAACCTGCTTCATGACGCGGCGGAAGTCTTGGTAGTCGAGCTTGACGAGGTCGGTGCCGGGGAGCAGGCGGTGCAGCACCTCATCCAAATCGCCCGAGATGGTACCGACAAGCGGCAGAGCGCGGTGGATGGGGTACGGGCATATCCTGAGCTTCTTGTTCAGGTGTGCAATAATCTGGCCGATCGAGTCCTTGACCTTGACGAGGGTAGTCGCCGAGAGTAGCTCGTCGAGCGGGAAGTCGCGCATGAGCTGGTTGTACTTTTGCACTTTCTCCATCGCCTCCTTGAGGCCAGTGTCGGCCGTGAAGCTGACGGTGGCCTGAAAGCGCTTGGCGTGCTTCAGGATCTCGAGGGTGAGCATGACGCCCTCGCTCCGGAGCTGGTTCTCGATGCCCTCGAGGGCCGACTCCATCGAGAGCCAAAAGTTGATCTCCTGGGTGGCGGTGCCAGTGGTGGGGTCCCGCGTCATCTTGGTGATGGCCTGGATCGACTTGATCCAGTTGTTGACGGTGGCCTGGAGGTTGTTGAGGAAGGTGCTGTCCTGGAGCACGGCGGGCGGGATGAGGTCGAGGGTCGGTTTTGTCTGCTTGGCGGCGGCCTCGTCGAGGGCCGTCTGCACGATGGGGTGGAAGGGGAGCGAGACCTCGGGTATCTCGACGTTCTGCTGCAGGTGGGAGAGACTGAGCTCAAGTTCGGTCCACCGCTTCTTGGTCACCGGAATACCCGTCTTCGCATCCACGTCGGTGCGGCCCCGCCCGCCGCTGAGCATCTGCTGGCTCTTTGTGCTGGCATCAAAGTACGGTGCGAGACCGTTGTGGAGGTAGAGCTGGAGGATCTCGTAGGGCGAGCCCGTGGGACCCTGCTCGCCGGCAGTGGCAGACAGATATGCCGGGCCGGGCAGGTTGAGCATCTGGATCTGCGACGTGATCGGGACGGAGGGGTCGAGCGGCTGTGGGCGCTTGAGCAGGACGAGGAAGGCGACGGTCGTCGACGACGACGACAGATCCGAAGATATGGTGTACACATGCGACGGGCCAACTAACACCACATTAGCAACCTCCCCTCCCACCTCGGTCAGGAGAAACCCACGGTCATCCCCATCCCCATTCTCCACTACCACCCGCGGCACCACATCCTTCTGAACATACAGCGCCACCTGCGCGTCGAGGCCAAACCGCGTGCACCGCTGCAGGGTATCCGGGTACCTCGTCTTGCTGAGCAAACTCCCGGGGGCCTCGAGCTCGGGGCGGGTGGCGCCGAGGGCGGCCTCGAGGAGCACGGCAACGTAGTCGACGACGCGGACCGGGTCGACGGCGGCAAAGGCGGAGGCGGCCGACGACGCGACGCCGTTCGCCCCCGAG
>Ga0247824_10001393_pt1 | contig 13159 bp, 14 predicted proteins | sample 13C_PalmiticAcid_FD_194412 | JGI IMG/M metagenome (GOLD analysis project Ga0247824, IMG submission 194412) | Soil microbial communities from agricultural site in Penn Yan, New York, United States - 13C_PalmiticAcid_Day48 | ecosystem: Environmental > Terrestrial > Soil > Agricultural land...
CTCATCACACCGCTGCTCCCCTCACCACAGTATACACCATCAGCACAGCGCTTTCTCGTTCGCACGTACAACGCCTGTCAAGAGGAGCCCCTTCAGCATATAAAAGGCAAGTCGTCGTCATAAGCTTATGGACATGTAGCCTTTCGGACGTAGCGTGCTGCATGTGTACTCCACGATACATTGTGTATGTGTGCAACCATGGTCAATGGGGGTGACATCGCCTTTGTGTGCAACACTTTTCTTCTACCTCCTTCTCCCACTCTCTCTCGCCCCTTCGATCCAATTGGTGTTCTGAATCTGGTGGTGGTGTCTCGGCCCTCCCATGGCTTGGGACGGACATGGTGGTGTCAGAGACGTTGTCTCCAGCCCTAGACACTGCTTTTTGCACTCCACTCGGAATGGCTGGGAAAAGGATTCCACTCAGGGGCGGGGTTTCGAATAAGGTTCAACACTTGGTGCACACCTGGACACAATCGACAGACAGAGGAACGATGATCGTTCATTGCAATGGATCCATCCGATGTTGTCTCCAGCAGAGGGCTGCAGGCATCCTTGTTCCATGGGGGAGGGAGTCCTTGACGGATTGGCAGGGCAGGTGTCCGTTTGGCGCGGCTGTGTCTTGCTCGGCGGAAACGGGCTGTCCATTGCATGGACAGATATAACATGAAAGCAAATCATCTCCATGTGTCCCCTCACACTGCATTCATTAGCACCCCTGCACCTGGACAATTTACACACAACACAACACAACACAACACAACACAACACACAACACAACACACAACTGGAAGCCAGTTAGAGCACTTCTCCATCCCACTCTTGATCACACTCTACTCATCCACAATCATCCCACTCCACTCCACTTCACACCCCTCTTCGCTACCTTTACTACTCCACTTCTCCACTTCTCCTACTCCACTCTACCCCCCACTCCACTCCACTCCACTCCATCAGGCTCCTTCCTCATCCTGCTACGCATCGCACACCTCCCTCTGTAAGACGCCTTGCCTTGCAGGCCCCTCCTTTGCTCTTTTCTTGCCTGATATCCCCCTTGTGCCTTGCTCCTCCCACCTTGCACGGTTCCCCTTGCTTCGACCCCAGAATGCTGGCTCTCAACCTCGCACGCAGCTCGTCTCCACTATCATCAGTCTTTGTTCCACTTCTCAACCCGTCTGCCCCACCGGTGCTTTGACCTGAACTCTCTCCCCGACATGATTTCATCAATACGCAATGTCTGGCGCTTCGAAGGCACTCTCTCTCTCTCTCTTATAACAACATCCGTCAGCCCTCTTGATATTCACCATGAGCAATGTTTGCTCTCTGACATCTTGACGTGGTGTTACTCTATTCTCAATTGGGGTCCCGCCAACATGCCAAAGCAAGGGTGATTATTCAATTCGTTCCTCTACATGGTTGGTTGACCGTTGTGGAGTATCCTTCTATCACTTCACTACGTTCAGTTCCCGCCCCTTTCCAGCTGCAGAGACCCTAGCTGATCCAGTTCATCTGGAAGCGCCCACCCGCCCCCCTTTTTCGTCTTCGACACTTTTGTCTCCTTGTTCCTCGCTTCCACCTTGGAGCATCTTTGAAGCCGTTGGAACTCTGTTCCTGGTTTACATTGGGTCGTTGCCCATAACCTCACTGCCGACATTTGTCACCAGGGCACCTGGAAACAATAGTCGCGCCAATGGAAGGACGTGAATGACCGGCTCTATCGTTTGGTGTTCACAATTGCGCTTCGCTGTCTTGCTCTCCTTGTTCTGTCCTGCTCTGTCCTACCCAGCCCATGGGGTGGATGATCTACTACACCCTATCGCTCTTAGCGTTCACCTCGACTGTTATCAAGTCATTCTTCCTACTCTCCCCCCCCCCCTTTTTTTTTTTTAACACAAACTAGCAATGGTCGGTACCTAACCCAACACTGCCGATCTTTCCTCCCAACTCCAGTATTCTGTAGAGTCATTGGAGACAATAGCACCAAAAAGGCGTTAGCTTCCACCCAGATTCACGCCCAACTCTTTGGCGCCGACATCCCGTATCGCCCAGTGTTATCACGCTTATACAACATAATTATCACAGCCACAGCGTGCGAGTATTCGTTCGACCCAACGCCTTTGGACCTTTTCGTTTGACACGAGGGTGGGCGACACACCTTCCCCCAAATACTACCGCACAGACATAAGCCATGGGAGCCGTATGTTGTAAAGAAGAAGCCATTGACTTTGATGGAGAGAGTAAGTTGGTCGAAACAAAACTGCCTTCATGAAAACCACAACAGAACACATGCGCGGCGTCAGCTGCTTACAATGTTGTTGTTTTTCCTGTGATATTAGTCGAATTGTCCCACTTTCATCTCCTGCGGTCGGTGGGCAAAGGAGCCTTTGGGAAAGTACGCGTGGTTCAGCACAAGAAGACAAAAGAAATCTACGCACTGAAATATATCAACAAGGCGAAATGTATCCGGATGCGAGCCGTCGAGAACATCATCCAAGAAAGGCGATTACTGGAGGAGGTCGAATTCTCGTTGCTCTGTAACTTGCGGTATGCGTTTCAGGATGATGAAAACTTATTCATGGTGCTGGACTTGATGTTGGGAGGCGACCTGCGATTTCACCTTGAGCGCGCAGGGCCCATGAAGGAGGATGTGGTTCGTTTTTATGTCGCAGAGTTGGCACTGGCACTGAATGCACTTCATTCACGACGAGTCATTCACAGGCAAGTCTCTTTGCTCGAGTCTGTGAGTACGAGAATGGTTCCAATTCGTTGATACAAAATTAACACAGTCTTTGGCAACATCACGCCTTTTCTCAATACCCAGGGACTTGAAGCCGGACAATGTTCTCTTGGATGAGCATGGACATGCTCATTTGACAGACTTTAATATTGCAGTGTACTACAACCCATCGAAACCCTTGCTTTCAATAGCAGGAAGCATGGCCTACATGGCCCCGGAGGTGCTTCTACGGAAGGGTTATCTTGCTTCAGTTGACTGGTGGAGTTTGGGCGTGGTCATGTTTGAACTTCTTTTCGGCAAGGTATATGGCATGGATATTCGCTCGGACATTGCGCCATCGAAAAAGAAGCAGAATAGGAACCGGCGAAACCACAGTGCGTTAACCCCCACTTTTTACCGTTCTCTTTTGGCATGATATTAGCGACCATTCAGGGGGAAGACCAACGATCTATTAACGAACTCGATCTTGCGAGACCCTTTGCCATTTCCGGAGAATGCTCGCGAGATTGTCAGCGCTCCGTGTATGGATGTTCTATCCAGGGTATGTCTCTCTCTCTCTCTCTTTTCTCTCTCCATCCACCGACACAGTCCACCTTATTATCGCGTCTTGTAAAGTGACAACTCATTTATCGCTCTTCATTTCTGCGCCATTAGCTGTGCGAACGAGATATCAGCAAACGCCTTGGATGCACGCCTGAAGGTCTGGACGCGATCAAAAATCATCCGTGGTTCAATGGGATCGACTGGGAGAAACTCATATCAAAAGAAGCGACCCCACCGTTCCAGCCCGATGTAAGTGTTGAAGAGCTTTTCTTTCGTTCTCCTCAATTGTATAGCTACCTTGTTTGTTGGATGGTTCCTTTTTAATAATATTTTTTGTTATATGGTATTGTCTATAGTCCAAGCGCGCCAACTTTGATGCAACACACGAGCTGGAGGAGCTGCTCATGGAGGATAACCCATTGAAAGCCAAGAAGCGTGCACAGACATCACCAGAGACTGAGCTCTCTACAGAGATGCAGATGATGGAAGACAGGTTCACAGTGTACGACTTTAACAAGGTCAGGCGGTCGCACTCTCTTAATCGAGGCCGCATCCTTCGTCCTAGCAACGACCCTAAGATGAGTAGCGGTACATTGGACGGGGTCGTTCGGCGGACTGGCAGTGGACGTGTCGACAACATACAGACGCAGACATTATCTCCAGTGCACAAAGCATACCGCGCAGATAGCCCAAGTGATCGTGTAGGGCAGGATAGATTCAACCCAGACGAGGATCAAGTCTCACTGGTTAATTCTGGATTCCGGAGGTCGCCACTCGGTAGTCCGGCATCTAGCTCGCCATTAAGTCAGAGATATGCACAGGACGATGCTTACCGGTACAACGGCCCTAGCACCAACAATCATGCTGGGAGGATAGATGGAGAGAGAGCAGAATTTTACCAGATGCAGAAGCAGACGCAACCGCTCGAGAGCCAAAGATTGGATGGTATCTTGCACAGTGAAGCTATTGTGCTACCGCCATCCTCGTTACCACGTCCATTACAACCTCGGGACGATAACACGAGCTATCGTGGAGGATTACCGCGTCACTACAAAACGGGAACAAGTGCTCCCTCCTCACCGGCGAGTGTATTTGCTCCGACAACAATCTCGACACTTGCTTCCTCCTCCAGCGCCTATGGCACGTCGTCTCCGGTCTCTGAATATTCCTTCACACAACCACAGCCTCAGCATGTCGTTCACGAACGTGACAATTACAACTGCAGTAGTAATGCTGTAGCTCCGTCGCCAGAGTCATTGACCGTTTCGCCGCCACCCGTGGCCCGAAGAGCCGTTCGTGGCCGCGATTCCCTGGACTATCCGATTAATTCTATGCCAGCAGCTGTCCCATCTTCTGCCGTGTCGGTGCCATCATCCCCTTCCGATACCAACCTTACCCGGACCACATACGCGCAACGGGGGAACAGACTCCTTGACCAACAGCAGCAACAGCAACAATATCCTTACCACCATCGACAGGCATCCTATCCACAATCACAATCGCAACCAGTGAAGCTAGTGAATGCTCATACTGTTGAAGATAGATCAGCAGGACAGAGCAACATGTACAGATAACGGTATTGGCGACTTGAATAGCTAGAGTGCAATAAATGATGTATGCTCGGAACTATTGAGCAGGGCTTTTTGGCACGAACCCGATCCTGGCAGCGCGACTGGAGCCAGACCAGAGGAGGGAGTGAAGGTGTGTGTTTTTTTTTTTTTTTGTTGTTTTTTATTGTGAACCATCAAATAGAGCAGGCTTGATTGCTGCAAATCAATGCAGCTCCCAACAGTAATTGGTTCATTCACTGGTTTGAACAATACTTTGGTGTGCCGTACCGTGGAGAGGGGCCAAGGACCAATTACACACTCGAGCATTTAGTAGAGGCGGACGGGCTTGTTCATCGAAGACTTGATGAACAAGGTCTTGACGTTCTGCCAGTGCTTCTTAAGAAGCGAGACCAAGAAGTTGACCGACATCATGATGTTGGCCAAGAGCTCGTCCTCAGTCATATCAACGTGACCAACAGCGACACCCAAGCAGAGAACCTTCTTGAGCTGGAACTTGATGGTGGCGCGGATCTCATCAGCCTTCTCACCAATGTTGTCAGAGTGAGTGACGGGGGTGGGGAACTTGCCGGCCTTGTGGAGACCAGGTCCCAAGAGACGAGGAATCTGCTTGATCAAAGCCTCGGAGGCAATGAAAGCATCGTACTTCTTGGCGAGCTTCTTGATAAGCTTCTTGTTCTTGTTGAGCTTCTTCAAGTCATCAACAGACTGGAACTCCATACCGATCTCCTTGGCCTGATCGCAGTGAAGGGCATCACCGAGAATGCAGACGGACATCTTGGGGCGAGGGATGTTGGGGAGACGAACGGAGCCCGAGAAACGCTTATCACGCTGAGGATCGTAGTTCTTGAGACCAATCTGGAGCTCGACAGTCTCGAGGAAGTTACGCTTCTTCTCCTCGGACTGCTGCTTGACCTTGCGAATGCTCTCGCGGACGGCCGAAACCTGGATTTTGCTGCTGCTAATGTTGAGTGGCAACAAAAGGTCGAAAAAGACAAGAGGTGGAGCTCGACGGTTAGAGGCAATTGCTGGCTATGTCTCCTGGAGTAGTAGTAATAGCATTGGTTGTCGCCTCTGTAATAACAAGTTCCTGACAAAGTCCCTGATACAATTCCATCAACCCTTGACCTCCTGTCTCTCTCCTGCCTGGCACAGTCGAATCCATCCTCTTCCAAAGCAGTGAACGCGCGCGACAGTCGAAAGCGAATGATCCCAAGATTCAGAGTTTGCAAATCTCCCTCGATTGAAGCAAACTGATTCTTCAGTATTCAGGATTCACCCTGTCGATCAGTTGGTGTGATCACGGTTGCCAGAAATATCCCAAGGATGGTGTCGGCCTCCATTGAATAATACCAAGTTGACGAAAGGTGTCTAGCCGCTATCGGGTTGGATGGATGGATGGATGGATGTCGCCGTTGGATGGTATCCAGAAAAACAAAGTTCGATCACAGTAACATGCCTCATGTTCGAAGATGGCTACTAAAGAAAAGGGAGGGAGAGCAGACAACTCCGCCCGCAGTGCGATTTATACCTGGGCTAAGCCGCAGCAGCTCCACCGTTTAAGAACGTTGCTGCAAAAAAAAGAGACCTGATCCACCTGTTGACCCAGAAGACCTCATCCTCCGAGCCATGTACTTTTGTCCCACTTGCTCCAACCTCTTGCTAATCCAGTCCGACGGCGCACAACAGCAGCTCTACTGCCAGACATGTCCCTATATCTACCCTGTGGCCAATACAGTAAGCGGCGAGCTGGCACAAGCAAATAGCGACAGGAGATATCGTATCACAGGCCTAACTTTCGTTGTCCATACTACGTTGATGATAGATCGTTCAAAGAAAGACGTTTGAAAGGAAGCAAGTGGATGATGTCTTGGGAGGAGATGATGCCTGGGCGAACGTAGATCAGACTGGGGGTACGGTTAACAAGGAACAAACATTGCAGCTAATGATCAGGATCTATTTCAACACGCAAGGAACTGGACTATTTCTCGAACGGAAGCCGATTGCTCACACTTTTCACCTCTTTGTGCTATCATCAATTGGCAACAATTAGCTTCTTGTCCAAGGTGCGAACACGACCGTGCTTACTACATGCAGATCCAGACACGTTCTGCCGACGAACCTATGACAACATTTTACAAATGTTGTGCCACCAAGTGCGGCTGGCAATGGAAGGAATAAGGTCCCTCTATCTTCTCGTCCTTTTTTGTTTCTACTTGTCGCATCAGGAAGAACGATCACCCCACTTGGCGAGCAGCATCCATAGGCGCTAGGGAATTTGTTCCGCAACTCGGATCGTTTAGCAGTTCACCGCTAGAGCATCGACCTTATCGGATGTCTCTACAATGGTCGACTTGCTCCTGGTTTCAACATCGCTCAAGAGATCTTTCGCCAACTTTCTTAGATATCCATAGTCAAGCTTGAAAAATAAACTGTCAATCGAGGATATCACGTGCCCATAATGGAAGTTCAGCCGTGGCACGCTGGTCATCACCTCAAATCATTCTTCTCATCCTCTCCTTTGCTTCAGCGACCTTACTGCACGACAGAACCTTCTATACCCGTCCACACAACAGAGAAGGGAGATGGCTGCCGACTTCATTAGACAAAACGCGCAAAGGTTCTTTGCCACAAACAGGAAGGGTACAGTCAACCAGCACGACATTGTTTTCTCACTCTCCTGTTTTCAAAGTTCCGCTCCGTTGGGCTGTTGCACTATTGCTTGCTAACCCTGCAAATCAATTATGTGCTTGGGTCCGTTCCTGTCTTGTAGGCGAGAATGCAGAGTTACTGGTGGATCTGAACAGCGAATATCGTGATAGGCGCAAGGATGCCGTGAAGCGTGTGATTGCCAACATGACTGTCGGAAAGGACGTCAGTTCACTCTTCCCGCACGTTGTCAAGAACATGCAGACGGAGGATTTGGAGATGGTGCGTGGCAACGGACGAAGGGCGACAGATGTATCCTGGCTTGTCTCTTCATGTCACAGGATTACAATCGTTCATCTAAAAACTAAGGCTTGTTTCCTTTCACCCATTCGTTCTCTAGAAAAAACTGGTGTACCTTTATCTGATGAACTATGCAAAATCCAACCCGGACCTCGTCATTCTTGCGGTCAATACATTCGTCAAAGTAAGTTGATTGCATTGCATTCTCAATCCAAGTCGTTGAAGAAAAGGATCTATAGCACAACAAAAAAGCGATGGAAGGGGTACTCAAGACTCACATCACCACTGTGAAAACGTCTGCGGCATACAGGATACGGATCATGGCAACCCATTGATAAGAGCGCTAGCTATCCGCACCATGGGCTGTATTCGAGTCGACAAAATTCTCGATCATTTATGTGAACCACTGAGAAAGTGCTTAAATGATGACGATCCATATGTGCGCAAGACCGCAGCCATTTGTGTTGCCAAGCTTTGGGACCTGGATCAGGAGAGAGCCATAGAGAACGGATTCGTCACCATCCTTCAGGAACTCGTCTCGGATTCTAATCCAATGGTAAAGAGATATAACAACCGTTTTGTGATGGAAGCGAACAACATGCCGCTGGAGAAGAATGGTCCATTGACCAAAAACGACTGTCCGTCTTCTGTGAACCTTAGGTTGTTGCAAATGCCGTCACAGCCTTGGCAGAGATGCAGGAGTCTTCAGCGACTAAGGATGTCTTTGTGATCAACGTGGCGATCATGAATAAGATGCTAGCTGCGCTGAACGAGTGTACAGAGTGGGGCCAAATCGCAATCTTGACCTCGTTGGCAGACTATAAGCCATTGGACTCTAAAGAGGCAGAGAACATCTGTGAGAGGGTCACCCCTCGTCTGCAGCACGCCAATGGATCGGTGGTCTTGTCTGCGATCAGAGTCATTTTAGTTTTCATGCGCCATATCAAGAACCCAGACTTTGAAAAGGGTCTGGTCAAGAAGATGTCTCCTCCCCTTGGTAAGCCTTTTGCATATTGTAAACATTATCAGATTTAACAGAAAGAGAGTGAGAGCAAGCAGATACTCATGTTTGTTCTCGCGGGTCTTCCATAGTGACTCTTCTTGCGTCTGCTCCCGAGGTCCAGTATGTGAGTCTGCGCAATATCAACTTGATTCTTCAGAAACGATCCGACATTCTACAGAACGAGGTCCGCGTATTCTTCTGTAAATACAACGATCCTCCATATGTCAAGCGCGAGAAGCTGGAGATCATGATCAAACTGTGCAACGACAGGAATATCGAGCAAATCCTGTCCGAACTCAAAGAGTAAGCTGGATATCTATGGATCGTGACTTGATCCGGATGGTCGCTTCTGGAGGGTACCTAATCGATATGATCCCTCTTGTTCATATTGTCCAGATACGCCTCAGAAGTGGATGTCGACTTTGTCCGCAAGTCGGTTCGAGCCATTGGGCGATGTGCCATTATGATTGACGAGGCATCAGAAAGATGTGTGAACGTTCTCCTTGATCTTATCAATACTAAGATCAACTATGTCGTCCAGGAAGCGATTGTTGTCATCAAGGTAATAAGGTGATGATGAATCTACCGTTATTGCTGTCACTCGAACCCGTAGAATCTAACCGTTTCTGTTATCATGGGGGATTCACTAGGATATTTTCCGCAAATATCCTAGGCGTTATGAGGCTATCATTCCCACACTCTGCCAGAACCTTGACTCGCTCGACGAACCAGAGGCGAAGGGCTCCTTGATTTGGATCATTGGCGAATATGCAGAGCGTATTGATAATGCTGACGAGTTGATTGAAAACTTTATGGAAACCTTCCTGGAAGAAAATTCTCAGGTCCAGCTTCAACTTTTGACGGCAACAATCAAACTCTTCCTCAAAAAACCAGAACAATCGCATGAGCTTGTCGGGCGCGTCCTCAACACTGCAACCAACGATGTTGATAACGCGGATACGCGTGATCGAGCGTTTGTTTACTGGCGGTTGCTCTCCGCGGATCAACAAGTCGCCAAGGCAGTTGTGCTCTCAGAGAAACCGCCAATCTCAGTGGAGACTAGGACTATATCTGCTGGATTGATGGATGAATTGATCAACAACATCTCGACATTGGCCTCGGTCTATCACAAGCCGCCATCGGCGTTCATGGGTAACAAGGGGTTCAGTGCCGATGCAGTCAGGAAGGCGGCAGCGGCAGAGTACGTCGGAACACTGTCAATTCTACTCTGTTGTTATTACTGATGGTCTTTTTTTTTGCGATTTGAACTAACCTATTCCATGATTTGACAATGTACCTGGGGGTTATAGTGCAAGTGATCAAGAGCAAATCATGGGTGAAATGGATTCTGCTCCTTCAGCAAGTACACCCAAGAACGCCGTTGCAGATCTTTTGGATCTGGACTTTGGATCCTCAGAACCTGCGCCCTACACCTCGCCTCCAGCCTCGACCAACCAACCCAGTGGTGCCCCCAACTATAGCGCAGATTTGTTCGACATGTCGTCGGATATGTCGGGCAGCGGGGTATTTGGAGGTATGGGCGGAATGAGCGGAATGAGCGGAATGGGTGGATTACAGCAACAGCAGCGCGTATCGTCACCTCCAACGTCGTCTTCAAACACTGGAGATCTGTTCGGTGATCTGGGTGGTTTCGGTCAGCCTCCACAGCAGCAACAACAGCAAGCAAAACCGGCAGGTCAATCATCCACTGTGAATGATCTTTTGGACCTGTTCTAAGATAGACTACATAGCTATTGCATGCGACTGGAACATGCTACTCAAATGCAACCCGTGCTTTGTACGACTTTGCACCTTTTCTTTGTTCCTCATCCTCACGATCCTCACTTTCATTCCTTGCCGAGTCCCCTTCACTCTTATCGCGCGCGCACACACAATGTCCTCATCAGAAACGCCCGCGAGTGCATCATCCTCGACCAATGACGTGAACGAGCTCGCGGAGATGCTTGGCCAACTCTCCACTGCGCCGACAAGTGAAGAGTGCGATGCTATTGCTCGTGATATGGGAGCCAAGCTACTCAAGGACGGCCTTATAAACCTCAAAACCTCTAACATCCTCACCACACTCGAGGCAGAGGCGACAAACAAAAAGTCGGGTCTTGCGCGCGAAGGAGCTTTGATTGGGATTTGCGCGTTAGTTGAGGTCATTGGACGACCATCAGAGCCTTACTTTACCCCATTGTTGCCGATGGTCCTGGATCTGTACGCGGATAAGGGTCCTGTAGTGCAAGATGCTGCCGCAAGAGCAGCAGTGGCGATCATGGGCGTCATGCCTTCGCAGTCTACACCGCTGGTACTACCACTCTTATTTCAGTGTATATCTGGACCTGGCAAGAAGTGGCAGACCAAAGTGGGCGCACTGCAGTTGCTGGCGGATTTGTCAAATGCGTCACCCATCCAGGTCGGCATTGCACTTCCAGAAATCATTCCTATCGTTAAGGACTGTCTCTCGGATACAAAGAGCGAGGTATTCACACAGATGATTGAATATCTGTCAGCATCATACAGAACTATCCGTTTGACTGACGAGGAACCATTTTTCTCATTTCCAACCATGATGAGTAGGTCGCAGCACAAGCGTACAAGACCATGTTGCGTGTATGCAATGTCGGTGGTAACCCCGACATCACACGCCATCTCAAGGACCTGTGCGACTGCATGGCCCATCCAGAGAAAGTACCGGCGGTCATTGAGAAGATCTCGTCAACAACCTTTGTGGCAGATATGCACGGCCCTGCTCTCGCCATCATGGTCCCGCTCTTGGTTCGTGCATTCAACGAGCGTTCGGCACACGTCCAACGCCAAACTACCATCATTGTCGACAACCTGTGCAAACTGGTCAAGGATCCTGCAGAGGCTGGTCAGTTCTTGCCAGATCTCCTCCCTGGATTGGAGCGTGTTATCGAGGTGGCAGCCGCCCCAGAGATCCGCGCGTTGGCCACTGCTGCAAAGAACACCCTCATCAAGGCTGGAGGCGCAACCAAGATTGATCCGACCACATTGACGGGTTCCATTGTTCCCTCAGAGACGGAGTCACGTACCGTGGTCAGCCGAGCTGTCAGCAAATTCGGATTCTTCCCTGCCTTCTTTGACCCGGCCAAGCGCCATGTTGCTGCATTGTCCATCGTTTTGATCAAAGAAGAGAACTTGTCGGCTCGAGAGTGGAATCAGATCGTGACACCTTACTTTACGGCCTTTATGCCTCCTTCAGATGCAGCAAGCGCGGTCAAGGCTATCCTTGAACATTACATCGAGCTGGATCGCAAAATCAATGGAGAGCAGAATGTCCAGGATGATGAGGAGGGAGAAGAGCTTTGCAACATTGATTTTTCATTGGCCTATGGAGGAATGATGCTGCTTAATCACACAAAGCTGAGGCTTCACCGCGGACATCGCTATGGATTATGCGGACACAACGGAGCTGGAAAGACAACACTCATGCGATCTATCTCGTTGGGTAAAGTCGATGGGTTCCCATCCTCTGATGTCCTTCGGACAGTCTTTGTGGAACATGCACTGCAGGGAGAGGAAGGCGAGATGAGCGTGAGGGATTTCATCACCTCTGATAGTAACCTCGCCAACACTCCGAAGGAGGAAATTACAAAAGCGCTCGAGACTGTTGGATTCACGGATGAGATGCAAAAGAGACAGGTTGGATCACTCTCTGGCGGATGGAAGATGAAGTTGGAACTGGCTCGCGCAATGTTGATGAACGCCGACATTTTGTTATTGGACGAACCTACCAATCACTTGGATGCCACCAATATCAAATGGCTGGAGGAGTACCTTGTGAAGCAAACCAATGTCACCTCCATCATTGTCTCGCACGACTCTAGCTTCTTGGACAATGTCTGCACCAATATCTTGCATTATGAGCGCAAGAAACTCAAGATGTACAAGGGCAACCTTTCCGAGTTTGTCAAGATCAAACCAGAGGCCAAGTCTTATTACACTTTGGCGGCTACCTCTATCAAGTTTGAGTTCCCCAAACCGTCGTTCTTGGTGGGCGTCAAGTCCAACACGAAGGCAATCGTAAAGATGAGTCGTTGCACGTACACGTATCCAGGAGCTGCCAAACCGTCGTTGGTCAATGCCTCTGTGCAACTGTCGCTCTCTTCACGCGTGGGAGTCATCGGACCTAATGGAGCAGGAAAGTCGACTATGATCAAGTTGCTGACAGGAGAACACTCTCCTCAGGAGGGGACTGTGTGGAGACACCCTAACCTTCGTATTGGCTATGTGGCTCAGCACGCGTTCCACCATTTGGAACAGCATCTTGAAAAGACGCCCAACCAATACATTCAGTGGCGATATCAAGGAGGCGCAGATCGAGAAGTGTTGGAG
>Ga0247824_10001394_pt1 | contig 13158 bp, 10 predicted proteins | sample 13C_PalmiticAcid_FD_194412 | JGI IMG/M metagenome (GOLD analysis project Ga0247824, IMG submission 194412) | Soil microbial communities from agricultural site in Penn Yan, New York, United States - 13C_PalmiticAcid_Day48 | ecosystem: Environmental > Terrestrial > Soil > Agricultural land...
GACAGATGACGGCGAAGGGCTCGAGGCGGGCGACCAGCTGGTCCTTGACTTCTTGGGTCGTGTCGGGGTGGTTGTAGGGGCGCAGGGTGTCGCGGAAGAAGGTGACGTCGAACTTGGCCGGGTCGAGGGCGCGGAACTTGGGCTCCGAGATGCCCTGGTAGTCGTCGAGGACGGCGACCTTGATGGGGGCGGACATTGTGGGCGGTTGGTGGTGGAGTGGGACTGGGGTTGGTGCTGGGGTTGGTGCTGGGGTTGGTGTTGTTGTTGGTGGTGGTGGTAGATTGGCTGGTGCTGATGGTGACAGGTGGTCGGGAAGAGTGTCTTCGACCTGATGGTGGGTGTTGTCAGTGGTGAGTCAACAAACACGACCAGGGATTGGGTGTTTGTGAGTGGTTTGTCGTCCCTGATGGCCGAGAACCGGACAGGTGCACGATGCCGTCATCGTCTAATTACCCCACATTGTGTCTTTTGACCCCGCAGGAGCTGTGGTGGTTCCGCCCTGTCGGTACTTGGACCGGGTTCTTTGGTTGGGGAATTCCCCGCAGCTGTTCAGAGAGAGGGGGGCATATCCAGCAGCCAGGCTTGTTCAAATATCCATGGTCTGAGAAGAGCGGTTGTGGATGGATAACGCTATCATGAGGCGTGAAGCCAAGAGGGATGCATAGACATGTCAAGTGTGCAGCAATCGCGGCTCCGGCGGGACAATGGACCTGCTCAACTTTGTTGGGGCCCAAGAGCCTTGTCCTCTTCTCATCCCACATCTCAGGGTCCTTGGCGTGGTAGCACTAATTGATAACGCCACCAGGGAGGCCGCGGTCTTATACGCTCTCTACCCCGCTTTGCCCTGGTCGCAGTTTCTGAGGACGAGGACGTTGGGCACTCATGCACCGCGCCAGAAAACAGCATGCCCATGTCAGCTCAGCTGCAGTGTCTCCGACCTTGGAAAGGCTTGCCAACGCCGTTGTTTTAATTTGTCACATTGGAGTCTTGGACTCGTGTGTGGTGGAAAATGTGGTTTCTAGTTTCTGCCAGAAAATTCCAAGGTCTCGACGTTCAAGCGTCCGCTGGAGGCTCCCCCGTAGTGAGGCTCACCGCAGGCGGCGGCCCGGTCGCAACAACAACCTCCCTCTGCCGTCTGTCGACGCCCAACCACAGGAGGTCAGGTCGACTGTAGTGCCCAACGATATCCAAGAAACCCCTGGTCGCGACCGTCCGGCCAAGATCCAGATCAGCATAAACAATACCCTCCGTCACACCCGTCCCGTCGCCCAGACCCAGAGGTTCGGTCAGCCGGCGGCCGTCTGGGCCGATGATGCAGCTGTGTCCACCGCCTGGCTGGCGGCACACGATCCCCTCCTTGGTCTTGAGCTTCTCGATGCTCTCCTGGTTGCACACGGCCGTGGTGTGCAGCACGTACGCAGCGCTCTCGATCGCGTACGTCTGGGACATGTTCTGGCACCCCTCGGCAGACATGCTCCACAGACCCGGGTCGTTCACCCCCGTCGACGGCGCGATGGGCGGCCACATGGCAACGTGGATGGTCTCGCCCTGGGAGACAGTGTGGTACTTGAGCAGCGGCTGCGCGTGCTCCCAGCAGGCCAGACAGCCGACCTTGATCTTGCCGTGCTCGGCGCCAAAGTCGATCTCGGCGACGTTGTTGAGATCGCGGCCGGAGCCGTCGCCAAAGATGGTGCGCTCCATGTGCGTGGGCTTGAGCTTGCGGCGGTGCGCGAGGAGTTGGCCCTGCGGGGAGATGATGGCCTGCGAGATGTAGACGCTGTGTGAGGGGCTCCGCTCGGAAAAGCCCAGGACGACTGCGATTGCGTGCTCCTTGGCCGCAGCTTGCAGCATATGCATCTCGGGCGACTGGATAGAAAGAGAGTTCTCGATGTATCGTGTCTGCAGGTCGACGTCGACCGGCCGTGCCCTGGGTTGGTGACAGTTTAATAATGGCGCGGAGATGAGAAGTGCGCTTGGCTGGGACTCACCAGATCCAGGCAGGGTAGCCAGGAAGCCAGCATTCCGAGAAGGCAACGAGCCTCGCGCCTCCTTTGGCTGCATCGCCGATGAGGCCGCATGCTTTCTTGACCGAGGCAGCGAGGTCGAGGTAGACGGGCTCCGCCTGGACGGCGGCTAGTCGAATAGGCGCGACCATTCTGAAGACCAAGTTGGCTGGTGGTCGGGTCGTGTTGCTAGAAGTTTTTTCTGCCCGGGATGAAAGCAAATATCTGGTAATTACTAAATCCCACAACACATAGGTAAGCAGCTGGAAGGCCTCGCAACAGGCGACTTAGGGAGAGCAAAGAAGCTGGGCCCCCGTCAGGCACTTGGAGTGTCTGGATCAACTCTTATCTCTTTGCAGGGTGCTGCCGTAGCGCGGAAAGCGCGCGAACCTATAGTTAAAGTCGGATCGAGAGTGGGGGTTACACGGCAGGCGGGCCCACGTTTGAGTTCACTGTCATCCAGTGAGAGCTACATTCAAGCAGAAGAAGGAGAGGGCAGCACTTAACCGGCTAGGCCAAGCCCCGCGATAACCGCGCGAAACGCAGCTGTCGACTTCACATTGTTTTGTGTGGGAGTAGAAGGGGGTTACAACGGGTTTGGTATAGGATATATGTATGGGTTTCTGTTTACGAAGGGAGAGCCGGGTCATCGCAAAAACGGTGTTCTCCAAGGAGTTGATATAATTACATGGTTAGGTCATGAACCCGCAGCAAAATGGTCATCGTCTCATTATGGCTGATGAAACCAGTGCCACGGAAGCACCCAGTTAACAAGCATCTTATTTCAACCCTGTTCTAGGTCAAACCCCCATATCAAACATGCCCTCGGTTCTGGAACTGCTAGGCAACCCCCGACTCAACGCAGGACTCGCCTCCCCTTCTCCGACAAGTATTCCCAAGGCCTGTCACCCCCTTTCTGAATCCCATTCAGCATCTCCCAGGGCCCGTGCCGCGACCTTGCCACCCGGTTGAACAAGCGGACAGCTGAAGGTGCTTTGCTTATTGTTTGTGGTGGAGGTTGCTTGATCCGGACCAAGCTTGGTCTCTTTCAATCTGGCATTCGGGGGAGTCCAGGCAAATGCAAGACGCTCGGTAATCGTAGGTGGGCTTCGGAGGTACAGATCGAGCATCACGGTGCAGGGTGTTCTCTCGGACCTTGCCAGTGAGTTGTCAGCCATCGGCAGGGTTGGGTCGGATCCACAGACCTCACTTACATGGTGTCCTCGTCACTGTACCCGGAGTTTGACTTGGTGGACATGACTAATGAGTTTCACAGAGCTCTGCTGGAAGGATGTGTATGTGATTTAGAATGCTTGAATTTTCGACGGTAGCTCTGTCACTTCATATCTACCTATATTGTATATACAGTCACGGTTCCTGGATGCTCAACCCTCTTCGTCGCCATCTCATCGCAATTCATTTGCATCCTCCGCACACGACCTCAACGACACCTCGCACGGTATGCACGTTTGGGCTGCCAGTCCCAGCCGGAACGGATCTGTCAAATGCCAGCCTGGGATCTAACCCAATAGATCGTTGAGCACAACTGTGCTCTTCCCAGCATTTGCTGACCTGGTCTTGGCGCCACAGCCTGGCCTGCTCGAGATTTCCGTCCACTCCTCCTCATCCAGCTTGTCCACTCACTCCCCCGCAGGCCTGGGATCGCTCCTCTCGAACCGCCAACTTTTCACAAGGTCTGCCCCATCGAATTGATTCTCGACAAGAGTCTCCAGAGACCACTTGAAAGTATGTTTTTTAAACCCCTTTCGTGCTGTTTGGGCCGCCCTGTGCCTTCCAGTTGTACCCTGCTGGTGCGTGCCGTCTGCCAATTACTGACTCCCTCCCTAGACCTTAAGCCTTCACCAACCATCCAGAACACAATGTCGACAGTGCCCTCGTCTCATCCCGGGGAAGAAATCTTGTCTCCCCTTCATGCTGGGGCCGAAAGCCCGCATCCTGTTCGGTTTGCAATGTCGTATACCCCTAGCAGATGCTCTTCCCCTGTCGATTCGGACGCTGCAGGTCCCAGCTTCGACACGGAGGATACCTCAGTCTGGGATGCTCTGGGTGAGGAGGCTGAGGGTTTTAACATGGTCACCGCCCGCCCGCACCACCCCGACGAGACCGTATGGTGCGAGTTTGTGGAGCTCCTCGACTGCCATGCGACATTCGCGCTCGACAACCAAGGGGGCTGGATCAAGCATCATGCAGACCATCTCCAACACGTGTTTCCCGAAAAGCTCTGGTGTTGGTTTTGTAACGACTTCTGTTTCGTGGCGGCAAGTCCAATGGATCGGTACTCCTCGTTCACGCATCGGATGGAGCACATTTGGCATCACATCTTCGAAGACCCTGGCTGGACAATCGCGCAGATGCAGCCCGACTTCCACATGGTCCATCACCTGCACCAGCGCGGTTTGCTGGACGACGAGCTGTATAAGCACGCCATGTTGTACATCAAAGTACCACTGCCGGCGGAGTGCCCAATGCCTGAACCACTCCCCTACCTGTCATCTTTGTCGAGACCACTTGGTCATAAAGCCGCCTCGCCAAGAGAGAGGGGGGAAAGTCCTCTGCTTCATCTTGTCCAGATACCCGACCGTTCAATCGATGCCAACACCGCGTTGGACGGTTTGCAACAGTTCCGCCCCGTCCCAGAGGGCGGACCTGATTGTCCCGTCGGTGGCCTTGAGACGCCCCCCGCATTGCCCTCCGGCTCACCGCCGCTGCCCCTCTCACCCACGCCCTCACCCACCGCACCTGCCTCGGTATCACACGCCGGCCGTCCCCCTCTCGTCGTCGATACAACTATAGACCCCCCCTCTCGAGGCACTATATCGGGCCCATCCGATGGTCAGTCCCACTGGGACGCTTATCGAGATGTTTTCATGGACTTATACTTGAACCACGGCAAAGAGCTCCCTGAGGTTATGAGGACGATGGAGTCGGTCTACGGCTTCGTTGCTACGTATATTGCTCTCTTTTTTAATCTTAGCACTTCACTGGCTGACCCCGTCTATAGGAGAAGGATGTACAAGAGGCAGTTCAAGGCCTGGGGTTTAACAAGATCCCTCACAACCGAGGAGTCGATCGCCATGATGTCTATCGCCAAGAAACCCCGCGAGATCGATAACAAGGAGACCATCTTCACCCGCCGCGGTAAACGCGTCGAGCCCGGGAAGCTCCGTCGCTTCGAAGAGCGCCACGGAGCCTCCGGTTCCTTCTATAACGCCCAAGGTAGTTCCTCGCTTCTACCTCCCCGTGCCTCGATGCAGATAGAACTAACCAGTTGCTTGGGCTTCTTAGTGGAAACTCCTCCCAATATCACCTACGGGACCCCGGAGCCTGAGCCGAACCACTCGCTCCCGCTAGCACTTCCGTTGCCCTCCGACCAGGAGATGAGAAACGGAAGCCCCTTGACACACCATATGCCCTGGTCTGGCGCCATGCCCTTCACGGACTCTGGCTATGCCTCCGTCCTGCCAGGTCGTTTCGGATCTGTTGAAATCGAGGACAAAGACGAGGACGACAGCGATACCAAGACGGAAATCTCGGCGGCCTCCACAGCCATCGGTCCTGAGGCTCATCGTCCAATCTCAGAGGTCTGCAGTGACATTTATAACCAGGTCCAACGGCACCTCGACGAGGACAACAAGACTCTGGTCCTCGGTGCTCTGCCCAACCTGATCAAAGCATTCGCCATTCGCCTGGCTCACCTTGAGCCAAGCGACACCAGCCGTCGGGTCATGCATTTCGTCTATAGTCGCCACCAGTAAGTCCATCGAATAGCAGCGTGCCCCTATATGTTGTCGCCGAGCAGTCGCTGATTCATATCCAGGGACATTCTTTCCCAACTGCGGCAGTTGTTTGAAACCGAATCGGAGCCCAAGGCAGTTTCCTGTTGGGGACGCCAGGGCGGAATGTCGGTCCTAGAGAAGATGCGTCTGTGGTCGAGCAAACCCCAGGATGAAGACTACCCAAGAACTCCCGAGGATGCCTTTCAGGGGGTTAAGGATATAGACGACGGCATGAGCCACCCCGAAGCGTCTACGTACGGTCAAGCAATTCTCCAGAGCAAGGAGTACGGGTGGCTCATTCAGCAGTTGCTGAGGGAGTCATCGTTCCATTGGGGCCCTGGCGCACGGATAATGGTGGACGAGATCCGTCATACCATCATGAATGGTCTCCCTCGCACTGGCAGAGTCAGCAAAATACGCGACCCATGCGTTCACCGCGCCGAGTTTCGGATACCCTGGCCACAGCTCAGACAACGGCTTTTACAGGAATGCAAGAGGACAGGTGCTGGATGGAGTGGAGTGACTGTATCTTCCACGGTGGTGTTGGTCAGTTCTGCAGACGACTGTATACTGGCAACATCGGTGGGAGAATACATCGACCGGACGTGGGGTGACGACAGAGAATTGCTAGCAAAGTTCGGGGCTACGTTGGAGGGGGAGCTTGGCAGCACCCATTCTCATAACTCTGGTAAGAGACAACCTGATGAGTTGGAGGGTGCTCGGAGCACGCGCTAATGTTCAGGATAGACATCATCGACCACACTGACGCTACAACCCCTTCCATCCCACTCACTCTGAGTGTGTTTGTAGAGGGCGTATCACACTCGATCGCTGAGCAGGGAGAACAACTGGCTTGGCTGGTCTCCGCTCTACAAAATTCCAAGACCCGGGAAATACTTTACAACAAACCCTCCATTGTCAAGAGGGACACTGGGATCTGGGAAATTCAGGTTGACCTAACACCCGGGCCTGTTGTCAACACCGGAGGCCTGTCCACGTTGAAGAAGCTTGGTTGGCTCGGCGAAGCCATCGAGCCGGTCATCGTTCAAGGATACCCAACCTTTCGCCGCCCATCGTCACCGTTCGCAGCAAGTCTGGAATTATCGCCCGTGGCTCTGTTCTTCCGTGGACACACTCACTTGCTCATACGGGCATCACCTCTCGAACTGGCAAAACAAAGACAGGGCGTGTGTCTCTGGCACATGGGAATAATGAACGAGGGGAAGGAGTGGTCATGCCAATGCAACCCAGAACCCGCACCCGGATTACCTGGGGGCTTGGGCCTGTGCCGCCATTTTGTTGACATCTGTCCCGGCTCCGTCAACTTCAACAAGAGGCTCGACGCAACGCTTCTCCTGGCCGACGAAGCCCACCTTCGAGCCCGGGACAGCTCTCCCGCGCTAGCAGCCGCGGGCTCTCCGCCCTCGAGTCCGAGTTCCACCGAGACGTCCTTGGACTCGGACATGATGTCGATCCCGGACTCTTCAGAAGCACCGCTCCATGACATTCCGGATCACCTGTCCTCGGTTATTGGCCGAGTTGCCGACCGCTTGCTTCACGAGTATCGAACTGGCACCTGGGGTATGGCTTCAGCCCCTGCGGCGGTCTCCCCCCACGAAGGCGCTCAACACCCTCCCCTTGATACGGTTGTTGATTTGGGGACGGTGTTGGCCCACAGTCGACCGGCCCGGGGGCAGCATGCCGGACGCGCCGCCTCCTGCCACACATCTGACGGCCGGGGAAACAAAGACTCGGTAACGAGTTCGAGACCCAACCTCAAGCGAGCCGGTGGCGACAAAGATGAATCCCAGGACGGGGATGACGGGCAGGGCAGCATGCCCCCTCCGAAGAAACGATGCCATGGAAACGGCTTGCCGACTTTGGCTTGTCCCTACTACAAGCTGAACCCCGTGAGGTATCGCGATTGCGCGAAACTGGACAAGCTTTGGGAAGTCAAGCATGTCAAGCAGCACCTGTTGCGGAGACACAGGTACATCCACTGCGCTCGGTGCGCGACCGTCTTTCTCAACGAGGCCGCGCATCGACGCCATTTGGAGGAAGTGGCCTGCCTGTTCAAGCCCTGGGATTTGCGGGACCACCTTATCACCCCTGAACAGCAGAAGGAACTTGGCAAAAGGTCGAAGGGTGGATCGTTGTGTGAGCAGTGGTTCGCCATATGGGATATCGTTTTCCCCGGCTGCCCGAAACCACCTTCGCCGTACCTCGAGACCGGCATCTCGCCTGAGTTTTGTGAATACGCAATGGGCCGGGGACCGGTGATCATTCTCGAGGAACTGCGAGCCGCAGGCTTCCACGAGCCCAACACCTCAATCTTGGGAGCACAAGGGTCATGCGCCCTGGAGGTTGTTCGTCGGGCTCTGAGTGCCATGGTCGGGGAGTTCGTCTCGTCTCAACTCTCTTTGGCCTGCCCTTCGGGTCCAAGTGGAACCCCTGCATCCGAAGTATCCTCGCGGGAGAGCATCTCCAGCGTCTTTGCCGACAGTGGCGTGAGTGTGAGAGATCGGCATGCCGTGCCTCCTCCCAGCCAGGAGGATGCGTCGTTGGCTGGACAGGCCACGCTTGGGTCGCGAGCTGTCTTTGATCAGAGCCAGGCTGACTTGCCGGAGGGCGGTTTTGGCTTTGACAACTCGGAGAGCCAGTTGCTGGTTCGTCTTCCCCCTGGCGCGAACGAGATCGAAACCCAGAACCAAGCGAACCCGTTGGGTGGCCACATCGACACCAACGAAAGGATCGTGTCCAATCCCCCCGGTCCTTACATCCCTACCCAGGGCCCGCCACCTGTCACGGAGGAGTTTTTCGGCCAAAGCGGGATAATCTCGCACGACCTGACAGTGACTGGCAATGACATCCCTGACCAGAACCCCCCGCTCTGGCTGGAGGATTACGGGAACAACAACCAAGCCGGCATTCCTGGCTTTGGCGACACCCACGTCAGTGGTGGCAATCCGAATGCTGCCGTTGAAGTCTCGTACGGATCAGGGGACGTGTTTGACTGGGAATCGACCAGCCATTCATTCTTGGAGTGGAACTCCCCGTGACCGCTAGATCCAAGCAGCGCAACAATTTCCTTGTCCCCAAACCCCCCTGGACTCACGTCCACCAAGCTCATCTCCTGCCAGTGATAGCTAGACTTGGACAGATAAAAGAATCTCAGCAGGCTTGCTTTTATTGCTCGAATAAAATCTAAGGGTCGTTTCTACGCCGAGATGCGGAGAGTGTTCCGCCAACCACCCTGGAAGGTTTGACGCTGCGTTGTCTGACTGTCCAGGGCATAGCAACAAGGTGCACGTGCACATGGGGTAGTTTTGCTGTTGCAGTAGCGTCTCTTTTTCTCGACAAGAATCCCCGTTGGGGCTACATCTACCGGCCGTCGATCAACCCCAGAAAGCCGCCATTCCTACATGACAACCGCGTACCGTATCAACCCCAACGCGGCCCCAAACACACACGCCACCGGCGGACTCACCCCAAACCAGCACCCGCCAACGTAACTCCCCGCCGTCACGACCACCCACCACGGATCGTCCGCCAGACTGGCCCCGCTTGTAAACCCGTCATCAATCCAGCCAATCTGCCACAGCCTGTACACGGCCGTGTAAATCAGCCCGACCGCCGCGGCGTTCACCCCCCGCAGCGCGCTCTTCACCCACCGCCACCCGCGAATTGCCCCCCACACGCCCACCGTGCCGTGCATCGTCACCAAGCCGGGCAGGAAGATCCCAAGATACCCCAGCACCGCCCCGGCGGCGGGGTGATACCCGCCGTTCTTGGCCGCCAGCGCACCCAGGTACACGGCAAAGTTGAAATTCGGCCCGGGAAACCCCTGGATGAGGGCCAGGCCGATGAGGAAGTCGCGGGGTGAGACCCAGCCCTCGGCGACGACGTATTCGCGCAGCAGCGGGATGACGACGGGCCCGCCGCCAAAGATGATGGTGCCGGCCAGGTAGAGGTTGGAGAAGAGGCGGAAGAGGAGGGGGTTCCTTTCGCGTGGGAGGACGCCACGAAGGATCATGACGGCGGTGAAGGAGGCGAGGAAGAGCATGATGAGGGCGAGGCCGGATTTCCATGTCATGTTTATGGCCAGGTTGTGGGAGGCCGGGACGGTGCGGGAGACTCCGTCTTCTGTTTCGGCTTCGGCGTTGGCCTCGGCTTGTTTGGCGTTGTTGGCGGAGGAAGCGGTGTCCGTCATGATGTCTTGGGATGTGGCAGGGAGGCGTTGGCGGGTGCTTTTGGTCGATGGCGGGCGGGCGGTGGTTGGTTGTGATGCGGTCGTCTGCGGTTGTTGGGACAGCTCGATCTCATGATCGCTTTGCTGTGCCTCAGGTTCGCTCTCCTTGTTGGTTTCCCGCCCCATAATTCTCTTCGGCAGTCCGACCACCCACTTCACTGCCGGGTGTAGCCACCGGAAGTCGTGGATCACAGCGATCGCCCCGGCAATCATCATCAGCAGAGGGAAATACCAGAGCGCATTGTACAGCAGGCCGGCGGCAGCGCCGAGGAAAACCAGGATGCGCGTCAGCTTGTCGGTGATGGCCTTCTGCGCCAGCTGGACGGCAGCCAGGCCGATGATGCCGACAGTGGCGGCGTTCAGGCCCGAGAGTAGCGCGTACACAGGCCGGGGAAGCGTTTCGCCGATATTAGAAACCCCGATGGCAAGGCCGAGCATTGCCAGAGCCACGGGCAGGCTGTCCAAGTGGGAATATCCTTAGGCTTTTTTGTTCTCTCGCTGACAGGACTTGGACGGCAAGGAAGACTCACCTCCAAAGGAGAAACCCCAGCACGGCGGGCAAGAAACCGTCGTGGATCAGGTTGATGCAGTAAAGCATCTTGGTGCTGCCGGGGCCCGAGAAGGCCTGGCAGACGCTAAAGAGCTCTTGGTACTGGCAAACCAAACACGGTGAGCTGGGTCCTCAACCAGCTTTCCCCTTTCTTGGTATGTATTCAACTTACCACCTGCTCGTCGATCCATTGCAACTTGGTGACAAACTTGTCATGGAACTAGCGACCAATCCATTAGCTGTGTCAATCGACTCGATCGCCACCAGACTCACAATCTTGAAGTGCACCGGCGGCCCTCCAAACGAAGTGAACCCGAGATACCAAGTCTCCCGAACCGTGTTCCAGAGCCTCGGGCCCAAGTTTCCAGTACTTGTCCCCCAACCCCAGGAGCTGGGTGACAAGCCCTGCCTGATGCCCATCAGCGCTGAAGTTGGGCCGTTTCGATCGCCGTGCCTGGCCCCTAGCCTAGATAGAGCAACTGTGACAAAATCTGACACAACTCGAGTGGCGACTGATTTGTCGATGGTGTCGGTCGGCAGAGATGGGGGGTGAAGTGAACGAGTGCCCTCTCTTATCGGCGGGACAAACAAGGCAAAGCGGAGTCGCGTGGTAATTACGGAGTATTCCGCGCCAAGATCTTGGAGGTCTGTGGCTCAGGCCCATGGGCCACTGGCATGCGCGCGTTCGAGCACGTTGCACGCCACGCTCCATCTGCAAGGTCACCGCGACGCGACGGCTATTTGAAATTTCCCGCTTTCCTTTCCTTTCCTTAACCTTGGTTATAACAACTCGTAGATTCGTCATCAGATACCAACGCCTGAAAGTTTGTTGCCGGGTGGCTTTGGTGAGGTTTGCGCGGAGAGAAACCCTAGGCCCAGTCAAATCTGGCCGAAGTAGGGAACGCAGAGGCCGAATATCGGTCAGAGGTACCGCGCTAAGAAACGAACCAGTACTCCGTATTGAACTGTGTGCACTCCTGAGACCGTCACAGAAACGGCCACCTCACTGATTTCTCACCTGCCTGACTGGGGCAGGTACATTCTCCTCGAGCTCCTCATGACCCTGACAATGGCATACCGCACTGCCTACCTGCAGATTCCAACTTTTCGTAGGCGTTCAAGCTCTACTTCTCTTTTGCTTCATCCCCTCCGACTCTGCTCTTCTCGCGAGAACAAACATCACGCAACACAGACCCTGTTGCAACAGCGCTCCTTCCACCGCACCGCGATCCTGACCAAACCGCCTTTTGCCGAGGACCAGAAAACGCTTCTCCAGGCCTTCCACGCCGCAAAGGACGCCGCCTTCAACAAATGGAAACTCGTCGACGGTCCCGACAACCTCGCCGCGGCTCTCGTGGCCGCCTGGAAAGCCCACCCGTTCGAGCAGGTGCCTCGCAAAAAGCACTGGGACCCCAACGACCCATTCAAGGAAATGTGGCCCAAGGGTCAGTGGGCTCCGCTGAGGGATATCGACGATGGCCTCTGGACCTTTCAACTGAAGCCCGACGCGCCCTGGGGGATGGTCGTCTACCGCGCCTCATACGACGACGATGCCGCGTGGGAGCGGATGCTGGTGGAGATCTTCGATACCTTGGTCTCTTCTCTCGAGTCTGAGGACCGGCTGGACTTGCTTTCGCGGCACCAGCTGGTCGTAATGGACGACCGCCCCCAGTTTGAGGGTGCGACCCCGGACAGCGTACGCGAGCACTTCAACAAGTGGGTGCTGGAGGAGCTCAAGCGTAACTGGCGGGTGCCGCCTATGCCCGATGACGAGGTCGCAAAGGTCAAAGCGGCCAACCAAGGGATAGATCGCAGCTTAGGCGTACGGTATAACTTCTGCCTGCTCGCCGACGATATCTGTCTCGAGTCGTTAGACCGGAGGCCTCCCATACTCAAGCTCGTCGACAAGCGGGAGCGAGGGTTCGACGAATATGAGATGGAATCCTTAGAGAGCGAGGAGATTCTTGCCTGGGAAGGAGGGGTAACGAACAGCGAGTTCGAGGACGTGGGTTGGATGTATCAATGTGCTGCCGAGTATGTCGAACTCCAGAACCGCTTGGGTGAAAGCGATAACTGGTCGGACGAATATCAACGGCCACCTATGATGGACTGGGATTTCGACTTTTCACACGCGCCGGGGTATTGGCGGAGAAACGGAAAGTCTTCGAAGAAGGAATAACAACCGAGATGTTGGTAGTAGTTGCCTATTTTCTTCTAGATGATATGTATGTATATTCCCTGCTAAGCAGCAAAGATATATGTCGTGATACTTTTATATCGACAACGCCTACTAACTCGTTACCTCCCACTCCTAGCGGGGTATTGTCTCCTTGCTACGTGAGAAACTTAGTCAATAATAAGCACCCCAAAGGCTACTCCATAAACACAAGAATAGATCAGTTCTTTTCGTGGACACCGCTGGATATAGGCTTTTACTCTGCAAATTGCCATGCATTCTCTTAGCCCAGAAACCGGTTCTGCTTGCGGGTTTCTTGTCCTCCCCATAGCTACCAGTGCCGGACCCTTCTGTGCCAACACAGAACTTTCATAGGCAAAGTC
>Ga0247824_10001396_pt1 | contig 13157 bp, 6 predicted proteins | sample 13C_PalmiticAcid_FD_194412 | JGI IMG/M metagenome (GOLD analysis project Ga0247824, IMG submission 194412) | Soil microbial communities from agricultural site in Penn Yan, New York, United States - 13C_PalmiticAcid_Day48 | ecosystem: Environmental > Terrestrial > Soil > Agricultural land...
AGAATTAGTTGTGTGTTTTTTCCTGTTTTGGTGGCTTTGTTTGTTTGTTTGTTGGTGTGAGGGGAGGGGCGGGAGGGTTGCGAGATGGGTGTTGGAGAGATGGGTGTTGGAGAGATGGGTGTTGGAGAGATGGGTGTTGGAGAGATGGGTGTTGGGGGTAAAGAGTTGAGGCTTGAGGGTTCAGGGTGGCGGTTCGGTTCTGGGTGGATGGAAAGGGGGAAAGGGGTTTTGAAGGGCAAGGGTGAGAGTGTTCAGTGTTGGGTCGGGTGGCAAAGGAAGATAGATGGAGAGTCATTTGTGCCACGGGTTGGTTGGGGCGGGAAAAGGGCCAAGTTGGTTTGGGGATGATAAGCAAACAAAGACAACTCACATCCTTCTCAGACCACTCGGGCTTGCGCACCCGCGCCTCGCGGCTCTTGGTTAGCGTGCGGTACCGCCCGCGCAGTGTCGACTCGGCCTCGGTGAACCCGCCCATGCGCCGGATCTCCTTGTACGTCATGCCCATCTGCTTCTGCCGCACCAAGAAGTCGTCCTTGGACATGCGGTCGGCGAGCTCAATGCGCTCCGTGCCGCCCGGGGAGAGAGGGAACATGCCGAGGGGAACTGACGGGGCTGGCTTGGGCTTGGGCCGGAGCCGGGTCAGCTTGCGGCGCGGTGAGGGAGGCTCGGAGCCCGCCGGAGACTGTTGTCTTGCCATGTCGGGCCGCAAGGCCCGGTCCGGGAGTTGCTTGCGGGCTTTCCTTGTTGTGCCTGCCGCGTTGGCCACCTGGCAAGGGCTGGTCTCGATGCTGGGAAGCGGGTGGTTGGCGTCGACCAGGAAGCTGGCGTGGAGAGACTCGGACGAGGAGGATGGGGAAGGCGTCCGCCGGAGACGCAGCATTTTGGGCGAGACGGTCTTGTGGTCTGTCTCGTCCGCCCAGGTGCTGCTGGTGACGTCTGATTCCGAGACTTCGACGCAACGAGGGCCCTCGTATGCGGCCTTGGTCTGGACGCTCCACTGAGACGGACCGGGGTCGTCGTCCAGCACCATAGCCTCCAGCATGTCTGACGAGGCAAACAACTTGGAGTTTGCGCTGCAGTCCTTTTCGACAAGCGGCGGCAGTGAGAGGTTGTGCAGTACTTCGCCGGGCCGGAACACGGTTTGCGGGAGCATGCCGGTGTGGACGCCCGCCGTGTGGTGGCCATACTCAAGCAGGGAGGGATTGACGCCGTGGTGTGCGTCCCACAGGGAATCCCCGCCATGGGATGCAAACGGGGGGAGGGTAGGGGGGGAAACCGTTTGCCAGTATGACGAATCCAGAAGCTCGGGGTTGGCAGGCACGTTTGCACTCGAGGAGTGGCAGATGGCCTTGGGCTCCGTTGGTGGAGAATACTGGGAGACATGGGACAGCGTCGAGGAGCGTGACGTGCGGTTGCTTGACATGGAGTGCCCTTCTCCGGTCTTTCCCGCCGACCAAATGTCAGTTTTGATGTCTCTGAGAAGACACAAACAAATGGGTGAGTCAACCTACCGTAAGAGACACATTATTCTCCGCGTTCTGGGACTCGGAGTAATACCCAGTGCCACACAACGGGAGGCCGTGGTGCGGTATCTGTTGTCTGGGCCCGGCCTGGGTCCACCCGCCCCTCAAAGACATGTGGTTGTAAGACATGTCGTGGAGCCGCTGCTGGTGGAGGACCAATTCTGTGTTGAGTTTGTTTAATTCCAGGAGCCACGGCGCAAATTCCGCAGCTGCAAAGATGAAGATGCCGTCTTGGGGTGAGACCACGTCCCCCTGGGGCTTTGTCGGGCTGATAAACATTCTGAATCCTCGTGGGTCGCGGGACAGCCCGATGCTCTGGAGCCCCTGGATCCCGGGCAGCTTAGTCTCTTGCCTCTGCTTGGCTGTCTCTTTCCACCGCTCTCTTCTTCTCTTCTCTTCACCGCCGCTTCCACCGGCACCGCGATGAGCGTGGCAGACGTGTTGGGCCCCTCTGGACGGGAGGTCGTGGGGTCACCAGATGGCAACGCCGGTGGATGGTTCGTCGGGCTGCACCGTTGAGCGGTCAAGGCGGGCGGTTTCTGGTTCGTATGCAGGCTTGTGTAGGCTCCCGAGGAGGGGAACACCTGGGACAAAAGCCTTTGGGCAGAGTTGGATCTGTGTAAGAGACGAAGCGGTGTCAGTACCCGGAAGCTCAGGCTTGGTGCCCTCAACTCATCTGCATACATCTTGGTGCTCTCTTGGTTCTCCCTTGGTCACGATGGATGTTTCGGGTAGACGTGCGCAGCCTCACCGTGGCCTCGAAGGATGACAGGACTGAGACAGAGAGCCGGTGAAGACAAAGGGTCGACTGCGGGGAAAATGACAACCTCTCATCCTCTTCGAAGGGCAGGTCTGAGTCTTCTTCAAGGAAACTCGAGGTCGAGACACCGGGCGGCGACGGGCCGCTTGCCAGGGGCCCCGAGACGCCCAGGGTCGAGCCATTGTGTACACTCCTGCTTTGAGCTCAACGCCCTCACATTTGCTCCTGTCATTTCTTGTCAAAATTGCAGTGGTGGCTTCTTGTGGTTCGGTACGGAAGCTTTGCTCGAATTGGACAACAGACTGCCCGAACAGGACGAGCTGGGGGCTTGCCTCCCGAGCGGAAGAGACCCGGTGCCTGGAAATGTCCCCTGGGACCCGCCGTGCCAACCGTCGGCCCGGTTAGACTCTCCTGTGCACTGGCCAGGCCAGACGGCGATATCACATTTCAGTGTTAGGCGGGAGTGTCCCGTCAAGGGTTGGATGGCTCCTGTGGCAAGCTGTAAACGCTCAGCATGATACACCCACGGTTCCGTGGATGGCAAACTCCGAGCTTGGGTTCAGAGCTCGCCAACTGCGGGCTGTCGCGGCTAGCCACGCAGATGTGAGAACTGTTTCGGCAACGACCAGGAATCCCCCCCACGTGGCTGGCCAATCGGTGGATTCCAGGTCTCTTGGGAAGGGACTTCAGAGAGGGGATAACCTCGGAGTGACAAGCCTGCAAACACAACTGGTCCGCTGCTGGAGCCAGGGAGCTGGGGGCTTCTTCCCCACATCAATCGGATGAGCTGCATATCTCCGATTCGGGTATCTCAACTGGGCTTGCCGATCTCACGCAAGCCTCAGATGACCCTGCACGGCGGAAGCAATCATTAACAGACCCGTCACCCTGGCCCTGGGCACAGATCGAGAGACCCACGCCTGCGATTGGGGGCCTGGTGGTCTGGGCGATGCTTTTCTCTCAAGTCGTCGGAGCTAGGGCCTCGGCCGTGCATAAGCGTTCTGTAAGACAAGTCAGTAAGGCAAGGTGGGCAGCAGGAGCAACGCCACAAACGCCAGCGCATTGTACGCCGGCGCTGAGCTGATCTGGTAGCAAACAACGAGGTGTCAGATTCTTGTCCTCGACGATAAAAGACTCAGCGATCCCCGGGCCTCAATGCCTCACTACGCTTCCCTTCTGGGAACCTCTCGCATACCCCCGTAGTATGGCGCCCGTTCGCTGGGGCGGACCTAGACAGGCAGGATTGAGGCGCTGGCCCGGCACTGGGCCGGCGGGAGGCGCTGCCCCCTTGACGATGGCTCTTTTGGGGTATGTGCCTGCCCGGGGCCGTCTGCCGGTAGATCAGCCAAAGATCGGACGCACTGCACTGTGGGTCATAGGCCATTGGTCACGATGCTTCATGTTAGGGGTTATGAACGACGCATGCCCACCCTTGTCCACGTCTTGTAGGAATCGCGCACATGCTGTCGGCGAGAGACTGATCAAATCTGGGCTCCTCAGCATGTTACCACCGTGAGATCGAGGAGACGACGACATGATCAAGGACCGGCCATGGATGTACTCGGCTGCTTTGTTTGGGCTATCCGACAGTGAAAGTTTGGGCCAAGCGCGTTTGTCGTACAACCATGCATGACATCGGGAAAGTCAGTTGGTCAGAGGTAGACCAAGGCTACCGCAGGAGACAGAATATCGCCGTTAGGCACACTCACTTAGGACATCCTTGATTTGTGCATCCCTGAGCTGCAGGGAGTTGCCCATGGTGGGGATCTACTGCGAACCTTTTTGGGCTTGGGGGCGTGGGGGAAAGCGAGCATTCGGCGTCATGATTCATGAGGCGTCAGATTCCGCCGGCACCCGTGAAGCCTGAACGGAATGAGTTGCGCCCAGCTGAATCGGAAGACCCGATTCGTCAGTGTCGTTGTTTGGTGGTCGTTTTCCCTCGGCTTCCTCCGCTGCCGTTGACAGATACTCAGGTGAAGCGACAGCTTCGAGACACTGGCAGCATGACGTTCTGAGCTGGCGCTGGGCGCAGCCTTCTTCACACAGTGGCAAAGCCCCTGTCTCGTTTGTCGGGGGCAAAGGAACCGCACGGCTTGACCGAAATGATGCCGCGGGAAAGTCGCTAGAGCAACGGAACGGAAGGGTCGATATTGGAGGAAACCGGGATAGCAGTTTGGTGCTGCCTTACCATCCAATGTCTGCTCTTCTGTGCCTCGGGATAAACCAGTGTTTGGGTTGGAACACACTGTCACGTTCTTGATTCCACAACCACACGACGGCTCGGGATTTTCAACTCCCGTCCGCTGAAGGGACACATTGATCTCCCACACATCAAATTTGGGATCGGGACTGGCAGTCTGCTAACATTCAAGGCAGTGGTACACGGTCGCCGCCAATATCAATGTCGCTCCCGCCTTCTTCATGCATATCAAGTACTGCTGAAGCGGATGTACAAGGTACATGTACTAATCAGAACACTTGAGGTGCCCAAGTTTAGCATGTCCTGTGTCTCGGTTGTGAAATACCTCGTTTGCTCAGAGCCTAAGGCTCGAAAGAGTGATGACTCTTGATTGTCTCCCTTAATTCTGGGCCCCTGTCAGTATTCCTGTCAACTGCTATGTCAGGTAAGCTACCAAACGCGACGCGATCAAGTGTGGCTCCAGCAAGGTGATTCTGCACCCACATCCTCGCCTTAGGATCATCTCTTTCTCACTGAGGTAGTTGGGTGATGGAGAACTGAGAGACACGCAAGCCAATTTCTGTTTGCTAGACTCAGAATCTTTGTCAACTCCGTCAAGGTCAAATTAAACAAGGTTTACGGACGGGGCAGGCTTGGGGCTGATTTCTAGAATCAACACCTGGGGCGCAGCTCCGTCAGCGGTGCAAGTCATGTGGCGACTCTGCTTTTATGCGTGAACGACCCGGTGCAACAATGTGAAGGCTTTTCTTTCCGGCAAACCAACTAAGCAAACCCCCTATTGTTGGTTGCTGGCATCAGTTGCGAGCTGCCTCGTGTTGGCCCTTCCAGGTTGACTGGCAATTTTCGATGTGTTTAGAGAGCTTCTCAGGAGACCATCAACAAACCACATTTGAACGCTCAGGTAAGGTAATGCCCACCGCTTCCCAACTTTATGCACCCAAGGTTTGCTGCCATGGATGACGAGAGCGGAACGGCACAGTTAAAGTCGCAGTGCCTGGGCTGTCTCAGATATGTGCTCCATAAAATCCAGGGGTTTAGTCATGTCATCTAGAAACAGTCGGGAAATGAGCATTTTGCAACACGCAACATATGTCAAGTGAGGGTTTTCTCGACATCGAGGAACAGACCGTCGATTTCGGACCTCGGCTCTTTGCCCTCGATTCACCCATGAAGAGGCATGGCAGAAGACTGAAGACTTTCTCAGAGGCCACGAGAAGAACGCGCTGACAGCATCTGGCGCAAGCGCTGCTGCCGTGGTTCATTTGTTGGTTTGTTTGGGAGTTCCGCAGACCCTGACGGCCCAGAGGAGTGGCATCCACTTTGTGAATTCTAAACAGACGCCGAGTTCAGGTCGGTCTTCTCAGCACCAGTGTCAACGCGGCGACTTCTGCCAGCACCATATTGTGCTCATAAGCAAAGTCTTTTCAACAGTCCCATGCGGCGATGTCTCAAGTGACTTGCTCATGTCATCGGACGCCGATGTACAGTTCATTGTCTTTTCATTCTAACATGATACCCTCGGCCAGGTTACACAGTGCCATTTTGATGGTCGACTCCTCGTCCTGCGACAGTTCCGCCTCTTCAACTTCCGAAGTGATGAACCCACCGCGGATGCATACCAGACCATCCGTTGGATGGCCAAGCGCCCAATAGGCAAAACGAGGTTCCTCCAAGCCGCCACAGATGAAGAAAAGAAACCACGACCGGGACGCGTCGACAAGAGCAGCGGGAAATTGCCTTGAGGTGCGAGGGCTATGAGGTATAGGGTTCAAGAAGAGAAGGAAGAAGAGAAGGAAGAAGAGAAGGAAGAAGGGAAGGAAGAAGAGAAGGAAGAAGAGAAGGAAAAGGAGAAAGAAAAAAAAGGTAAAACGAGTGCCTGAAAAAATGCGTATGTTTGAGCCGTGAGGGTGCAACATTCACCAATGGCCCCTTTTAGAGAAGATCAGTTGCCGGTTCTGGAAGTTGGTATTTGGCAGGCGTCGTGTTGGGTGTTAGTTGTTGCCTGGCGGGTCGGGTAAAGTCTCAAAGCCAGCCGACATCGCCTGACTGCGCGTCAACGCGTTTCGCGATTGTCCGGAAGGAGCAACAACCACGGCTAAACTGAGTCCGCTGCAGCACATGCCCATGGACGTTGAATGGGGTCACTCAGTTGACTGGGACCATTCTGCAGAGGAGTATGGGCAATTGGGGAGCCCGAGTGTGCCATGGCGCACAGCATGGCCAATCACAAAGGGACCCGCGTCACCACTTCGCAAACGAGCAAGCACAGCACATCTCAAGAGGGAATCGCCAGATGCCAAAGGACAGGGGTCTGATGGGCCAAAGCGCCTCAAACCAGAACTCATCGTTCTCAGCGACGATAGCGATGATGAAGACGACGACCGCCTGAACAAAGCGATGGACACCCCCATCCGCCATCCCGCAACAGTGCAGCCAACCCTTTCAGACCCGGCAATGGCGCATTCGCCGCTGGCCGACCATTTGGGACGCCCGCTTTCCGAACCCGCCGTGGCCATTGCTCGGGAGTACTGGGATTGTCAACGAAAGCTCGACTCCTGTCCCTTTGACGACAAGGACGCACGGGGATCGGCACTGCCCTTTGACCTTCTGCTCCAGCTTGCCTGGCACCGCCGCGCCTACACGCAACTCGTCCTCGGCTTGACGAAGCTCGAATCCGGAACAAGGACCTACGAGCCCCCATACGCCGAGTCGCTCCCCGAGCCTCTCTTTCCTGGAGCCGGTCAACCGCCCGATGCTGCAGCTGTCCCAACCGCAGCCGGTCCCCATGCCCCAGCAGCGACGCCACGCAACGAGCCAGCCCTCTGTCCGGAGCAACTGGAGCTGGTCGAGCTTGCCGCTAGCGGGCGAAACATCTTTTACACCGGGTCTGCAGGCTGCGGCAAGTCCACGGTTCTGCACGCCATCCGGAGACGTCTGACGGGCATGGGCAGGACTGTCCGCGTTATGGCTCCAACCGGCAAGGTCGCCCTGGCCATCAACGGCACGACCACTTGGACGTTTGCAGGCTGGACCCCGGACCACAACAAGCGGAAGCTTGAGCTGTTGGAAAGGGCCGCACGCGGCAGAACCGTCCGCAAGAGGTTCAGAGAGACGGACACCATCATCATCGACGAGATCAGCATGGTGGAGAACCTGCACCTCGAGAGGCTGAACGCCGTCATGAAGGTTGGGCGCTCAAATGACGGTCCCTTTGGGGGCGTCCAAGTCATCGTCACTGGCGACTTCTGCCAGCTGCCCCCGGTCAAGCCGTTCCAGCAGTGCATCGAATGCGGCACTGATCTCGTATCAAAAGATGAGGACGAGGACACGATCCACACTTGTACCAAGTGCAAGAGGAGCTACAACGACAGCGACAAATGGGCGTTCCGCAGCGCCGCCTGGGAGGAGTGCAACTTTGTCCACGTGCACCTCAAGTCCATCCACCGCCAGAGCGACACCCAGTTCATCTCGATGCTGCAAAAGTGCCGCCTCGGCGTCCCCTTCAACCAAGAAGAAGTCGACATCCTCATGGGCCACCGCTCCGTCACCGCCAACGCGGTCAAGCTCTTCTCGACGCGCGAGGAGGTCCGGCGCACCAACGAAGAGGCCTTTGCGCGCCTCCGGACCCCGCGCCACCCGTACCTCTGCTTCGACCGGTTCCTCTGGGACGAGGAGCGGCACCCGCACCTGCAGTACAAGAGCCAGACGAACCCCGACGGCTCGCTCCGCGGGCTCGACGACCACCGCTTCGAGCGGCGCATCGAGCTCAAGATCGGCATGCTGGTCGTGCTGCTCGTCAACCTCGACCTGTCCTCGGGCCTCTGCAATGGCAGCCAGGGCATCATCGCCGGCTTCGAGCCGTACGACCCGGCGAAGCTGCCGAAAAAGGTCGATCACGGAGGCGGAGACGGCATTGTCGGGACGTATGCGACCATCAAGGAGAAGCACATCAAGCAGTTTTCAGAGCAGCAGCTGAAAGACCCCCAGGGCCGCGAGAGGAAGCTCTTTTGGCCCGTGGTGCGCTTCCTGAACGGCACGACCCGGGCGATCCTGCCCGAGTGCCAGGTCCACGAGCTGGGGGACAAGGAGCCGTATTCCCTGCTCTGCCGCACGCAGGTCCCGCTCGCCGCCGCGTGGGCGCTGAGCATCCATAAGTCGCAGGGCATGACGCTGGACCGTGTCGTGGTGAATCTAACTCGTTCATTCGTCAGTGGACAAGTTTACGTAGCATTGTCGCGGGCGACTTCGCTTCAGGGGCTGAAGGTTGAGGGTGATCCGCAGGGGCTGGCGGTCGGGAAGGGCGGGAACGAGCAAGTGCGGCAGTTTTTGAGGGAGAAGTTTGGGATGTGATGGATTGAATCAGGGACCGGTTGGACAAGCGGAAAGACAGGCAGGCTGCTGATACCATGTCGTTGAGTTTGGATACCGGTGTTGGGATGGGGTATGAGGATGCCTCAAGGGGCATGATTGGGAAGTTCGAATGAATTATGTGGAGTTTAGGTACCTAAACAATAACAACAACAACGTGTAGAATAAAGACGTCTAAATGTTCCACGCCTATGTAATGATTAAATCACAGATAATATTTAGAGCACCGTTTAGCGCACCAGAGACTCGAGAAGCCCGGCAATACGCTCCAGAGCGTGCTGCACGGCAGCCTGCTGGCTTGAAGATAAAACCTCGGCCGACACTGGAACGCTCTCGAGTGTTTTGAGAAGCCGCACCGCCTGCGCTTTGCACGCCTCCAGTGTCTCGCTCGCTTGTTCCGTTGTGGACGACGAGCCCTCCCTTCCTCCGCGCAAAGCGTCAAAGCGCTCAGCGGTGTTCGACCCTGCGCTCTTAGCCACCGCCGCGGCGTGCGAGGCCATGGCCGAAACGTATTGCGTCCCCACACGTTCTTGTATTGTGGCCAGGAAGCGCTGCTTCTGCGCAGTCATGGCGCCGGGTTCCTCCTCGGAGGTCAGCTTGCCCTCGACAAACGTCATGTCGTTGCCAAAGGTGGCGTGCAAGTCCGGCATCTTGTACGCCATGGCCACGGAAAAGTCGTAGAGCTCGCGCAAGGCCGGGCTGGCAAACTGACGCACATCGAGGTTGCCAATCACGAACCGTGCGAGTTTTTCGGCAATGGCCGGCTCCTGAAAGTGCGACACGGCGCTGAGATCGGCGGTCGCGTCGCGTCCGCTGCAGCTGACGATGATCTTGTCGCCGCCCGGATGCGCGCGCAAGTACTTGCTTGCGTCGTACACGCGGCCCTTGGCCGCAAACCAAAAGCCCACGGCGCTGTTTGAATGCTCAACCAAGGTGGAGATGGCATAGGTCTTTGACGACGGCCGTCGTGGCTGCGACTTGGAGTTGCCGAACGCGCCCGTGGCCGCGACGAGAGAGACGACATACCAGACGAGAGTCTGGATGACAACGATGATGGGGATAATGCCGAGCTCGGCGAGCTTGCCAGACTTCAACTGCGATGCCGCCGCTTGGGGCACCGTGACGCGCTCGCCTCCGCCGTAGCGTTCCTGCCGCGACTTCTCCAGCTCGCGGTGCACCGTCAGCCACTCTTCTTCGGCCATCTCGCCCTTGAAGCCGGCAATGGTAGCGGACCGGCCCACCTTGAAGGCCATGGGCAGGTAGGCGAAGACCTTGCGCCGGTGCATGCCCAACAGGCCCATGGAGCCGCGATACTTCTCCTTGAGGACTTCCCAGAGCGCCGTCAGCTCGGGGTCTTTTGCCGACGCCAGAAAAGCAGCAACATCGACTTCGCCAGCTGCGGCAACGAGGTCACGCCAGTGCGGGGGGTAAGCGGCGCGGATGCGCTGCGCTTCCTCGCCCAGCGTGGCGTTGTACGCCCTGCGGCCGATGAAGGCGTCCATCATGTGGAAGAGAGGCGACGCTGTGCCGCCGGGTCCGGGGACGTCCGCGCGCAACGGCACGGCCAGCGGCGCCACGGACTTGGCCCACACGACCGGGTCGACGTGCGTCGCGTGCGTGGGGTTTGGTGCGATCTTCATCAGCGTCTTGCGCCCGATGCCCGAGAGGGTCTCGCCCATGGTAGCCAGAGCGGACTTCAGGCCGGCGGCGTCGTCGTTGAGCACCGCCCGCTGCGCGTCCACCACGCCGCCGAGCAATGGCGTGGCGCGTGAGAGAATCTCGGCCTGGGTGAGGTAAAAGACGTTTTCCTCCGCGTTGTTCACTGTGGGGACTAACAGCGACAGGTTCTCGACACAGAACTCTTCTTCTGCGGGTTTGAGGTGCTTCCAGTTGTAGACGATCAGATCGATATACGTGAGGCATGGGATGTCCCGACCCAGACGCTTGCTGACTGTGTCCCATGGCCTCTGCACGCAGGCCGGCAGTGCGGTTGGCCCGCCCATGTCGGCGTGCACGTAGGCGTGGGCGACGATGGAGAGCACTGTGGAGGCACGGTGCAGATAGGCGTCGGGCAGGGACTTATCATGGGCAAGGAGTTCGGGCATGGCGTTGACCGAGTCGCGCAGCGTTTGGTCACACAGTAGTTGCGGCAGCGCGGCGGCCAGGTCGTCCCATGCCTGGTGGGTGGGTGGCAGCGCGGTCAGGGGTTGCTGGGCCGGCATGAAGCCAGAACGATAAGAAAGGAAGCCCTGGTTCTCGTGGCCGTTCGCTTGGTTGGTCTTCTCCGCTCGCGTGATGACTCTGGCACAAGGTGATTGGTGGACATTGCTGTGGCGAATAGATGTAGACATAGTGTCGCTCGGTGAAGGAGACAGCGTAATTGTCGTTCAGTGTCTCTGGTTGGAGAAGTGTCTTTTGTGCGCCTGCAATATTCTTTCCCTTCTGGGCTTCAAAAGGAAACTTACTCTGCTCCTGCGCACATATTTTGAAGAGAAGACGGCTCAGTTCATATTTATCTTCGATGGGCAAGAGGGCTGAGAAGCCCCCAAGGGACACCGCAAGGATACCTCTTTCCCAAGTTCTATCCATTCTATTTATAGTTCTAATAGACTGTGGCTTGAGGCGCACGCGGGGTGGCGGGGCTGGTCTGCTGGCGTTTGCTCGGGATACCCTAGCCTGCTCTGACCGTTTATGAGAGAGGACTGTACAAGGCGATCCGTCGCCCAAGGTCTGGAGAGCAATGCTTGGTCAACCTGTACCCGAATGGATAGGTGGCAAAAGCCGAGAAGCGTGCAAAAGACCGGGATGGCGCAGCTTCTGAGCAACGTATATACGCCACAGTAATTTCCACACTGCCATGACGCATGGGCGACGAAAACAAGAGTGGGCCAGGGAGTTGCGGGCATCCGCCAGTGACCGGTCTCTATACGATCGATTCGGCTCATTCCCTAGGCACAGCCGCTCGACGCCTGGACCTCAGGTGCCAAGACCAGGAGCTCAAGGACGGGATCGCTAGCTCAGAAACAGGTACGCCATGATAGAAGCACTTAGAAACCGCTTCAGCGCAGCGCGGATAGTCACATAGCTCATGAGCCTTGGCAGACTGGGAGAGTATAAGCTCGCGCTGCAACTGGAGCGCGAAGAAGCAGTGGAGCAACAGCAGAGAGCTACAGGGCAGAGAGGAAGCAACGGATCGTCAAGATCGTGGATATCGATGTGGCGGGGATGTAGATGTTGTGGAAGATGGCGGGGTTTTAAGTGGTGAGCGTGAGCTCTGGGGAAAAAAGGTTGGGCGGGCCGAACCCACATGTATTTGTAAGTTAGGTACCTACCTTACCTACATATGTAACTCTGACCCGATTCACAACCCACTCAACCAAGGCGAATACCACCTTGCGATGCCCCAACCCCGCCACCTGGTCACTAGCAACTTCATCCCGTCTTCTATCTCTCCTCTATTTGGCCAACAAACAAATGCAGACAAGCGCCTTCGTTCTCTCTTTTCTTCTAGAGTTGTCATGTTAACCTGAAAAAGGGAGGTAAGAAAAAGCATACAAGAATACAAAAACAACGACAAAGCAAGTACCAGGACAAGGACAAGCCCAAGGATAAAAACGAAGGAAAAGAAAAAAAAAAGTAGGGAGAATAAGATGACGAAGAAAGAAAGAAGAAAGAAAAGGAAAATGGGAAAGAATGGGAAGAGACAATGATATCAAATCACAACTCATTCATTTCATCAAAGACTACAACTAAACCTCAAAACACGGCCACCCAACCCTCTCCACCCTCTTCAGCACCGACAGCTTGCCATACTTCGAAAATATGTTCATACACTGGCCTTCGCGGTAGCGTTCGTGTGTCTTGACAAACACCGGCTGCGGCTGCGTCGGGTCGCCGGCCAGCACGCACGGCCTGCACCCCCAACCCCAGATGTGCAGTGCGTCAGCCGTATGCATGGCGCCGGCGTCGTCCAGGACCACGCCCTTGGCCACATCGCCGTTGAACTTGGCGTAGGCGTTTCCGTCGACGCAGGTCTGCGGGGTGGTACAGACTGCTTGGGCCCGCATGACGACCGCCTTGAGAAGGTTCCGAGCAGCATTCAAGGGCGCATCCCCACCGCCAGCGAGTGGCTGGCGCCAGCCGAGGCGGCCCTCGAGGTATCTTCGCAGACTTTCAAAGCGCGGGTCTTCCAGGAACGAAATCCGCAACTCGAAGATGGCGTCGGGGTCGTTGGACTCGAGGCCGTAGCCTTTGGCGCCGATAACCTTGAGCATCCACCAACAACACGAAAGGTGAAGCTGCGACT
>Ga0247824_10001397_pt1 | contig 13156 bp, 7 predicted proteins | sample 13C_PalmiticAcid_FD_194412 | JGI IMG/M metagenome (GOLD analysis project Ga0247824, IMG submission 194412) | Soil microbial communities from agricultural site in Penn Yan, New York, United States - 13C_PalmiticAcid_Day48 | ecosystem: Environmental > Terrestrial > Soil > Agricultural land...
GGATATTGATGGGGAGGGGAGGAGGGGGTGATTAAAACAGGGACGTGGGCGTTGGTGAAGCGGGTTTGGTCGCTCCTTTGGCCGGGTTGTTTGATGTTTTGGATACCTGGGTCTTTTCATAGGGCATTGCGGGATAACAAAGTTGTAATCTGGCGCTATTGATGCTTATGGTTGTTGCGTTTGAGGTGGGAGGGTATATACCAGGATACTGTTGAATGAGATCCTTTGCTGAGCACTGCACAAGGTTATCCCCCGGAAGACGCTACAGCAATGTTTTCTGCTCCTCAGAAACACCCCCCTTCTTGGCCGTCACTTCAATCTCAATCTTCATCGCCTCCTCCATCAGCCCGGCCTGGATCATGGTCGCCGCGGGCCGGACATTGCCCAGCCACTTTTGCAGGACTGGCCTACACAGAACATCAGCATAGCCCCAGGCCCTGCTCTAATCTCCGCGGAAACAGCGCATTGTGGACAACCGGACCTACCACGTCTTCTCGAAGTCCTTCCTGTCCGGCAGGATGTACCGCACCCGCACCACGTCACCCATCTCGGCTCCCGCCTCGGCCAGCGCGCCCGCGATGTTCTGCATGCACTGCTCCGCCTGCTCGGCCACGTCGTCTGAGATGGCACCGGTCTTGTAGTCGTATCTGATTCCGTCAGTGCTGGCTCTGGAGAGAGACGAAAGAAACCAAAAAAGAAGGTTACCCTGTGCAGCCCGACACAAAGACCATGTCCCCCGACACGACGGCGCGGGAGTAGCCGATCTGGGCTTCGAAGGCTGAGCCGGAGGAAATGAGTTTGCGGGTGGCCATTATGAATAGTTGCTGAGCTTGTGTTAAACGGGAAGAAAGAGAGAAGGGTCACTTGGAGATGTTGAATCTCGGTGGAGGAGAGGGGAGGTGAGTCAGATGGAACTACCTCGAGGACACATTGAGACCCTAACCCTTCTTCAGGGGTGACCCCTTGTCCTCTTAGCAAACCAAAAAAGCAGCAGCATGAATCCATGTCAAGACACGACGGACCACAACCGTAGTAGGAATATTGAGACGGCTAAACTTTCATGTGGTTCATTTCTGTTCAAAGCAAATCACTAATCAACGGGCTAGGTCGAAAATCCTCTCTCGATGGCTGTCCTTCCTCCTTGTCCGTCCCATGAGGCTCCATCTAAGCCACCTTCGGGACCAAGTCAATCTCAGTTCTTCTCTGCTCCTGGAAGTGCCGTTCTATTTTTCTCTTGTGAGCCGTCCTGAACTCGTAGGTACGGCCTCTGAAGACTCTTGCCTCCGACAAGGCTTTGAGTACCTCTTTCATCCAGAGGTAACTCGTGGCTTGGTCGGTTCGAAACGACTTCAGGATCTCCTGAGCCCTCCCTGATGTCTGAATGGTGCCAATAGCAGCCAAATATAGGGGTCTCTGTGACTCATCTGCCCTGTCCCATGATACCTCGCTCCCGGCGGCGTTCTGGCAGTAGAGTCTACCCCTCGCAGCCGAGTGTCCAAACTGGTGTGTGGTAATCAAAGCAACCTCAAAGCTTTGAGATGACACCCAATTAGTATTCCTTTACTCGGTGGTTCCAATTTCGGTGTGACTTACTGTTCTTCTTCACTGGCCGTCTCATAAAAAGCCATGCAGAGACGTTCATCGCGATACCCAGCAGTAGAAAGCATGATGATGCTGAAGCGGAATGTTTGGTATTGATACAGTTTCGTATGATTGCTGACCCTCCATTATCTGCTCCTGTCTACCCCTCTATATATACCTCCATCTCAACACCTGTCAGACAATCTCAAGTTGGTTTGTCGAGAAAACACAAAGCAGTGAAGAAAAAGGAATCCGATCCACGTGGGCACGGCACTCGACTCCCGTTGCTCTGTATCAAGCATCAAAGAAGACAGCAGGTACGCGAGCAGCGGGCTATGTCCGGTGATATCCAGTTGGTTCCATGGACGGCCCAACCAACTTACAAGCCGACTGTTTTGGCCATGGGCAATTTTTGTTGCATCCACTGTTTTTTTATATTATTTTTTTGCTGTTGTTAGATCATTCCTTTGACGTGAATCTCTTTAAGTTTTGGTGTCAGTTATGTCTTGCTTGTCTTGTAGGCAGCAGGCCCTGAATTCCTGGCCAACAATGAGACGCACAAGCTTCCGATCTCCTCCACCCTTGAGTCCGAAGCATCCTTCATGTCCATTGTGCTCAGTCTTATGCGAAGCAAGGCTCAATCACAACACTTCTTGATTGCTCATCCTTTGTGATGTTAGACAATATCTACTCCCAAAGCAGAGAAACCACCACCGGGGACATGCAGACTTGATCTCGCTCCAGATTCCGGCCCCAACTCCCTTCTCCCGACTCCACTCTTCTTTGATACCCCTCGAGGTCTCTTGACAATGTCTTTATCCATGATAGATTTGCCGTTCAATTCAGCGATCGCATCCAGAAATAGGAAAAGTAGGTGTTGTCCTCGCCTTCCATGATGTCTGGGTTCAGACGCCAGATGGCCTTCTTGAATGCAGGTTCATTCAGAACACAACAGTGGGGAAACATGTGCACCTGTTCAACATCGAGTGGACGCCACGCCTCCCACCAGCAGCTATAGTAAGAGAAATGGTAAAGAGTGCCTTCCGTCTTTTGGTCTTCGGGTTGGGTGGTGAAAAAAGACACCAACGGTGAACCTGGGATCAGACAGCCGAAGCTCGAAACAAGCAATAGTCTAAAAGCTGGAACTAGACGTATTGCTGTTCTTCAAACGTCTCACCTCCGGCCTTTTGTGGAATGAAAACCACGCAAAGATACAGTTTGTCGGTTTCCATGGCGAACTGAGACGCTCAACTGTGAGTACCACTTTATCTCGGGTCTGTCATGTCTTCAGACATAGTTGCAGTTTTATACCCCGTCCCGCCGTTGCTCGTTATACTGAATGTGCTGCTTCAAAAGCGAAACTCCATTTCAGAGGTTAGTCCAAGACTATATGCAATGTATACGTGCCAGAGACGCTTGAACTCGGTCTCGGGGTATCACATGGTCACTTGGTCATTGAAGTTGACTTGCCTCGGGTGACGATCTTGAATCTCAACAAAGAAACCAACGGGTTGTTAAGCTGGGAGTGATAGGATACTTCAGGCCCCTAGAGAAAGAAACAAGTTGGTTCAGTGGCTTGTGGTTGGGATGGTTGTTGTCTTTGTCGACGAATCACCAACATCTGCCAACGCCCAAGGCCTCCTTCCTTTGCTGTCGAGGGTATGACATCGCTTGTGATCCTTGGTCATGGTTCTCAGTTGGCGCAAGCCCCTTTGAACGTGAATGTTCTATACTGAGGAGCAGTGTTGTTCAAGAAAGTCATGTGAAACTTAGGACTTGACCACCATAGGGACCAGCCTCTGATGACGGATGCTGCGCCTTTGACATCAACGCCTACTTAAATGCTCAAACATGGGGCCTTAATCTCTCAACTCAACAAGGTACCGTGAGCTTTGAAGATGAATTGTCGTGAGATTTACTTTACTCGTGGGGCATTTTCTTGCAACCCGCAAAACAGGAGCTTACCCCTCTCCAGATCCAGAACAAGGCTTATCTCAAACCGGCGATACTTCTCCATGTTGTTCACCTCATCCACACCCTCCAAATCCGACTTTTGTGCTGCTAACTCAGCACCCATATCCTTCGCGAAGCTGGCCTTCTGCCTCGGTTTTCAACAACTTTTCGGGCTCGACTATGAACTTCAACCCCACTAATACTTCCAGTACAGCTTGCGTCCACTGGAGGCTGGTGGGCTGATCGTTGCCGACTGCCGAAAGAAGGTTGCCAAAGTTGCTCACGCCAAAAAATTCAGTGATTCTGTCACCATCTTCCCCATACCAATCCTCACCCTTCCCGTAGTTGCTTACTTTGTGGTGGTAAAGTCGTTTTTTGGGTGGGCCGGCGCTCGATGTTGGACAGATAATGAGGGCCCATTCAACGCTTTCAATGCTGGGATACAAAGTCATTTTATTAGTATCATATCACAAAAAGCTATCCTTGTCAAGAACGTCTCACCTGGCCTGAGGGCTGAGTTCGCGGTCAAAAGTTAACCGAGACAACGTGAAGTGCTGACTCGGAACATTCGATGGGCCTGGAGGTTCAACAGCCCCCATTTCCGTCCCACTCATCGTATGGCGGAAAAGCTCAATGGTTTGCTTGCTTGGTTGTTAACAGTGAATCCAGCTGTCTTGACTGCTCAGTCCTGTCCTGTTCTGTAAGCAAGTTTTATCGAGGATTACCACATCGAAAGAGGGAGCCAGAATGACCAGTTTTATATCTTCATGCTGAAAGCACTCCATATACTTCGATGGTGGCCTTCAAATGTTTACTCTGTCACGGGCGCGGACACGAGGTTGAGCCCATTTAGTTCCTGTCAGCTCGCGTGACGCGGGAGAGCTGCTATGATGAATGGATTTGTGTCGTCTTCCGGGTTGTTGGTTCATTTGAGGGCCAAAGGGCCATCCTCAACGATCTAATGACCACCAGAGAAGAAATAGCTACCCTTGAGTACCCAGGAGAGCAATGCTTGGGCAACTCATGGCCGTTGGCGTTTTATAGGCCGCGATTCAATGAAGAAAAGGTTTCTCAAACCAACTGAACGAACCATAGGCCTCTTGCCCCAACGACAATGGCGGGTTCATCAACAGGTCCAGTGCCCCCTGACCCGAGACCTGTTGCACATGGTTTGTTGTTGAGAGTCGTCTTTGTCACAGGACGACACCAACATCAGCCAATTCCCGAGGTGCTCGTTGTGAGAAATATGTTGTCTGGTTTCAAGTTGGCGGAGTCCACTTCTGGCGAGAATGCTTCAGTGTTGGTGGGATAACCATCAAAGGTCCGTTGCAGCCTGGAGCGTACGTCTGTTGGCTACCCTCATGAACCGACATTCTCCAGGCAGCACCAACTTCATACCACCACCAGCAGCATCCACACCATGGACATAACAACCATCCCCAACGCTCAACACGGCCGCCCAAACCACAGATACCATCTAGCCCACACTGGGCAATACACTACGAAAGAAAGACAGAAACAAACAATCCCATCTACGCCAACCCGGCCCCCCGTCCGCTGATATAAAAAACGACACTTTTGCCCCAAACTCCATTCAGAGGACACGGTCCGTTGTCGGATAGCCAATGCCTCGCCCTATCGAGATCTGCCTGCCTGTCCTCCGTCCCCCTCGTTGGCAACGTCTCGACCACCACCACTCTCAAAGTGAGATCACCCCAGCATGGAATGCGACCGAATCCCCTTGGGCCCCAGCTCACTGCCACACAAATCCCGTCAGCACTCACACTCACACTTACACCCCTTCCATCATACACCTGGCCAATACAAAAAGTAAAGGGGAAAAAAACTCACTTATAGTCGACCCGACTAAAACTCATCAGCCGCTGCGCCTCCAGCCCTTGCACATCCAGATTGTGTATGCAAAACGCCAGCCGCGCAGCGACCTGCGCACCCAGGAACATGGCCTCCTCGAAGCCGTGCTTGGCCCACTCGGCCAGGTACGTCGGCAGCGGCGCGAGGCGGATGGTGGTGGGCGTCTGGCTGTGGAAGTGGTGGCTCGTGCCGGGTGCCGCGTCGCCCGCGTTGGAGCCCGCGACGTTGGCGGCACCGGGGCCGACGCCGAGGCTCGCGGCGGTGGTGGCGGCCTGGAGCAGGGGGTTGACGCTGCTGGTGGTGGGGAGCTGGTGCGGGGCGCCGGCGAAGGACGAGGTCGGGGTCTGGGAGCCCGTTCCCGAGGGCGTGCCCATGTTAGAGGGCAGCTCCGAGGTGAACATGGTGGCCGAGGATGGGGAGACGAGGTGGCGGGCCTGGAGCGTCTGCATGATGTTCTCGCGGAGGCCGCGGACGCGGGCGCCGTTGCCGACGAAGACGATGTTCTCCCAGCAGCCGGGGCGCATGTACATGTCCTCGATGCCCTGCACGGCGCGGTAGATGGCCGTGACGATGCGGTCGATCTCCTGGCGGTCGGCGAACCGGAAGCGCTCGAGGCCGACTTCGATGTCGCGGCGCACGCGGCGGGTGACGCGTTCGGTCGCTGTCGGGGCGGCGTCGGCTGGTTGGGCGTCGGCGGCCGGCTGTGGTTGTTGCTCGCCCTCGGGCTTGGGTGCGTCCCCGGTGGCGCCATCCGCCGGCGCCGCCTCGGTCATGGCGGTGTCCTTCGGGGGCGGCACCACCGGGACATCCTCCGTCACCAGCTCCTCGTAGTGGAACAAGTTGTGGAGCCTCTTCGAGTTGGGGAGTCGGAACCCCTTCGCAGCAGCCGCATCGGCAGCCTCCTTGTCTTTCCCCTTCCGCCCGGGCTTTGACTTCTCGGCCTTCTCCTTCTCCTTCTTGGCGAGGAACTCCCTCGTCTGCCCGCTCGCGACAATGTTGGCGACATCGAGCACACCATCGTCCTCGGCCTCCTTGCTCTCGCCGTTGGTGCCGGCATCGTCATCGCCCACCGGCGCAAAACTCCGGCTCGGCTCCACAATCTTGGGCCCCTCGCTCGCCGGCGCGGCACCCGCCGCTGCCCCCGTCTCGGCCGGCAGCTCCATCAGCTCCGCCCTGTCCGGGTTGTACGGCAGCACCTCGCAGATGGAGCTCTTCTTCAGCTGCTCCGCCATCTCGTAGTCGAACCCTTCCTGCCTGAGCAGCTTTAGCAGCCGCCGCGTGAACACCTCCCCGCCGCTGATCTCCTCGCCCTCCTCCGCGCCCAGCACCGTCGGCCCGACATCCATGTGCGAGACGACGCGCCCATCAAAGATACACGTGACGTCGACCTTCTCGAAGCCGACGTCGACGACGGTCATGTTGGGCCACTTGAGGCCGTACTGGGTGGCGACGCCGCTGTGGATCAGACACAGCGCGGGAGTCTTGGTCTTCTCAAACACGTAGCGGGCGATGGCCTCGCAGTCCGGGCGGGTCCACTGGGGCGAGGCCATGAGCATGATGGGGGTGTTGTGGTAGGTGGTGGTCAGCTGGGCGTGGACGTGCTCGAGGAAGGCGAGGAAGGCGTCCATGTGCGCGATGCGGCCGGCTGTCAAACACCCAATTTTTAGTCGAAACATCCTTCCATCAACCCAATTGCACACAGGAAAACTCACCCTGGAGCGGATACACGGCCCCCTCAGTCGACTCGACATCCTCCACCCACTCCTCTGCCTCCTCAGCCCCCTCCTTCTTGCGCTTGTAGGTGCGATGGGGCCGCCAGTCGTCCGACTCTTCGTCCCTGAACATGCGCGTCGGGAAGCGGTGGGCGGGCGGGGTCAGCTCGTTGCAGCCGAGCTGGGCGAGGGTGGTCTGGCTGCCGGGGCAGATGATGAGCACCTGCTCCTCGCGCCACTTGCCCGTCTGCGACATTGCGACCGGCACCCAGTCGGAATTGTGTGATTGTGTTGTGTGGGTTGGTAGGCTGTCGCGTCGCGGTAACGGGGCAAGCAATTGGGTGGTGACGGGCGCGGTGCGGGTTGTGCAGGGACCGGCTGCTGGTAGGGAATAATCGATTCAGTTGACTTGCGACAGCTCGCGGTTGCAGTTTGGTGCTGCGCGGGCACGCGTTGCGTTGGAGATGGCGGGCTGAATTTTGGGGGAAGCAGGGGCAGTGTGATTACGTAAGGCATCCTTCCGCTTCCCCTGACCCCCGAAGAGTAAACATCAACAGAGGCAGAGTTCCACTTGCGTCTATTCAAATCGATGACTTCATGAATGCTATCAGCCTTCTGTGCTGCTCTCGGGTATCGCCGTGTCCTGCGCCGCTAATAATAAATGCAAACCCCGTGATGCCATGCCCGTAACCCCTATTTCTATCCCCTATTCCTGTCCCCTAGCCCCATCACACCAACACCGTCTCAAGCACGTAGTCGCACACCTCGGCCAGCGTCGGGATCTTACCCTGCCGCAGCGCCGTCTCAAAACCCCTAGTCGCCGGCTGCGAGAGCACGCCCGTCTCCAGAAACGTCGCCTCCGCCCCGGACAGCTCGCGCCGCTCCGTCTCGCTCCACCGCCGCTCGGCCTCCTCCCTGGCCTTGCGCAGCACCTCGTCCGTGTTCTCCGCCTCCCACAGGTTGCACTTGTTGCACTGATCGCATTTGCGCGGGTCCCCGTGCGGCCGGAAGTGCTCGCAAAAGTGCCGATACCCGACGTCGGCGCCGTCGCCCGTGCCGCCAATGTCCTTGCGGCAGACATAGCACATCTTGTAGCCGCACGGGCACGTCAGCTTGTTGCACCCGGCCGTCTTGACAAACGACGTGTTGCAGCGTGGGCACACACGCTTGACCGCCATGCTCATGGCCTGCTCGACCTGGGTGCGCAGCGCCACGAGCGACGACTCGTGGCACACGTGCACGTCCACCCATGGCTTGCTGCACGAGAGGCACGACGGCCGGCCGCACTCCGGGTTCTGGCAGTTGAACCGGAGACCGCGGCGGCGCCGGCGCCGGCGGACCATGGCGGCGCGGAACTCGCTCGCGAGACGGCCGCCCAAAGACTCCTTAGACCTGACGAGGACGGCAGCACATGAAAAGGAGAAGAGGACGGCGGCGATAAAGATCAGCGGCACCAACACCAAAACGCAGCCGAAGCAGAAGAGAACCATGACGATGGCGTTGACGCTGTCCGCCTTAACGTGCACGTCCGTCTCGTCCACGGGTATGTAGATGTCGTCAACCTCGGCGTAGGCGCAGAACGGGCAGCGGATGAGCGGGAGACTGCTCGCCACGAGGCTGTGGTCCGCGAGGCGCTGCTCCAGGTTGTGCATGATCTCGGCGCCGTTCTTCTCCTGGAGCATCGCCCGGTAAATGTGGTCCTGGGGGATGCAACCGTCGCACTCGGTCGCCTCGGCGGCGGGGCACCGAAGGCTTCCCGTCTCCCTGTTGATGCTCCGCTGCCATGCCTGCCCAAACACGGCCTCCGAGATGCAGTGCTGCACGCACCGGAAGCAGACCATGTGGCCGTCGGCGTTGCACGACGTGAACTCCTCAAATGTCGACTCGGTAAAACAGCACGCACACTCAATCATGCTGTCCGTCTGCTCCGCCTCTGCGTTGTTCAAATCCGTAGCTATCTGGTGGTCCCGGGCCTCGCGGTCCACTCGGGCGCGCTCCGTCAGCGGCGTGATGAGTGCCGCGAAGAGCTCCCGATCGAGCTCCGCATTGCCGGTCGACTTGAGGGTGGGCACTATCGACCCCTGGCCCGTCGACTTCCAGATCACGAGGGGGTGGTTCTCGGCCTCGGTGACCGAGACGGGCTTCCGCCGCAGGAAGAGCGACGAGATGGTGAAGCGCCAGGACTTGGACGACAGGTCGACCAGGGTCTGGCGGGCGTCGAGGTACGAGTAGTTGCTCTCGGCGAGGATGGCGTTGATGGACGAACGGGAGAGCCCCTTGAATTCGTGCCACGCGAGGCTCTTGACGGCCTGCGTGTACTCTGGGCTTCGGAACGTCTCCTTCTTGGGCACCGGGGCTTCCGCAGCCTGGCCCTCCTTGGGGGCCACCCTCCACCGCCCCTTGACCCACGCCACGCGGTTCTTCAGCAGAGCGTCGGCCACCACAGCCAGTCTCGACTCGCCGTCGAAGCTGGCAAACATGTCGCGGAACACCTCGATCTGGATGTCGGGAAACACGGCAGCGAGGGCTTCCAGACACGCGTTCAGCTCTCGCAGGTCCGGGGCCTCCGGGGCGAGAGGGCGCAGATGGCCTTCATCGGCGATGTACTCGGGCAGGGCCGGCTCGGGGGTTGACGCGGAGCGTAGAGTGTCGGTGCTAGCGGTCGAGGTCGAAGCAAGGCTCTTAGGTCTGGTTGGACGGTCACTCGACGACGACGACGACGACGCGCCGAGCAGTCCTGAGAACGCCATATTGCGAGGCATCCGGTGCAGGAAAATCCAATAATACCATGCTGGGAGCAGTGGGCTCTGGGCGGACTACCGATACGTCCTTTTGGGAGTGTTGTTCATGGCATGATGGCGTGGCCTGTTTTGTTGAGCGCGCCTGAGCTGTTGACACGCGATGTGGTTCGTAATGGCAGTGTCAGCCGAAGCCTGGCAGTTTCCTGGCTGCCTGTGTCCTCCACGTTTCCAGTGGCAGCTGCAGTTGACAATGGAATTTCAAAGCCCGTGCACCCCAGGCCCAAGCCATGCCCAGGTGGGCCAAGCGGGCCTGTGGGGCACATCCCCGCCCCGCCCAGGATACCACCCACCCATGGAGTGGAAGAAGTTTCTGCAAACATTCCATTTCTGCCGTCCCATCAACAAGCGTTGAGGCGGCCGTTACTTCACTGCGAGCCATCCTATACTGCAAACCTGCACCCTAGGTGAAGCAATATTGCCAGTTTGGTCCGAGACACGGAAGCAGGTGTGTGTCTGATACGAGGCTGCATCACCCCTCATCTGCCAGCACAAGTGTCGGGCTTGGGCGTCAGCGGGAGACATCTCCTGGCATTGGTGTCAGCGGTGAGCTGCGGGACGATGGAGCCACCCTGCACCGATTGTTCGACACATCGACACCTGCATGGCGTTCTCTTGGGCCTTCCCAAACGAATCAACATCCGCGATCGGCAGAGCTAAGACCTGGGGCTCTCGTTCATTTCGTGTTCTCTCTGTTCTTGGTTCCCTCTTCTTTGTCTTGCGGAGAGAACCGCAACAAAAGACCAGGGCACCAGCAGCTTGCAACCATGTTCTTCTCACTCGTCCCCCGCAGGCCTCTGTCTGCCGCAGGAGCTGCTGGGATGGCTCCGGGGTTGACCTGATCCGCTGCTTGGCAGAGAGAGCAGAGCGCCATCAACCACGTCCAACAAGCTGGTTGGTGTTTCGAAGGATCCGTCTTGATGCGGGGCCTGCCACTCTGCCGGGTGCGCTGCCCGCCTTTTGGTGATTTCATTCCTGTCTCCGCCATTTGAGGTCTAGCATCGTCTCGGCAGCCGATGGAGAGAAAATGACTCTTCTGTGGCCAACGACCGTCGCTTGGCTTGAATGACAATTACGAAAAGACATTCTTGGGTGGCTGATGAATGCCGGGAGCCTCGCGAGCCCAGGCCTCTCGTCAGCATGAGGGGCAGCTTACACCAGCCAGGGACCGCTCGAAGCCACCCCTCCGAACCCAGATCTCCGATCTGGCGGCGGTGATGGAGCTCTCAACCCACATCAACGCCGCTTCACGTGCTGCCAGGAACGGCAGAGAAACCGTCGGGATCACAAATTTAGACCTAACCACCTGGTCCATCACGGCCGTCACACCTCCTTTCACCGTCACACAGGAGCACAGAAGGCGGAGCCGTTCTCGCTCACCGCCCACCGCCAGTCCGCTCTTTCGGGACCCAGCGGTCCGCAGAGGGTCTTGGGGAGTCCACCCGGGCCAGCAGTTCCATGTGGCCCTGTCGTGGCTTGCAGATGTGTTCGAGCGGCGGGCCCTGCAACTGGCCGCTAATGCACCCGCTCCCCTGTTTCTCCGGCGTGCCTGGCCCCGGCGAATCCAGCAAAAGCGTGCGTCGTGGTCCGCACCCCTGCCCTGTCTCGAGCTCACCGACTTCTTGCCCCCAAACTTTCGGTGTCGTCTGTCTGTCGCTTCCTTTCCGATCCCGCCCAACGTGCCAACGTGCCAACGTTCCAGCGTGCTAGTGCAAGGGGCAGCGGGGCTTCTTCCAGCCTGCCGATTCAACCCACCCGGCACGCTGACGCTGGACGTTGGGCCCGGCTGGGGATTGGTTCCAGCCTCTGTCAGACGCAAGCTCTGCTTGGCGGTGTATAAGTCGGGCTCTCGTCCCATCGTCGGATGACAGATTCCACACCTTCTCCCTCTCGCCGTCTCCTCTCCTCGTTTCACGAACCGATGGGCCCAGCTGGTCGTTTCTGGGTCGTCTCGGTGGTCTTCGTCGTCCCAGCATGGACTTCCTCCCCGTCGAGCTGGTCAGACTCGTCTTCCAATACTGCGATGCCCCCTCGGTGAGGGCCCTCCGGCGGGCCTCGGGCAGGTACGCCGACGTGGGCTACGAGTTCCTCCTCGACCCCCACCTCACCGCCGTCGAGTGGCGGGACGACGTCTCGCGGCTAAGCTCCATTGCCGGCCACGACCGCCTCCGCGGCAGCATCCGCTCCCTGACCCTCAACTTTTCGAAGGTCGACGAGTACAACGCCCGCCACACCACCTTCTTCCAGCACTGGCTCCAGGACCCCGAGGACCGCAGCGCGTTCCTCCAGGACGCCTGGACCCGCTACTACGAGCTCGAGGCCACCGCCCGGAAGCTGCCCCCCTTCCATTCCCGCGCGGCCGCCGTCGAAGAGGCCTTCCAGCGCCTCCCCAACCTCAAGCACCTCGAAATCACCCTCACGAAATGCCCCTACGACATCCCCCTCCTCAAGGAAGTCTTCCAGCTGCGCACCTGCCGCAAGCGCGACCGCGCCCAGACCCGCAAGAACCTCAACGCCATCGTCTCGGCGGCCCGCCACGCCCGCCTCGCCTCCCTCTCCATCGACCAGCTGCCCCTCGAGCTCTTCCGCCTCCCCGACGACCGCCGCCACTGGTTCGACTGCGCCCGCTCCTTCTCCTCGCTCACCCGCCTCAACCTCGTCCTCGACGTCCCCGCCCACCTGCTCCCCTCGGCCCGCTTCCGCGCCGTCAACGGCCTCGGCCACGTCCTGCGCTACGCCACCGCCAACCTCGCCCATCTCTCCCTCGCCTTTCACGCGTACCACGCGCCCGCCGAAAAATTCGCCCTCTCCTTCCAGGCGCTCTTCTGCGGCGAGGAGGTCACCTACCCCAAACTCACCGACCTCAAGCTGGAAGGCGTCAGCTGCGGCGAGGAGGACCTGCGCGCCTTCCTCCTCCGGCACGCGGGCACGCTCGAGCGGCTGCGGCTGGGCGGGCGCGGCCTCGCGAAACCGGGGGAGTGGAGCATGGGCGGGGTGCACCTGCACGAGGGCTCTTTCCGGGGGTTGCTGACGGGGCTGCGGGGCCGGATGCCGCGGCTGCGGCGGTTCCACGTGGAGGGGGACGTCGAGGCCGGGGATTTCCGCGCGAGTTCCAGGGAGGTGTACGTGTTCCGCGCCGTGAGCGACGACGAGTGGGTGCCCGTCGCGAGCTGCGCGGCCAAGTGGAGGGGCCGCGCGGCGGCGGCGGCGGCGGCGCAGGGGGTGGCAGCGTGCGTGAAG
>Ga0247824_10001398_pt1 | contig 13153 bp, 8 predicted proteins | sample 13C_PalmiticAcid_FD_194412 | JGI IMG/M metagenome (GOLD analysis project Ga0247824, IMG submission 194412) | Soil microbial communities from agricultural site in Penn Yan, New York, United States - 13C_PalmiticAcid_Day48 | ecosystem: Environmental > Terrestrial > Soil > Agricultural land...
GAGTATTCAAACGAGATGAAATCAAGGATGCCAAGGTGGTAGCTGAGGTCGTGAGTCTGGCACATGTTCTCAACAAGGACGCATTCCAAGATCTACTCAGAGAGTTTTACACTGGAATCGATCACTTTGGGTTACTGGATTTTCATCAACTTCAAGGGCTCGCTCAATTGATCCAAGGTGCCGACCCAGGATATCTCAGCGCGGATGACCTTGTCAAGATACTTAGACTCCTCAGCAATCGCCTGAAGGACACTCACCAGCAATCAACACAGCACATGCACCAATTGACATTAGCAATGTCAAATGTCCTGGATGCTATGGCCGATACCAATGTCGCCGATCTGGAGCGCGAGACGTTACACGAACCCCTCAGCAACTATCTAGAGGGGCTGAAGGGGAGCTCGGATCCGTACTTGGTCTATCAAGCAGCTTATGCCTATCAAGCATTGCTATGCGTCCCTGATGGCGAGACGAAATGGCAAGCAGCAATACGACGCACAGGAAAGGTGATCAAAGGAGTATCAGGACTCGTGAGCGCTGTGAAGGGGTTCGATCTCAACAAGTTTATCGAGGGCTTGGGTGACGTTCAAAAAGGATTAGAAGGTGCATCCCAAGTTGTCTACAACCTCAATGCGTACAAAAATATCTGTTCCCTGACAGAGAACGGACAAGGATTCCTGGACAACCTCAAGGAAGGATTCAACTTTGAACGCAAACGTGACTACATTCAAGGAGCTGGTCTGGAAAGCTCCGTGCAGACGCGACCCAGCCTTTCAATGGGGAGTGTGCCAGCGCCTAGCAGAGGTTGCATCCAATCCAACGTGGGACAGCGATACTCGTCGGGATGCAGTTGCGCTCCTAGGAGAGATGTACAGGAACGATGAAGTGTGGGGACAACAAGCAAGCGTCAAGCAGTGGATCCTCAACCTTCTCATGCAATTGTCTACCTCTTCTGGAGCCGGCATTCAATGTACGTGCGATTGCGATTGGAGATGCGCTGCCATTTCAGTTGGATTGGCCTTCAAGAGCTAACTATTCATATCATCGTGTTCAACTAGTCCACACAGCAGTCGCTGAGACACTTTTACAGGAGCTTGTAACAAATGGTGATGACAAGAAACAGGACTTATACAAAGCGTGTAGAGAGAAAGGATACACCGCATATCCACTGAAGGTCGCGTTGCCAGAGTTTGGATCGCCATCACTGCTTGATCGTGTCCAGAACAGACCCGACGTCGAAGGGAACATTCGTCTTATGAGAAGACAACGCACAAAAGAACGAGGCGATGCTATACATATCCCCCCTCAAGCCAGACCAAGTCTTCAATCTCATGACGATGCACGGTTCCCGTTGATGGAAAGAGTCCAGGAGTTCTTGGAAAGTGACCAGAAAGTGTTCCTGTTGCTTGGCGATTCTGGAGCAGGCAAATCCACATTCAGCCGTGAGCTCGAATTCCATTTGTCATACAAGAAGTCAGGTCGGATCCCACTTCATATCAACCTACCAGCTATCGACAAACCTGAACACGACATGATCGCCAAGCAGCTACGGAGGTCCGAGTTCAGTGAGGCACAGATCCGCGAAATGAAGCACTACCGAAAATTCATCCTGATCTGTGATGGATACGATGAGAGTCAACAGACGCATAACCTGTACATGAGCAACCGACTGAACCAGCCCGGAGAGTGGAATGCTCAGATGGTGATCAGTTGCCGCAGTGAGTATCTTGGGACCGACTATCGGGAACGCTTCCAGCCTGGAGACAGGAATCATGCATCTGATCCATCACTGTTCCAAGAAGCAGTGGTAGCACCATTCTCAATTGCCCAAGTTCAAGCGTACATCCACCAATACGTGACTCTTCATCAACCACTGTGGCAGATCGAGGACTACAAGCAAGCATTGGAGCTCATCCCTACTTTGAAGGACCTGGTGACAAATCCATTCCTGATGACACTCTTTGGAGGTGCTCCCTCGTATGGTGGATCCAGGTCAGAACCTCTCATCAGCTCATATCACTCGAGTGGGACTGTATGACCATTTCGTGGAGCAATGGTTGGAACGAGGCAAGAAGCGACTCGGTGAGAAAGATTTGAGCCCTAAAGCAAGGGCAGCGTTCGAGAGTTTGACAGACGAAGGATTCACATTGAATGGTATGGCATACCTCAAGAGCCTTGCTGTGGCTATTTACAAGGAACAAAGCGGCCATCCCATTGTGGAGTACTCCCAGTTAGTCGATGGAAAGTCATGGAAAGCCGAGTTCTTTGATCGTGAGACCAAGAAGCTGCTTCGCGAAGCATGTCCTATGACACGAAATGGCAACCAGCACCGATTCATCCATCGATCGCTATTGGAATACGGATTGGCGCGTGCTGTGTTTGATCCTCATGACAAAAGAAGGAGAGCATCATTAGAGCATGTGGTGGGCCGTCGAAGGAGCGTAGGTTCGACGTTGAGCATTGAAAGTCAAAGTTGCTCCAATCAAATGGGGGATGCACTTGAACGGGAACCTGATGTCGACTCGCCTTTGATGTGGAGGATATTTGTGAACGACCACTCTCTCCTGCAGTTCTTGGAAGAGCGAGTTCAACAGGAACCGGCATTCAAGCAACAACTATTCAGGTACATTGAGTACTCGAAGAAGGACAAAAAGTGGCGGAAGGCAGCAGCCAACGCGATTACGATACTTGTCCGAGCAGGCGTTCACTTTATTGGTGCAAATCTGAAAGGCATCCAGATCCCGCTGGCTGATCTCAGCTGTGGCGTGTTCGATTCGGCGCAGTTGCAAGACGCGGATTTGAGGAAGGTCGACCTTCGAGGGGTGTGGATGCGACAGACGGATCTCAGCAGAGCCCAGATGACGGGTGTGCAGTTTGGCGAGTTGCCGTTCGTCAAAGAGGAAAGCGAAATACTCTCGTGTGCGTATTCACCAGACGGGGAGTCATTCACGGTTGGTCTCCAAGATGGCAACATCAATGTGTACGCGACATCGAGTTGGGAGAGAATCAGGACACTCAGTGGTCATGACGGTACCGTCTGGTGTGTTTCATACTCACCGAATGGCAATCAGATCGCTTCAGCTGGTCTCGACAATACAGTGCGATTATGGGACTCTGAGTCAGGGTCGTTGCAGCACACTTTACTCGGCCATACCCTCTGGATCTCTAGGGTTGCGTATTCGCCTCAAGGCTGTCAGGTTGCTTCCGCAAGTGTCGATTCAACAGTGAGGCTATGGGATGTGACTACAGGAGATTGCCTCAGAACGCTACACGGCCATAGCTCAGCCGTTTTATGTGTCGCCTATTCGCCAAAGGGCCAGCAGATAGCATCCTGCGGAGGAGATTTAACTGTACGGCTATGGAATCCTGAGACTGGTGAATGCACTCGTATCTTCTCAGAGCATACCGATTGGGTCCGGTCAGTCGCGTACTCGCCTCAAGGGGACCAAATTGCCTCAACGAGCAAAGATATGACCGTTCGGATTTGGGATGAAGAGACAGGAGAATGTCGTCTCATACTCACCGGACATACAGACGACGTTTTTTATGCGACCTATTCACCGAATGGAGATCAGATTGCGTCCGCAAGTACCGATTCGACTGTGCGTTTGTGGGACGTGGAGTCAGGATTTTATCGCCAAACATTAACAGGCCATACACTCGGCCTAACAAATGTCGTTTATGCACCCGATGGCAATCAGGTTGTCTCTTGCAGTTGGGACAGGACAATTCGTTTGTGGGATGTCTCGATTGGACCATCTCACTTTGTTTCAAGCGTTCAAGCGGCCACAGTGCGGCCATGTGTTGCATCAAGTGTTCCCCCAAAGGCGACATGGTTGCCTCATGTAGTACAGACCGAACTATACGACTCTGGGACTCGGAGACAGGAACTTGTCGCAGAGTCTTAATTGGTCATGAAAACTCTGTGCTGTCCATCGCGTTTTCACCAGATGGAGATCGACTCGCTTCTGGAGGCGGTGACACAACGGTACGCCTTTGGGATGTGGAATCAGGAACTTGCCTTCGCATATTGATTGGTCACGGCGACAAGGTGCAAGGTCTCGCATACTCTCCTCATGGTGATGCGGTTGCCTCTGCTGGCGAGGATATGACAGTACGGATATGGGATCTGTCAACAGGGGAATGCTGCAGGACAACTAAAGGGTCATACGGATAAAGTATCAAGCGTTGCGTATTCACCACATGGCAACAAGGTCGCCTCAGGAAGTAGGGATTGCACAGTACGGATATGGGATGTTGGAACAGGAGAGTGCTGTCAAATCTTGGTTGGTCACGCTAGTTGGATTAGAAACGTCGTTTATTCGCCTCAAGGGAATCAGGTTGCATCAGCCGGATATGACAAGGTGATTCGGTTATGGGACATGGAAACAGGGGAGAATCATTTGGCGTTGACAGGTCATAGCGATAGGGTTGTCTATGTCGCGTATTCGGGGCAAGACGATCTGCTTGCCTCTGGAAGTTGGGACAAGACGGTACTCTGGGATGTTGTAACAGGACAATGTCAAGCTCAGGTGCAGGACTTGGATGGCCCCATCTTCGGCGTTGCATGGAACACGACTTTGGATGGCGAGTACTTGGTCACAAGTGGTGGAGATGCATCGGTGCTCAAATGGGAGGTTACAAAGGAAGGGGGCCATTGCAATGTGCGACTGCTGTGGTGTGCTACGAATGGCACACTCACCATGGCGGGTACATCCATTCAAGGTGTGCATGGATTGAGTGCAATCAACAAGGAGCTGTTGAGGCAACGCGGGGTAGGTGAGCCAAAAAACTTGTTCCGTGAGACAGGCGAGAAGTTGGTCACCATAACCTCAGTTGTATCCAAGCTCAAGGAATCATCCGCTGGGACAGGAACAGCTTCGTTCATTACCGATATTCCCATCGAGCAACCTGAGCAGACTAGACAAACGGACTAGCTTCCACACTGCTGTTGAGAGAAAACAATGGTGTTGTGAGCTGCCTGCCACCCACATTTCAATAAAATGGGGTTTGGCACTGGTCATGTACGATGGATCTGGGGGGACACAATCCACTGCCATGGAATTTTTATTCTGAGCACCGACTTGTCCAAAAAGGGCGTTCTGGCAGGGATTGTCGAGTGAGGGCGAATGAGGCCACGATGTCAAATCGGCGGATGCAGGTTTTGGATAGCGATTGGTCTGCAGAGGGTCCAACTCTTTCTTCCCACCGTCTCCCTCATCGACTCCAGTCTTTATGATCAGTCTTTGAGAACGCACTGTGGGCGGCCCAGCGATGCAAGGCGAGACGCCCGGTTTTGCAGCAAGAGTCATCGTCGAAGTTGTTGTTCTCACAGTCCTTGTTGCGAGTGATGCTCGTGGTGGTTGGTTGTGGTGAATGGGTGAATGGACAACACGGAAAGGAGAGGGAGGGCGATCAGGTCAGGTCGGGTCGACAGGCCTCCGGCTCATTTCGTGCTTGCATCAGTCCCCCTTCGTCCTTTTGTGCTATGCCAGTCGAGGCTACCAGCGCAAGAATTGTGAATGGGGGGGGGAAGAACAGGCTGAGTCAGTGGAGTGAAGAAGCTGGGCACAAAGCCTGGTGGGCGTGATCGAGGGCTCAAATTTGTAACCATCCGGTCCGCAGTGCATTTTCCACTTCTTTCTTCTCTCTCTCACCCTCCATCAAAACATCGACAGGCGATCCTTTCCTGCAGGTACTGCAAGCTCAAGTGCTCAAGTGCTCAAGTGCGTTGTACAACTCCTCTGTCGCCACACTGACCCTTATTCTACCACCACTCACCTCCCCTGTCGCAGGATGGTCTTCGGCAGTGTCATATCATCACCACTGGGATCTCTCCCACCGCAAATGGCATTGGAACTCGCCAATATATACTTGGAGAACGCTTACAACGCACGCCATCCCAGCATTGCACTGGTACTCTGCCATGAAACTGAGGCATCGCTATACCATGCGAAGAAAGCTGCAAGGGGGACCAAGAACCAAGCTGTAATCGATGGAATCGCCACAGCCTACATGGATCTTGGCAAGCTATTGGAGACGCACAAACATGGCACCGAAGCTCAAGCCATCTATAAGAAAGGAGGGAAACTAGGGTGAGTTGACAGAACCATTCACCTCATGCATTTGTTGGTTCTTGCACAACCGAGTCTAAACACCCTTGTGCAACAATCATTAGCGGGAATAATCAGGACAAAGGTCGACCCACAAAGTTTGCTCGTCCAGTTAACACGCCGATCACTGCCGGGAGTCTGCGTACCCCAGATCTAGTGGATGATCCTCATGTGGTCCAGCATCAACAATACTCTGATGTCATGACGATTCCAGCACACATCTTTGGACAAAATATGCGACCACCCGTTATCGAATTCAAGCTACCTGACGTCGACGAACGACTGAACAATACACCGCAACTGGCGTACTGCCTCGGACTTTTGCAGACCTCTCCCTCGATTGACGAACAACTGGAACCCGCTGTGTACAAATGGATACAAGCAACCGTGGGGGACGCCGACGAACAGGAACGACTCCACGCAATGACCGCAGACGTAATCAGGGTGTTCAAGCGAGATGAACTCAAGGATGCCAAGGCAGTTGCCGAGGTGGTGAGTCTAGCACCTGTCCTCAATAAGGATGCATTCCAAGGTCTTCTTGGAGATTTCTACTCTGGAATCGACAACTCTGGATTACTGAACTTTCAGCAGTTGGAAGGCCTCGCTCGGTTGATTCAAGGCGCCAGCCCAGGTCACCTCAGCGCAGATGACCTTGTCAAGATACTGGGACTCCTCAGCGATCGCCTGAAGGGCACGCATCAGCAATCAACAGAGCATATGCACCAGCTGACACTAGCAGTGTCGAACGTCCTGGATGCCATGGCCGATACCAAGGTCACTGGTTTGGATCGAGAGAGTCTGCACGAGCCTCTCTCCAATTTTCTTGGAGAACTGAAAAGTGGCTCTGACCCATACTTGGTCTATCAAGCAGCTTATGCCTACCAAGCACTAATCTGCGTTCCCGACAATGAAACCCTGTGGCAAGCAGCAATACGGCGCACAGGAAAAGTGATACAAGGAGTATCAGGATTGGTAGGCGCCGTGAAGGGTTTCGACCTGAACAAGTTCATCGAAGGATTGGGAGACATTCAAAAAGGGTTTGAAGGAGCATCCAGGGTTGTTGAGGCAGTCAAATCGGTGTACAATGATACAGTTGCTCTTGCAGAGAGTGGGCAAGGATTCCTGGACAGCCTCAAAGAAGGACTTAGTTTCGACCGCAAACGTGATTGGTACTCTGCACTTCGAGGAGCGGATGTGCTGATTCGAGACGGAGAGCTCGCCACATTCAAGGAACTGATCTGGAAAGCTCCATGCCGACACGACCCAGCATTCCAATGGGGTGTGTGTCAGCGTCTAGGAGAGATTGCAGCAAATCCATTGTGGGACACCGATACTCGATGTGATGCAGTTACATTCCTTGGAGAAATTTACAGGAACGACGACGTGTGGGGAAAGCAATCCAGTGTCAAGCAGTGGATCCTCAACATTCTTATGCAATTGTCCACCTCACCAGTGCTTGGTGTTCAGTGTATGTGAAGTGGTCATCGGATGTTCACTGCCGGTTCAACCAGTCGTTTGCATCCAAGAAACTGACAGTTCACCTCAATCTTTTTTTTTTTTTTTTTTCCATAAAGCAGTGGCAGGAACACTTTTGCAGGAACTGGGAACGAATGGTGATGCCAAGAAGCGGGAGTTATACAAAATATGTCGAGAGAATGGCCCCATCACCTATCCCTTGAAGGTCGCCCTACCAGAACTCGGATCGCCGTCATTGCTTGATCGTGTCCAGAACAGACCTGATGTTGAAGGGAACATCCGTCTAATGAGAAAGCAACGTACAAAGGAACGAGGTGATGCCGTCTATATCCCACCTCAAGCCAAACCAAGTCTCCAATCTTCCGACGATTCACGATTCCCGTTGATGGAGAGAGTCCAGGAGTTCTTGGAAAGTGATCATAAGGTGTTCCTGTTGCTTGGTGACTCTGGTTCAGGCAAATCTGTATTCAGTCGTGAGCTCGAATTCGATCTGTGGCAGTCGTACAAGAAGAAGACAGGTCAGATCCCGCTTCACATCAACCTACCAGCTATTGTTAAGCCTGGACACGACATGATCGCTAAACAGCTTCGCAAAGACGAGTTTACCGAGACTCAGATCCGAGAAATGAAGCACTACCGCGAGTTCATTTTGATATGCGATGGATACGACGAAAGTCAACAGACGCAGAACCTGTACGTGAGCAATCAGTTGAACAAACCAGGAGGGTGGAATGCTCAGATGATAATCAGTTGCCGTAGTGAGTACCTTGGGACCGACTACCGGGAGCGCTTCCAGCCTGGAGACAGGAACCACACATCAGATTCATCGCTCTTCCAAGAAGCGGTGATTACACCCTTCTCTATCGACCAGGTTCAAGCCTACATCCATCAATATGTGACTCTCCATCAACCACTGTGGCAGGTAGAGGACTACAAGCAAGCATTGGAGCTCATCCCTACTTTGAAGGACCTGGTGACCAATCCGTTCCTGATGACTCTCTCTTTGGAGGTGCTCCCTCGCATGGTGGATCCAGGCCAGAATCTCTCGTCTACCCATGTCACTCGGGTAGGACTGTATGACCATTTCGTCGAGCAATGGTTAGAACGAGGCAAGAAACGGCTCGGAGAGAAGGACTTGAATCCTCAAGCGAGAGCTGCATTCGAGAGCCTGACGGATGAGGGATTCACGCTCAATGGTATCGCGTATCTCAAGAACCTTGCTGTTGCGATCTACAAGGAGCAGGGTGGTCATCCTATTGTGGAATACTCGCGATTCGTTGATGGCAAGTCATGGAAAGCCGAATTCTTCGGTCAAGAAGACAAGAGAATCCTTCGCGAGGCATGTCCTTTGACACGGAATGGCAACCAGCACCGCTTCATCCACCGATCGCTATTGGAATATGGACTAGCGCTCTCTATTTTCGATCCGCAAGGCAGGAGAAAGAAAGCCGCATTTGAACCTGAGATGGGCCGTCGAAGGAGCGTGAGTTCTACATTGAGCATTGACGATCACGATTGTTTTGATCAAACGACCGCCACCCCCGAACAGGAGCCTGATATCGACTCGCCATTGGCGTGGAGAACTTTTGTGCACGATTATTCGCTTTTGCAATTCCTGGAAGAGCGAACTCAACAAGAGCCAGTGTTCAAGGAGCAGCTATTGGCTTATATCGAGAACTCGAAGAAGGACAAAAAGTGGCGTAAAGCGGCAGCCAATGCGATGACGATACTTGTCCGAGCCGGGGTGCGGTTCAATTGTACAGACTTGAAAGGCGTCCGCATCCCACATGCAGACCTCAGCTATGGCTTTTTCGATTCGGTGCAACTACAAGATGCAGATTTGAGAAAAGTTGATCTGCGAGGAGTGTGGATGCGACAAACCGATCTCAGTCGAGCACAGATGACAGGTGCGCGGTTTGGAGAGCTGCCATTTCTCGGAGAGGAAAGCAATGTTCAGTCGTGTGCCTATTCTCCCGATGGAAAGTCATTCGCGACAGGACTTCACAATGGCAATGTCAGTGTATACGCAACCTCCACCTGGGAAAGAATTGGGACATTGAGTGGTCATCGCGACACTGTGCGCCGTATTGCATACTCACCCAATGGCAGTCAGCTTGCCACGGCTAGTGGCGACAGGACAGTGAGGTTATGGGACATTGAGACAGGATCATTGGTTCACACTTTATCTGGCCATTCTCTCTGGGTGTATTGCGTTGCGTATTCACCTCAAGGAGATCAAGTTGCTTCCGCAAGTGGCGACAAGACCGTGAGACTATGGGATGTAGTCACAGGAGGTTGCCTTCGAACGCTTCATGGCCACAGCAACCAGGTCCTGTGTGTTGCTTACTCGTGCAAGAGTCAACAGATCGCCTCCAGCGGTATGGATTCCACCATTCGCATGTGGGACATCGAGACAGGAGAATGCATTCGCGTGCTATCAGGCCATAGTAGGTTGGTTTGGAAAATCGCATTTTCGCCTCACGGAGGTCAGGTCGCCTCGGCCGGCGGAGATGGGACTGTACGGCTATGGGATGTGGAGTCGGGAACCTGCCGCTTTACCTTGACCGGACATAGAGGCAATGTTTCGTGCATCGCATACTCACCAAAAGGAGATCTGGTTGTTTCAGGAGGTTCGGATGCTACTGTTCGTCTGTGGGACGTAGAGTCAGGATTTTGTCGCCAAACCTGGGCCGGTCATATCAACAGTGTTACAAATGTTGCTTGCTCGCCGAGTGGTAACCAGATTGCCTCTTGCAGTGTGGACAAGACTGTTCGGTTGTGGGATGTCTCGGCTGACGTTTCTCGCTCCGTTTCAAGTGGACACAGTACAGACGTTTGCTCTATCAAGTATTCCCCCAAAGGAGACATGATTGCCTCGTGTAGCATGGACAGAACGATATGTCTCTGGGATTCAGAGACGGGAGTTTGTCGCAGGGCACTAACTGGCCATAGCAACTCGGTCTTCAGCATCGCGTTCTCACCACAAGGAGACCGGATCGCTTCTGGAAGCGGTGACAGTACGGTACGGCTTTGGGATGTGGAGACAGGAACTTGCCTTCATACACTAGCTGGCCATAGCGACGACGTCCAAGGTCTCGCATACTCTCCTCAAGGTGATGTGGTTGCCTCCGCTAGCGACGACATGACGGTCCGGTTATGGGATCTATCAACGGGAGAATGCCACAGGACGCTATATGGTCATACGGATGGAGTAAGAAGCGTCGCATATTCACCCAATGGCCACCACATCGCATCAGGAAGTACGAATGGATCGATACGTATATGGGATGCTGACACAGGAGATTGTTGCCGAATCCTGGTGGGTCATATAAAAGGGGCAAGAGACGTTGTTTATTCGCCACAGGGGAACCATCTTGCTTCTGCCGGTTACGACAAGACGATTCGGTTATGGGATATGAAGACAGGAGAGTGCAGTGCAACGTTGGTCGGTCACAGCGATAGGGTAATCTACGTCGCGTATTCGAGACAAGGGGATCTACTCGCATCAGGAAGCTGGGACAAGACTGTACGACTCTGGGACGTTGCAACAGGACAGTGTCAAGCAGAGATACAGAACTTTAGGGACGCTATCTATGGTATTTCATGGAACACAGCCTCGGATGGCGATTACTTGGTCACAAGTGGTGGAGATGCATCCGTACTCAAATGGGAGGTCATAAAGGAAGGATACCGTTGCAATGTGCGACTGCTTTGGTGCGCTACGAATGGCACGCTCACCATGTCAGGCGCATCGGTGCAAGGTGCGCGAGGGTTGACTCAGATCAATAAGCAGCTATTGATGCAGCGCGGGGCGGTAGGTGAGCCGGAGAATTTGTTCCGGGAGACAAGCAAGAAGCTTGTCACCATGGCCGCGGTGGTATCCAAATTCAAGCAGTCGTCTGCTGAAGCAGGAACAGCTTCATCCATTATTGGCGATGTTCTCACGGAGCAATCTGAGCAGACGGAACAAATGGTCCAGCTTTGTTAGACGCTTGAAAGTTGAGCAACCTGCAAATGAGAATAAAAAGTGACCCGTTTGGTTCGCCCCTGAAAATCGACAGATTCTTTTGACTGCATCAAAAAAAGTCCCGCGTTTTTTATTGTGTACCTTGCCCAAAGGGTAATGCTCTGACAGGGACCATTGCTGGGTGAGGATGTGGAAGGAGAGTGGGATCCCGGAAGCCATGTGCGCCTTCAGAAGTCATGTCAATACGATAAACACGAGTAGGAAAGGACGGCGGGTTGGGCCAACTCCTCCTTCACTCCCTTCCTCATCTGCTCTACACTGCATGGCAACTTTTTGGTGAAAATTGTCCAGTGATGCAAAGTGAAGCGCCTCGCCTTATGTAGCGAGGGCACTCACACTTATGGCTGTTTGTCTCTCTTCTCTTGCTCCCTGTGATGTTCGTGGTGGTTCATGAGTGAAAAGAGACGAAAGCGATGAACTAGTCAAGTCAGGTCGACAGGCCGGTCATTCCATGGTGGAATCTGTTTCTCCTATTTCTCCACTGTGCCGGTCGAGGTCAACGAAGACAGGTCTGGTGGAGTGTGTGAGCGTGGGCGTGAGAGTATGAGTAGGCTGAGTGTGCGTGTGGAGGCGTGTGTGCGTGTGGAGCCGTTGTGCTGCTGGTCAATGGCAAGCAGTGGGCTAAGCGGCTTAGCAGCCGCAGCTTTTTCCGGCTGAATGATTCGAGAGACCTCTTCTTTCTTCTCCCCTTTTCACAACCAAACATCCCTCGTACAGCTGGAACCCATTCACCCAACACAATAGCCTGGTAAGAGTTTCTTCTTTTCTCAATATCAACCTCTCTCTAGAATTGAAGAAGAAGAAACATAGGTTGTGGATACTGCGGTTGTCATGTACTCATCTAGAGGATGGTTCTCAATGCTAGGTCATTGTCAGGAGATACAAACAGAATCAGGAGGAGGAGGAAAGCTTTTCAAGGTACAAGTCAAACAGGATTAATGAGCATTCCTCTGTCGTAAAGAATGACTGTCGAAGCCAGATGGATGCGGTGTTCACTTACACCTCTGGCCATGCTATAGAAGAGAGCATCCAAGGACGTCTGAACAAAAGAGTACAGTTGCCCTGCTTTCAGTATGTCAGTGTACTATGATCGGACCCAAGAAACCACCGCTACATTCGAACAGGAGCCTGATATCAACTCTCCCTTGGCTTGGAGGAGCTTCGTGAACGACCACTGTCTCCTGCAGTTTCTGGGAGAACAAACTCAAAAGGAACCAGCATTCAAACAACAACTCCTCGCCTATATCGAACACTCAAAGAAAGACAAAAAATGGCGTATCGCAGCGGCCAATGCAATCACGATTCTGGTCCGAGCAGGTGTTCAGTTTATTGGCGCAGACCTGCAAGGTATTCGGATCCCAGGGGCCGACCTGAGCTATGGTGTGTTCGACTCGGCACAATTGCAAGATTCAGATCTGAGGAAAGCCAATCTACGAGGAGTCTGGATGCGACAAGCGGATCTAAGCAGAGCGCATATGACAGATGCACAGTTCTGCGAGCTACCGTTTTTCACAGAGGAGGACTGGGTACTATCGTG
>Ga0247824_10001399_pt1 | contig 13147 bp, 13 predicted proteins | sample 13C_PalmiticAcid_FD_194412 | JGI IMG/M metagenome (GOLD analysis project Ga0247824, IMG submission 194412) | Soil microbial communities from agricultural site in Penn Yan, New York, United States - 13C_PalmiticAcid_Day48 | ecosystem: Environmental > Terrestrial > Soil > Agricultural land...
GAGTTGACCAATCGGAAGAGGCGAACCTTCTTCCGGTGCTCTGTCCTGTCAACTTGGCCGAGTGGTTAAGGCGTATGCCTGCTAAGTGTATGGGATTTCCCGCGCAGGTTCGAACCCTGCAGTTGACGTGACCTTTTGCTTCCTCTCTCTCTCTTTTTTTTTTGCCATCGTATCCGCTTGCTTCTTCTTCTTCTTCTTCTTTTTCCCTTGCCGTACACCACTACCTCCGGTGCACAACATTCCTCCATCTACGACACGACCGGTGAGAAAGGATACGATTTCATCATTTGGTGGATTTATTCAAGAATCAACACAGGAAATATCTTCTAAAAACCGAGGAGCTTGATGTTCTCGGCCTGAAACTCTTTGTATTCATCGGTTGCTCTCCAGGCTGCAAGCGACGGGATCTTGTCGACTGTGTTCTTGAGATTCCAGAGGCCAGGCGTGTTGCTTTCGGAAATAGTACCTTCAGGAGCGATGGCCAGGATGCTCGTGATCGCGTACGAGGACTTGATGTCCGCAAGGGTGAGCTTGTTGCCGACATAGTGTCCGTTCGACTTGTTGGCCGCCAAGTGCCGTTCATGGTGCTTGATCCAAGGAGCCACCACACCATTGAAGATGGATTCCTTCTTAGCCTCGCGTTCCGCTTCACTAGAATTAAAGTACTTTTGGATGAGATCACTCAACAAACCACTGATGTTGGACACAAACGTGTTGACCACCGTCTCTTCGAAGGCGCTGTCACCAAAGAGTCCAAACTTCCTGCTAAGATAACGCTCGATCGAATCTGACTCTGCAACCTGGACAACGGTCCCATCGGACGAGGTCTCCTTGAGCAGCGGGACAACACCAAAAGGTGCGAATGGTTTCTTCTCGGCCCAATTCTCGTCGGTGACAATGATGTTCTTGACCTTGCCTCCGGAGGCGTAGATGATCTCACGAGCAGTGTTTCCGAGGCCGTGGAGCCCAAAGTAAGTCAGCTCAAATGTGCTGTCTTTCTTCCCGATGGTTTCGTTGAACTTGTCAGCTTGAGCGGGATTGAAGTACTCGTGGTATTGTTGGGCCATTGCGATGGATTGAAATGAAGGATAAGGAGAGTGTTGGGGAGGTCTGTTGTGTTGCTTTGGTCGATTGTAAGGCAAAGTGGATGATGGGGACTTCGAGGCGATGTTGCGTGTCCTTTTATACTCACAAGAAGAGGGATACGAGTGGGAGTCAAATGAGCAAAGGGTTATGGGCGCCTCTTTACCGGGTACGCGTTGTGGGCGCTGGAATTGATCTGCAAGCTAAATCTCAATAAGCTTGTCTTGTTTGATGGGAGTGTCGAATTACTAATACCATTCCTTCAGCTTCCAATGACAAATGCACAGATATGATGTACAGGTTGAAAGCGGCGCCCGCTCCGATGCCCTCAGTCCCAAGGATCAAAGAATGGCTCCTTCATTGGAGCAATCCACATGGAGTCGACTGTGAATTTGTCAGCGAGGAACTCTCCTGTGACGGCCGCTGCGCCCAATGTACGCGTCTCCCAAAGACACTCTAGACTAGCGCTGGATTCTCTGGACTACCTACACCCCTTTCTGATGTTTTGGTCGGCCGTCCGACAGAAAACCGTCGTTGTTCTTTGGTGTACATCAGTGCTCCTGGGTTCGTCGTGAGTTAGACGCGAGTTAGACGCGAGTTAGACGCGAGTTAGACTTGGAATGATTGAATCCAAACGACCTTTTCAGCCAACGATAGCCCTTGAAATGTAAGAAAAAAGGGTCGGTGGGCCGACCAAAACAGCAGAAGGTGGTGTAGTAATGATGCGATTTTGTACTTGGTTCAAGTAAAGGATTTTATTCCCATGAGAAAGACAACTAACGCGCCCAAGAACGTCAAAAAACGAGCAGGATCTAGGGTTCAAAAGAGAACAGAGGGTCAGATCCAGTAGAGTTTCACAGGGGCCATTTGATTGTTGACAATGCCGTGAAAAAGTGCTGTCGCTCCTCGGTGTATAATGTCAAGGATCAGGGAAAAAGGTGATGTCCACATATTGGTTCGGACAATGTAGATAAGATTTTTCAAGCATCATGTTTGGCGACGACCGTTGCAGTCTCTCTGGCTTGTATCCGTTGTAGCAAGTTTTGACAAGTGTCGAAGGAGGGCAGATACTTACAGTTTACTTCTTCTTGGAGACACCGACGACGCGACCGCGACGACCAGTGGTCTTGGTGTGCTGACCACGGACACGAACACCCCAGTAGTGACGAAGACCACGGTGAGCGCGGATCTTCTTGAGACGCTCCAAGTCCTCACGCATCTGGTTGTCGAGACCGTTAGCCAAGAGCTGAGTGTACTTGCCATCGACAAAGTTCTTCTGTCTGTTGAGGAACCACTGAGGAATCTTGTACTGGGTGGGGTTCTGCATGATGGTGACAAGACGCTCGAGCTCTTCGTTGGTAAGCTCACCAGCTCTATAACAAATGGACAAGGATACGACATTACAAGTCAGCTTCCGTGCACGATGGTAATATCAAGATCCGGTAGCGCCTCGGCTCTTCTCCCATGTTACTATTGCGTGCAATCGCGAATCATGATCTCTGGTAGCTGCTGGTGCTCAAATAGTACAATGGTTGATATTCAATTCAGCTGTAGCATTAGGCGATGCAGGCATTTGGTGTCCAGATCATCCTGTCGTTGCCGAGGTTGAGCTATAGTCCTGATAATACAGCTACTGATCCACTGACGATGCGTTCTTATCTCTCCAATGTAATTCCTGTATTCTGCTGTTGAAGTGATTGAAACGCACCTCTTCTTCAGGTCAACATCAGCCTTCTTGCAGACCAAGTTGGCATAGCGACGACCAACACCCTTGATGTTGGTCTATTTAGGAGCAATGTCAAGCAATATCTCAGGATTAGCATATGTTCTTTTGGTAGATCTCAAGTCTGATAGTAAGCGATCCTTGATAGGTCTGCCTTACCATGGCGAACATGATCTTGTTCTTGCCGTCAACGTTGGTGTTGAGGACACGGAGAATGTGCTGGAACTGGCCTTTCTCAGGGACAAGGAGAGACTGTTGAGGTGAACGGTTGAGAATAGACAGATCCCAGTGTTAATCAGCTGCCGAGCTTCACAAATCAGAGATCCTGACTCTGATCCTGATCATAATCGTGACCCTGCCCTTGATCCAGTTCTGGATCCAGATCCAAGTCCGTGTTATAGGAGTTAAGCCTATAATGACCGGCTATCATCCCTCCAAACAACGATCCGATTCTCCAAAGTACGGGTGTTGCAAGAACCCTCACAAAATGACTGATAATGATAATCGATGGGTTGGATGCCCGGATGGATACACTGAATGCCACTTTCCATCTTGTTTGCTAAGTGCGAAAAAAAGGAGTGCCAAGTGTACGCAATCCTCTCCACTATATGGGGGCGCTTAAGGGTACATAACCCTCTGCTGCTCGCACACGACCCCTCTTTCAAACCTCCTGCCAACACATACACGTTACTGAACTTGCTGGTCTGTCACCATGGATGGCAAGACGTGCTCTTCGTGATAGTTCACGGTGGGCTATGATTTGGAACGATCAGGGACCGAGAGTTGTTCCTCTCCGTTTGCTCGCGTGATAGCAACCATTGCCTTTGTGACATCTTTGAGAAGATAGCGGAAAAAGGAATGGTGGGAATTGAGCAGTGAACAGTGAAGAGTGATATCGAGTGGATTTATCAAGAAGATGCGAGATTCCAAAGGTGCCAGCTGGGGCCTCAATTGCCCCTCTTCAAGTCTGAGTGCCTTCCCCCGCAGCAACCCGCGGATTTGCCCTTAAGTGTAAAATTTTTCGAGCACGGTATTTCAAGGCGGATGCACTGGGGCGCTCTTTCTCCTCCTTTTTACTTCTGTCGTTAAAAAACATGTGCGTAGTTGGACAGGGAGTTTCTGAACCCCCTCACTATCAAATCGTCTGGCAGTCGTCTTTCAGTGAATACCATGCAGGATTCTCCTGGAACACGAAGGGATCATTTAGCAGCTTGACGTGGTCGATTGTGCGATCCTGGATTCATCGATTTCATCATCAAGGCAATTCACATTCAGCTATGGACCCTTGCTCAAGTGACCCAACAGGAATCGCAGCGGACCGTCATCATCCCGACCTCCACCCTTTCCCAGATCTATACCACTGCTTCAGCGAGTCCTGACCACTGTTTTGAATCTCTCTTTGCGTCGATCTTACAGGGTTTCTTTGAGCAGTCAGAAACGTTTGGCCGCCGCCGTCTTGAAGTGCGGCAAGCGCAAGATCTGGCTTGACCCCAACGAGGTCACCGAGATCGCTAACGCCAACTCTCGTAAGTCCTCAACTTCAATACTACTCCCACCACAATTTGCACTGGAATCAGGCTGGAGGCTCAGTGTCAACGGATTCTGTCTTTTTGCATTGGAGGGATCGATTCAGGATCTTTGGTCATTCCAGTTTTCGTCTAGTCGCCCTTTGTCGCCTTGTTCACACTTCCGCCATGGTACCCACACAACATTATCAACAACTCTAGTCGACTATATGGGTAGCTTGGGATACCTGAGCCATCTCAGCATAACCCAACTCCACCAACATCTATGTCCCCTTGTGCAATACGACGTGTATGTGTGTTAACGGCTCTGGGATATAACATTTCTGTGTTATAGGCCAGAACATCCGCAAGCTCGTCAAGGATGGCCTCATCATCAAGAAGCCCCAGACCATGCACTCGCACTTCCGCCACCGCGAGCAGCTCGCTGCCAAGCGTGCTGGTCGCCACACCGGCACTGGTAAGCGCCAGGGTACCTCTGAGGCCCGTATGCCCACCACTGTCATCTGGATGCGTCGCCAGCGCGTTCTCCGTCGCCTCCTCCGCAAGTACCGCGAGTCTGGCAAGATCGACAGACACTTGTACCACACCTTGTACATGAAGGCCAAGGGTAACGTCTTCAAGAACAAGCGTGTCTTGATGGAGTACATCCACAAGGTCAAGGCTGAGAAGCTCCGTGCCAAGTTGATCGCTGACCAGGCTGAGGCTCACCGCAACAAGACCAAGGCTGCCCGCACCCGCCGCAACGAGCGTGTTGCCGAGAAGCGTGCCGCCATTGCTGGCGTTGAGGTCCCTGCGAAGTCCGAGAAGTCCGAGAAGTCCAAGAAGTAAATATGATCATTCGGTCCATCTTTTCATCTGCCTATGCCGAATAAACGATTTGCTCGCTGAACTTGTGCATCTAGTCCCTCCGCTTCGAGTTTTTGCAAATATTTCAATGGACATTGATACTATACACATGTTTCTTGCATGGTTGAGTTTGATTCATCTGCTACAATCACACTGGTCATTGTCTGTCCACATTGGCATTGACTTGCACTGCAGTCAAGCTACTGCCATGTCTTTCAGAATCATCAATTGCATTCTGAACAAATGCATGATCCCATTCTCTACAAGTGGACCTGTTTTTTGAGGAACTACCCACAGCTTTCTTTACTTCCAGATGCCTCCAGTAAATTCAAAAGAACGAGAGATGACAAATCAATGACAGGACCCCAATGAACTCGCTAACAGATCGAGTAGCAGTTCTTGGTTGTGAAAAGAACAGTGGAATATGGTAATACGAACTACAGCCAGCTGCTGAATCCTGTCCTTTTTTTGCATTGATGACAAATTCCAGACGGCTGCTGACGTGCCCTTCTCTTCTTAACGGTTCTTGGTCTGGCGATAAGTGAAGCGTTTCCTGGTGGGTGCGAACTCTCCAAGCTTGTGTCCGACCATCTCTTCCGTTACAGCGATTGGAACATAGTCCTTGCCGTTGTGTATCTGGAACTTGAGGCCAACAAACGAAGGGATAATCGTACAAGCACGGGCGTTGGTCCGGACGGGGATGTTCTGGGTCAGCGCCTGTTTGAGACCTGGCAGGGCCACAAAGAAAGGACCTTTCCACGCAGAGCGAGGCATGCTAAAGTTGTCCTGGTGATGAGGGATCAAGAACGATTTCTTTATCCGGAAGAAAGCTTGTTTACAGATTCCCAACACAACGTCACACACACACCCACAAATGCACGCCATATTTGAAGACCCCTGGCACGCGCACCCTTACTTTTCATCTTTCTTTTCAACCTCATCACAACCTCCCCGAGCTCTCCATACAACATGTCCTCAGAAAAGTCCGTTATCATGGTCACCGGAGGCTCAGGCCTCGTCGGCAAGGCTATCCAGTGGGTGATTGACAACGTCCAAGACCCCCGCTATGGCAAACGCGAGGGTGAAGAGTGGGTCTTCCTCACCTCCAAGGACGGCAACTTGATGTATGTTACTCACCAAGACCGCCTAAGATGTTCATGTATCCCAAAACGCCTTGCCCTTCTGGCGCCTAAAGGCTGGAACTTTGGCTCACCCTACATTTTACATCCTGTTTGTTCTTCCCAGGGATCCCGTTGCCGCAAAGGCCATCTTTGAGAAGTACCGTCCAACACACGTCATCCATCTTGCTGCCAAGGTCGGAGGACTGTTCGGCAACATGGCTGCCAACCTCGATTACTTCCGCGACAACTTGTTGATCAATGACAACGTCTTGCATAACTCAAAGGAGTTTGGTGTAAGCAGGAATGCAAAAGGCTATTTGAGGATAATGAGGTCCATGTGGATGGTCATCGTTTTTAACAAGCATTTATTATCATTTCGGCCGTATTGTAGATCCAGAAGGTCGTCTCTTGCTTGTCCACCTGCATCTTCCCCGACAAGACCACATATCCCATCGATGAGACCATGGTTCACTGGGGACCTCCTCACGACTCCAACTACGGCTATTCCCACTCCAAGCGTATGGTCGATGTTATGAACCGGTAAGGAAGGAAGCAATTGTTATGGTTGGGATGTTCAATGAGACAAATAGGCACAGCATTCTAATCGCGTCATTATCTGACATAGCGGCTACCATGAGCAGTATGGATGCAACTTTACATCGGTCATTCCTACAAATGTCTTTGGACCCCATGACAACTTCCACTTGGTCAACTCGCACGTCATCCCCGGTCTGATCCACAAGTGCTACCTCGCCTCCGAATCCCGTAACGACTTTGTCGTCGCTGGTACTGGCACGCCTCTCCGTCAGTTCATCTACTCTCGGGATCTCGCCAAACTCTTTATCTGGACCCTTCGCGAGTACAAGGAGATCACACCCCTAATTCTGTCCGGTACGAAGTGTGCCTTTCCTTTTTCATTGCTGCGATGACTTGTCAACCAGATTATTCTTTGTGGTTCTTAGCATGGTCAACTTACTCTTCTACTCGCGGTAATAGTTCCCGAGGAGCAAGAGGTCTCGATCAAGGATGTTGCGGAAGCGATTGTCACAGCTATGGATTACCAGGAGGGACTCAAATTCGACACCACTAAAGCCGATGGTCAGTACAAGAAGACTGCGTCGAACAAGAAGTTGATGACTCTCAATCCCGACTTTGAGTTCACTCCCTTCAAGGACGCTCTCCAGGAGACCGTCCAATGGTTCACGGCGAACTACGACTCTATCCGCAAGTGAGCATAAGGAGCCGTTCATCAGCCAGAAACCGAGTGCGGTACACATCAAATTAAAGCGTTATAATCAAGACTCCACGATAGGATGTTCAAATGCTGTTGGGAAACGGTTACTGTTGGTGGAGATGAGGATATTGACAAATTATCCAACTCTCTAGATCGAGCGCCCGATGGTCGTGATCGTGTACATGTGCCCGATCTGTTGGCGTCGACACTTTCCTTGGAAGATCTAGTCCCGATTCACAGAACCATTCAATGTTTGCTGCTTCGCCTTCAATTCCTACGAGCAGGCTTTTCATTAGTACATACGCCTGGACTCCATATTCTTCCGACATGAAAGGCACATGGACCAAATAGGTAAATGCAAGGCAGGAACCTCCATGCTAAGTGTACAATGAACCTGATTGCCGCATCATTCTGGTTTGTGACATGACAGGTGTCCTTCAGTCAGGATTCGTCACAATCTCACTGTGCACTGTGTCAAGAGGATAGAGCTGGGATCTCGGGTTGGTGTCCTGAAGAGTGAGCGTGATAGAAGAATGTGAATCGCCGTCCGATGTGCCTGGATTTTCACCTCAAGTACTAGAGCACAAAAGAACTGATTCTCTATACTCACCGAGCGAAGCAGGGTATAGTGCAATTGCCATTTTCCTAGGTGGTTCTCAAACTCGCAACAAAGACAAACAACAAATAACACAGATGTCTTAGCACGTTGTCCCTCAAATGGGGTTCCTCGCCTTGTGCAACGAGTCTGCGAGGGTGCTGGTGGGACTTTCGCTTCACGATGATTGGCCATGGCAAGTGACAGGGACAAAGCTTGCATGTTGTACAATCACCACACAGAAGTACGCGTCGCTTTAGGAACTGGCTATCACTCGAGAGGTTGCCCTCGGAGAACTCTGGAACGATGGCTATAACCACACACAGCCCAACTGCCTGATCAGGATATGAAGGGCTCTTCCGCAATACGGAGTATTGTTCTCGACTATGGTAAGGGGAAACTTTCAGTAGGCTGATTCATCAGTGCTGCAGCACTCCTGCGTGACTGAACAGGAAAGCAGCTATTGGAGAGATCAAGATTGCGGTTCAATGCAAGCTCCTCCAAATTTCCAAAATTCTCATCACAAAAGGCGCGTTGTTTTATTCGCCCATGCGTGCTCATCCAGGGGATGGGCTTGAAATGTGTGGGTCAGAGGTCAGAGGGTCAAATTGGCCATCACATCCAAAACCAATGAGCCGGTCATAATCGACGACAGATGGCGAAGGAGCGATTTGGTTCGAGGTCATCGCCAAATCGAGCACTAGCGGCTGTGCACGGCTTAGGACAAACTATGTATTAGTTCCTGTACTTGGAATCTGGAGCAATCTGGCGTCTTTAACGAGTCCAACCTGCCATTCTCTGCCCTTCTCATTTAAATACACCGCCATCAACATCAACATCAACATCAAAAACCATCTACCCCCTTTCCTCCTTCGTCCTTCCTCTTTCCTTCTCGCTCTTTATCTTCCTTCACCGCACCAATTCTGCATTGTATTCAAGATGTCTGACCACGCTTCCGAGAAGGATAGCCGCAGAGAGGACTATCCTTCAGAGAAGAGATCGTTTGAACCTGACGAGAAGAGTCGCCATTCTGATGCCAATATCACTCTCGAGGAGGAGGAGCAAGAGAATTCGCCCATCGAGGCCGTTCGCCTTGGTAACGTCTTGTTCCTTTCTCATGGCTGATCGGCTACAATAACCCTCCGACCATACTGACCACCTATAATCGATTTACTACTTCAACCCCTTAGCTGTTCCGCTGACGGACGACCCGACGTTACCTGTGGTCACATTCCGCTTCTGGATCATCTCCTTCCTGTTCACTGCCTTGGGTGCCACGGTTCAGCAATACTACTTCTTCCGCTCTACGTCTGGAACGTACTCGATCTTCTTTGTCAACCTGATCTCGTACTCCATGGGCAAGGCGATGGCTCGTCTCCTGCCCGAGAACAAGATTTCGGCCTTTGGTTATGGCATGTCGCTGAACCCCGGTCCTTTCAACATCAAAGAACACGCGTTGATCGGTATTTCAGTCTCAACGGGTGCAGGAGCCGCCTATGCCATCGAAATTCTCTCGGCCACGGATCTCTTCTTGGGATTCCGTATCAATGTTCTTGGATCGCTGCTTCTAATTATCACAACCCAGTCTGTGGGATATGGTATGGCGGGAATGCTACGCAGGTACCTTGTCTACCCTGCAGAGATGGTGTGGTGGAGCAAGTTGGTCCAGGTCGCGTTCTACAACACAATGCACAATACGGATGAGTACAAACGCATCAGACTTACGCGTGGTTGGTCTCGCATGAAGTTCTTTTGGATCGTTGCCATGTGCACGTTTGTCTACCAGTTCATCCCTCAATGGATCGCCCCTGTATTGGTGTACTTTGACTGGCTCTGCTGGATCAATCCTTTCAACATGGACTTTTGGGCGCTCTTCTCATCCATCTCTGGAGCTGGCATCTTCTCACTTTCCTTCGATTGGACCACCGTTGGTGGACCCACTATGTACTTGCCGCTGGCAGCCCAGCTTTGCTTTTATGGCGGTATGATCCTCAATTACTGGATCATCCTTCCGATCATGTGGATGACCAACACTTTGGGCACAAAGACGATAGGCCAGCCCCTCACTTCGGATCTTTTCTTCGAGGACGGCAAGCGGTTCTCCATCAAGAACGTCCTGAACCAGGACTTCACCGTCAATGAGACACTCTACGAAGCCGGCCCACCAGCGAATATGGCACCCATGTACGCTCTTACCTTTCTAGTCTCGTTCATTGCTTTGGCAGGTTGCTGCTCCCATGTGGTTTGCTTCCATGGAGCTGAGGTATGGCGCAACTGGAAGCGTGCTGTCGGCTCCGAGGAGGAGGACATCCATACCAAGATGATGAAGATCTATCCTGAAGTACCTCAGCTATGGTATGCCATCTTTTATGTTATCATGGCAGCTCTTGCTTGCGTTGTATGCGAGGTCTATGGTACCCAATTGCCATGGTATGGACTTTTGCTCGCGCTCTTTGTGGGCTGGTCCCTTACACTTCCCATTGGTGTGATGAACGCCATCACCGGTTTTGGCCCAGGACTGAACGTGATCACAGAGTTGATCTGTGGTTACATTTGGCCTGGAAAGCCCATTGCCAACATGACTTTCAAGTGCTACGGATTCATGGCGATGGTCCAGTGTAACCAGCTCATGTCGGATCTCAAGCTCGGCCACTACATGAAGATTCCTCCCCGCTCGCTGTTCGTGGGACAATTCTGGGGAACACTGATCGGCTCAGTCTTCAATTACTTGACCATGATCCTTATCATCAACTCTCAACGGGACGCGTTGAATGGCAAAGCCCCTGATCCCAACGGCCTCTGGACAGGTCAAAGCGTCCGGACCTTCTGGGGCTCCGGTCTTATTTATGGTGCTCTTGGACCTGCTCGTATGTTCGCACTCGACGGCAAGTACTGGTTTGTCTATATTGGATTCTTGATTGGTTTGGTTGTACCTGTGCTCTTATGGGTCTTGTCCAAAAAGTTCCCTCAGTACCAGTGGTCCAAGTTCAACATTGCGATCATTGCTGGCGGCATGAGTATGTTCCCCAATGGCTACGTGGTCGGTGTGGTGTCATCCATCGTTGTGTGCTTGGTCGTTCAGTTCCACATGTACCGGTATCATAGGAACTGGTGGAATAAGTATGTATTCATCCTGTCAGCAGCCTTGGATACAGGAGCAGCGTTCACGGGCCTGGTCATCTTCTTGTTCCTCGGAGGCGGCATCTCACCTAAGCTGTCGGTCCAGATTCCATCGTGGTGGGGCAAGCATTACGTGGAGGATAACGTACAGAACCCGAATTACCCTTTCTTGTCAGTTGACCGTTGCGGTGCGGCGGGCCACAATTGGGAGTCTGGAACTCTCACAATGCCATAGGGTACTATTACACAACCGAGGACTTGTAATAAATCTCTTGTAGTATATTCATTTGATTCGTTGCTCATGACGGTGTTGATCATGGTCGGTGTTTGTAGCCTCTCCTACCGCACACCTTGTACTATTTAGTTCAAACGATGGTGTTCTCTCTGGCGCGAAAGTGATGAGATAACTTCCCGTAGCATTCGCCCTGAAGGGAGATTCAGTTGCATCAAATATGCAGGGGGAAAGGTCCTCCCTGTTATGCTGTTGTGCAGGACCTAAAAAAACCAAGATAGAAAAAGGGTGTTAGAGAGAGAGTGATTACCAACAACCACGAGCAGAGTATTCAAGCGGACGGACTGATGGACTGAAGGACTGAATGGGGGGGGAGATCCATCCCGAGTGAGGGCTAGGCAGGCCAAGTCCAATGGGCTAAGGCAAGGCGAGTTATATTGTCGCAAGCAAAAAAAAAAAAAAACTTGTTGATGATTGCCTAACCATTTTCTCCCCTCTCTCTGTCTCTACTTCCCTCCTTCACGGATCTTTGAGAGCCGAGAGCAAGAAACAAGAAAGATTGCGAGATCAAATCATACTCAATTGGCCTTACGCGAAAGCGGAAGGAAAAAAAACAACAACAAAGAGGACGGGATCCTCGCTTGTTAAGTTTGCAGCAACGAGTACCGCCCCTCTTTGTTCAATTGGTCGCTATATTGGACTCATTACAGTGCAAAGTGCAAGGTTCCTTCCATACAAATACAGCAGCTTGTAGGTTCTCCTCCCTCAAATGAAAGGAGGGTTGTTTTAATTTATTACAAGGTTGTTACACGAGAAAGCAAAGTGCAGGATTAGGTGAGTTGGGGAGGGTTGACGTGAGGATTGATGAGTAGGTTCGCGCCTTTCTATGCTTCCTTGGATACGAGGGGGAGGGAGGGAGTGAAGGATTATAAGGTCTAAAAGTGATGCGGAGGTCTATTTTTCGGATCCCTTTCTCCAAGAAAACGCTGGGAACACACACCCTTCTTTCCACGCTTCAACATTTCAATCGAACCAAGTCCCTTTTTTTAAAGGAGCTGGAAGGCAACAGCGACGGCACCAGCGATAGCGACGGCACCATTGAGGAACAAAGAGGAGGCACCGCTCTTGTTGTCTGCGGGAGTCGTGCTAGTGGGGGGAGGAACAGCAGCACTGCTCTGGGCTGGAGGAGGGGAGACAGCACCATTGTTGATCTTGAAGGCGTTGGTGAACGATGGCTGGGGGGTGGTGCGGACGATCAGAGCATACTCGCCGGTCTCAATAGAAGCGGGGACAACGAAGTTGGTTTTGACGTTGGCGCCAGAGCAGTCGAGGTGGCCCAATGTTGCGACGTAGCGGACGGCAGCTGCGGGGCCAGTGACGATATCGACAGTGACATTCGTGGCGGCGGCGCCCATGGAGTTGCAGTTGCCACTCCAGCCAACGAACACGTTTTCACCGGCACTCCAGGTGGTTCCTTGAGTGGGGTTGTTGATCTGCAACAGGTCTGCGGTGGCCAAGGCGACCAAGGAGGAGGCAGCAATAGCGACGGAGGCGATGAACTTCATGGTTGGTATAATGTGTGTGTTTGAAGAGAGAGTGAGAGAGAGAGAGAGACAAGAGTCGCGAGTGAAAGAGAAGTGTGAGATGTGAGGAAAAAAGAATGTGAA
>Ga0247824_10001400_pt1 | contig 13142 bp, 16 predicted proteins | sample 13C_PalmiticAcid_FD_194412 | JGI IMG/M metagenome (GOLD analysis project Ga0247824, IMG submission 194412) | Soil microbial communities from agricultural site in Penn Yan, New York, United States - 13C_PalmiticAcid_Day48 | ecosystem: Environmental > Terrestrial > Soil > Agricultural land...
CTATGTGTGTATCAGGGGAGTAAAGGGTCGACATTTCTTGCGGTCTCAAAGTCTGTGCACATTTTGTTGTCAAAGACCCCTGACCCAGCTAGAGGGATAGTGGCATGGTCCCTCATGCCAATAACAAGGTGTTACAGAACGACGAAAAAAGTGAACCGCGAGAGTCATTCTTCTATCACTCGTCTAAAGAGCGTCGGTTGGCCCTGTTGTTGTCGACCTCTGCTATGCGAGAGGACCCTCGGGAGGCACCTTTGGGCTCTCAAAGAAATTGCCAGGCTCGGTTTTCCCAGCTCACGAACAACGAATGAGTTGGACGATAGAGAGGGAATGAGCGAGTGGGCGAGTGAGGCGTGGGTGAAAAGGAGTAAAATGGAGGTGGAAGGCGATGCAGCGCAACGAACTGAGGAAAGCGGTGATGTTCGCCGTAATGGGGATCAGTCTTTGACCTTGAGCGCGTCCAAGTGCCTATCGCACAGCCTCCCAAACACAAGGACCCTTGAATCAGAACTGTGTGGCGGGGTCTTCTCGAATCCTGTAGCCCTGGAAACAACAAGAGCAAACCTTTAGAATGTTGGCAACGGCGAAAGGCCACCCCACCCTGAGAATCGAACACACCGCTCACACAGGCGCCAAGGTCAGGCTCAACGCCTTAGGCGCATTAAACCATTTTCCAGCTCCACCTGGTGACTCTGGAAAATTTCGGGCTCCTTATGTCCGGTACCGTGTCGCGTGTGGTCAGAGCAATATATATGGGTCCCCATGCATCTTTTTCTAGCTAGCCTAGCTGGGTGGGGACGTAGCTTCGGCTGTTTGTGTTTGAAGCATAGTGGCTAGGCCCCATAGAAACACAAGTCTCTTTCCCATGGGATCATCGTTAGTAGACATTTTCTCCTGTAGAAACGTGTGTGCTTCAACTCATTTACAGTGTGGCTGTGTGTATGCATTGCTTTTTTATTCAAGGTGCTGCTGGCACAGGGGGTGCATGGTATTTGGTCGTCACCGTGTTCCAAATGTAAATCTCCTCTGGGAGTATCTCATGGTGGACCGAGTTGCGACCAGTGGTAATAGGCATGGATGCCGATGTTGCCAACATCCTCTTGTTCCCAGTTTCGTACATGGATTGACGCTGGCGTTGAATGTGGGTACTCCGTGGCGACGTCAATGACCTAAAGACATGACTGATCGACATTCGCCGCTTGACTTTGACATCCGACTGCAGACCAGAGGGATCGCTAACAAGATTTTGTTCCTGATCATTTGGGATGTGAATGGTAGCCTCCTTATCACCCTCGTTCGCCATTTCGCTGATAGAGTCCAATGATTCCAACGTTGAGCTCGTAGCAGTCGATGGTGTCTGCGAGGTCTCATGAGCAGTCTTGATATCGCCTTGGCCATCGTCCTGTCGTCGATCTCCTGACTGGTTCTCCTCGGAGGGAATGGATATGGAGGATACAGAAGACGAGGAGCAAGAGGACGAAGAGCAGGAGGAGGACGAGGACGAGAGTGACGGTACTGACAACACCGACAAGGATCTCGTTTCCTCATAATTATGCTTGCTTTGATCGGTGTGTCCTGATGTCACGGCTTCTTGCGATAATGGTGATGACGATAATGACGACGATGAGGTCTCTGTTTCTGCTGTTGTCACAGCTGTCAATGTCTCAATGTTCTTGTCCTTGGTTGGCTCTCTGCGGATGGAGGACATGGACCCGTATTGTTGTAGGATTGAGTGTCGTTTCTGTTCATCCTCTGGCGACCGTTCTCTCATCTGTCGTCCATCAGCATGTGCACTCTGTGCTAAAGGCTTAAACCATTGAATAATCTCATGGCGTTCATGGGACAGATCGAGATGTGGGGGGTGATTCTCGGGTAGGAGCCAGTACCAAACGTTTCCCAGATATTGGTTCAGCTCCAACACTCTCTCGAACGCTCCTTCTTCATTAAACCCATGGGTTGTTGAAGAGGCATCAAAGGCGCGTTGATTGGCCTTGACGTTGGAGTACTGTTTCAAAAGGGTTTGATAGAGTCCTGGGTGCGGGTGATGTACACTAAGAGCTGTCAAGGCTGGCCCCTCTCTGGACGTGGGCGACGATGAGGGCGTGACAGGTTTCCCTTGTACCTCTGGTGAGATATTAGCTGCCTGATTATCTTGAACACCATGGCGACGGCTGTGGTGGTCGTGTCCGTGTAAAGAATGTCCCATCCGGAGAACCATCTCCGATAGCCGCTCAAAGTCTTCAAAAGTCCGGTGGATAACATATGATGTTGTTTCGGATCGATCCAATTGTGCAGGGACTGTCCTTGTTGAATCTTGCTCGGGGGCGATATCGTTGGTATTGTTAGGATCTTGGCTGGGAATAGATGGCACGGACACCTTCCCAAGGACAGTGACTTGGATTGAGAACAGTGTTACAGCCTGATCTCCCTTTTTGGTCTTGTCCACGAAGCCCCTCTTCTTCTTGGCGTCCAGGAATGGCAAAATATGTTGAAGGAGGGAGGATCGTTGGTGAGGGTGATGTCGATGATGCTTGTGATGGTGATGATGCTGCGCTGAGGTCTTGTGTCGCGCAGCTCTGTGTGATTTCATCCAAGAGATAACTTTTGGTGGCGGACACTGTTCGCCTAGTTGAAAGGGGAGATGGACAATGGTCGTGGTGGTAGCGGTCTCATGGTGAAGGTCGATATCTGTCTTGATAGTTGCGTTGGTCGACTCTATGGAAGGGGGGCTCTGCTTATTCTGGATGTCATCGGCACTATGGGCGTCGACTTTCTCCTGCCGCGGAAGCAAGTGAAGCTTTGGTTGTGACTCTTGCTGAAGTGGAGACTCGTGGTCTGATATTGAGGGAGGGGAGGGGACGCTTGAGGTGAGTGGAGAGGTCATGGTGGCAGAGACAATTGAGAAGAGTGAGTGGTTAGAGCGAGAGTGTGGAGAGAAAGGAGGTGTGAGAGGCAAAAAGAGGTGAATGCAGGAACAAAAGGGCGAAGGGAAAATGAATTGTCGATGGGTGTCTCATCCGTGCAAATTGCACACTCTATCGCTCATTTGTCAGCCTTCTGCTCTCAGTCGACTCATTTCTTACATTGAGTGTTGCCCAGGGCCACGCACATTCTCCTTCCTTGGCGTCCTTTGCCTCGGAGAGAGGAGGATGAGCCCGTGTCTGTAGTGCGACCCTCTCTTACCAAGCAGTCTCCCTGCAGCACCTGGTGATGTGTGTGTGGGGACCCCTCATTTCCTGTTTGCTTGTTTTCGATCGGGAAAACATTCTTGCACTCTCCACCCCGACTACAATTCCATTCGTTGCCATAGGTTCGGGTTATTTTTTGTCGAAAAGCTTTGTTGTCTATGCACTGTTTTTTTTTTTTTACTCCAAGCGGACGCGCTTGTTGGCTTCCTCTAGACTAGCAGTCGCCTCCATAAACCTCGTGTCCTTTTCGACAAGAAGCCCTCGCAACCAGCGTGCTTCCATCTCGAGTTCACGGATACGGGCCTCCAAGGCTTCTGTACGAACTGTCTGTTCACGGACGGTCTGTTCCAACGTCTGTTCGCGCAACTTTTTCTTTTGACGGAATCGAGCGGAAGCTGCAGTGTTACGCCGCCGCTTGTCCTCCTCTGCTGCAGCCTTGACCACCACCTCTTCGTCCTCTTCCTCCTCCTTGCATGTTGAGTCTGCACTCGATACTGGATGATCTTTCTTCTTCTTTTTCTCCTCTGCAATCTCAATTCCCTTGTCCTTGTTCTTGTTCTTGCTTGAGATGATCTTATCGGCAGTATTGTCAGTAGGTGAAACTGGCGAGGGTGCTATTGAAGGAACAACCGTCTTGATGGTCTTGGACTTGTACTGGGGCAAAGACTGACGCAACACTTTGGCTGCAGCTGGAGTGGTGGGTGCTGCGGTGGGTGCAGGAGCGATAGCCGGTTGAATTGCTGCAAACGATGGAGATGGTTGTTGTTGTTGCTGGGCCTGTGAAGTTGCGGCCGAGAACGCGGCCAGGAGAGAGTGGAATGAGTTAATGGCCGCTACCTGGTCCTGAAGTTCCGGCTTGGGCTCTTCTGTCAGAGGGTTCCGCTGACGAGTACGCTCCAAAAGCGACAACGGCCGGGAGTCTAAAATTGAGTCAGAGACAGCCCCGGAACCATGTTAGGAAAGCCATAGAGGGAGAGAGGGAGGGGCCCTCTCGCGTTTAGGGAAGAGTAGGAGGGAGAGGTTTTGCCTCCCTGTATTACCTTGGGATGACAAATCCAAGAATTGCAAACTCTGTGGTGGTGGTGGTGGTGGTGGTGGTGGTTGTTGTTGTTGTTGCTCGAGCTGTGGTGAAGGGGGAGGTGGGAGCTGCTCGCTGGTGTGCTGTCCAAGGACAGGATCTTGGCGAGTGGTGAGAAGGGTGTTGGATGCAGCAAGTTGATCGAAGCCCGAGTCGGTCTCGAAGATCCCCAGGCCTGGGGGCATATCAAAGGTGAACTCTGCGTTGGTCCAGAGGGAGAGCTCAGCGGCATAGTCTTCTGGGGAGGGGGCAGTTGTGTTCACAGGCGAGTCCTCCGAGTTGAGGCCCTGGATGAGGGAGAGATAGGGGTTGTCGGACATGATCGGGCGAGTCGCACACTGTACAGGGAGAGGCCTTGATCAAAGAATGATGAAAGGTGTGCAAAAAAAAAAAAGCGATGTGGAGGAGAGAAAGAGAGTGAGTGGGAGGGAGCGGAGTGTTTTTGTAAATGCATATGGACCCCCCACGTGCGAGTCCGATGGCCCATGGCTGGGTCACTCTGTGGCGAAGAAGCGAAGAAGCGCACCCTGCTCAGAGTCTCGATGCAATGGACGCGCCTCGTAGGAATCTACCGACAGAGGCCGCTGCTCCATGGCCTACGCATCTATGGGCCACACTCGCAAACTGCTCTGCAGAGGAGAGGGAAAAAAAAAAGAGCGTGAGGGTGAGTGTGAGGGGAGGGTGTGAAAAGGGCGTGTGTTCTCCAGCCGAGGGATGCAGTCGTGGGATCTGCCCGCCAGTTTTGTGCCTCAAAGTGAACAGTCGCTTCGTCCCCCCCAAACCCTCAAGGGGACTTAAATACTCCTCTCGCTCCACACAGACACCTTCTTTTCCCCCACAGTGCTTTCGCTTGCTTCCCTTCCTTGCATCTACGTCTTCTCAACCTTCATTCCTCGTCAGAGTCACAGCCCTCCACCCCATTCCCTCTTCTCTCACACACACTCATGGCTCGTGAAAAGGCTGTTCGTATCGGCTGCTACAGCGCCTTCTGGGGCGACTCGGTCTCGGCTGCCGAGCAGCTGGTTGCGCTCGAGGGCAAGAACCTCGATTACCTCGTTGCCGATTATCTTGCTGGTACAGATCCCTTCTTCGCCGCCTCGCTCGGTCGCTTTTCCGCACTCCAACCTCGGGCCACCACTGTTGGTATTCTAACCGTAGTGCATTCATCAATCATGTAGAGGTCACCATGGGTCTGTTGGCACGTCACCGCAAATCCGGAGGCGAGTCCAAGAAAGCCAGCCGTGCTGGTCCCGGAGGTTATGTTGGTGACTTTATCACATTTGTCTGGAAGAGACTTGTCGAGGATATTGTCGCCAACGGCACTAAAGTCATCACCAATGCAGGAGGACTCGACCCTTTAGCTCTCAAGGAGGCTATTGAGACCATCGCCGAAGAAAATGGCATCACAAACTTGGTCGTCGCTGCTGTCACAGGAGACGATCTTTATGATCGTGCCGAGGAGATGAACGCCAAAGGCGAGCTCGTTCCCTTCAACTACATCACAGGCAACAAGGACGAAGTTGACCGCTTCCCTGGAGAGGATAAGAAAAAGCTGTCATTGAACGCGTACCTGGGAGCAGTACCTATTGCCCAAGCTCTTGATGCCGGAGCTACGATCGTCGTGACTGGGCGTGTCGTGGACAGTGCTCTGGTTTTGGGACCTCTCTTGCACGAGTTCAAGTGGAACCCACTGAAGGATTGGGATCAGATGGCTGGAGCTTCCTTGGCAGGACATATCATCGAGTGCGGTTGCCATACCACTGGTGGTAACTTTACTGATTGGGAGTTGAGTGCCAACTCTCCTCACGGAGGTTGGGCCAACATGGGATTCCCTGTGGTAGAGTGTCATCCTAATGGTGAGTTCGTTGTCACCAAGCCTGCGGAGACTGGTGGATTGGTGTCTGTTGGAACCGTGGTCGAGCAGCTTGTCTACGAAGTCTTGGACCCTGGATCATATATCCTTCCAGATGTTATTCTTGATCTCCGCAACGTCAAGGTCACTCAGGCTGGAAAAGACCGCGTTTTGGTCTCAGGAGCCAAGGGTCGGCCTCCAACCCCATACCTCAAGTGCTCAGGAATCTATGTTGATGGTTACAAAATCACAGCCGACCTTTGGATCGGTGGTGTCGATGCCAGACGCAAGGCAAGTCGAGTACCTGTCAAGCTAGATGTAGCTCTCAAATAGCCATGAACGCGACACGAACACTAACATCCCAACCCATCTTTTGAATGAATTAGGCCCTTGCTGTCGGAGATGCAGTCATCAAGCGTGGCAGAAAGAATCTTGAACGCTTCGGCATTGACGACTACACTGCTGTTCGCGTAGAAGCACTTGGTTCCGAGTCAACTTATGGGTAAGTGTGAGTGTACCCTACCTACCCGAGAGGAGACACAATGGTCAGCCTAACTGACTCACGACCCTCCATTTATTGTTGATAGCCCTCACTCTTCTGCACTCGATGCTCGCGAGGTCTGCTGCAGAATCACTGCCGTACATCCCGAGAAGCATGCATTGCTCCTCCTGGCTGTCGAGTTGGCACCTAGCGCAACCGGAAACGCCCCTGGTATCACAGGAGGTGGTGCCGGTCGTCCTCATCCTAGCCCCAACATGACACACTATTCCATTCTGGCTCCCAAGACAGCTGTCCCAGCACAGTTGACCATTGGCAGTGGCGACAAGCAGATCAAGAAGACTGTTCCTTTTGTTGGACCAACCGACGCCAAGAATGAATACCCTCCTGCCATCCCTTCTGCGCCTCTGCCATCGGCCAACGCGAACGAGGAGACTGTCCTGGTGCCTCTGATCCGTATTGCCCTTGCACGCAGTGGAGACAAGGGCGACACTGCAAACGTCGGAGTGATTGCTCGAGATCCCAAGTTCTATCCCTACATCAATCAACAGTTGACAGCCGACTCTGTCAAAGAGTATATGGGTCACCTTGCACAGGGCAAGGTAGCCAAGTATGAACTCCCTGGCATTCAGGCTGTGAACTTTGTCCTGACGCGCAGCTTGGGTGGTGGTGGATTGAGTTCATTGAACTTGGATCGTCAAGGCAAGTCTTATGGACAGATGCTTCTCAGTTTCAAGGTGAAGGTTCCAAAGGGCCTCCTCTCGAACTTGTAAAAAAAAAAAAATGCTTTGGAAGACTACGAATAGACGAATAAATCATGTGGGGGTTTGGCCGGTTTATGTCGCCTGGTCTTTTCGAGTCTAGGATACGTCCATGTCTGCAAGTTCTTTCAGAACTCTGTCCGCTACCAGGTTGCGTCGCTTCGCATCTTGCGTGCCACTCCGTGCCACTGTATCTCGCAGTGCCTGCACATATTCGTCCAATCTATCTGGGTTGTACTCTAGCACGTCGCCATGGCCACGGCCTTGAGCATCCGTTGCTGCAACAGGCAGCTGCAACACTGCGAACAAGTCCCGCAGATTCTGTCGCAGTGTCCGATTCCGCGCCTTTTCTTGACTATCGCCAGGCTGCGCCGATGAAGATGAGGATGATCCCCAGGCGTTGTTGGCTGCAAGTTGTTGCTGAAGTTGTTTAACCTTCTCCGTTAATGCTACAACAAAGGGGAAACGAGGTGTAAGTACTTCAGAGTGTACATCCCACAATTTTTTTTAGAATGATGAATTGCCGTGTCTTTGTTCGCGTTTGCGTGTACACACACCTTGAATTGTAGCTTGCGTCTCTTTTGAATCCTCAGTCAAAGCTCCAGGCCCTGGCCGAGGAGGGCGCTTTTGCTTGTCACCAATCCGATTTTGAGAAATTCCTGCATTGGAAAAGTTGGGTGTTGTTGGGCTTGACGTCGCTGATCCCAGAGCAAATGCTTTAAAGTTCGATGCATCGATCACCTACCAAATGTGTTCGGGAAAAACATAGGCACAACGCATTAGTCTCATCGTTCAGGTCGGGGTCTTGTTCATTTGCATAGGGACCCTCAAGTCTTACCGGGTCTACTCCTTTCATAGCTCTCCCTGGGCCCTCTCCTACGCCGCGACCATTGCTTTGATGGCCATTGCTCGACAATCTCTCTGTCGACCCAACAGGTGAGGAGGACAAGCCATTGGTGGGTGCGTATGGATTGGTAAGGGTGTCCATCGGGTTGGTGCTGGCGCTATTGTTGTGTCGGCTAATGCCTGGTAATTTCTGTTTCGGTTCGGCTGTAGGGCCATTCCCAAGGGTAGAACTTGATACGGCGACACCCCCACCCAAGATGCGGATAGGCATGTTGATAAGATTGTTGGCGCTACTGGAACCTGTTGACCCCTGCCTCTTCTTCTTGTCTAGATTCATCAAGAGTCTCCGCCGTTGTGACTCTGCTGGCGACTCTTTTGAGCCCAAACCGCCTGTTCTGAACTTCTTGCGCTGAGCGCCAAGTGCCGAGCTTCCCAAGATTGCTTCGGTATCATCCACCTCAATCTCTTCCGATTCAGGACTTCTTTCTTTCCGACGACGGTCAGTTGCATCCAATGATCGCGCGCTCTTGATATGGCCTTTGGGACCAAACATGATAGTGCCTGATGATGGGGCGGATGTATTCCGCCGACGCGGTGCTGGCACTGACTTTTCCTGTGTGATACGATCATGCATCTGATCATCCGAATCAGAGCGGTAGTCATCCTCGTCTCTATCCTCGTCCTCCTCCATATCGTCATCGTCATCGTCATCATCACCTTCGTCCTCTTCTTCATCGTCTGAAGACAATTCACGATACGAGGCACCATTCTTGTTCGATCGATGGAATGCAGACCCTGAAGTCATGGACAGTTGACGCTCTCTCCTTTCTTGCTTTTTCAAGGCTTTGCGTTCATCGCGATGGAGACTGCAAAAAAGCTGCGCCTCTTTACCCTTGGTCATCAGCGACTCTCGTTGAGCGCAAGTAACATGCATGACCAAAGGACAGTTCTCGACACTGCACTTTGAACAAAGACCAAAGTCGGATTGGCACAGACAGCAGATCTGTTTGTTGGCTAAGGATGGGTTGAAGTTGATTGGATCAAAGTTCTCGTTCAGACAAGGGTGAAATCGTGCACAGGCGACGTGGATGTATTGATTAGGTATCGTCGTCCGCTTGAAGGCGCCGGTCTTTTGAGGGCAACAGCAGCTGGGCTATTTCCAAAGGAGTTGAATATGGAAATAGATGAAGGGAGAAGAGTCAGAAGCATGTCCGACCTAAAACACACAAAGGCAAACCTCTCATCCTCTCATCCTCTCATCAAGGTGGATGAATGGACAGACCAACGTACTGTGTTGTTGACAGGTATCCGATCTTCACACCTCTGGCAGTACCAGTTTCCCTCGGGAACGACAGCGACGCCATAGCAGTTCTGATGGACGGGGATATCGCAACCTAATTGGCATGTTACAATTGGGCGAGTGGTACACACAATGATGTAAAAAGGGCCGAGTTAGAGTTTTAATGGGTGCCTGATTCTTTCGGGAGAGCAATGGGCGTGATCTATCGCCACACATGTTAGCGAAGAAGCTGTACCACAGCTGCACAGGACTCAAGACTTACCAGGACCGTCGCAGAAGAGGATCTGATTTTTGTTCAAGGATTTTCCTGAGCCGCAGACTAGGCAGTCAGTCTAGTGAGAGGGAAGCAAGACACAAGGATATGAGGGAAAAAAAAAAAAGCAGATCAGTTTTTTCAATCCAAATCAACACAGCCAACGTGGTTGTCAACGAGCCTGTCTGTGTACGACAGACAAGCGCACTCCTTAACAGGAGTGTGTGACCCAAAAAACCGACTTTCGGCATCGCACTGCACGGAACTGACCTTCTCTGGAGTGGAATGAGAACCTGATCCGTTGTTTGCCATCTCGACGACACTCGAAAGGTTTCCTCTGGTAGCCTACTTTAGTAGACGCACCACCCCACAGTGACATTTCAACTATCAGTTTCTGACTAGGTTTTCATAAGATCAGACTCGGCTTAGCTATTTACCTTGAAGAACGCTGTTAACAGGAGAACAAGTGGTGCGGATTGCTGGTAAAGCACAAGGTTGGTTGATTGCTGGAGAGAGTAGAAGAGAAGAGGTGTGGATACGACAAAGATCCTTGGCACCGGATACAAAAAGCGTCGGCAAAGAGGAGCGAGGGGCTCCTTTTATGTGACATCGACATGCCACCCTTAATTTGAGACAGCCACATGGATGATTGTTCGAGGTTGTGGTTTCCTTCCGCCACCTTCTCACATTCTCACATTCCATGGCTGCCGAGCTCACTGCCTCGGGCGTCAAGGGCACTCCCGCCCCCTTTGCTCACAGCAATGTCCACTTGATCCACGCACTATCACAAGATATCATCCAACGCACCTGGACAAATAGCAAGGATGAATGGGGCAAGACCCTTGATATCGAAACCTATTATGCCCGCGAAAGACATCTCGCAGAGCAGGACTTTGCTCAGAATGGCAAACTGAAGTGCTGGGTGTTGGTTCCAAAGTCCTTTGATCCAGACCATCCAGACCTTGACCAGATCTTGTCAGCAGTCGAGACGTATGAGCGACCTGGTATCGTCGCCACCAAGGACCAAGGCCTGAAAGATGTGCTTTGTGTCAGCATTGCCTCGGTCTTCTGTCCAGCACGCTATCGAGGTCACGGATACGCCACTGTGATGATGGAGTAGGTCCCAGTTCCAATTGTTCTCGCCCTGTCATCATCCATAAGAATAATGACCAAGCCTAACGATTTCGGCACCAACCTCTGTAGGCAACTCTGGGAAGAGATTGGAAAGATGGACAACGTGTCATTCACTTTTTTGTATTCGGATGTAGGGCCGACTTTCTATGGACGAATGGGTTGGACACTCTGTCGCTCAGATGAGATGATCATCCCCGTATCGCACTCTATCGTCGATCAGGGTTCACATCAGGACAAAGCGATCCTTGAGGATGTGACAGACGACAATGTGCGAGATAACCTAGCGCGAGACGATATATTGCTGCGCAAGAAGCTGATAGGGAAGCTGCAGGAATGTGCCGACTCTGAAAAGGTTTTTGTCGCAGTGACCCCTGAGATGAATTGCATCCAATGGCTTGCTGCCCGCTCAAGGTTCCTTGTTCAGCACGCCCTCAAGCTGGACCAACATATTAGGGCATTGGGTGCTAAAGACACACGCAGTGACAGCTTTGTACTCTGGTACCACGATTTGCTTCATGACGAGCTTTATATCACCCGCTGGCGGTTGGATCCTACGGTCACAAGTGAGAATGTTGCTCGTGCCTTGATTCGCGCTGCTCAAGAAGAGGCCAAAAGGTGGAAGCTTTCCAAGGTCGTGATCTGGGACCCAGAGCCGATATTGGCATATCTCTTGCAACTACCGATCAAACCTCGAGACAGCTCCCTTTCATGTCTTGGCTTCTTTTCGGCCCCTCTGAACACAAAAGATGTCGAGTGGGTGTTAAACGAAAAATACGCATGGTAAGAGTGTCGATCGGTCCATCATGTATATAGTATTTCATTGATGACTCGACTGACGAGCGGTATAATCATCCTTAGGTGTTAAGGCAGAATCTTCATCCAGCACTCTCCAGCGCCCATGCCACGGTTTTCCGTCAATGTCAAGAGAGTGAATGATCTTGTAGGTTCTGAAACTATTTATTACACCCACATCAAAAGGCTCCTTTAGCAAATGAGAGGAAGTAAAAACAAAAACAAAAAATGGTATCCTGTGTTGCTTAGCAGCATCCTCCAGCGGCAGCGTTGTCACCAGAGTTGGGTGTAACATGGATTTTTTCACCTCCTGTAGGCCTGATACCATCACCAGAATTCTCCAGAGCCTTGTTGGATACGATACGGTAGATTTCTATCGTTCGTCATCATCGAAAGAAAGCAAGAGTATGTCAGTACCATGAATCATAGTAAGCGATATGCAGGGGTGTTGTCATCAGGTTCTTTTCCAATTACCTGTCAAGATGCGTTGGAACGAAAGTTCAACGTTGCTCGCATCCAAAGCAGAGGTTTCGATGAAGGAGAGACCGTTCTCAGCTGCAAACTGCTTGGCTTCATCTGTAGGGACAGCACGCAAGTGTCTCAAATCGCTCTTGTTGCCAACGAGCATGATCACAATGTTGGTATCAGCATGATCTCGAAGTTCTTTGAGCCAGCGACCGACGTTTTCATAGGTTTGGTGTTTGGCAATGTCATAGACCAACAGTGCACCGACAGCACCACGATAGTATGCTGAAGTGATGGCACGATAGCGTTCCTGGCCGGCTGGAAGGTTAATTGGATCCGGTGACATCAAAATAGAACGGACATGACTGTTAGAGTCCATGTGTTGTAAGACGGGAGGGGGGAACAGAAAAAAAAAGAAAAAAAGGAAAGAGTCATACCTGTGTCCCAGATCTGAGCCTTGATGGTCTTTGTATCGACCTGAATGCTTCTAGTGGTGAACTCGACGCCAATGGTGGACTTTGACTCGAGGTTGAACTCGTTCCTTGTGAATCGTGACACCAAGTTGGATTTTCCGACTCCAGAGTCACCGATCAGCACAACTAGCAGCGAGATAAGAGGGACAGATAGAGTGTGAGCCGAAAGCATCGTTTGTGTTTCTGCTAACGTTTTGTACAATCTCACATGGGTGCTGCCATGCGACGCGCTGTGCATAGAGCTCTGAGAGCGCTTGCTGCTTGGTCCAGAGGGTTGCTCTTTGAAACAGGGCTGGTTTCCAGTGGGGAGGGCTACAATACGCGAACCGTGTTCGCAACAGGCACCAGGGCGGCGGCAGCGATGCGGGGTGGCCCTGTGTTTGGTCATTACCTTTGAAGAGATAGTCGTATTCGTCGTCTCTGCTCATGATGAATAGATGGAGGGTGGCAAGGTGCTCTAAGGATGATGGGAGATACAAAGGTGTGAAGAAAGAGGGGGGGGAG
>Ga0247824_10001401_pt1 | contig 13142 bp, 21 predicted proteins | sample 13C_PalmiticAcid_FD_194412 | JGI IMG/M metagenome (GOLD analysis project Ga0247824, IMG submission 194412) | Soil microbial communities from agricultural site in Penn Yan, New York, United States - 13C_PalmiticAcid_Day48 | ecosystem: Environmental > Terrestrial > Soil > Agricultural land...
CCTTAATGTATCTCTGGACTTTTGTGCAATCCGCGTTTGTCGACTCTCATCATCGTTGGCCTTCAAGCTAACCAATTTCCGTTTCTTGACAAACGTTGCTGGTATCGGTGCTGGTGCTGGTGCTGGTGCTGGTGCTGGTGCTGGCGGTGGTGGTGCTGGCGTCGATGCTCCTCCACGGTTCCTTGTGGATCCTGCCCTGCGTTGACTACTGGCTACTGGTTTCCGTACTTCTTCCTCCTGTGGTGGTTGTTGCTGCAGTGGCTCGTCATTGTCCTCCTCCACTTCACTACCGCTGGCCTCAGAGTCTTCGCTGACAATATCCAATAGCGCCAACAAACGATCCCGGATATTTTGAAGATTCGCCAACTCCTTGTCCATGGCGTTTTCCTGGTGAGGCAATTTCTTTGCGCAGCGAGGATTTTCCTTGAAGAACCGTACACAATCCTCAATAAACACCATCATGTCATTCGAGTTCAGCTTCCTATCCTCAGCAAAGGTGGTGGGAAAAAAAAATGGCAATCAAATATGCATTAATAAAACAAATGCGCAGCCCCTCCTTATCCATGGTAACCGGGGTTGCTTTGTTGTTGTTGTTGTTTTTTTTTGCATTTCATATTTTACCTGACGAGAGCAAGTAAGAATGGAACATTGCTCGAGCTTGTCAATGTGCTCTCAAGCGCCATAAAGTACAATGCTCGCTTGGATTTCCGAAGCACCGAGACCGAGAACTTGGACTGGATGAACCAAAGGAAATCAAAGATCATTGCAAAGTCCTGGTGGTAGTCTTGTAGTTCCTGGATCAGGTCCGGGATCTGAAGCATCAAGAATTCATTGTCCAGTAACAGCATCTCGGCTACTTGTGGGTCGCTCTCCAACCTGATCTCGACGTATCTGTGATCGAAAACGTTTGCCAATTGTTCACAAGTGTGAGAAAATTGAACGTGCCCTGTCAATCCTCAACACCATTGGATGGATCCTGTAGTTGTTCCTACCTTTGAAAGGAAGGGAGCATGCGGATGTGATCGAAATGTCCCTTGCCCAGAAGTTCCAGCGCCCTACTTTCTGCCGTGAGCGAGCGATCACACAATATGCTGAGCGGGTTGGCGTAGAAATGATGCATGACAATGTACTATCAGCATTGAGCAAACCTTATTAGCCAACATGATCTACATCTCTCGCAACTCAAACTGGGAGAGTCAGCTTTTTGCTAGTCCGCTCACCTTGAGATTCGCCACGAATCCGCCCACAGAAAAGTTGTAGTGCATGAATTGGTCAATCAATTGCTTGAGCGGCAATGGTCCGACCATCAGCCCAACATTGGCGTGTACAAATAGATCCTCCACAATTGCAGTCAGGCACTCGGATGATTGTTGCATCTGGAACTTTTTGGTCTGCAACAGGCTCAACACAGACTTGGGTAGCCCCTGGTGAAGTGCATCAATCGATGTCGCCAGCCCCATTAAGAACACAAATGGGATTCTCTCCTGGTAGCTGTGACAGATCATAATAAAGTCCTGCAGTGTCTCTTGATCAAAACTCTCAAAGTCCTGAATGATGACCACAAGCGTTGGTCGTTTTCCATGTTCTACTTTGAGTTCTAAGAGAGATCGATACCATCGCTCCAGCGCAATCATGTCATAGTTTTGAAGCTTTTGCGCACCCTGTACAACAGGACGTGAATGTCAGCCGTTAATAACCGCGCCATCTCTTAGCTGCCCACATCACAGGCCAAGGTCCATTCATCAGTCATACCTCCAAGGGGTTGACAGCGCCTGCAATTCCGAGTCCCAAAAACTGTTCAATCATGGACTTTAATGCAGTTTTCAAGTTGACACAGTCCTTGGACTGCAAGATCACGACATGGTTATTGGCGTCCTGCTCCGATAGAGTCACATCAGTATCTGCCCGTGTGGCAGAGGCTGATTCCAGAGTGGGCGGTGTTGGTGATGAAAGAACCCGGGCAATCTGTTGGAAGAGCAAGTCGTGATCCGGCACATTAATTCCTGCAAAAATGAGTCCTGTTGGAAGCTCTAGGATCGGCATGACAGCCCTACAAGTTGGATACCAGTCTGTTTTTCAGTATGTTATATCTTAGTTCTCTGTATCAGAAAGCTAGCGAAAAGTACAAGTAGAATCAAGGCGGAAGAATGCTTACCTTGTCGCTCTAGGGGTATATGCACTTTCAACAAAGTGATAGATCGAAGACAGGGCCATCGTGTTCATGTTCAACATGACATTCTAGTCATGCAATACAAATCGACACGTCTTGTCAGCAACGCTTTCTGCCTCGTTCCTTGCGACACGTTTGTTAGAGTGGAGACTAGTCCCGAATCATATCCTACCTCGATCCTGGAGGATATCAAATCCCACTCCGAATTAAATAGCCTGTGCCGGATTTCAGTCGCCTCCCATGGTTCTTTCACGTCCTTGAGTGGTTGGAAGCCATCCAGTCTGAAGTGATCTGGTACTGAGGGTGTTTTGCCTAACAGGAGGAGGGCCCACCAAGATTTTGTTCATATCCTGTTAGACAGAGTCCCATGCGGTTTCATCGAGTTGTTCCTTACGCCACGGCGGTGAGTGTTGGGTGGATTGCTGTACCTCCTCTGCCTTTGCCTTTGCTCTTGCTCGGAGCGCTGGTCTTTGGTTGGACTAGAAACACGGCCTATTGAGAGAGAAGCACGTTTTAGCGACCTGCTACTTGACAGCATTGACCGCGTTGACCGCGTTGATACGAAAGGGTATGGGCGCGTGATCTCTAGTGAACATACCTCTGTGAGCGAATCGAACTCATCCATGGGGAGGGAAGGAAGATGAGCTTCAAGCCAGCACCTCCCCAACTTGTTTGGAGAGGACCACGAATAACAGTCACATGAAAATTGGTGGCGTCCGAGAGTCGAGTGAACAGCACAGATCAATTAGATTACAGCCTGTGACACTGATACATAGTCTACAAAAAACGACGTGTATTCAACATCGAGGGCAGAACGGCATCCAGAGAAGGTCTGGTGTTTTTGGTGTCTAGGGTTGTGGGCATGATCGATGTGCTTCTGGTGAAGGGGGCCAGTCGTTGCCTGTTGGGGCTGATGAGAGTCGAGGCGCCAGCAAGCAGGATGACCGCCGCCGAATGCACGTCCCGTGCCTTGGTAGTGTACCCGCAGGTGAACGAGATGCAGTCGGGATTGGTGCATTCGACAGCGCCGTTGACATTGACGATCTTGGCCTCGCCCTTGACTATCCTGCGCGACCGAGCAAGCCTCGTCCGCTGGAAGCAATAAATGCAGATTTTTGAGGTGTTGTGCTCGTCGGTCATTTGCCACAGGGCAGTGTTGGGCATGCTCGTTGCGCATTTTTGTTCCTCCTCGCCGCTCATGCCTTGTGATCCTACTGCCCACCCCTGTCCCTGCTGTGCTATGCATATCACAGGAGTGATATTTGGTTGCAATGCTGGACACAATTCATCGTGTCGGTACACTTTCGCCTCTGGCTCGTGGTGTATGTGATGTCGATACAGTTTGTGCACCAACCATCCAGCTGGGAGACAGTGCTGGCTGGATAGACAATTGGTCCTAGATCGATAAGTACCTTTGGAGGACTGGGGCCAGTGGCAAATGTTGGCTTCTGAACTAGAACCAGTTGCGTAGCGAGAGCAGGTGGGCCTAAGCCTGGATCAATAGTGGCTCGTAGAGGGCCTGGACCGGCGGGTGCTGGTGGTGTCGGCTGCCCCTGAGTCGGAACGACTAATGATGCAACATGTCAGAGTCATTGCTGCTAATCAAAGCCTGCACATGGAGTCAATAACCTTCACCTTGAGCGAGCTTCTTTATGTACCGTCTTTCAGAGGCACACACCTTCGCGATCGCCCTTGTTGTCCGAAGCTCTTGATTGTGTTTCCTCTTCCTCTCTGGCCGAGATTGGTAGAACCCGCTCACCGTCTCACGGACATTCCGTTTGACAATCTGGGTTGCCTCAACGTTCTGGATCGTTACCGGCTTTTGCTCCTTGGCAACCTTGCTGTGACAAGCCTTTTGGAGATAAAGGCATGTTGGAAGTAGATGACAAAGCCCCTTTCACGAGGTCGACGGCCTTACTCCAGATGCCATGTTTCCCGCTTGCGGTCTCTCCTGGCGCCTCCGGCACTTCATCTTCTGGAACAAGCTCCTGGTTCGAACCTGTCCCTGCTGCGGTCCGCCGATGAGGGCTCAGGAACTGTGTGGGAAATACTGTAGATGTTCCTGTGACAAGAAAAGGGATATGTCATCTCGACGCCCTTTGTTCTCTGCGGCTGTCTCAAGGTTACCTTGAAGTGTTTTCGGGATCGGTGCAATGTGGATGTTAGGGTCGATTTCGGCACGAAGATGGAACTGAGATGGCAATAGGCTCCTTATAAAGTTGCACTTTCTGGCTCTTCAGAGGGCTTGTCCTCATACAACGCACCAGATGCTAACTATTTGATGGGAGGAAAGTCAGGTAGCGGTAAGAACACATTATCCTCGTAAGAACAAGATTTCCCATGAATCACGCTTCGCGAGTTGACCCATTCGACCTACGACTAGCAGAGTCTCTTGGACAATTGTCGAAGGCTCGTCCGTCATTGTAGTCATTGCGAGTTGCTTTTCCTCCAATATTTTCCTGATTTGCTCCTGGTGGTCCCGCATATCGGGTCGGATGATTGACCGCAGAGTCATAGAGCAGGTCCTCAGGTGCTCTTTCTCTTTTTCTTTTTCTGTTTGTTCTTCTGCTGGCTCCTCCGCTTGCTCTGTTGTTTGTTCCTTTTGCTTGCCCTTTACCTTGTCCTTCACCTTCTCCTTCGATACTGGTTTCTTGGCTACCTCTAGGTTCAGTTCCCAGGACTTGTCAAATTTAAGCCTCCACGGCCCGTTTCCAGATCTTAATACTACACTTGTCCTCGTCGTCTTGCCGGATGAGCTTTTGCAGTCTCTCAGGGGCGAACTCTGTTTCAAGGCCCAGCCGCTCATGCAGGAGCTGTGTTGCTCTAGGAAAGACGCCACGAGGTACAAAGTCTCGGTCTTTCATTGCCTGCAGAATCTCTCGCTTTTCGTGCATCTGCTTGCCCAACCAGTTCTCGTTTTGGGAGCTTCTTGATCTATTTGGCTACAACCGATGATACGCGTTCCAGGTTATGAATTTTGATAGGATATTGCTGAGAACAGATGTGTAATCGTGAAAGAACAATGACAGAGACCACAAAAGCAGTAGCCCTTACCAAACTTCATAAAGAGTATCCTTGCAGCAAGCCAGAGTCAAACTCTCATCCTCATGATCCACACCTTGCCTTCTCCGTCGACCCTCCCTAAACACAGCTGGTGAGACCAAGGACTGGAAGGGTCGTGGCTGGATATTGACGGCTTGCGGAGGGTGCTGGATGCGGGAGGAGGACATCATCACACAATATTCGCTACTGCCGTAAAATGAATCGATTCGATGAAAAAAGACGATATAAGAACTAGACTCGGGGAAAAGAAATGCCTTGGGTTTGGCTCTGGATCGGGGGAGGGTCTTCTGGTTTGGTCTCCACAACCAAACCAAAGTGCAGGAGGTTGGTCGTGTTTTCGCTCGTTGGTGATGCGAGTGGGTTGTCCACGGTGGCGACCAGCTGTTGAAGGCGAACAGGATCGGGCGGTGGCCCCTCAGGGGAGCCTTAACCATGTGGTGTGGTGGGGTGTGGTGACGACGCGGAGAGAAGGAGTTGTTGACCTTCAATTTTTCCCAGAATCAGTGTCGACCGGACAAGTACAACCCCGATAAAACGATTTCCCGCCTTGCCATGTTCATCCTTTGCACACACGCTCCTTCCCCCCTCCTCTTTCCTCGGTTTACGTTCAGTCACCGATCCAACTTTTCCAGGACACACTGTGATGAGCTGCCAGGAAACGCACTCTCTCTCCTCCTTCTCATCGGTTCAGCGCACAAAGCATAACAGCCAAAACAGCCTTCTTGTTATCACTCGCCAAGAAACCCCCCCCTTCCCCTCTCATTTGATACTCTTCACGTAAGCCTGATTGATTTGGTCTGCCTCCATGACTGTCTTCAAGAGAACCAATATCCACTGAACGAAGATCGACCATGCAGCCGATCGACGCTAAAAGTCACCAAGAACGGTGTAAATCGTGAGAAGGCTTAACAGATCTTCATCCGACATGATCCAAGGCAAATTCTTTCCAAGCGGCTATGTAACAATGGATGCTCGTCAAGTGGGTCAGAGTGCAGTGAATTATGATTACAGTCGCCGTCGCTGTGGTCCTCGTCCGAATCTCGCCTGCTCCCAAAGTCACCCAGGATAGGAACCGGTGACAGGAGTGACAATGCAAAGTATGGGCGCCGTGATTCGGTTCGACGGTTGTTAGAGTGACAGTCTCCAAATTGGGACAACCCTGAGCAGGAAGAACATTGCCGCAGGCGGCCCGCTCAATGATAACGATTTCAGCTTCGGTGACGACCATCTCCACAACTCAAAACGATTGCCCAGTACAAGTATTTGCAGGTGTGGTAGGTTCCAGACTGGGAACAACGAGCGGTCGATCCTGGCTTGCTGATACCTCATATCTCCCATGTTCTCGGGCGCAATGGGTATCGAGGATGAAGGCTTCAAGAGTACATCAGGATGCATCTCTAAGACAACGACATCTCCAAACTGAATACGAATCTCCTCCAGGTTCGGGCACTGAGAAAAGGAGCCGACCTGCACGCTTGCGACCTGATAAAAACGAACTGCTATTTTCTTGAGATGCGGTAATGGGAATGGTAAGAAGTCTACTCCCCCCACCCGGTGGTGTTGGCCCATGGGACATTGTAGAGAGGCATCGAAAGTCTGGCGCGTCTTCTAGCAAGGATCGATTCTGGGTGCCAGTCATTAGGGTTCTGTAGGCCGGGACATGCAGTTTTATGGTGCGAATTGAACTCGCAAATGCCACCATTGCATTGTCTGATTACTCATCCTCGTCATCCTTTTCCTTGATCCTTATAGGGTGGGGCTGATCCGAGCATCCGCCAATATCAGGGTGAACAAACCGATTCGATTACCAGCCCGACATTTGCAAGGACTACAAAGAACAGGATACTGTGGTTATGGTGACTCTTGTATCTACATACACGACCGTGGCGATTATAAAGCTGGATGGCAGTTGGGAGGCCAAGAAGGTGGCTTTAATCGGAGGAGGCGAGGATCCAGAGAGCTCAAGCGATGGCCCCGTTTGCATGTCTGATCTGTCGTGAGGAGTGTAAGCATCCAAGCAAGTCCCTGTGTCACCACAGCGTATGCCCAATGGTATTGCTAAAGTAGAGCCATTGGAGAACGGATCCTGACACTTTCGTTTCTTTGGCCATGCTTATGATAGGTGCACACATTACTTTTGTCAAAGGTGCATGCTGAATCGTTTCAAAATGTGCAGCTTGTCAAACACCTACAGGAGGCTGCCGCAGGGAATGATAGCGGAGTCATGTGATACGACCTGTCCCACGTCAAACCAGAGCCACCCCCTGTAACTTTCCACTCTTCACACCAATGCACGGTCAAGGATGCCTATGCACGAGTCTGAAAGGACTGCACGGACGACTTTGCCTCCGCTGTTTAGCACACTATCAAGGAGCCTTCTTGTTGAAACTAGCCCAGTCGGAATCGAGCATTGTCTCCAAACACGGGCACCGCATTCGTGTCAGGTCCTTGACTTGTACTTTGGTCAATAAGCTGCACAGTGTCTCCGAATTCAAGGGTCTTTCGGTCATCTTGGCTGCAACCCCCCCCCCCCCCAATACCTCGCCCACACTTATGACCTGATCCAACGGAATATCGATACCCTTGCAAGCGTCGACCTTTCCTTGCCGCTTCCTATCTCGCCAGATTTATTTTTCACCACATTATGCTTTCGCGCCACATGCCCATACTGGAGCAACTTCTAGGCTACTTTTCTGAAGATTCAAGGGCTGCGTATGACATGCATTGTCTTAAAGAGCATCATCCATGGCAATAAACCATCTGCATGGTGACAAAGCGCCATGTGGATTCTTGTTCATTTACCCACTCGAGCCTGAGACAGCTTTTTTACTTCTATGGATCCTCGGGAGTACGTAAAGGCGATATGAAGGAAGGGCTGGGAGGTATTGCATGCGCAGTACCACTGTTTGCCTGTGCGTGCTCTCCCAAAGAGGCAATGGATACCGGCGCGAGAGCATACAACCCACCAAAACTGTGAAATCTGGAACTGCAGTGTGTGGCTGGACACAAACAAGCCAGCGAACGAGCACTAAACAGAGAGAGAGGATCGCGACGGATCTGTGTGCAGGGAGGGATGCGATGAGATAGCAGAGGGATGGCAGCAGGTAGCCAAATGAGAAGGCAATAGGGTCTGTTGGTTCTCTAGATCTCCCTCTCCGCCCCTCTCTTATCCGAGCATAAACCCAAATATGTCCTAAGCGGATTTCATGCAGAAGGATGTCTCATTCATTTTCGGCGCACCCACCCGACCGAACCTTCTCTCACCACACCCGCCTTCACGCACCTGCACTTCGCCCACACCACTGAGGACGGACATATATACATATTGCAGAACATTGTCCTTTTCCCTCCCTCCATCTCCTCCCTCCTTCCCCGTATTCATGCAATGACATCGTTGGCCGGTTTGTGTCCAGGATTGGTGTTTCCGCTCTAATCAGAAAGTATATAACCTCAAAATCTTCTCACACTTCCTCACACTCCACACTCTTTCTTACTCTCACCTCTCACACACCATCTCCCTCCTCTCTTTTTTCACTGTTTTTGATTCCCTTCCCTCCTTTGACACATCCATCAATCCACAGATCCCTCTCCAGTCATGCCACCACACGCTACCTCCGCCTCTGTCCTGCAAAAGCCTCTCCCCACTTCTCCCTTTCAAAGCACTAAACCACACATCCTGATCGTCGGTGGTGGTATCGGTGGCCTCACACTCGCCATCCTACTGGAACGTGCACGGATTCCTTACACAGTCCTTGAGCGCTCATCACACGTCCGCCTCTTGGGATCTGCAATCGCGCTTGGGCCAGGTGTTCTACCCCTTTTCGAGCAGATTGGCCTGCTGGAAGAAATTGAACAGCATTCTCGACCCGTCAATCGTGGGATGGTATGGAGTGAAAAGCTGGTGCCCATCATGGATCTGGACCACACATCGAGTCAGAAGAGGTAACCCAGCAACCATCACAACAATGCGACAGAGGCCTTCAAATATCACGAGTGATGATCTCTTACCAACACTTGTTTCCCTCTCCCTCCTCCATTCGATCCACTAGATATGGATTCTTGACAAGAGTGATAGGTCGTCCCAAGTTGTATCAAATCCTGCTTTCGCACGTTCCCAAGGAAAAAATTCACCTGAGCAAAAAAGTTGTCTCGTTCACACAATCCACCACCACGACCCAACCAACATCTTCAACGCATCGTCCACCACCAGTCCTTATCTCGTGTGCAGATGGATCGCAATTCGCAGGTGATATCCTGGTGGGCGCTGATGGTGCTTACAGTCTCACTCGTCATCTCTTGTATCAGCAGATGGAGGACGACTACTCAACTACCGCCAAATCACTGGGTGCTGCTAGGGCTGAGGAGATTCCAAGTCCTTTTGCTCCTTCGTCACCTCTTCCAGCCTCGGATAAGGAGCTCCTTTCATTCACATCCACCTGCCTCGTGGGCCAGACACGTCCTGGATTGGATCTGAGCAAGTTCAAATACGTGAGGGGTCCAGATTGTAAAATTGGAAGTATTATTGGCGACAACAAGCCGTATTCGGTGAGTGATCCAATCGGTCCTGTCGACCAGCTCATGGCTCGTCCTATCGCTTTGCGAAATCCTATTAACATGTTCGTGTCCTCTCGTCCTACAGTGGAGCGTGTTCAGTATGCCTGATGATTCAATCTGCTGGATGGTCACTGAGCACCTTGGAGAGTCCTTTACAGCCTTGCCAACCAGCTCTCCACTTCCTTCACGGACGTCTTCACCATCACCTTCGGGAACAGTAGCGGCAACAGGAACAACAGCATCAAAATCAGATGAAGCAGAATCCAGCTATCAGTGGGGTGTCGACAAAGTGGATCGGATGTGCGAGCAGGTCAAAGATTTCCCTATCCCTTGCGGCCCAGGACTGAAGATGTCCGATTTGATTCAATGCACGGACCGGGATAAGATCTCCAAGGTGATGTTGGAAGAAAAGCTGTTCGAGACATGGTCCTATGGCAGAGTCGTCTTGCTTGGAGATGGTGAGTTACTCGGGTCATGAAAAAGACAGCAAGTTGAGAGTTGTTGAGAACCCGTGGGCCGATATGAAGATGAGACTGACGGATTGCATGGGAATACTTTTTTTGTCCATTTTAGCTTGCCACAAGTTGCATCCATCCGCGGGGCTAGGTAACGAAGCCACGACATGATGATAGATTCCTGTAGCCCCTCATTCCTCTTGCGAATTGTTGCTCACCATATTCTTCCTCATCCCCCCACAATAGGTGCCGTCGCCGCCATCCAAGACGCTGCAGTGTTGGCAGATCTCCTGTATCATTTACCACCGTCTCCTTCCAGCTATGACATAACCCGATTGTTCAAAGAGTACCGCGAATGCCGTTACCCGATTGCGCAACAGTCGTACGAAACCAGCTACCAGATGTCCCACTTGAACGAACAGGTAAAAAAAAAATAACCGCGAGGCCAATCGTGCTAACATTCCTTGATTCGATGGTTGTTTCCGTTTCGAGTTCTAACGTTCTCCGTCCTCTTGTGCTTGTTTGCCCATCATTTGCAGTCCTGGATCAGCAATTTCATTCGCAGGGTGATGAACAACCTCCCAAAGTGGATTTGGTACCGTGTATTGGATCGAATGTACGAATACCGACCCCAAGTGTCCTTTCTTCCCTCTGTCAAGGATCGAGGCGAGATCCCTCCTTTGCCTGAATCTTATCCATTCGTCAACAGCGTAGACATGCACATGGGTATTGATATGAGCATTGACCCATAAAGTCAAAACGTGCCATCTCCTTGCATGGTTGCTTTTGATCGACTCCATGAAACCGTTCTCGGTTCCCTTGTCTTTTGGTTTGAATGCTGGTTTTATTCGTTAGGAGGACGTTCATGAGCGAGCTACTGCTACTGGACGTTGCCCCTGTGCTTGGAGTACTTTATCGTCTGGACTGGGAATATCAAAGCTGAATATCCTTGATGGTGTAACTGCTCCAGAAACCGACGATCTAAGGATGTTTCGAAGGAGTTTTGGATCAGATTGCAGGATTGTCGTTGTAGAAAGCGCGATTGGTGATGGTGATGGATCCAATCGCTCAAATATTGAGAGGGCAAAGTGAGAGGGTGTGCCGATGAGTGAAGAAAATGGTGCGCTCGAATACTCTGGTCGTGGGTGAGATTCTAGTTCTGGTGAGGTTGTTTCTGACTCGTCCACTAGGGACAGCGTTGATAGATCAAGAGATTGGGCTCCTGATCCATCCCGTACTGATGGAACCGAATCCGACGTAACCTTGGGCTCTGGCGAGGAAGGACCTGATGCTGATGTTACTTCCACTGCTGGGGTCGTGGCTGAATCTGGTGTTTGTTTCGCGAGATCTGCCAATGTAGGAGTGGATGATTTTGAGGCCAAACTTGATAGGGAAGGTGAGTCTGTTGTAGAGTTTGCCTCTGCAGGTCGTTGTGGAGCTCCTCCGAGCCTGGAGAGCCCTAAAAGTCCTCCTGATCGAGCAGTCAACCCTGTGCTGGGACGACTGAGCCCCGTTGACGATGGCGACAATGGTGAGGTGGCGGAGGTGGGGGATTGTAAAGCTTGGGATGGTTTGGCTAAACTTGCAAGTGATCTCCGTGGGGCGGTGTTCTGACTCGCCGCAGCCAACTGGGACAGCGAAGGGGCCGACAGTCCTGCAGCCGGCATTGAGGAATCAGACGGAGGGGTAGAATCGGATACAGTTGGCACTGGTGTTGATGATTGTAACGAGCCTCGAGATCCTGCTAGCGAACTCAGGGTGGGAGCATCCGCACCATTGTTTCCAGAGGATGACGAAGCAGCAGCCAAGCGTGTTAAACTTCCAGGTGTCCGCGTCAATCCAGTTCCTAGACTGCTATTGCCTCCCTTGGCAAGGCCCTGGAGAGAGATTCCACCGGTACCATTGCCTTCGTTACGAGATGCTAGACTAGCAAGACTCGAGTCTTTCCTGATAGAGCCAGCAAGGCCCGTCAAACTTTGCCGAGAACGAGTTCCGGAAGCCAAGGCGGACAACGATGATGCAGCATCCGAGTTTAAGGAAGAAGCTGGAGTTGATGGGGGAGAAGAGCCAGATCCTGCTGGTCTTTTGCTGTTGTCTGCGCTTGTGGCACTTCCTGGCTGTTGTGACATGAGAGTGAGGAAGGGGAGAAGAGAAGAGACAAGGGATTGCAGGCCGCAGGCGGCGGCAAGTCTATATCAAGTCGTTATCACGTGCTTTCCAGGGCCTTTTGAGTTTTGAGCCGCTCTTCTTTTCATTCTTTTTCACACCACCAGCACACCGCCAGCACACCAGCAAAGTACCCATGGCCGACAGGATTCTCGCGCGCAACATCGTGACTAACACCTCGAAGCTGATCCATAGGCAGGCATCCTGTAAGCCCCGCTTTGATCAAGAACGTCGGGAGGTTGCTCAAAACACTGCACTGGCTCACGTTTCTCATCAGGCTCTTTTCTAGGGATCAGGACAGCACCTTCGCGCAGCTACGCATATACCACCACAGCTTACACCACCCCACATCCAGAAAGGCTACCGTCTCTCCTTGCCATCCAATACCACTACCCACAGCCAGTAGCAACCGCAAGGTCAAGCCCAGTACGGATTCTTTTTCAAGGATCAGTCCACAGCAGCCATGTCGCGCCTACGATGCGCCTGGTCCAGATCCGCCCGTTTTCAACCTCAGGGCCTGCTTTGGACGACAGTGGGACTCACTTTGATACACATCGATTCGTCGAGAAGCTTGAGGCTCAGGGATTCACAAGGGAGCAGGCTGAGGGCATCATGAATGCCTTGGATGAAGTCATTACAGAGAGGTAACGGTGATACCAAGCCATTGACGGGACGACAAAACGCGGGAAAGAACGAATCTTACTTAATGGACATGGAGGACTCATCAATTGTAT
>Ga0247824_10001402_pt1 | contig 13126 bp, 20 predicted proteins | sample 13C_PalmiticAcid_FD_194412 | JGI IMG/M metagenome (GOLD analysis project Ga0247824, IMG submission 194412) | Soil microbial communities from agricultural site in Penn Yan, New York, United States - 13C_PalmiticAcid_Day48 | ecosystem: Environmental > Terrestrial > Soil > Agricultural land...
ACCTTCTGTCTATCGAAATCCCCAAGGCGTCCTACTTTGGACCATCCGCTGCCGTGTTCATGGATGGATCCCCATCACGGCTAGATCAGCATCACGAACAAGAAAAGCAAGGACGTGCGACACTCCTTCAACAACTGATGACAAATAACCTCCTTCATGACCACCAACTACACTGTAGACACTCTAGAAACATTCGATACGACGTTGGCATCGACACAAATCATAGTCAACAATACCAGTCAATCTCAATTGCATCCTCAATGCCACTCTATGATCATGAACAAATGGGATCTCAATGTTGACAGATCAATATGCTCCACAAGTCCAATCCTGTCTTGAGCTACATAAACTGGATTCGACCTCTATTTGCATCACTCGTCTCATGTCGGTCATCTTCAGCCATATGCGCTTTGGATATCGCATCCAGTATCGACTTGTAGTTGATGGGCTTCGGTTCATATCTACAATCACCTTCTGCTACATCTTGCCGCATCATGCTGGTGTTCTCTCTCTCGTACGGTCATCCCTGTGAACCAACTGGTATGTATCTGAGGGGCGACCAAGAAAAAGGATGGCAAATCCAGTCGTATACCGACCGCGGGATAAGGCGGTCTGGGTCCTGTTTACCATTCTCTGAGCTGCAGACAGAAATACCATCTTCATCTAGACTTCAGGGGGTTCATTTGCATTACGAAGTCAACGATAATAACATGGGCTAGGCAGGCAAAGTTGCGAACGGTGGGACAACGTCTATTAGACGAGCAACATCCATGGAAGCTTCATACAATTAGGTGGAAACTGGTTACAAGGTCATGGATGTCCATGTTCAGATTCCCTGAGGTTTCAGATACGGGTGTCCTGGAGCATTATGTGAAAGGTGAGAGGTCGGGACAGAATCGGCCCTGAAACCCTCACGCGTCTCCTGAGGAACGGTATAAATACGCATAAACAAACATGAGAGCAATCAATGCAAGAGGAGAGAGAAGGAGCGAGGCAGGGGATGACGAACAAGCAGAGGCGTCAAATGCCTCACTGTTTCAGGGGGAGCCCATTTTCCTTGGGCAGGAAGTGCGACATCTCACATGTGGTGCGGCAAAAGTATAAAATGGAGAGTCTATCTGCATTTTGCTTCTTCACTCTCAACAACTCTATCTCTTCTCCACACTCGCCAGCTTGCTGCCACCGCTCTATCCTTACCCTCACCACTTCAAGCACAACCTCTATTAATCTCCATTCATTATGATTGAGATCAACCCACAATGGTCCGCTGCCAAGGCTGATGGCTCCAAGAAGCTCTCTCTCTCCTTCAAGGCCTTCTCGCTGTCTCGCACCTCAATGAATCGATCCATGGGAACCTTCTCAAGCCAGGAGAAACGTTAAGAGAACATGGGCCTCATCTCTTCCGATACAAACTCCTTCCTGCCACCACAAGGTGGATGGAAACGTAGTGGTCCACAAAGGATACACTCTAGGCAGTTCCTCGAATGCAATCGATCGTGCTATCTGCTGTAAAGCTCGCGGATGCCGGTGCTCTACAAGGACGCGATGACACCTGGATTTTGATATCATCCGGAGGTGTTCCTATCCGCGATATGTACATGGCTAGACGCACCAATGACAGAAAGGCCAGCATCACAAACAATGAAGGAGAGGACATACGGCCCTTCCTTGACAACTGCTGATAATCCCTTCCAAGACCACCGACTAGACTGTAGACACTCTAGAATCATTAGAACCGACGTTCTCATCAATATAGATCGTGATTGCCAGTCTCAATCCCATCCTGAATGTCACTCCATGATGCTGACGATAATGATGAACAAATAGAATCCAGTGTTGACAGGTCAATACGCTTCTCACGGCCCATCCTTCTTGGGCTACATGAGATCCTAGCATATCGACATGCTCCTTGATGTTGCCAACCTTTACTTTGACATTGCCATGTATAATGGGAGTCTCCTGTGAAACCCAATCGTGTTGCAGTGTTCCTTGTAGATGAATTGTAGAGACACGTAGGGATTTGAGGTATCAAAGGAGTGGCTGTTGGAGAGAACCTGGTATAAGCCTGCACCGGAGGTAGATACTGGGCATGGAGCTGTAGATGCCCTGTCAACTGAGCTTGTATTCAGGTTTGCCTCTGTGTCGTCTGCGGTCTGTGTATCATTGGCCTGGACGGTGCGTTTGATGAAATGCGTCATGGACTTGGCCTGCGATTGTGCAATAACATATTTCTGATGTGGTTGTCCCTGGTGTTGTTCCGCTGTACCTGCTTGGTTTGTTACTTCTCGGCAGGCAAGCTTGAAGATGCACTAGGTGTTCCAGCCCCTGATGACTGGGGGCATGGTAGAGCCAGTACCATGCGTTGTGTCCGTGGCAACGACAGGGGCTGTGGCAGCAGTTGGACTAGACTCTGCGACTGATGAGGACGGCCAAAGAAATCTCAGCGTGCTTACTATGGAAGGGACAGCAGGTGTCGTGGGTGTGCAGGTGTCGTGGGTGTGCAGGCGTCGCGGGTGTTGCAGGTGGGACAATGCCTATACTGCCGCAGGTAGGATTGTTGGTCTGTGGCCTGACGGGTATATGCTGAGTCTGCTACCTCTGCCGCTGCTTTTGTTGCTGATCAGTTGCTGTTGGTTCTCCTTAGCTGACCGCTATGACCGATCCAAGCACCTCATGCCAAGGTCGATCTGTATGAAGGCCGGAAGTACGCCCTTCATCGTAAAGAACCTCCTCTGCGGCTTGAACGGGTGATGGCCCCTGTCTGTCCACGGTTCTCATCTCATGGCAGCTTTGGTGGCAAGGGAGTTGGCGTTGAGTGGATCGGTTTTGTTGATCGGTGTGCGCAGAGGGAGGGCGACAGTGGTGGGACAAAATGAATTCAAGTCACATCGCCACTCCTTCCACCGAGTATGCATCGCATCAGAGTGGCAAATGACCAGGCGCATAGACAAAGCGATCTGGGTCCAGCTTGTCCCATATGAATAACATGGGCTAGGCAGATAGGGTCGCTGCTGGGAACTGTAAGCAGCATTCATGTGCCACATCCACCTTGTCAGGCCAACCAACACTGTCGCCTCGTGTCATCTCGGCATTGGAATTGCTTCTTGTTCATGCCACTGGAAAAGAAACTGGTTACAAGGCCATGCATGGACGCGTTGGCTCCCTGATGTTTCAGATACGGGTGCCCTAGGCAGTGGGAGGCGTCAACAGTCTGAGTGGCCCAAAACCCCCATCGTCCCCTTTTGCCTGTTTGCAACAGAGTTGTATGTCTGTCACGCATGTACCGTGGGTACACGGAGAGGCAGCACATTGCTCACTGTTTCAGGGAGGGTCATTTCTCACAGAAATGACATGCAGCCATGCAGGAGGTGTGTCAGATCGCTTGTGGCACTTGGACAAGTATAAAAAGGGGAGAATCTCAGTCTTTTGCTCAACATTCTCAGCAGCTCTTTCTCTCTTCACTCTAGCCATCACACCAACCCACTGCCCATCACTACATCCTTCACAGCACAACCCACCATTCATCATGATTGAGATCAACCCACAATGGTCCGCTGCCAAGCCCAATGGCACCAAGACTCTCACTGTCTCCGTCAAGGCCTTCTCGCTGTCTCGCACCTCAATAAACCAGTCCGCGGGAACTTCCCCAAGCCAGGAGAAGCGCTAAGAGACCATGGGGCCTCACTCCTTCCCATGAAAGCCATTTCCTGCCTGCTACAAGTAGATTGATACCGTCACTCTGCAGGAATACGATGGCACCTGGACTTTGATATCCTCTTGGGGCGTTCCTGTTCGCGACATGTACACTGCCAGGCCCACCAATGACGGCAAGATCAGCACGAACAAGAATGGCAACGTATGGCGCTACCTCAATAACTGCAATAGTATACTTTTCAAGACCAACCACACTGTAGATACTCCACTCTAGAATCGTTCGATACGACGATATCATGTACATACCCAGTAAATCTCAATCATATCCTGAATGTCGCCTCTTGATGACCACGAACAAAAAGGAATCCAATGTTGGCTGATCAATATGCTTCTCATAGTCCAACCTTCTTGAGCTACGTGAGATCCCAGCATCTCGGCATGCTTCTTGATATCCATTCCAGAAGTTACTTTGAGAGCGTCATACATGATGAGGTTTCTCCTACGAAAGCCAATCCTGTCCTAGTGTTCCTTGTAGATACGGTGTAAAGACGGGTAGGAGGTGTCATCCTGAAGGATCCGGATTTGAGGTGCCAAAGGAGTGAAGAGACAGATTGGGCGAGAACTGATTCCTGAACGTGCATCTGATGCCTTGCTGAACTTTGATTCAAGCGCCAAGCCGCGGCTTAACTCGGGGTCGCTCCTGCAATCTGTTGTACGTTGTGCGTTGTGTATGTGGCAGCTAGCATTGCTGTTCGGCCTATTGCTGAGCTTGCGGCAGTTGGTTCCCGTTTGAGCAGTCCGCTGCGTCCGTTGTGGTTATACTCATTGTTGCTCCTGTGGTGTCCGGGGACACAATAGGTGTTCCATCCCATGGTGACTGGGGGACCATTCGTAGCCGGTATCTGCACTTGGGTTAGATTCTGCAGCAGCTGAGGATGCTGAGACGCGATGGTGGCTACAGATATAGCAGGTTGAATGTCGGTGTGCCAACCACAGAACAGCAGGTGTCGCAGGTGTCGCGGGTAGGTTAATGCTCGCACCACCGCTAGTATAGCAAAGGGTTGTAAGCCCTGTTCTGTAAGGTAAACTGCTTGCTGGATTGTTGGCAGCCTTGCAGGGTCTGTGGGCCTGTTACACCTGATTCCGCTGTTTCTAGTGCTGGCGGTTCTGGCGGTTCTGGCGGTTCTGGCGGTTCTGGCGGTTCTGGCGGTTCTGCCGCTTCTGTTGGGCCTGCCGAGCCTGTTGTTAACATTGCTGCTGGACTGTCACCCTGTGTCATGAGTTATTGGATCGGTACAAGGTACTCTCTTGACTTGGAGTTCCTATATGCCCGCAGTCCGAATCCAACGGGTAAAAACCAATCCAATCATCTTGGGCTTCTCTTTGGACTTCCCCATCGACGGCCGGTCGGCATAATTGTCCCTCAGTGCCTCCTGTTTTTGCTGGACCATGGTTGATCTTGAAGGCGTTTTTAAAGGGCTGATAAAAAAAAACACCTCGGCAGCATGAGCACTTTGTTTGATGCTCCCGTCCTATGGTCCGCTTGGTGGCCTCGGTGGACATATAAACTGGGATTGGAGGTGTCGGTACCCGTGGTGACGGATGGGGAGTTGCTGGATCAAGTGGGTTTTGTTGATCGGAACGAGGTGCAGGGAAGCAGGGTGGGACAAAAAAAAGATTCCAGTCACTGGACCACGCAGCAAGGGCAAGTGAATTTGCCACTTGAACTTGTGCACACCCTCTCTTTCTCCGGATCCAACTTCACCGTATTCGCCATGGTGTTGCCAGCGGTGAATCCTGATTGCCAACTCACTCAGGTCCGACACACACCGCCAACCAAACGCCTTCTAGTGGTGGGCAGACACTGGAGCACTTCAACGACAACAACACTAGGGCTGAGGGGCTGAGGAGCTGAGGAGCTGAGGCCGCAAAGCCATACACTCAATCCGCATGACATCTGGTTGCTGGAAGTCTACAACAACGGCCACAATCCTACAATCTCACCACCACCGACGACACCAAAAGCAGTATCAATATTAGGAATGGCGCAGAACAATGGACCACCCACCATTCATCCCCAAACGCAAACAGGGATTGACGCGAAACATGAAACTGTGGCGATGTCATGGACTGAGGCAATGGATACAGACCACGAACCTTCAATGTCAGCCAGCACAGCCAGCACGCGTGGAGATGAAAAAGGAGGGATATCCTTGGAAACAAAGGAGAAAGAGAGCAACAGTAGGATTGCGAAAAACTAGGGCGGTTAATTGCTCACCATTTCGAGGGTTATAACATTTCAGAAATGAAATGCTGTCTTCTTGTTATGTGGCAGTGCATGGCTCCCACCATGGATGCAACTCTGCAGGAAGGTCGAATGTGGCAGTGCATGAGATGAAAAGTATAAAAAGGAGGATCCCCGCCGCCATTTTGGTTCAACATTCTCAGCAACACTTTCTGTCTTACACACTCTGGCAATCGTAAGGATTCCCCGACTCACTGCCATCACGCCATCCTTATCCTCGTCACCTCAACACAACTCGCGATTCATCATGATCGAAATCAACCCACAATGGTCCTCTGCCAAATCCAATGGCTCCAAGAAGTTCTCTCTCTCCTTCACGGTCTTCTCACTTTCTCGCTCCTCAATGTCTCGGTCCCTGCTCAGTCAGTCAGGACCGAAATGGTTGCAGGAGAAGTAATATCCTTCACGAAACTCGGAGACATGCTTCCACCTGAGTGTCTTCTGAAGCAGAAAGACGGAAACGCGACCGTTTACAAGGCAGGGAAAGCCTATCTGGCATCCAACACCATATCCGACACTAAAGGCGATTCACTCTCTCAAGCTAAGCAGCAAACGGTCCCCTTTGCATGAACAACTCCAAGGATGGGCATTGGACAAAAGATTCCACCCCGTCATGACCTGCTTCTCACAGGACAGTGGGCGAAGGGACTCTAGAAAACGACGGTCTTCTGCACCTCAAATATTCTAAAGGCGTCCTCCGTCGAACCGGCCGCCGCCACGTTCATGTACGGACACTCCATTATGGCTAGACCAGTATCACAAACAAGAAACGTCATGAAGTATGGCGCCACCTCAACAATTGATGATAATATCCCTTCCATGACCACCAACTACGCTGTAGACACTCTAGAACCATTCGATACGAAGTTCTCATTGACATAAATCATGATCGCTGATACCACTCCATCTCAATTGCATCCTGAATTCTGAATGTCACTCGATGGACCGCGAACTAATTGAACCCAGTTTTGACAGATCAATTATGAGTTACATGGAGTGACTCAAGTCCTCGGTCGAGTCAATTGATATGTGGAATGAAGAGAGGTGCTCTCTCTGATCCGACTTTGATAATAGGCGTGATACATAGAGTGCAGAATACTCCTCTCCCCATGTCCTAGAGGCACAGTGAAGGGCTGAATAAGAGACGAGGGAAGGCTCAGGCAAGGCAGCAAGTGTGCTTGGTGATGAAGAGGCTGGTGTCGGATTCCATTCTAAAGCTCACTGTGACGCTCTAGAAACGGGTACCAGCAGATGACCCCTCCAGGTCGCCTAATTAAACGTCCTTGTAACTCCTCGTTCGCTCTATCCATCTACAACTCTCTGTCCCATCTTATGGTACTACGCTGGATTTCTCTGTATCCTTCACTCATTCCTGCCAACCAGTGTGCATCTGAGGGTGGCCGGGTAAAAAGGAAGGGCAAATCTAGCCGTGTACCAGACGGGAGGTACGGCAATCTGATCTAGGTTGTTATTCCATGAGCAATGAGCCGAAGGCTGACAAGTACTAACTCATCTACACGGGGGCTGGACAACTGAGTCCCTGAGCTCTACGTCCAATCCGTCTATGGATATCTAGTCGCTGGAACGCAACAACAATAGCCTGGATTCTACACTCTCGTCGCCATCAACGACGCAAAGAGCACTATCAAGAATAGCAATGGCGTAGAGCAATGGCCCAACTCTCATCCATCGTTGAATGCAAACAGAGGAGGCCGGCTGCGAAACATGGGGCTGTGGCGAGGTCAGAGAGACCGAGGCACTAGAGAAAGACCACGAGCCTTCGACGTCGGCCAGCACAGTCAGCACGCGTGAAAGATGAAAAAGACACTAACATTAGACAACATGAGAGCAAGGGGAGAGAGCAACGTCAGAATTGCAAAAAAAAAAAAAACGAGGGCGGCAAATTGCTCAACCATTTCAAGGGCACGCATGTCCATCATGCAGCTGTAATTTGCACTACACAATGCCTGTGTCCCCTCGTATGCGGCGGTGCATGGGTTCCCGCCATGGATACTACGAAGGAGGTGTCGTATGTGGCAGTGTACATGCATACAAAAAGGATGGTATCTGCCGCCATTTTTTGCTTCAGTATTCTCAACAACAACTCTTTCTCTCCTCCTCACTCTGGTGGTCGCCACATCAAACTACTACCATCGCTCATATCTTTATCCCTCGTCACCTCGACTCAACTCGCAATCCATCATGATTGAGATCAACCCGCAATGGTCTTCTGCCAAGTCCAATGGCTCCAGAAAGCTCTCTCTCTCTGTTATGGCCTTCTCGCTGTCTCGCTCCTCAATGTTTCGATCCATGGGTTTGTTTTCAAGCCACGACAGATGCTGAAGTTTCGGGGTCTTATCCATTCCGATGCTCTTGCTACCACAGGTGGATGGAAACGTGGCGATATACAAAGGGCACGTTTCCGAATGGAGTTTCTCGAGTGCAGTGGGTCATGCCATTTACCGTACAGCTCACGGTTGTTAATGGGGACATTGACCACTAGACGTACGGCGCCCTTCGACAACTTATGACAATTAATGCTTTCATGACCACGCTGTAGACGCCCTAGAATAATTTGATATGACATTGTTACCCACATAGATCATCTTTACCATTAAATCTTAATAGCATCCTGAATGTCACTCTATGATGGTAATTGATCCGTCAACATTAGGTTCGTTTGTTTAATGCTCCTCAAGGTCAATCCTTTCTTGAGTTACATGGAATGATTCGAGTCCCTGGTCGAGTCAATTAATGTGTGGAATGGCTGCTTTGATAAGACGCGCAACGGGACGAAGACTCTAAGCGGTGGCCGAAAACGACTTGGACGAGTGGACATGGTTGCAGATAAAATGGTATGTCAGCCATGAAAGTAGCGAGTCGTTGGTGTCGCAGGAGGGTTGGCACTCGCACTGCCGCCATTCTGGCTATAGGATCGCTGTTCATGTTGGCTTGATGACTAGCCTGACTGATCCTTTGGTGTCTATGGAGACAGCGAATTAGACGGTTGGCTGGACGGTTGGGTCGCTTGATAGATCTGCAAGCTTTGTTAACAGTACTGGCCCTGTTCCTTCTATTGCGCCCGTACTTGTTGTATCCGTTGACACCTCTTTCTCCTTCATCGCCGTTTATCCCACCTCACAGTCCGCCAGGAAAAGTGCAGTGCCAGTGTCTGAGGACGGATCTTGCCAACCGGAGCGACTTTAACAACTGAAGAACGAATGCGATCCAGTACCACGTATGGATCTTGTTCCTGGAGGCTCCAAATGCACGGAATATATTGCCTTGACCATCGTCCTGCGTCATAAAATGTGATCTGAACAAGTTGCTCTCGTTGGGTTCTCTGTCAACAGCCGGTCGTGGTAGTTGTCCTCAATGGCCTCATGCCTTTAAAGGCCCAACATCCGTCTGGATGGGGCTTATGAAGTCCTGGATCGCTTTTCGTGTAGCGAGAGCTTGGTGAAGGTACGCTCTTCATGGTGTCTGCCACTTGGTGCTGAAATACGGCTGATGACCTCCAAGCGACATGGGTCAATCGGTTGCTCCACGCCGTCCCATGGCTCTCCTGTTGACTTCGGTAGACAAAACGAGTTGAGGTTGAAGGCTTCAGTGCCAAGGTGGTTGGTAGCTCAGATGAGTTTTGTTGATCGGAGAGATTGCAACCGCGGTGGACAAAATGATGCCATGTCACTGGAACACGAGGATTCCCTCTTTCATTTCAACCTCGCTTGCCGTCTTCGCCTGACGCTCACCCTCTGCTCTGTTGGTCATATCCTGTCGCACCACGATGAGGCCCACTCTCCCTCTCACTGTAACACTGCGAACCTGAGTGGCGGAAAGATGGCAAGCACTCGTTTCCTAGGAGGAGAGAAAACGCGATATGATCCAGTTCACTATTCTCTGAGCCACAGACCGACTACCTCTATCTGAACCTCATGGCATCATTCGTATTATGAGAATCAACGGCGATAACACTAGGGCTATGGAGGTGAGGTCGCAAGGCCATATACTCAATCCGCATGATGGGTAATATGGTTGCTGGAAGTCTACAACAATGGCCACAATCCTACAATCATTCTCGCCACCGCCGACGACACCAAGAGCAGTATCAATATTAGGAATGGCGCAGAGCAATGGACCGCCTACCATCCTTCCATTGACTCGAAACATGAAACTGTGGCGATGTCATAGACTGCACTGGAAACAGACCACGAACCTTCAACGTGAGCCAGCACAGCACCCGTGGAGAGATATTACTTGGAAACAAAGGAGAGAGAGAGCAACGACACTAAAACTGGGGCGGTTAATCGCTCACCATTTCGAGGGTGACACCTTTCAATGAAGTGCTCTGTCCCTCTTATTATGTGGCAGTGCATGGCTCCCACCATGGATGCAACTGTCGAATGTGGCAGTGCATGAGATGAAAAGTATAAAAGGAGGATCCCCGCCGCCATTTTGCTTCAACATTCTCAGCAACACTTTCTGTCTTACACACTCTGGCAATCGTATTAGGATTACCCGACTCACTGCCATCACGCCATCCTTATCCTCGTCACCTCAACACAACTCGCGATTCATCATGATCGAAATCAATCCACAATGGTCCTCTGCCAAACCCAATGGCTCCAAGAAGTTCTCTCTCTCCTTCACGGTCTTCTCGCTCTCTCGCTCCTCAATGTCACGGTCCTCGCGCTGCCAGTCAGGAATGAAATGGTCGCAGGAAAAGGAATACTATCCTTCACGAGACTCGTGAAGATATGCAAGACTCACTCGACAGAAGCATGTGCCTCCTGAAGCAGAGAGACGGGAACGTGGTCGTTCACCAGGCAAGGAGAGCCTGTTTAGGCATCCGACTCCATATCCGACACCAAAGGCGATTCACTCTCTCAAGCTGAACAGCAAATGACACCCTTGGCATTGACGTCTCGCCCCTAACAGGGTAGTAGGAAAATAGACCTTCGAAAACAACGACCTTCTGTCTATCAAAATCCTCAAGGCGTTCTCCTTTGGACCATCCGCTGCCGTGTTCATGGATGGATCCCCATCACGGCTAGATCAGCATCACGAACAAGAAAAGCAAGGACGTGCGACACTCCTTCAACAACTGATGACAAATAACCTACTTCATGACCACCAACTACACTGTAGACACTCTAGAAACATTCGATACGACGTTGGCATCGACACAAATCATAGTCAACAATACCAGTCAATCTCAATTGCATCCTCAATGCCACTCTATGATCATGAACAAATGGGATCTCAGTGTTGACAGATCAATATGCTCCAAAGTCCAATCCTGTCTTGAGCTACACAAAGTGTATTCGACCTCTATTTGCATCACTTGTCTCATGTCGGTCATCTTCAGCCATATGCGCTTTGAATATCGCATCCAGTATCGACTTGTCCTTGGTGGGCTTCGGTTCAGATCCATAATCGCCTTCTGTCACATCTTATCGCATCATGTTGGTGTGAAGCAACTGATACTATGTATCTGAAGGGCGACCAAGAGCACAAAAGGGATGGCGGTCTGGGTCCTGTTTACCATTCTCTGAGCTGCAGACAGAAATATACCATCTCCATATGGCTTCATTTGCATTATGAAGTCAACGACAATATCTTAGGCAGGCAAGGTTGCGAACGGTGCGACAACGTCTATTAGACGAGCAACATCCATGGAAGCTTCATACAATTAGATGAAAACTGGTTACAAGGTCATGGATGTCCACGTTCAGATTCCCTGAGGTTTCAGATACGGGTGTCCCGGAGCATTATTGTGAAAGGTGAGAGGTTGGGGCAGAATCGGCCCTGAAACCCTCACGCTTCTCCTGATGCAATCAGAGGGATGGTATAAATACACGTAAACAAACATGAGAGCAATGAGCAAGAGGAGAGCGAGGGCAGGGGATTACGAACGCAGGAGAAGCAGAGGCGTCAAATGCCTAACTGTTTCAGGGGGAACCATTTCCTTGGGAAATGACAGCAGGAGGTGTGACATCTCACATGTGGTGCTGGCAAAAAGTATAAAATGGAGAGTCCATCTGCATTTTGCTTCTTCATTCTCAACAACTCTATCTCTTCTCCACACTCGCCAGCTCACTGCCACCGCTCTATCCTTACCCTCACCACTTCAAGCACAACTCTCCATTCATCATGATTGAGATCAACCCACAATGGTCCGCTGCCAAGGCTGATGGCTCCAAGAAGCTCTCTGTCTCCTTCAAGGCCTTCTCGCTGTCTCGCACCTCAATGAATCGATCCATGGGAACCCTCTCAAGCCAGGAGAAGCGTTGAGATATCATGGGCCTCATCTCTTCCGATGCCAACTCCTTCCTGCCACCACATGGTGGATGGAAATGTAGTGGTCCACAAAGGATACGCTCCAGGCAGTTCCTCGAATGCAATCGATCGTGCCATCTGCTGTAAAGCTCATGGATGCCGGTACTCAACGCGATGACACCTGGATTTTGATATTGTCCGGGAATGTTTCTATCCGCGACACGTACACCGCTAGACTCATGACGGCAAGGCCAGCATCGCGAACAAGGAAGGCGAGGACATACGACCCTTTCTTGACAACTGCTGATAATATCCCTTCCAAGGCCACCGACTAGACTGTAGACACTCTAGAATCATTAGAAACGACGTTCTCATCAATATAGGTGGTTGCCAGTCTCAATCTTACCCTGAATGTCACTTCATGATGATGAACAAATGGAACCCAACGTTGACAAATTTTCAACAATGCCATACATTGTAGTCTTATGTAGTCTGGTCTAATGCTCCTACTGTTGTCCCTGTGGTTTCTGGTGGGTTGTTGCTTCTTGACAGGCTAGCTCTGGTGTTCTAGCCCGTGGTGGCTGGTGATCCTTTGTAGAATTGACGCCATGCATTGTCCGTGATCGTCATATGTTGTGGCAGCATTTGGATCAGGCGAGTGACAGATGTAGCAGGCTGAAATGTCGGTGTACCAGCCATAGAGGATACAGCGGGAGTCTTGGGCGTCGCGGGCGGGTTAGTATTCGCGCTGCCGCCCGTCTGGCAAACGGATTGGTGGTGTTGATTTGAATGCTGGCCATTGTGATTGCTGGCTAGATGGTTGGTACGCTTGCAGGATCTATGGGGCCTGGCACCCCTGCCACTGCCACTGGTTTAGCTGCTGATGGG